>WNGK01010669.1_pt1 | contig 15272 bp, 7 predicted proteins | sample 5400601 | NCBI WGS metagenome assembly WNGK01 (sample SAMN13153376, study PRJNA577476) | soil metagenome | isolation source: 60 cm soil or saprolite under Garry oak tree replicate 1 | place: USA:California | collected 2016-06-15
AAAGAATCCAACGGGTGCAAGCGGGGGGTACTTTCAGGCCGGAGTCGGCTGGTACCGGAAAGTGTTTACGGCTCCCGAAAGCTGGAAGGGGCGGCGCGTCACCGCTGAACTCGACGGAGTCGCGAGTAACGCCACGGTCTATTTGAACGGGAAGAAGCTTGGGATTCATCCATACGCATACACGGGCTTCCGCTTCGATCTGACTCCCGAACTCGATTTTGCGAAGAAGAATGTCCTTGCGGTGCGCGTTGACAATTCGCAGCAACCCGCCAGCCGATGGTATTCCGGTGCAGGCATCTACCGCCATGTTCGCGTTGTGATCACCGGACCTATTCACGTTTCCCCAGGGGGCGTATTCATCAGCACACCGGAGGCGTCAGCCGACCGTGCAAGAATTGCAGCCCGTGTGCAGGTGCAAAACGAGTCTGCTGGTCCAGTGGAAGTAACGGTGACGACCACGGTATTTTCCGCTGCGAACGAAGCGCTGGGATCGGCAAAATCGGAGCTGAAGCTTGGCGCCGGAGCGCACGAGGATGCTTCGCAGGATATCAACGTTCTGCACCCAGCCCTTTGGTCTCCGCAGATCCCTACGCTCCATCGCGCTGTGACGGAAATTCTGAGCGCAGGGAAGGTGGTTGATCGCGTCGAAACAAGCTTCGGCATCCGGACGCTGTCCTGGTCCGTTGACAAAGGGCTTCTGCTCAACGGCCACTCACTCAAGCTCGCAGGAGGAAGTGTTCATCACGATAACGGCCCACTGGGGGCGGCGGGATTCGATCGGGCCGAGGAACGCAAAGTCGAACTGCTCAAGGCGGCGGGCTTCAACGCAGTACGCACTGCGCATAATCCGCCGTCCTCGGCATTTCTCGATGCTTGTGATCGCCTGGGCCTTTTAGTCTTAGACGAACCATTCGACGTCTGGACGGTACCCAAGCGCCGGTACGACTATGCGACGTTCTTCAAGGACTGGTGGCAAGCGGATCTTGACGCGATGGTGAAGAGAGATCGGAGCCATCCTTCCATCGTCATGTGGGGCATAGGAAACGAGATTCCCGAAGTATGGACAAAGGAGGGTGCACCCCTTGCGATGGAACTCGCAGCCCGGGTTCGTTCCCTCGATTCAACGCGGCCATTGACTCAAGCCTTTCCGGGCGCGACATTCGGTCCCAATCCAGATGCAGCGATGTCTCAGGTTGACATTTCTGGCTATAACTACAACCTGGCACAAAACGGGCCGGAAGATCATGTGCGCGTTCCCGGCCGAATCATGTTGACGACCGAATCCTTGCCCGCGGACGTATTTGAGCAATGGAAGCTGACTCAAGATCACCCGTACATGATCGGCGAGTTTGTTTGGACCGCCATGGATTACCTGGGCGAATCAGGCATCGGCGCCTGGTCCTATGGAACGCCGAAGCAGTTCGCGCAAACAAGCGCCATGAAGGGCTTTCTGAGAACCTTTCTAGCGAAAATGGGAGCTGATGGAAAGAACCCAATGGCCCCCTATCTGGATGGTCAGCCGTCGAGCCCGGGTTCCCCCGATTTCCCGTGGCATGCCGCGTTTTGCGGTGACCTGGATCTTACCGGATACCGCAAGCCCCAATCCTACTATAGGGATATCTTGTGGAATGGCGGCAGTCGTGTGTACGCGACTGTTCGTCTGCCTGAGCCGGTTGATAAGAAGATCATTGCGACAGGATGGAGTGTCTATCCAACGCTGCCGAGTTGGACCTGGCCGGGTCGGGAAGGTAAGGACATGGAGGTAGAGGTCTATTCCGGAACTGACAAGGTACGCCTCTATCTCAATGACAAACTGATCGATGAGAAGCCAACCACCACCGAACAGCAGCGCAAAGCAGTATTCACTGTTCCTTATATCCCTGGGATTCTAAAGGCCGTTGGCCTGAACGGGGATCGCGAAGTGGCCACGAGCGTACTGCAGACAGTGGGCCCTCCGGCCCAGCTTCGCATGACTGCCGATCGCACCGACTTGGGGAATGATGGAGAGGACCTTGCTTTCGTCACCGTTGAAGCAATCGATACTCAAGGACGGCCGCAACCCAATGCGAACGACGAAGTGAGATTTACAGTGAGCGGTCCGGGGTCAATCATCGCGGTCGGCAACAGTGACGGCTCAAATCCAGAGTCATACCAAGGCGACCAAATCGCCCTCTTTCACGGCCGCGCATTGGTTGTTCTGCGGGCATCCAGAGTGCCGGGAACAATCCATCTCACCGCCAATGCCGATGATCTGAAGGAAGCCGAGATTCACATTCAGAGCAAGACTGCAAAATCAGTAGCTGAACTTCAGCAATAGTGGGGCGAGTGCGGGACGTTTCATTGCCTACGGATCCCTTGCAAGGCAAGACACGGGGCAGTAGATGACTCTCGACGATCGAAATCCTTTACGAAACCGATATGAGCGCGTCGAAGACTCGCGACAGAATATGTCGCAGAGTCTTCTCCGAGAAAATGTCCGGCTCGAAATAACTTTCGAGCACCAGGCTATTGATGATCGGCCCTAGAGCGCCTCGTGATGCGTCAAGATTTGCCTTTTCTGTTCGGGAAAGTTTTCCGTATAACCGCTCGACTTCAGTTTCATCATACGGCTCTTTCATAGAGGCAAAGGTTTTCTGATAGCGCTCTTTCCATTCCGGATGCCGGAGCGCAAAAAGCTTGAATTCGAGCGTGAGCACATGGTATGCCCGGTCTCGCAGGAGCGCGATGTAAAAATCACGAAATGAATCGATCCTTTCCTGCCGACTCGTGCACTTCTGCATATGGCCTTCAATGCGATCGATGTACGACCTGATCCGGTGCTCGATCAAGCCAAGGAACAAATCCTCCTTGCTCTTGAAATGCATGTAGACCGCCCCTTTGCTCCTCTCAGCGCGCGCGGCGATCTCGTCTAATTGGGCGGCCTCATACCCATCTCTGACAAAAACCTCTTCCGCCGCATCAAGAAGCCGGGTCAGCGTCTTTCGGCTCCGAACTTGATATCTATTAAGGGTTTGCATGGCAACTTCTGTCATTTAATCACCTCAGCTCAACTTTTAGTCAGAACACTCGCCTGAGCCGTTTCTTTTTCTATTGACAACTACACTGACTGGTCAGTATATGTTATTACCGATTCGCAGATCCCGGCAAGTGCAGTGCGAAATACTCGGCTCACCTTGCTTCAGGCGAAACGCGCATGCATTGCCAGATTTCGCGTAATAAATCGAAGTCGGCTCATCCAGTCCCGAACCGTCTACTGCAGGAATGGGACCGTGGCTGCGAGCGCCGCAGCGGAACTTTTTGGGAGGCAATATGATGTTCAATCGACGCTACTATTTTCGTGGAAATCATTTGACCCACTCTGGTCGCCACTCAAGCGCACTGTCAATCGAGTCTGAGCCTCCATGCACTCACCGCAAGTGGCAATTCATCTTGCTAAGCTTGATATTCATCGGAATTTGCGTGGTCCTTACAGGGCGGAATGCGAATGCTCAGGGAACGAGCGGCGATGTGCTTGGAACAGTGTCTGATTCGTCGGGAGCAGTAATTCCAAACGCCGCTGTCTTTATCAAGAACACAGGCACTCAGGAATCAAGAAAGACGGTTACAGGCGCGCAGGGGCAGTATACGTTTGCTCTGTTGCAGGTGGGTAACTACAAGGTTCGTGTGGAAGTAGCAGGCTTCAAATCGCTGGATCTGCCGCAGTTTACTTTGACCGTGGGTGAGCGCAAGCGTGTCGACGCGGCCATGACCATCGGGGAGCAGACAGAAACGCTAGAAGTTACTGGCGAACCTCCTAATCTTCAAGCCGATTCGACCACGCTTGGTAGCACTCTTGAGCCGCAGGCCGTGCAGGACCTGCCTACGGAAGGCCGCAACTTATACAGCCTTGTGGACCTTGCTCCGGGCGCAAACGCCGGAACGCCGAATGGAATATCGAGCGGAAACCGCTCTTCAGATCGTAGGGCCGCGGCCGAAGTCCAAGTGAATGGCCAGTCCGACGCGCGCAACTACAACCTCCTCGACGGCATGGACAATAACTATAGCCAGTGGAATATCGTCGCGATTCGCCCTTCAATCGATGCGATTGACGAGGTAAGCGTGGCAACAAGCAACTACCCGGCGTCGTTGATGAGTACCGCAGGCGCGGCCGTCAACGTGCTGACGAAGAGCGGCACGAACAAATTTCATGGCACAGTATACGAGTACGTCCGGAACGATCTCTTTGACTCGAGAGATTTCTTTGCCAAAGCTGGGGAAGTGAAAAAGCCCGAGTGGCGCCAGAATCAATTTGGCGGAAGCGTCGGAGGGCCCGTCAAGCGCGATAAGGCCTTCTTCTTCGCGGATGTCGAAGATCTCCGGCAAATCATCGGTACAACTCAAACTGGAACCGTTCCGACTCTTTACGAATACAACCACATCGGAGATTTCACGGATATAACGGGTGGTACCGACATCTCCCATTACCCCTTGGATCCGGCGGGTGTGGCGCTGTACAAACTGTACCCCAAGCCGACAAACTCCGCGGTAAACAACAACTTCACAGCCTCACCGAACCGCACCCAATTCAGTCTCACCGCGGATGGACGCGCCGATTATCACCTCTCGGCAAATGATTCGATGTTCGCGCGCTACTCCTACAATAACGTGACCACACTTACACCGGGTCTTTTCCCTTCGGTCATCGTGCCGGGCGTCAAGGAGAAAATTGAACCGGGCGGCAACATCTACGGTTTTCAGGGAACGTCGTACATAATTGCGCACGGCGGAATGGTGCGCTATATGCACATATTTACGCCAAATCTGACTTTGGAAGCAAAGACCGGATTTACGCGCTTATACAACAACTACGTCACGCTTAACGGCGCCAACAACGCGAGTACCGATCTCGGAATTGTAAACATCAATGTCAGCCCGCATACGACGGGGCTCACCGAAATAATGCCAGTCGACGGCTATAACTCAATCGGCGACAGTACGTATCAGCCCACGCTCGCCGTCGCGAATAATCTGGAAGAAATGGGAACTCTCTCCTACATTCATAGTAAACACAGCATAAGCATGGGAGCGTCACTCATCCGGCGCCAGCAGAACGGCTTTTATGCCGGTGCTTTTCCGCTAGGCGAATATTATTTCGGTTACGGGAGTCTTCTTACCTCAGCTTTGCCGATGAATTCCATGGAAGACCTCCTGTTAGGCGTCGGATTAGAGGGACAGCGTCAACTTAATCTCACCACGCAACAGCCTCGCTCCTGGGAAACCGGCTTTTTCTTCCAGGACGATTGGCGGGTTACGCAAAACCTCACGTTGAATCTGGGTGTTCGGTATGATGTGTTCACTCCGGTCCACGACGCCAAGAACGATTTGGCGAACCTGGAGATCGATAGCCAAACGCTGAACTCCGCAGACTTCAATTTGATTCTGGCGTCATCCAGCAATCCAAGTGTTGGAGTTAAAACCGACTACAAAAACGTGACGCCCCGCTTTGGATTTGCCGATACAATCCGTAATGGCACAGTCCTGCGCGGAGCCTTCGGCCTCAGCTACGTCCACAATAATGGCCAGACCGGCAACAACCCTCCGTTCGCTTACAACTATGGTCCTGCTTATTTCCAAGGACTGGACAATAAGAGCATCTTCGGCGCTCAGCCGCTCCCGCTTCCGCCCAGCTCACCGGCCGGCGTCACCGTAAATCCGATCAGTTCCCTCACCGGAACGCTTACTTCAATCCCGAGCAACCTCCCGTCAAGCTATGTGGAGCAGTTCAATCTCAACCTCCAACAGGAGCTGGGACAGAATGTGATCACCATCGCATATGTCGAAGAGTTGGGAAGAAAACTGCTTGCTCAACCAAACACCGATCTCCCCGATCCTTCTTGCGGTACGGCGTCTTACACGGGTTCACTAGGCGATCTTCAAAAAGGGACGGACGGGAGATATTATGCGTGGCGGCGGGGTCATCCTCGTTCACCGCGCTCGAGGTCACCTTTGTCCGCCATTTGAGCCATGGCATCAACCTGAACGCGAACTATACCTGGGCGCATGAGCTCGATAACGCCCCGGCCAACACCTATCCGACCTCTCCGTGGGGTCTCGAACCGTTCAATTGGCAGCACTACGACTACGGCAACAGCGATAATGATTTAAGGCATCGAATCGCCGGAAGTGTAGTGTATACATTCCCCTTTACTAAAACTTTCAGGGGAGTCACCGGAATGCTGCTCAAGGGCTGGCAGACGAACGCGGTTGGATATTGGCAAACCGGACAGCCTTTCAGTGTGGCAGATGGGTCGCAGCCATTACCAGTTAACCTCGGCGGCGCGATCTACTCCGATCGCCCTCAGCAACTCCTGAAACCGACCGTCAGCAACCCTACCATCAACCATGCCTTCAACAACACGAGGTACGATCACACTTTACCGGCGACTGACCCTCACAACGTCAGTGCAGCCTGGGGGGCACAACCGGTTGGATTCGTTGGCAACGAAAGAAGAAACCAGCTCTTTGGTTTCCACCAAAGGCGTCTTGACCTGTCTCTGTTCCGTGATTTCAAGGTCGCCGAAGGGACGAAAGTTCAGTTCCGGGCAGAGGCATATAACGTTACCAATACGCCTGATTTCGGCGTCCCGGATTCGGCCATGAGCGATGGTGCAAAGTTCGGCGTGGTTAACTCGACCACACCGTCGCAAGTTACGGCGCGCGTCTTCCAATTTGCCGGGAAGCTCGTTTTCTAGGCCCCTTGCGAGTAAACGAGACATCAGTAGATGTTTCGTTTGCTCAATGGATGAAGCTCACGCAGCAGCGGATCGGCAAGCATTCGGAGCCGCCTCGCAGGAGAGACTCCGAATCTTCTTTCGTCGCTGGGGTCAATGCCGTGGCGGCAAGTAGTTGTTCCGGTCCGCTGGGGAAAGTGACCGAGCGACGATTGCGGCACAGATGCATTTCAACTCCCTAAGCAGCATGGCGGTCGATGCCAGGAAATTCGGAAGGGAACTCAGATGAATAGATTCCTCCGTCGCACCCGATTGATTTTGATACTCATTACAGCGTGCTCCTGCGGAATCTTTCTACAGCCTATGACGGCGCAGGTTTCGATTCACGCCCCGACGCCCATCGCAACCCCGAACCAGTCTCAAGCGATTCCGATTGGAACACCATCGCTTGGCGCTGCTCCAGAACAGTGGGAAACATTCCTCAACAATCCGATCGTTCGAAACGTCACGGCGGCTACTTTGACGCCGGTTCTGCCTGAGCCGGGCAACGCAACTGGCGCCGCGGTGATCATCGCGCCTGGTGGCGGCTTCATGTTCTTACAGATGAACGGCGAGGGATTCGATGAGGCTCACTGGCTTGCCGACCATGGGATCGCCGTCTTTGTTTTGAAGTATAGGCCACGAGAAACTCCGCGCGATCCGGGGGAGTTTCTCAGAAGTTTCATGAAGATGTTTACAAGCACAAACGCAAACAAGCCAGACGTTGGAGAGCATGGGGCATCGTCAAACGCGGGGCCGGCCGTGCCTTCCGAAGCGCTTGAGGACGCCGAGGCGGCGGTTCGCCTGGTCCGGTCCCGTGCGCCTGAGTGGCATGTCGATCCGAACAGGGTAGGCTTTCTTGGCTTCTCGGCTGGCGCAATGATGACGCTGTCGGTGGGGCTGACCAAAGATAACGCCTCCCGGCCCGACTTCATCGCACCGATCTACGGCGATATGAGCGCGCGCGAGGTTCCGCCGAATGCGCCACCAATTTTCCTTGCGATAGCCCTGGACGATCCGCTCTTGGCAATGGGAAAGAAGATGGGCCTCATTGAATCATGGCGCAATGCCCACCGGCCGGTCGAGGCGCATTTCTATCTAAAGGGAGGGCATGGTTTTGGCATGTCCCGCACCAGCGCCACATCTGGCCTTTGGATCGATGAATTTTACGCCTGGATGAACGATCTCGGTGTGCTCACCCCCGGAAGACATGGCGATTTGAAGTAAGGGACTCATGGGTTTGAGAGCCAGTCGAGTAATGACGACACGCAGTGTGATGATCCTGCGAATGGAACTCTCGTACTTGCGAGGGTTCCATCACTTGCTGCGCAGCGCAACCGATTCGAAAGTGAGTATGGATGAGGGCTGAAGATAAGGTCATTCTGGTGACGGGAGCTGGAAGCGGCATTGGACGCGAACTCGCGCTTCTACTGCTCTCCAAGCGCGCTCGGGTAGCCGGGGTGGATCTCAATCCCGAGTCGCTTGCGCAAACATCGGAGCTCGCCGCCCAGTGGGCCTGCGACTTTCGGCCGCTGGTGGCCGATATTACAGATCGGAGCGCAGTAGAGAGACTTCCGGAACAGGTATGCGCATGTTTGGGACCCGTTGATGCGGTAATTAACAACGCCGGAATCATTCAGCCGTTTGCCAGGGTGAGCGACCTCGATTATGCCACCATCGAACGGGTGCTGAACGTGAACCTGCTTGGTACCCTCTATGTCATTAAAGCCTTCCTGCCGCACCTTTTGAAGCGACCGGAAGCGCACATCGTCAACCTCTCAAGCATGGGGGGCTTTGTTCCCATTCCCGGGCAAGCGATTTATTGCGCAGCGAAGGCCGGGGTGAAGCTCATGTCAGAGGGCATCGCCGCGGAGCTAATTGGCACCCATATTCGAGTAACCGTGGTGTTCCCAGGTGCGATCGCGACAAATATCGCCGAAAACTCCGGTATCAAACCTGCGCCGATTGTTAGTTCAAAAAGCGGCGCGATGAAACCGATGCCAGCCACCAAAGCCGCCGAGATCATTGTCAGAGCGATGGAGCGCAATGCCCGCCACGTGTTTGTGGGATGGGACAGCGCATTGATGAACGGGCTCCACCGACTCAATCCAGGATTCGCAGCCCGCACGATAGCCAACAAGATGAGGAGCTTGCTCCCCACCTGACACGCGATAAGTTTGGTGTGCATGAATCGCAAGATGTCTTTCTGCTTCGCGACATTGACTGGTGCCTATCCGCTGGGCCAAAAACATCACACCGGGTAAGCGCTTGGGCACGTTTATTCGAAACGCAGAGATGATTACTCTTAAAGACCTCAAGTAAATGAAGTGGACCAGTCAGGGGGAATTGTCAGAAATGTCTACACGTCGCGACTTGTTTCGGCTAGGTTCTTCGCTAGTGTTAATTCCATTTTTGGATCGCTTCGGAATAGCGGAAGCAGCACTGGATTCGGCTGTTTCCCCGCGCGATCCACTTGACTATGTGAATGCCGAATTCCGGTCAACGCTCAAATCGATTGCTCCGATGTTGCAGTCCTCTCCTCCACTGAGTGCCGCCACATTGGCCAAAAATCGCGTGGCCAGCGCGCGGGATTATTTTCCCCCATTGGCCAAACCCGCGGTAGCTGAGTACAGCGTACCTGGGCTGGCGGGAGCACCCGACGTACGTATCTTTGTCATCGGCGGATCTCCTGGCGCTTCGAAGCCTGCCGTTCTACATATCCACGGTGGAGGTTTTGTTACCATGAGTGCCGCCACCGGGCACCGGGCCCTGCAGGAACTGTCAACGGATCTCGATTGCGTCGTCATCACAGTGGATTATCGGTTGGCGCCAGAAACGAAGTTTCCAGGTTCACTCGACGACAACTACGCGGCACTACGATGGATGAATGCGAACGCAAAACAGCTGGGGATCGACCTGACTCGCATCGCGGTCAAAGGCGAGAGTGCCGGCGGCGGACACGCCGCAGCACTCGCCATCGCGGTGCGCGATCGCGGCGAATTTTCTTTCTGCCAGCAGGTCTTGATCTATCCCATGCTGGACGATCGCACGGGATCGACGCAATCGGTACCTCCCTACATCGGGCACTTTGTGTGGACACCCGAAGACAATCGCTTTGGTTGGTCCTCGCTTCTTGGAGTGCGTGCAGGGGCAAAGGATGTGCCCGTCAATGCCGTTCCGGCTCGCGTGTCGAATCTCAAAGGGCTTCCGCCTACGTTCATCGGAGTGGGCTCAATTGACTTGTTTGGATCCGAAGGCGTCGATTATTCGCGGCGTCTCCTGGAGGCCGGAGTCGCCACGGAGCTCCTGTTGGTTCCCGGCGCGTTTCATGGATTCGACATAATCTGCCCGAATGCACACCTGACGGTGGAGTTCAAGCAAGCCTGGACCCATGCGCTGAGTAGTGCCTTCAATCTCAACGCACCTAAGCCAATCAATTGAACCTCAGTGGAGTGAGTGCATGCATAAGCGGATCGGGCTAGCTTCGGCGTACAAGGTGACTATCGCGCTTTTGGCGCTTTCGCTCTTTCTTGCAATTAAGGCGTCTTCTCAAAATGCTTTGGACCCGCTGAAGAGCGGCTTCGAAAATCCGCCCGATAGGGCAAAGCCACTGGTGTGGTGGCAGTGGATGAACGGGAACATCTCCAAAGAAGGGATCAAGCTCGATCTCGAGTGGATGCGTCGCGCCGGCCTCGGGGGCTTCCAAATGTTCGACGCCACACTGCTGACACCCCAGATTGTTGACAAGCGCCTGCCGTACGGAAGTCCCGAGTGGAAAGAAGCATTCGGATATGCGACGCAGCTGGCTGATCAGTTGGGACTAGAGGCGGACATTTCCGGTTCTCCGGGATTCAGCGAAACTGGCGGCCCATCGGTTCTCCCGCGGGAGGCCATGAAGAAGTATGTATGGAGCGAGATTCACGTCGAGGGCGGCAAGCCCTTTACCGGAATTCTCCCCCATCCTCCGTCGAATACGGGCGCGTTTCAGAACCTACCCATTGAAGATGTGGGTGCCGGGATTGGGGGACCGTTTAAAGCTCCGGAGTATTATGCCGACAGCGAAGTCATTGCCTACAAAGTGGCTGAGACCGATGTGCCACTTGATTCCCTTCACCCGAGCATCACGAGCAGCGGCGCAATCGACACATCATTACTTAATGACGGGGATCTGACCAAATCGACATCTCTTCCGTTGCCCTCAAGGGCTGGCGAGAGGGCATGGATTCTTTACAGCTTCCCAGAGGCAGCGACGATTCGCGCGATAACGATCGTAGCAGGCAAGAGAAACTCCTTCGAAGGATATCTCCCAGCTGGTCGACCGAGCGGCATCGCACTTGAGGCGAGCGAGGATGGCCAATCGTTTAAAGTCATTGCCGAAATCCCTAAGGGCGGCTCCACGGAGCACACAGTTTCCTTTGCTCCTGTAACAGCCCGGTCCTTCCGTGTGACATTTTCTACACCTGCGCCTCCTTCGGAGGGGAGCGTTGAGGCTCAATTCGGCGGTGCTTCAGAGCCTCCAAAATCCATTCCGATTGCCGAACTGGTCTTGCATCCCGGCGCTCGGGTAAATGAATTCGAAGAGAAAGCCGCCTTCGATCCGGTGGCGGATCTCGACCACCTTGCCACTCCAACGTTCACAGCACAAGATGCGATCAGTAAAAACGATGTGATCGACCTTACGAATAAGATGCGTCCCGATGGCACTCTGGATTGGACACCACCTGCTGGCCATTGGGTCATCCTCCGGTTCGGCTACTCGCTCCTCGGTATCACGAATCACCCGGCAGAAAAGGAGGCGACCGGTCTCGAAGTAGACAAGCTCAATGCCCCATATGTGCGCCACTACATGAATAACTACCTCGATATCTACCAGAGCGCCGTAGGAGCTTATCGGGTCGGCAAGCGCGGACTCCGCTATATGGTAAATGACAGCTGGGAAGCAGGCGCACAGAACTGGACAGACGACATGATCGAGCAATTCAGGAAACACCGCGATTACGATCCAATTCCGTGGCTGCCTGTATTGGTTGGTCGTATTGTCGAGAGCGTTCAGGCAAGCGATCAATTCCTGTGGGATTTTCGCAAAACGATTGCCGAGCTGACCGCGGACAATCACTTTGGGCAGATAAAGGCGTCTCTGAGAGAGCGAGGAATGGGGCTCTATGGCGAAGCGCACGAAGATGCTCGCGCTTTTATCGGAGACGGGATGCAGGTCAAGAAGCACGATGACGTGCCAATGGCAGCGATGTGGGTGCAAACGCCTGGTGTAAATAAAGCAAAGCTTGCATATGACGCAGATGATCGAGAGTCCGCTTCTGTGGCCCACATCTATGGTCAGAACATTGCCGCCGCAGAGTCGTTCACGACCTGCGATTTTTCGACAGCGTGGGCATGGTCCCCGGCAACACTGAAGCCCACGGCCGATAAAGAATTCTTGAATGGCATCAATCGAATCGTCATTCATGCATCTGCGCACCAGCCGCTCGTCGATAAAGCACCAGGCATGACATTCGGTCCTTGTGGTCAATGGTTCAATCGAAATGAAACCTGGGCTGAGCAGGCCAATGCGTGGACCAAATACCTGGCGCGGAGCTCCTGGCTTCTGCAGCAGGGCAAATTTGTTGCCGATATTCTCTATTTCTACGGTGAAGATTCCAATATTGCCGCGATTTTTCACGACTCGGCGCCAAAAGTGCCGATTGGTTATAGCTTCGATTACATCAATGCTGACGGCCTAACGCACGAGTTGCTCGTCTCGCAAGGACGCATCGTTACTAAAAGCGGAATGAGCTATCGCGTCCTAGCGCTCGACAGGTACAGCAGGTATATGTCGCTGCCGGTGCTACGCGCAATTCACGGGCTTGTCGAGGATGGTGCGATCGTCGCCGGTGAAAAGCCAGTCGGTACGCCGAGCCTCGCGGATGACGGCGCCGAGTTCAAAAAGCTGAATGATGAACTTTTCGGTGCGGGCAACGGAGTTCAGACACTTGGCAAGGGCAGGGTGTATGCAGGCCAAAACGCCGACGCGGCGCTGAAAGCACTCCAAGTTGCTCCGGATTTTCACTACGCGAAGGCGGACGAGCATCCGGAAATCGAGTTCGTACATCGCAAACTTGCCGATGGGGAAGTCTATTTCCTTGACAACCGCGGAGACCAGGAGTCGACCGCGGAAGCGACCTTCCGTGTGACGGGAAAGGCTCCGGAGCTTTGGTATGCGGACACGGGGAAGACGGTGCTTGCCTCGTTCAGGATCACGGGTGGCCGGACCACCGTGCCGATTCATCTCGAGCCATGGGGCACAGTGTTTGTCGTGTTCCGCAAGCCGGCAAAGGAGACAACTCGCACGCGGCCGAAAACGGCTGAAACCCAACTCGCGACCATTGACGGGCCGTGGGCGGTGACCTTTCAGGAAGGCCGTGGCGCTCCGGCTTCGATCACTTTCGACAAGCTGATCTCGTGGAGCGGCAGCAGCGACATGGGAGTGAAGTACTTTTCAGGAACAGGGACCTATACAAAGACAATCCAGGTGGCCACTGACTGGTTCAAAAAGGGCACGACTCTATGGCTCGATTTGGGCGATGTGAAGAACATCGCGATCGTCACAGTGAACGGAAAGGAACTGGGCACCGTGTGGCACGCACCTTTTCGCGTGGACGCCACGGCCGCGCTGAAGCCCGGCGCGAACGAAGTCTCTGTGAAAGTCATCAACTCTTGGGTAAACCGGATGATTGGCGACCAGCAACCAGATGCCAAGACCAAATACACGTTTTCTACTTGGAAGCCATACAAAGCGGATTCGCCATTGCAGCCGTCGGGCCTGATCGGGCCCGTCACGATCGTCCGCGAATCCGGAACCTAGGAAGGCCTTCCACATTGGCTTCAAATGTCTACGTTTTTTGGGAAAGAACAACAGTTCAGGATCGCATTCGTTGTGTAATTTCATTATTCCAAGCGGGCTGGAACCATGAAATTGATGGGTGTGTCACAAGGGGCGCCTGGGACCCCGCTACGCCAGTTCATGATGGATGAACTACAGCCGAAACTGCTCCGACTCTCGATAGAATCGTATCGAACTGCAGCAGAGGAACGAATCAGTAAGGAGCGACAAGAGAACGGAGGACTTTGTAATCGACACCTACTGCTTCAATGGCGGACATTTCTGTGATGGGAGGCTCCTGCTCCACAAACATATGCTTGATGCCTGCCTTGAGTCCCGCGTCGACAATGGACTTGAGATCGATACTGCCGCGCCCGAGTTCAGTGGGTGTAGGCGCATCGGGTGACATGAGTGCCGTGACCGGTTTGGCGATGTTCTTGAAATCTTTGATATGCAACATCGCGAATCGATCGGCATGGCCGGTGAGATAGTCGACGGGATCTTTGCCGGCCACTTTCATCCATCCGCAATCCGCCTCAAACCTGACGAGGGACGGATCGGTTTCGTGCAGCAAGATGTCGTAGCCCGTCTGGCCACCGCCCACGTCACGGAATTCGAAATTGTGGTTGTGATAGGCGTACTTCAGGCCGGCCGCCATTGCCTGTTGCCCGATTTCATTGGCCTTAGCGGCTGTACGCCGAAAATCGTCGGCGGTCATTGTGTTCAAGCTCTTGATGAAATCCTGCATTCCCTTCTCGAACGTTTTTGCGGTAAGGATAGAACTAACGGCGTACTCCGCGCCGAGTGTTTTGGCGTCATCGAGTAGCTTGCCAGTATCCTGCATTCCGAACATGAGATGAGCACTGGGCGCGCGCAGGCCCGCGTCCTTAAGCAGGGTGCGAAACTGCGCGGCCGAGAGCTTGCCGAAGCCGGCCGTCTCTACCTCGGTGTACCCGATCTGCGAAATCTTCTTGAGCGTACCGGCGGCGTCTTTCATCAGGTCGGCGTTGACCGTGTAGAGTTGAATGCCCACGGGAAGAGATTGATCTGCCCACGCGTTGCGAGGTATGGCTGCGGCGGCGAACGCACCCGCAGCGAGTGGGAAGAAATGGCGCCGAGAGAAGGTCATATGGTCTCCTTGCGTGCGGACGCGTTCCCCTGTCATAAAGCGCGGTCGGTCCCGCCGGTTACTCAGCGATGGTCAGATGAGCCGATGTCGTCTCGGACGAGTTTGCGCCAATGCGAATCTCGACGGATCCAGGTTCCACAACTCGCTTCATCGCAGCGTTCAGAATTGAAAGCTGCTCGGGACCAACGTCGAAGTTTACCGTGGTCGATGACCCAGACTCCAGATGAATGCGTTTGAATCCGCGCAGAACGATGATTGGCTGAACAACGCTGCCCACCGCGTGATGAATGTACATCTGCACCACCTCGTCCCCCGCGCGCGCTCCGGTGTTCGTCACTGTCACTGACACATGGGCCGTCTGATCGGCTGGCATTTTCTCATGGTCAATCGTCGGTTCGCCGAAGGTGAATGTGGTATAGCTCAGGCCCAGGCCAAACGGAAACAACGGCGAGTTGTCATCAAAGACATATCCGCGCCGCGCAGCAGGCGTCTTGTAGTAGTACACCGGAAGCTGTCC
>WNGK01013263.1_pt1 | contig 15271 bp, 12 predicted proteins | sample 5400601 | NCBI WGS metagenome assembly WNGK01 (sample SAMN13153376, study PRJNA577476) | soil metagenome | isolation source: 60 cm soil or saprolite under Garry oak tree replicate 1 | place: USA:California | collected 2016-06-15
GCCATTGCGGATGAAAACCCTCGGGTAGGCTGCTGGAGTCACGGTGCAAATCGTGGCCTAGAGGAATGATCGCCGCAGCACGCGAGCCGTTTCATGGCTTGCGCGCTGCACAGAATCCGGCTTACAGGCTCGCCCGCCATAATTCTTTTGTTTTGTTAGTCTTAACTTGACTTCAACCCGCTTAGCGTCCATTATAGCGTCCAGTTCGCCAGAGGTGGACGCTATGGCACGAGTCAACATCACCCGCCAGGTCAAAACCCTTACCGGCTGGAAAAACGTCTCGCTCGACCGTGATGGCCGGGGACGAATCAAATGGGGGCCCGGGGCCGGCCGGTACATCCTCGAGTGGTATGAGGGTGCGCAACGCAGGCGACAGGCCGGCGGAACTACACCCGCGGAAGCCTTGGAAGCTCAGCGCCGGAAACGCCTCGAGCTCGACGCACGCGAGTCCAACGTAGAGCTACCGGTTCTGAACGAAGAGGAAGACACGTTCCCGCTCCAAACATCACTCGCCAACTTCCTCAAAGACATCCGGGCATTCCGCAAACCCCTGACCTACCAGAAATACGAGCACATTCTGGAGCTGTTCTGCGAATACGTGGCGCCCAAGACGGACGCGCGCCAGATCACCACAGACGACGTCAAGAGATTCCTCGCCTGGAGAAAATCAAAAGGCTTTGACCCCGGCACCACGCTTTACACTGACCGGGTCATCTTGCACAACTTTTTCTCCAAGCTGAAGCTCGACAATCCGGTGAAAGAAGTGCCGCGTCTCCCGCGTTTTCGAAAGAAGCCGGTGGCTTACACCGACTCCGAGCTAAAGAAATTTTTCGCCGTGTGCGACGCCTGGGAGAAGGCATTTTTTGCTTTGGCGCTCTCGAGCGGCTTGCGGCGAGGCGAACTGAAAACACTACATTGGTCAGACCTGGACCTTGCCAGAAAGCGTGTCTACGTTACCGCAAAAGGGGAATACCAATTCACTCCAAAGGACTGGGAAGAACGGAGCGTGCCCCTTACACGGGAGGTCGCACAACTCATGAAGAAGCACCCCCACATGGATGGTTGTCCGCTTGTTTTCCCCTCGCCGAACGGCAAGCCGAATTATCGTTTTCTTCATGACCGGTGCAAGGCCGTTGCCAAGCGGGCCGAACTGAATCCCGACCATTGGTACTTGCACCGCTTCCGGGACACCGCCGCCACGCGATGGCTGCGTGCTGGCATCGATGTTCGCACCGTGCAATCCTGGCTCGGCCACGAGTCCCTCGAGACAACGCAGAAATACCTGGAACCCTCAAACGACACAGAACGCCAGCTTGCGCGGATCGCGCTGCCGTTGTAAGACCTGCGGCTAGAGATCTGTTCGACGAAGCCTTCTTCCATTTCCGTTGTTCGCGGGCCGAGGCGGGTAGCTTTGCCTCGCAAGCCACTCCAGTACTTCTTGCTTCCGAAATCGCAGGTTCGTTTGGATGCGGACGTAAGGAATCAAGCCGCGCTGGACGTAGCCATAGATCGTTTTCACATCGATTCTGAGAAGGGCTTCGAGTTCTTTGGCGGTGAGAAGTTCGGGGAGCTGTGCAGTGCTCGTTTGCCCCAACGAATTTGACGTTTGCGGGTGTTGGTCCATGGGGATCTCAATCTATCTTGCCTCTTTGCTCAAACGCTGTCATGCGTTCGGGCCGCCTCCCGGGATGTGTTGCGCCTTTCTCTCGCCACTTTTCTCATCGGTCTTCTCCGTCCATTCTGAATCACCGGTCAAATCTTAGGCACTGTGCCCTTGCTGTCAAATTAAGGATAAGTGCAGGATCGCCTCTAAATTCTGACGCGTAACACGGATCCCCGGATCTGCTACCTGAAATCTCGCAGGAGGCTGAGAGCTGTATCGTTGCCCCACAGCGTAGTGGAGGAACCGTTCGTCTGTTCTGTCGATACGGTTTTTTTGCCAATTCAGTGTTTCATGGCTAACATTCGGCACTCTTGATCTGAGCACTTTAATCCTCGCTGAACGCATAATGGACACTCTCGCCCAGGCGCAGTTTCAGGTCTTTCAGCCAACGCTGCGGGCTAAGACCGTGAATGAGTCGTCCCAAAAAGCCCAGCCTCTCGGCTAGGTTGCCCCGATTGCGCCGAATGTCGTCCTTCGTGACCTTTCCATAAAGGGCCAGAAATTCCGTCATGTTGACGGGCTTCGAGAATAGGTAAGTCGCGTGACCCAGCTGAGGAGTCTCTACGATCACCGACCTCTCAAGATCGAAGATATACTCCGACCGGAACAGGTAGAGGCGACGAGCGCGCTTCGAGAGCTGCGTGTAATAGGAAGCGTCGTAGTCCGGCTTCCACGTAATTTGCGATATATCGAAATCAGCCGGGATGCCCAGCTCAGTGCAGAGCTTTTGCAGATCAGCTCTCTCAACCGGCCCCGATTCGATGCGCGCGCGAATCAGATCAAGAGCTTCGGCAAATTCACCGAAGCGGTGGTGGGTCTTACGAGCCTCGGCAATCTGCTCAACAATGTTTGAGGGCAGCGCGACTTCGATGCGGCTCGGAAGTGCGGTCTCCCACTGCGCCAGATGCCATGCACCGGCGTGCTCTTGATATTTGCCGCTCTGAACGAAGGTTGCCTTGATGCCGATCTTAGTGCCCAGCAGATGCTTCCACTGATTCCAACTCGAATCCCACAACAACGGTAACGATGTTTGGTCGAAGAATACTTCCAGTTTACGACGTGAGTTTCGGAGGATTGCGTGATCGGCGTAAAAAGTAACCTTTCGCAATGGTGCTCGGAAGTGTTTGAACTTCTGCTCCGGGAGAAACGAAAGGATGCGCGAGGCATAAAACGTCGATCCGTCAGGTGAAATATCGCCTGCAACAAGCAGGGAACCAAAGCCGCCGTACGGGAAAAGTGCGGGTGAGGTTGGATCATTTAGGAGAGCGTCATAGCAAGCGCGCAGCTCTGGATGCGCGAGGATGTTGAAGGCGCGATTCAGCGCACGAAGATCGCCGGTCGATGCGTGTGCAGTGCTGAGCTCCAGCGTGCGGAGTTTGAAGGCGAGCCGCAACTCTGCGGGCGACACTTTAGGATTGACCTGCAGGAGTTCGTAGAAAGACGACTGCCGGTCCCACCCACGGCGGCGATTGCCCACATAAAAGTAATCCCTCAGTGCCTCACAACGAAGGTTGATGGCCGAAATTCCCAACTGAGAGTCAGGAACTTCAGCGGAAACGAAGAGGTTATTGCGCTTATCTTTTCGGGGCTGTGTCGAGTAACCGATCTCGGCCTGAAAAACGTCCCACCTTCTCTCCTCGGGATTGGTCTTACGAATGTAGATTTGTGTGCCAGCGTCGACGGCTTCATGCTCCAAAGGGAAAAGCAATTCGTCACCAGCGCGAATAAAAGACGCCACGAAATTCGAGACCAAGATGGAAGTGCCATCAGCAAAAAGGCACTCTGTCTTCGCGCCCGTTGGATTTGTCTTAACGACCTTCCGCTGGCATACGCTGGGTAGCGCATCGGCTTTGACTGGAGCGGCGGCACCCATTTCGCCGCGGACTCTAGCACCCCTCGAGTGCCATGCCAAATAAGTGGGCCATTCTCATTCAAGCCCTCCTGGTCACAGCAACTTAAGGGAAGGCTAGAAATGGCTTGAAGGGCCTCCGAAATTAGCCTGAAGGCTGCCGTCTTGCGTTCATGTCCAGGAAATCCGAGTACAGACGAGAACCAATGATCCGGCGGGCTTTCGAGCTTGCGAAGGTGGTCACTCAGATGCGTATACGAGTAACTCAGCGAGATATCGACGAAGGTGTGCAAAGTAATTGTTTTCACTGCCCGGTTGCCCGTGCCGTCAAGCGTGTGTTCAAGGCAACTGAGGTCTGGGTCCGCGAAATCATTATCGTCACGAAGGCAGGCTCACAGCAGACTTACGTGATGCCAACAGCAGCGGTGGACTTCATCGAACGGTTCGACTCGGCGATGCTTGAGTTTGAATCCCCAAGACCCTTCAGCTTCACTCTCAATGAACGTGTGAGACCAACTCTCGGCGGAAACCGGGCGAGTAAAGGCTGACGGCGAGACAGTCAAAATACCCCTCCCGAGCAGACCAGGTTCCGGTGCCCGCCGAGCCACGTACCCAGACAACTCCCCAAAAGCAGCGAAGGCGGTGCATATGGCAGACGAAGGCTGATTATCCGAAAGCTTTTTGTGTGCAGATGAAGCCCAAGCACCGGAACAGTGCCCCGGACCGGAACCGCTCTATCTGGAACTCCACGCGTTAAGAAACCAATTGAAGTCCACGGTTAGCCCGGGAGGTCTCATTGGTGTTTCCTCGCGGATGGGAACGATGCACAATCTCATCGGCAAGGCAAGGGACCATACTTTTCCTGTCATCATTCTCGGCGAAACTGGCACCGGGAAGGAACTCGTGGCCCGGTGCATTCACAATTCGGGGTCACGGAAGCACTCTCCCTTTGTTGCCGTAGATTGCTCATCCCTCACGCCCACTCTGATCGAATCCGAATTGTTCGGGTATATGCGCGGTGCCTTCACGGGAGCGGATACAAACAAGAAAGGGCTGGTTGAACCCGCAGATACCGGAACTCTCTTCTTGGATGAAATTGGAGAACTGCCGAGGGAGTTGCAAGCTAAACTTCTTCGCGTAATTCAGGAGCGTGAGGTCCGGCCCGTGGGTTCCACGAACGCCAAGCCGGTCAACGCCAGATTCATCGCGGCTACACATCGTGATTTGAAACACGCTGTCGACGATGGGACATTTAGACGAGACCTGTATTACCGCCTTAATGTCTTTCCAATAGAGATGCCCCCACTGCGCGAGCGAAAAGTGGATATCCCACTCCTCGTAACGGCCTTCCTGACGAAACACGCCGATTCAATGCGCCCGATTGAGACCATATGCCAGGACTTCTGGCGATCGGTGATGTCACGCGATTGGCCAGGAAATGTGCGTGAATTGGAAAACTTCGTGGCGCGCTGTATCGCACTAGGGTCCGGGCCGACGCTTCGGGACGCAGATGGTTGTCTAATTCCCGAAGAGATTGGAAACAATGCTCTCGCCGAGACGGACACACACCGGCTGGATTCGATAGAACGGTACACCATTGTGAAGGCGCTGAAAGAAACCAAGGGAGACAAGATCGCTGCTGCCCGCATATTGGGGATTGGCAAGACGACGATCTGCCGCAAGCTTAGACAATACGGTCAGAACCCTACTTAGCCACTGTGGTTCGTACGCCAAGGGCGGGGACAAGCCGACAAGTCCGAGCAGAGGCCGATGAAAGGTATAGCGAAATATTCGATTCTATCGTATATTATACATTATGTGGATAACACGAGATATAGAACCTAAACTCCAGCGATCTGCAAGGACCCGCCCAGTGGTCGTGCTTACGGGAGCCCGCCAAACCGGCAAAACCTCCACGTTTCTACGGCTCTTTCCGAGTCATGCGTTTGTCTCTCTTGACCTTCCTACCGAAGCGGAACAGGCCGAAAAGGAACCGGATAACTTTCTTCGTCGCCATCCGTCGCCGACGATCATCGATGAAGTGCAATACGCGCCGGGCTTATTCCGGCATCTCAAGGTAGCCGTGGACTCCAATCGCACGCGCAACGGGCAGTTCCTCCTCACCGGTTCACAGAAATTTACCTTAATGAAGAGCGTCTTGGAATCCTTAGCGGGGCGGGCGGATATTGCGGAACTAGAAACGCTTTCGTTAGCCGAGATCAGTGCAGCCTTGCCGCACACCGCGCTCGAGGCAGCTATCGTTCGGGGCGGGTTTCCGGAGTTGTATGGCAATCCTGACATCGACCATGTGGCCTTCTACAACTCCTATCTGGCCACCTACCTGGAACGCGACGTGCGATCACTGGCCAACGTTGGAAATCTGCGGGACTTCGAGCGCTTTTTGCGCGCCTGCGCCCTGCGTTCTGCAAACCTGCTAAACAAGGCTGACCTGGCGCGTGACGTGGGGATCGCTCCTTCCACAGCAAACCATTGGCTGTCCACGCTGGAGGCTTCGGGGCAGGTGGTGCTACTTGAGCCTTGGTTCTCGAACCGCACGAAGTCCATCGTCAAGAGCCCGAAACTCTACCTGGCAGACACCGGACTCCTTTGCGCATTATTGAACATCCGTTCTGAGGAGACACTCCGTCAGTCACCAGCGGCGGGCGCGATCTGGGAAACATTCGTTTTCGCTCAACTACGCGGTCGTGAACGTCGAGCCGGGCGAACAGGCAGTCTATTTTTCTGGCGTGATCGCACACGCGAGGTGGACTTCGTGGTTGATATTGGTGGACCGTTGGAACTCTTCGAAGCGAAGTGGACCGAATTGCCGGCCGAGAGTGACGCGGTGAATCTCAAATTCGTAAGGCAAGCCGTGGGAAAAGCAAGGGTCACGACCGGGGCGCTCGTCTCTCGCACGCGGAACAGCTTTCCACTCGCCAATGGAGTCCGGGCCCTGCCGGTGTCCGAACTGGGATAAGTCGGGCCTTGAGCCGGCGGGCGAGCGAATTCCGGATGTTCCTTTCACACAGGTCTGCCCTTTAAACTGACCCGATAGTCCTATCGGCCTTCTCCCTCAAACATTCGAACATCCAGTACACCCTCCTGGAAATCCGACACGACGGAGGCTGCAATGCGTCTTCCCGGACGAGAACGTCTAGGTTTCTACCCTCTTCCAATAGCAGAGGCGGAGCGGCTCCGGAGATTCTTGGTGTTCCCGGACAAACCCTGTTGTGCACTGGATCCTTGCGTGGGGGAGGGCGCCGCGTTCGCTGAAATCGCTTCTGACAAAAACGTTCAGCGGTGCGGCGTTGAACTGGACGCTGGGCGGGCCGAACAGGCACGCACTAGTGGAATCGAGGTGATCCACGGAAACTGCTTTGACGTGCAGTGCCCCGTGGAATCGTTCTCCTTGATCTACTTGAACCCGCCGTACGACTTCGAGATCGGCGAAGAGAAATCGCAGCGCCTGGAGAAGCTCTTCTTGGAGCACGTGCACCGGTGGCTTATACGCGGCGGCATCCTGGTGTTCGTTGTTCCTGCCAAGCGAATTGCCGATTGCGCTGCGCTGCTTTCAAGGGACTTCCGAGACGGGCGCGTGTATCGGCTCACGGAGACTGAAAGTGCCCGCTATAAGCAAGTCGTCTTCCTGGGGGTCCGTCGTACTCGGCAGGAGAGGGATCGCTTGCCGGACAGCGAGATCATTCAGGCGCAGCTATCGCTAGGTTCCCTCGAGATAAAACTGGAAGAGCTGCCACCGCTACCTTCAGAACCTGACCACCTGTACGCCGCGCCGCCGAGCGGACCCGTGCGTTTGGTTCACCGCGGGCTTCCCTTGGACCTGATAGAAGACCTACTCCCGAAATCGTCGGCCTATCGCCAAGCCTCAGCCGTTCTTTTCGCGCAACAAGCAGACGTGACTGGCCGCCCACTAACACCCCTGCACGGAGGGCACGTGGGCCTGCTCTGCACGGCCGGAATGCTCAACGGGATCTTCGGCGATGGTGAAGCACGGCACATCGCCCACTGGCAGTCGGTCAAGCTCGTGGACAAGTCTGAAGAGGAAGAAGACGGGAAGACAATCATTCGAGAGAAAGAGCGATTCTCGAACGAACTGACCCTGGTCTTCTGTTCAGGGGAGATTGCCACCCTGAAATAACTCGTGCGCCAGCACGAATCGGCCCTTTTCCATCGACCGCTGAAATTCCGCTTCGCACCCCAACTCAAAGCCGGAGAATCCCAAATGGGCACTTGTGTCTCCGCAGTCCAGCACCTTCGCAGAATGCGAGGAGGATCGCAATCGCACCTTCTCCGAGCCTCGGATGGTGCCCACTATGTCACCAAGTTCATGAACAACCCTCAACACGTTAGGGTCCTGGCAAACGAAATGTTGGCAACAAATCTTGGACTTCGGCTTGGATTGCCGATGCCCCGCGTCGAAGTGATCGACGTGTCGGAGTGCCTGATCGAGAATACCGACGACCTCCGCGTCGAGCTGGCCGGAGCCAGTATTCCCTGCAGCAGCGGCCGGCAGCTCGCCTCTCTCTATGCCGGGGACATGATCGAAGCCAGCACTTGCGACTATCTTCCCGACGCTGCGCTTGGGGACGTCGTCAACGTACAGGATTTCGCGCGCGTCCTGGTCCTAGACAAATGGACGTGTAACAGCGACGGACGCCAAGCTATTTTCAAGCACGAAACATCACGAAGTCCCAGATACACGGCGGTATTCATAGACCAGGGATTTTGCTTCAACGCTGGCGAGTGGAATTTCCCCGACGCTCCGCTGCGTGGCGCGTATGCGCGGCAGCGCGTCTATGAAAACGTGACGGCATGGGAGTCGTTCGAGCCAGAATCGTCTGGTCGAGACGTTATATCGAAGACGCCTTAGGATCCGCGATTTGATCCGTGATTTTCGCAAGTCAAGCCGCAATCCATTTCCAAACTGGACAGAAAGGTAGGGGACCCCGTGGAAGACCATTCGAGCTACGAAGAACAGCTAAAACAACAACAAGCCGCAGCCAAAGCCGCGATCCTTGCGCAATGTGACCACCTGGCCACTGCAGGTATTACTTTCGTCGCCGCGCACTTCGACGGATCGGGCGATGACGGAGTAACTGAAGACGTCAAGTGCTACGACTCCGAGGTCTACGCCTACGAAGAATGCGAGCAGGTCGCGCATGACGCCTCCCATCTGCAAGAGCACTTCGAAGCGCTGGTGCCTTACGGATACGAAAACGATGCCGGTGGGTTCGGCGATGTGGTCTTGGACGTGCGCAAACGCAAAATCATCGTTGAGCGAAATGACCGCTTCGAGGACTACTCAACGACGACCTACAAGGTCTAGTCATGGCTCATCCGCTGAAGCATGCGCAGAGTAGTGCAAAGAAGTTCGGTGGCCGAGCCGAGGACTATCTCGCCGTTCACCAGTGGTTTGATGAGTCGAAAGCCTTCTTTGCGGACTTTCGCCACCGTGCCCTCCGACACCACACCGAGGGAATTTTCCTGAGCGAGAGAATTTTTGGTGTGACGATTACAAACAGCGAGGGAAACCAGGTTGCGGTCCGGTATATCGGAGAACAGCACGTCAGGGAAGACCTCGGTCGGATTCCGACGGCACAGGATTGGCTGTCACAGATCAAGCCACAGCGCTGGATGTATGGTCAGCGTCTAGCTATCAAGGAAGTCGGTTGCGATGACGAAGTCAGCCGCGGATAACAAAACCGCGTTGGCCATATCTGTCAATGGCAGAGTGAGCTTAACGCTTCTGTCGCAAGATAGACGACCCCAACCACTCAGGCCGATACGCTGAGAATTGCGTTCGCCGGCCAACTCTGACCGAGAGCCAAGGCATGAATGAGATGCAACCGTAGCTGGAGGAAATGAAAATTGCAAAACGCACATCAGCGCTTTGGATCGTTGGAATTCATCAAGCGCACGAAGGAGACGACGACTCGTGTTCGGGTCCACATTGACCGAGCCGTCCTAGAAACTTCAAAAAATGAACGAGGCCAAGCCAGCGCCCACCTGATCTCGATGATTGCTGGAGACTCAGAGATCGGTGCGTTGTGGGCGGCAATAACCGATGTAGCTGTGTTCCAGATTCAACTTCCTGGCCGCGCAGCAATTATTGCTTCCCTCGGGCCTGAAGCTCAATGCTTTCGCGGCAGTGTGATGGTTCCAGGTAGGAAGCGTCCCGCAAGGCACTTGGTGGCCGTGTCTGCGGAATTAGCCAAGACGAAACCTGGTGCCGACCGTGAAGGCGCTCGGACCATTCTGTGCGATGACGATCCAGTGTTTGTGCTCTATCGCATTGCCTCGCGATATGGCCTTCCAGTGGCTTCGGAGTGGGCTCCCTGGTTTATGAAGGAACTGAATCATCGAAGGGGGATTACTCCATTGCTAGGGCTCGGATGCTCGCCGGTTCTGGTAAGGGGCAATAAGCAAAGGTTTCTCAGATGGATTGGTCGGGCCCTAAGAGAGCGTTTCATTCAAATCCCGGCAGAGAACGGATCAATCTCATGGAAGTTGCCAAGGACTTTCTTAGAGGAGTCGAATTTGCAGCCGACGTCAGAGGAGAGACCTCAAGACGCGAGCGTAGTTGGCGATTAGCCGACCACCCAGAACGTGGCCAGACCAGTCAATACAAGCGCGTTTCTCGTTACCTATCTGGTGAGACTCCCCACAAGCAGACTTCTGGCCCGGGAGGGTTTCGCACTCAAGTGAAACCATCTTTTTGAAGCAGCTTACTTTTCTATAGTCGTTTATCGAGCCCATGGCAGCAAATGCAGGAACCCTATATTAGCGGCCAACCGTGCTACTCGGGCCGTTTCACCTTTCAATAGCACCTTGATGTATCATGCGAAAACCTAGGCCGCAGGGTTGCGTTATCCCATGGAGAAGCTTCAGCAGACAGGTTTGCAGAGTCATCGGCGTGTCGCGACTCAGGCCGAACGCGGCTGGGGTTACTCGCTTGTGTACCGTAGCCATCGGCGCGATTTCAGGAGGGAATGAGGTCATGATCTGTCCCACTTCGATCGATTCCACGCCACAGACTTCGCCGGAAACGTTCACCAACTGGGCCCGGGCGTTGAGCTTCACGGCCGCGACAGGTTTTCAGCCGTCCACCCGCGGCGAAATTGTCGAAATCATCCGGCAAGCCGAGGCCAACGGCCAGCGCGTCAAGTGGACTGGCAGCATCTGGTCGTTCATGGGAAATTACATTTCCCCTGACTTCCTGATCCAGAGCGACGGAATCACGGGCGTGATCGACAGTTCCCTCATTCTCGACAGACTGACTCTTTCCAACCCATCGATCAAAGAGCACCTTGTTCACATTAAGGGCGGCACGAAGGTCTTCAATGTCAACCGCCTTCTCCATGGCCTGCTGGCCGCAACCACCGGCGACGGACCGGACGAGCAGAATCTGGATTGCAAACTCAACGGGATACGAGGCAGAGCGCTGCCCACACTTGGCGGCAGCGGTGGACAAGCCATCGCCGGAGTCATGGCCACCGGCTCTCACGGCGGCGACATTTCCTTACCTCCTATCGCCGATGCCGTCATGGCCATTCACCTCATCGGCCCTGGGGGACAAGAGTGGTGGATCGAGCGAACCCGAGGCCTCACCGCCGGAACCGAAGCGCAGACTCAACAGGAGTTGCAGACCATCGCCAACAGCGTTCCCGGCGCCGCCGCCGAATTGTGCAACGGTATCCTGGTAAAGAAAGATGATGACTTCTTCCGCTCCGTCCTCGTCTCCGTCGGCCGCATGGGATTCGTCTACTCCCTCGTCGTCAAGACTGTGCCCACCTTCAAGCTGCAGGAAACCCGTTCCAACGACACGTGGGAGTCCATCAAGAATAAACTCACCGCATCCCAGTTCCACGGAAATTTCGGCGATTTACACTTCCTTCAGATCATCGTCAATCCCTTCGGCAACGGCACACATGAATGCAAGGTCGCCAAGAGAATCAAGGTGGAATGCCCGACCCCGAACCAGGTCGTGCCCGGCCCCACTGGCTTCGACTTTCAGTCGTTCATATGCAGCAAGCAGGATGTACGGAGCCTCATCCCACTGCTCGTCGCAGCTCTCATTACCATTCTGGCGACAATCGCCGGACTAGTTGCGCTCGCTTCCATCGAGTTAGCCGCCGCCACCGCCCTAGCCGCGATCCCTTTCATCGGATGGGCCTTAGCCGCGGCCATGTACGTGGTCTGGGGGATCACCCTTGCGGCCATCGCCGGACTCACGGTCACCGCCGCCGCCCTCACAACTTTAATCGGCTACCTGACTATCTCCGGTAGCATGACGGCAGGAGATCTGATCGCCGCTATCGCCAATTTCGCCTATGATGCTGGGCTTAAGGGCCTGATGAAGGCGCTCCTCGTCGCGCTCTTCGACTCCGGCTATCCCGTCACCGTGAACGGCCAGCCTTGGACCGAAACTCGCATCAGCTGGAAGATCATGGATACCTATGGCTACAAGTACGAAGATTTCTGCCAGAAGGTCGATTCCATGGAGATCGCCTTCGACGTCGCCGCCGCGACCGACACGGGCCAGGGTTATATCGCCTTCATCGACGAGGTGCTCGGCATTTTCGACGATCTTTACAACCGCAACATCGCCGTCGCCGGCATTATGTCTCTGCGTTACACCTCAAAAACCACCGCTCTTATCGGCATGTCCAAGTTCCCCACTACCTGCCACATCGAGATTCCCATCATCAGAAGATTCGGAGGCAACGCCGAATTCATCGCCCGCGTCCAGACTTCCGCCATCACTCATGGCGGGGTCCCTCATTGGGGCCAGCTCATGGCCACCTACACCGGAGCCGACATCGACAACCTGCATGGCTCCGATCTGACCACCTGGAGAAACACTCTAACCACCCTCATCCAGGTCGGTGGCGGCTCCAGTAATCTCACCTTCAGCAACGACTTCACCGTCACGTACCACCTCGAACCATTTGGCTTGCCCGACAATTGCGCCGCCGGCGGACCTTTCCCGCCAGTCGACCTCGGAGCATTTGATGGCGCCACGACAGCCGTGCAATCCGTAAATGGAGACGCGACTGTCGACAAAGTGGATAACGGTTTCACCCTTGAGCTCACCAGCCAGCACGGCAGCATCTTCGTCACTCAGAAAATCGATCAACACTCCTCCGCCACGCTGACGGCCTGCGGCGGCGTGAGCATCGGTGAAAAAATTGATCAACACTCCACCGCCGCGATCGTGGCCCACGGCGACGTTACGATCGGCCAGAAGATCGATCAATGGTCAAGGAATGTCAGGATCACTTCGACCAAGGGCGGCATCGACATTGGCCAGAAGGTCGACCAGCACTCCCAGGCGACGTTAACTGCAGCAACCACCGTCCACATCGGACAAAAAATCGACCAGCATTCCGACGTCACCATCGTCGCCCAGGGCGATATCAACATCGATCAGGGCATCGACCAGCACGCCACTGCTGACATCACATCGCTGAACGGAAATATCACGATCGGGCAAGCGGTCGATGGCGAAGCGCAGGCCACTCTCCGGGCGCCGAATGGATTCATCACCATCGTGCAGAAAGTCGCCGGCGGCGCCTCGGTCAAGTGGTCCGCCTTGGGCTTCACGTGCCCTGACACCAGCGGAGGAACCGTCACGCACATCTGAGCGCAACCAAGATCCCGCTTAGTGTGCAGCGCCTCCATGCCTGATTGAGATTCACTGTTTCTCTGCAAACACTCTTCACCAGTGATTCAAGAAGTGAGAGCCAAGAGCTTCTGCTTAGTGGTGGCATTGCGCTTGCCAAACGAACGGTCGACCTGCAACCGCCCCGTTTTGACAACCGCTGGTTCTTAAATTTGTTCGTCCCCCCCGCTACCCTGCACCTCCTCGCTTCGACTGACAAATCGTGAGGAAAAATGTATGCCACTACCGAAAGACATCAACGAATACTTGCGTGCGTGGGCCCCCGAGCTGGGTGAGAGGATTCTTCAGACCTATCCACCGCTGCAGGGCTTTGACGATGTAGCCTCACCGCTTACCGGTCAACTCCTCCGAAAGCCGTTTCCTGCGCAAACGCTAGCCATGATGGGTGTGGTGAAGCGCTGGAATGAGGTGCGGGGCGCCGCGGTAATCGCGGAGTGTGGAACCGGCAAGACACTGATCTCGCTTGGCGCTGTCCAGCTACACAGTGACCACAAGCCATTCACGGCCCTGGCTATGGTACCGCCTCAGTTGGTAGAGAAGTGGGCGCGAGAAGCATTTCTAACTTTGCCTCGCGTGCGCGTTTTCTTCATCGACGGCCTCCGAACTCCGACTAGTTCCATGGGCAATGTGGGAGTCAACGAAGTCAGGCTGCGCCACGGCCGCATCATCCGTGAAGGGATGCGCACCACACTTACGGAGTTGCGGCTGCGGAAGACGTCTCGCACTCCGCGTCAGCAGTGGGATTCCATCTGTGGGTTCCCGGCTCTGTTCATCGTGGGTCGTGACCGCGGGAAGCTCAGTTACTTCTGGCGACATGCGTACATTCAGGCTGCGTGCGGGCGCTACCAAGGGAGTGTTGTGAATCCGGACACAGGCTGCCTGATCTACCTGGGAGCGGATGGGCAGCGACTTCTCTCCGTTGACTTCAAGAAGGCAAAGCTGAGCGAGATTCTGGGCAGACAGAATGGTGAGGAGACGGCCAAATCTCGACGCGAGTTGTACAGCGCCTTGTGGCAGGCGGACGGAAAGAAAATCCGACGTTTCGCTCCGGTGGATTTCATCGGCCGATACATGGCGGATTTCTTCGACTACGCCATTGCGGATGAGGTGCACGAGTTGAAAGGAGATACTGCCCAGGGGAACGCGCTCGGGACGCTGGCTGGATGTGCGCAACACACAGTCGTCCTTACCGGGACCCTGCTTGGAGGCTACGCGGATGAGGTGTTCAACATCCTCTTCCGAATGCATCCGGCCAGGATGGTGCAGGAAGGGTTTGAGTACGGGGAAGCCGGGGTGCGGATGTTCACGGAAACCTACGGGCTGCTCGAAAAAATTACCGTAATTGAGCCGGAGGACAACTCTTGCTCGGAAGCGCGCATAACCAAGCGCGTTCGCCGGCGTCCGGGCGCGTCCCCGCTGCTCTTCGGGCGTTTTCTGATGAGCCTGGGGGCGTTCATTTCGCTCGAAGATATTTCGGAGGCGCTGCCGCCTTACCGGGAGGAGGTCGTCAGCATCGAGATGGACCCTCCCCTGAAGGAAGCCTACAAGAAACTTGAAGAGGACGTGAAGACCGCACTGAAGGAGCATCGCGGGAATCAGTCGGTGATGAGTGTAGCCCTGAACGCCTTGCTACTTTATCCTGACCGGCCGTTTCACCTCGGGAACCTGTATGGATGGGAATTTGACCCTGAAACTCAACGGCGGGAAAAGTTCCTCATATCCGCAACGCCAGATTTGAGCGAGGACCAAGTCTATGCGAAGGAGCGCCGCTTGGTTGAAGAGGTGAACGCAGAGCTGACGCGTGGGCGCCGGTGCCAGATCTATGCGGTATACACACAAAAGCGAGACGTGACTCGAAGACTGGAACAGATCCTCCTGAACGAGGGAATCCGAGTCGCTGTGCTGACCACCGATGTACCTCCTGAGACGCGCGAGGGCTGGTATGAACGGCAGCTCCGGCGTGGGGTACAGGCAGTCATCTGCCACCCGAAACTTGTCCAGACTGGGCTCGATCTGATCGAGTTTCCAACGATCTTGTTTTACGAGACGGGATATTCCA
>WNGK01004309.1_pt1 | contig 15266 bp, 14 predicted proteins | sample 5400601 | NCBI WGS metagenome assembly WNGK01 (sample SAMN13153376, study PRJNA577476) | soil metagenome | isolation source: 60 cm soil or saprolite under Garry oak tree replicate 1 | place: USA:California | collected 2016-06-15
CAATGCCTACTTCGACTCTCTTGGACTCCCGGCCATGGTCATACGGTCCTAGCTTAATCCGCCGAACCGCCGGATGCGGACCCGCATGTCCGGTGGTGTGGCAGGGGAGGAGAGGTGACTCTCCCCCCTATGCCGATTTGAGATCGGTTTTGTGCCTGTGTGGCGGGCGCCCCGCCCGCGTTTTCTCGTCGCTACCGCACCACGCCTTCCAGCGGCGAACTCGCCGTGGCGTACAACTTCCTCGGCATGCGTCCGGAAAGATAAGCCTTCCGTCCTGCCAGCACCGCATGATGCATAGCCTCAGCCATCAGCACGGGATCCTGCGCGTTCGCGATGCCGGTATTCATCAGCACGGCGTCCGCGCCAAGCTCCATCGCGATCGCTGCGTCGGAGGCCGTGCCTACGCCCGCATCCACAATCAAGGGTACGCCGGTGATCATTTCGCGCAGAATGCGAATGTGGGCTTGATTCTGAATTCCCATGCCACTGCCGATGGGCGCGCCCAGCGGCATGATCGTCGCAGCTCCCGCGTCAATCAGACGCTTGGCAAAAACAATGTCGTCGGACGTGTAGGGAAGCACGGTGAATCCTTCTTTCACCAGCACGCGCGTGGCTTCCAAAGTCGCCTGCACGTCCGGATAGAGCGTCGCCTGATCGCCAATCACTTCCAGTTTGATCCAGTCGGACAGGCCGACTTCGCGTCCCAGGCGCGCCGCGCGGATGGCCTCGTCAGCGGTATAGCAGCCGGCAGTGTTGGGCAGCAGAAAATATTTCCTGGCGTCGATGTAGTCCAGCAGCGATTCCTTGCTGCGATCCAGATTCACGCGCCGCACGGCGACGGTGACCATCTCGGCCCCGCTGGCTTCGAGCGCACGCGCCGTTTCCTGAAACGATTTGTATTTTCCCGTGCCTACGATCAGGCGCGAACGGAAGGAGCGTCCGGCAATGACCAATGTGTCCGACATGCGACCATTGTAATGAAAGCGTCACCCGCGAGTACACGCCGCCCAACAGGATTGCCCTTAATCTGGCCCGCCTTTCCGAAATACTGAGGTCACCTGCAGAGGTTCACCGCTGGAAATGTGGGTCGACAGACTCTGTTATGGCTGGGTTGCGGCCTGAGTTTTTTCGTGTCCGCCCATGCGCTTGAGGTAGGGAAAGAACGGAGAGACCTCGAACGGCATCTTCTCCGATGCCGACAGTGGGCGCACCGGTTGGCGCTTGAGCATCTCAATCCGGTCTGACCAAGGATCGACAGCGATTCGCGAGCCCAGCGGCAAAGCAGATATCTGATCCAGCCGATCCATTTGCAGATGCTTGGGAGGGTTGTCTGGCGCCTGCATTCGGACCAGATGACTGCTTCCGAAGTCATTGCCGAAGCGCCCGTGAAGCAGATTCGGCAATTGTGTAGACCGTGCCTGCAGAGCTTCCAGGAAGAGTCCGGCATTTGCGAGTTGGGCTTTATAGGGCGAGTTCGAAAGAAGCTCCAGGCCCTTCTTGTCGGCGTCGGCTTCCTCCGCGGGATCGAAACGGAAGTTCAAGTGAGTAAAGATTTCCAGATCCGGGAACGGCAGGGTGATGCCCGACAAGGATTCTTCGCCCACGGAGTGATGCAAAACGATGTGGGCCAGTTCGTGCGCCAGCACGGCGGCGAGGGTGGCTTCATCGGGCAGCACATCGAGAAGCCCGCGGCTGAGAATGATGGTTCGTCCAACGACGAACGACTCCAGCGGCGTTGTGAGCAGCACACGGCAACGAATCGCAGCCAGGTCAAGATCGTTGGTAAGCAATAAATTGTTGGCCACGGTCTGCAAGATCTGGTCGACTTCACCGTCCGGAGCCATGAGTCCGGCAACTTGCAACCGCTCCACCACATTGTCTTCCGGCGAATATGCTGCTGTCCCCAGAGTATTCGCCGGGCTAAGGTCTTGCGAGGCTTCCCGCCGCTTGGGATCGACCCACACGGGTGTGTCCGTCAGAGGTTTGGCAAACTCGCGATGGTCCCCCGCGTGTTGCAGATCGTAGCCCCAAATGCGAGTTTGAGCTTTAAACCAGAGATCGTGGCTCGCGGGATCCTGAGAAGTCGACTCCTGGGTGTAAATGTATGCCGGCATCCACGTGCTGCCGAGAGTGTTCAGCCGCCAGCTGTCGAAGTGAAACGCGCGATTGGAGAGCCGTTTCGAGGTGTACGCTCCCGTGAAGCGCACAATGTTGAAGTCCTGATCCTCCACCCAGATCCTGCCGACAAAGCCACGGTTCTCCGAATTCTCACGGGGCTTCACGTCCACGACTCCGCAATGCACTTCCCCAAGAACCTCCCAGCGGACAAATTCGAAGGTGTAGTTCTGACGATCGAAATGGCCCAAGTCAGGGAATAGCGCCTGGGCGAAGCCGGCTGCCGCAAAAGGTTGCGGATTCTTGAGCAATTTCTTTTCCCAACCTGCCTTCGAACGCTCTTGATCTGCGAAGGCTAGAGTGGCTGGAGCATCGCCAGTCAGATCCAGACGGCTCAAGAAATAGTCGTCGCCTTTAGGCGAGGTTCCTAAATCGGAATCAGGCTTTTCTTCCTGAATGTAGGTCTCGACGATTGGCTTGAAGTTGCGCATCAACACGATCAAGGTGCGTTCCCGCCGGATGGCAGAGTCGATAAGCACATTAACCGCGACAAAATTGCGCGCAGGAACAGAGGGTGCTGACTGGGCTGGACCCGGAGACTGGGCGGCGGCGAGCGCAGCGTTCTGACTTGCGACGAGCCCGATGACTAACACTTCGAATAGGGTTCGGCTAAGCCAGGAAAATGTTCTCGGCGCAGACATGCAAGGACATTCTAAATCCTGCGCGCCTCACTCTGGGCGCGTCTTTGAGGAGAGTCTCGGAGCAGAGTCGAAGGGTACATCTTTGCCCGGAGGCGGCTGTCCCGACACACTACGGCACCGTCGTCGCTTCCGCCTGCGCATACACTTCGTCGATCTGCATTCGATAACGCTCTTCGATCACGCGCCGACGCAGTTTCATTGTCGGCGTCAGCGCACCGTTGTCGGCGGTGAATTCGTCCGCCACCAGCAGTACCCGCTTCAGCTTCTCGAAGCGCGCCAGATTCTGGTTAATACCCTCGACGATTCCTTCGTAGAGTGCCTGCACCTTTAGATTGGCGACCAGTTCCGCCCGCGAGGCAAAAGGGATTTCGTTCTCCCGCGCCCATTCTTCCAGGGCAACAAAGTTGGGAGAGATGAGAACCGACGCGAATTTGCGCCGGTCGCCGAGGATGGCCGCGGTTCCCATCAGTGGATTCAGTTTGAGGGAATTCTCTATAGGCTGCGGCGCGATAAATTTTCCACCGGAAGTCTTGATCAGATCCTTCTTGCGATCCGTGACCGAAAGATATCCATCGGCGTCGATGTTGCCGATGTCGCCGGTCTTGAACCAGCCATCGACAATTGCCGCCTTCGTTTCCTCCGGCCGGTTCCAGTAGCCTTTGAATACCGAAGGTCCACGCACCAGGATTTCGCCGTCTTCGGCGATGCGCACGTCCAGGTTCGGCAGAATCTTGCCCACGGTTCCAATGCGGTGGTTGACCGGCGTATTCACCGCGATTACCGGCGAGGTCTCCGTGAGTCCGTAGCCTTCGTGTATGCGGATGCCCACGTTGGCGTACCATTCGGCAAGCTCGCGACCGAGTGGCGCGCCGCCGGAGATGAAAGTCTCGACCCGCCCGCCCATGCCCTCCCGAATCTTAGAAAACACGAGCTTGTTGGCCAGCTTCCAACTGCGGGACGTGGGAATCTTTCCGGCGAGAATCTCAGATTTATTGTGTTGCCCGACGGACAGCGCCCAATCGAAGATGGCGCGCATGGGCAGGCCCTTAGCTTTCAGTTCGGCCTGCGCAAAGATTTTTTCGTAGACCCGAGGCACCGCAACAAAAATGGACGGCCGTACTTCCAATAAGCTCGCCGGCAGTCGGTCCAGAAACGGACAATAGGCCAGCGTCACGCCGTGATACAGCATGGCGAAATCAACATGGCGCGCGGTGATGTGGCACAGCGGCAGGAACGAAATGCTGATCAGCCCGGGCCGCATGTTGAAGCCGGTCAGCGAGCAGGAGATGTTCGACGCAATGTTGCCATGGGTCAGCATCGCGCCTTTGGAAGCCCCAGTCGTGCCAGAAGTGTAGACAATCGTCGCCAGATCATCGGGGCCGACGGCGCGCGCCCTGAACTCGATCTCGGCGTCGAGACTCTCCGGGCCCTGCTCCGTAATGTTCCTCATACTCAAGCATCTGTCCGCAAACGGGGCGAGATCCCCCTTGAACTCGATAGGATCCATCACCACAATTTTTTCGATCTGCGACTGGTGCAGAATTGACCGGATCTTCTGCAGTTGCTGGTCTGAAGACAAGAAGATGGTCCGGCAGCCCGAGTCGTTCAGCGCAAACGCAGTCTGCTCCTGCGTGAGCGTGGTGTAGAGAGGAACGGTGACGGCCCCGAGCAACAAGCTGGCGATATCCGCCGTGGGCCACTCTGGCCGGTTTTCGCTGAGGATCGCAATGCGATCTCCCGGTCGAATGCCCCAGTCGTGCAGGGTGCGCGCGGTTCTGGCGACAGTTCGGCCAAATTCCTGGGATGAAATCGGCCGCCACTCTCCGGCCTCGCGGTACAGCATCATGCGGTCAAGATTGCGCTCAACTGCGGCGAAGAAAATGTCGTTCAGAGTGGTAATGCTCATTGCGTCTTTCAAAGCCGGGATCGTAGAGCCCAACGCTAGGTCGTCTGCGCAAACCGGCTCCAAAAGAACTGTACTGTTTTGCGAGTGCTTTGGGCAATGCGTACCGCCCAACGATTAGGTACCTCCCGGTTTACCGCGCCGCCCCGGGAAGGGTATGCTTGGAGCATTACTCCAGTGGGAGGAGTTCAATGCACAAAAAACGCATCGGGGTTTTGGCGATGGCATTGCTTTTAGGGATGAGCGCCGCCTCCCCAACATTCGCGCAAACCAAGAAGGAGGATTCTGGCATGCCGAAAGTCGGTGACATGGCGCCGGATTTCACGCTGAAGTATGCGGATGGCAGCAAGGGCTTGAAGGAGGTAAAGCTCAGTGACTACCGGGGCAAGAAGAATGTTGTTCTAGCGTTTTATGTTTTTGCTTTCACCGGTGGTTGAACGAAACAAATGAAAGCGTTCCAGGCCAATCTGAAAACCCTGGAAGCAGCCGACACCCAGGTCCTGGGTGTGAGCATGGATAGCTGGTTCTCCAACAAAGCTTTCGCCGACCAAATTGGAGTGACTTTCCCCCTGCTAAGCGATTGGGGCGGAAAAGTAACCCACGAGTACGGAGTCTACAAAGACGAATACCAGGCCGCGCGCCGCGTGAACTTCCTGATCGGCAAAGATGGGAAGATCATGGAAGAGCAGGTTGACGATGATGCAATCGATCCCAAGAAGATCGTGGATACCTGCCAGCGGCCGCCGCTGAAGAACTGAAGGGCGCCGTCACGAACGAGTTCCGCGGAGAGACGTACCTTGCTGCGTCTCCCCGCGAGTTCATCGTTGCCGGCAGGATGCTGTTTCTGCAGGATGCTGTTTCTGAATGATCTCAGGCTGCCCGTTCTTCTTTGCGTTCTCAGCGGCCTTTCTTAGCGAGCTCTGCGGTTAAACTCTTTAAAAGCCATGAGTCGAAAGATAGGGACTCGTTTTTCCTGCGCAACTCCGCCCCCGCCTAGCACTTCCAGCCCGAGGAAACTAAACCGTCTCTCTGGGGTTTATAGGGATGTCGGTAAAATCAGGTCGTACAGACGTCGATTCCGTCGAGGCGGAGATATGAAAACACGCAAGGTGTGTTCTTGGATGGTTCTACTGGCGAGCATTGGATTCGTTCTGCAAGTCCCGACCATCGCGAACGCGCAGGATGACGCGGCCGATCAAAGTCAAGCTCAGAATCAAGTTCGGAATCAACCTCAGAATCAAGACCAGGACCAGGATCAGGCTCAGGATCCTCCAGGCCGCGTAGCGCGCCTGAACTTCTCCCAAGGTTCGGTGTCGTTTCGCCCGGCGGGCGAAGATGACTGGGTCACCGCCGTTCCCAATCGTCCGATGGTGACCGGCGACGATCTGTGGGCCGACGAGAATTCCCGCGCTGAAGTTCACGTTGGTTCGGCCGCGATCCGTCTCGGCTCGAAAACCGGAATCACTTTCCTCGCGCTTGACGACCACACCACGCAGCTCCGCCTTGCGCAGGGTTCCATCATTCTGCGCTTACGTCACGTCGATGACGATGACACGTATGAGATCGACACTCCCAACCTCGCCTTCAGCCTGCTGCAGCCCGGTGAATACCGCGTCGACGTGGGTGAGGACGGAACTCAGACCGTCACCGACGTCTGGCACGGCCGTGGTCGCGTTACCGGCGGAGGATTCACCTACACCGTGGTTGCCGGTCAGTCCGCCACCTTCACGGGCAACGAACAACATCTCGATTACGATCTCGGCCAAATCCCCGATCGCGATGGCTTCGACAGTTGGGCCTTTCAGCGTGACGATCGCGAGGATCAAGCCGATTCCGCGAATTATGTCTCCCGCGAAATGACCGGCTATGAAGATCTCGACGAATACGGCGACTGGAGTTACGTCGCCGGCTACGGTCCGTGCTGGCGGCCGCGCGCCATCGTCGTAGGATGGGCTCCGTATCGCTTCGGCCACTGGGCTTATGTCGGCCCCTGGGGCTGGACCTGGGTCGAAGACGAGCCCTGGGGATTCGCTCCCTTCCACTACGGTCGCTGGGCCTTCGTCAACAGCGGATGGTTCTGGGTGCCGGGGCCAGTCGTTGTGCGTCCCGTCTGGGCGCCGGCGCTGGTCGCGTTCGTGGGCGGCGGTCCGGGTTTCCGCTTCTCTGCGGGCGTTGGTGTGGGATGGTTCCCACTCGCCCCAGGCGAAGTCTACGTTCCCGGATACCACGTCAGCCGCGCGTACGTGAACAACGTGAACATCACCAATACGACGGTGAATATCACGAAGGTCACGAATGTCTACAACACGGTGATCGTCAACCGGAGCACGACCATCAATAACATCACCTACGTCAATCAGCACGTAAACAACGGCGTGACCGTGGTATCGCACGACACGTTCGTGAATGCGCGGCCCGTTGCCGGGAACGTAATGAGGGTTGATCCCAAAGAAATTGCTGCCGCGCCCGTGAGTCATATCGCGCACGCCGAGCCCATTCGCACCAGTGTGATTGGCGCTGGACGGCCCGTCTCAGTGCGGCCGCCGGCCGCGGTCATCAGCCGTCCGGTGGTTGCTGTCAGGACGCCTCCACCGCTTCCGCGCCCCATCGAGCAGCGGCAGGCTCAAGCGGGCGGACATCTGAATGAGCAGGCGTTGGTTCGTCCGATGGCCGCGGCGCAGCCTGCGCAGATGAATCAAGGCAATCGGCCGCAGCAGACGCAGAACGGTTTCAGGCCGTTCACTCAGCCTAACGGCGGCAACAATCAGGTCAGGCAGATGCCGCAGACGCAGCCGCGGACGTACGAGCAGCAGGGAACTCCGCCGCCCGAGAACCGAAATGTGCAGCAGCCGGAGAATCGGAATACTCAGCCGCAAGAGAATCGCAATTCTCAGCCTGCGAACCGAGATTTCCGGCCGCAGCAACGGCAAGAGGCCCGGCCGGCTCCGCAGGAGACGCATCCCCTGGTCCGGCCCACTCCGCCGGTACAGGAGCGCAGCCCGCAACAAGAGCAGCAACAGGAGCAGAAGTTCAATCAATGGCACGAACAACAGCGCTCCGCTCCTCCGCCGCAGAGGGCTCCCTCGCGGCCTTCGGAGCCGAAACAAGAGAAGCCGCCTAAGAAGGGCCACTGACGCTGACGGCTCGGGTTGCGGTGTGATAGGGTTCGCATGAGATGTGCTCGCGGACCAGACAACTGATAACGGCAATGCCGGGAGAGGCACGACTTTCTCCCGGCGTAGTCTTTTCTGGCGGAGCGCCCTTTGTAAAGCATAATGACCGAGACCAAGCGTCCCTCGATTAACTGGTTGGATATCCTGTGGCTGGTGTTTCTCGCGGGGCTGGCCGTCCTGCCGCCGGTTCAGGAGATCCACAAGCAGCTCATCCTGCTTGCGTTCGGCGTCATCCAGTTGGGCGAGGGCTGGCTGATTGCGCGAGTGGGGAAACGCGGCCCGGCCTATCTGGTTCTACTGAAGATTGCCCTGGCCACGCTGCTCGTCGATCACACCGGCGAACTTGCAATCAACAGCTACTACTATCCCATCTATTTTCTTCCCATCCTCACCGCTGCTGAATATTTTGGGCCCTGGGCCACGCTGCTGTGGACGTCGCTGGCTTCGGCGGCTTATTGTTCCTATCTGTATCCCGCGTCGCAGGAGTATGGGGAGATTCCGCTGGACGCCTACCCGCTGCTGGCGATCCGCCTCCTCTTCTTCTTTCTCGCGGCGATGGTGGTGAACCGCTTCGTGGTCGAGAACCGTCGCCAGACCGAGCGCTATCAGGAACTGGCAGGGACCCTTGCCGAGACCAACCGCCGTCTGGAGCAGGCTCAGGCCGAGGCCCGGCGGTCCGAGCGTCTCGCTGCTCTGGGCCAGCTCTCTGCCGGACTCGCCCACGAGATTCGCAATCCGCTGGGAGTGATCAAGGGCTCGGCCGAAATGCTGACTCAGAAGCTCGGGGAGTCGAATCCGTTGGCCACGGAACTTGCCGGATACATTTCAACCGAAACCAATCGGCTGAGCGCGCTGGTCACGCGCTTCCTGGATTTCGCGCGTCCCTTGCATGCCGATCTCACACTGGCAGACATCACCGCCGTCCTCGATCGTGCGTTGAATGACGTCGCGCAGTTCTGGAAAGGAGCGCCGGTTCGCGTAGAGAAAGACTATGGTCCCAATTTGCCGCTCGTGCCGCTGGACGAGAGCCTGTGCGAGCAGGCGTTCGTGAATATTGTGCAGAATGCCTACGATGCCATGGGCGCCAGCAGTGGCACGCTGCGCGTCCAGGTCAGGAAATCGCGCGCGAGTGGTCGCGACGGCGGGAACCTTGACGGAGTCGATGTACGCATCGAAGATACCGGACCGGGCATTCCGCCGGAGTTGCGGGAACAGATCTTTAACCCGTTCGTGACCACGAAGAAAGCCGGCGTCGGCCTGGGACTCTCCATCGTCTCGAAAATAATTGACGGACACCAGGGGACAATCAGGATTGAAAGCGCTGACAATTCAGCCGCCGTGGGTCAGGGCGCCCGCTTCGTGATATTTTTCCCCGCTGCCACCGACCGGGCCGCAGTGGGAGAGACTGCTCATCTGGTGATCTCGTGAGGCTCCGAATTCAGGAAGACGCGGAATCGAGGACGACGCGCTGATGCCGGCAATTCTGATCGTCGAGGACGAAGCCAAGATGCGCCGCCTGCTCGAGCTGAATCTCGGCGACGACGGCTTCACGACGTTTTCCGCCGAGGACGCGGAGACAGGCCTTAAGCTTTTGCGCGAGAGTCCCATCGATCTGGTCTTGACTGACCTGAAGCTTCCCGGAATGAACGGCCTGGAATTTCTGCAGACCATCAAGCGTCAGAACGCCGCGTTGCCCGTCGTGGTGATGACCGCGTTCGGCAGCGTCGAAACCGCCGTCGAGGCCATGAAGGCCGGAGCCAGCGACTACGTCCTGAAACCGTTTTCGCTGACCGAGATGCGGATGGTCATTCACAAAGAGCTGGACGTCCGCAACTTACGCGAAGAGAACCGGTCTTTACGTGAGGCGTTGGGTAAGCGCTATGCGCACCCGAACGTGGTCGCGCGGAGCCCGAAGATGCAGGAGGTTCTCGTCACGGTCGAGCGCATCGCTCCTACGAACGCCACCGTTCTGCTGGGCGGGGAGAGCGGCGTCGGCAAAGATTTGATCGCGCGCGCGATTCACGAAAAATCGCGCCGCGCCTCAGGCCCGTTCCTCAAGATCAATAGCACTGCCATCCCGGAGAATCTGTTGGAAAGCGAATTGTTCGGCTTCGAAAAAGGAGCGTTCACCGGAGCCGTCGCCAGCAAGCCCGGCAAGTTCGAACTCGCCGACAAGGGAACGCTGTTTCTCGACGAGATCGGCGACGTGCCCCCGGTGACTCAAGTGAAATTACTGCGTGTGTTGCAGGAACGTGAGTTCGAGCGTCTCGGAGGCACACGCACGGTGAAGGTTGACGTGCGCCTGATCGCTGCCACCAACAAGGATCTGCGCGAAGCGCTCGAGCAGGGCACGTTTCGCGAGGATCTCTACTATCGCTTGAATGTCGTACCCATCGACATTGCGCCGCTGCGCGAGCGGAAGGAAGACATTCCGGATCTCGCGAATCTGTTCATCACTCGTTTCACCGGAGAATCGGGCAAGCCGGTCGAAGGCATTACGCGGGAGGCGATGCAAATTCTGGTGAACTTTCACTGGCCGGGAAATGTCCGCGAATTGCAGAACATCGTCGAGCGCGCCTGCGCGCTGGCCAAAGGCAGCGTGCTCGAACCTGCTGACATTCACCTCGACGTGCGTCCCGCAAAAGCTGCGAACGGCGCCGGCGGATTTCTTCCCGACGGCATGACGCTCGAGCAGTGGGAAGATGAAATGGTGCAGGAAGCCCTGCGCCGCGCCAACGGCAACAAGAGCCAGGCCGCCCGCCTGCTGGGCCTGTCCCGCAACGCCCTGCGCTACCGCCTCTCGAAGATCGGCATCGCCGATGAGCCCGACAAGGCCGAATAAATAGCCGGATAAATAAATGTGGGGACAGCCGCCCCTTCGGCAAGCTCAGGGCAGCTCTCGGCTGTCCGTCGAGCCCAGCTCGACACCTCTTTCGTCAGGAACCGCAGAGCTGAAAAACTAGCCTAGGCATGGAAGCGCAGCGGTGTGGTTTACTAGTCGCGATGATTCCTCCATCGATTCTGCGATTGCTACTCATCGGACTGTTGTCCTCTATGGTAGGAGTCTCTGCGCAAACTTTAGCGGACCGCCTGGGCTACCCTCCCGGCACAAAGCTCATCATCGTCCACGCCGACGACCTGGGCGAAACCCACGCCGTGAATGCCGCGGCCATCAAGGCTTTGGAAGGTGGGACGATTAATTCTGCGAGCCTGATGGTGCCGTGCCCATGGTTCCCGGAGATTGCCGACTATGCCAAGTCCCATCCGGACGCCGACCTTGGGTTGCACCTCACGTTGACCAGCGAGCGTGTCTATTACCGATGGGGCCCCGTCGCGCCTGCGGATAAAGTACCAAGCCTGATAGATGAAAACAGGTACTTCCATCACGACTGGGAACACAACCGGCACGTTGGCGCGAAGGAGGTCGAGATCGAACTGCGCGCTCAGATTGAGCGCGCCCTCGCCATGGGTGTACGGCCCACGCATCTCGATTCTCACCAGTACCGCCTGATCATGAATGGTAAGGAACTGTTCGATGTGATGCTGCGCGTCGCTCACGAATACCAACTGCCGGTTTTTGTTACTCGGGATTGGTTCGCGGAGCACCCATACCTGCAAGCCAGCCTTGGTCCGAGCGATATCGTGTTGGACCATACGGTCACGATTGAACCCGAAGTCCCTCCGGAAAAATGGGCAGAGTTCTATCTGACTGCGCTGAAGAACCTGCAGCCCGGAGTGACGGAGTTTGTCATCCATCCTGGTTTCGACGATGAAGAACTGCGGGCCGCCACCCGGGAACGTTCCACGTGGGGCTCGGCGTGGAGGCAGCGCGACTATGACTTCTTTACCAGCGACCAGTTCCGGCAGACTTTGGCTCAACAGCACATAAAGCTGATCACCTGGCGGGAACTGGCTCGCGCCGCCGCCCGAAAATGATCTCGGGCGTGTAAGTCATCTTCCCGTGCCGTCAATAACACTTAAGTATAGACTTGACAATAATCGATCGTGATCGAGATAATACTTAAGCATGCGCTAAACTAACAGCAAGCAGCCGCTTCCGTTTAGGCAAAAAGCAAAGGAGAAGAAACATGCGTAAACTAATCGCTTTCAATCACGTGACGCTCGATGGATACTTTGTCGGCCCAAACGGAGACTTCAGCTGGGCGCATAAGGGTAACGACGATCCCGAGTTCTCCGCATTCGTCGCCGAGAATGCCGGCGGCGAAGGCCAGCTCCTGTTCGGCCGGGTCACCTATGAGCTCATGGCAAGCTATTGGCCGACACCCATCGCCGACCAGCATAATCCGGCCGTCGCGAAAGGGATGAACAGCATGTCGAAAGTCGTTTTTTCGAGAACGCTCACGCAGGCGTCGTGGAACAATACCAGGCTGGTCAAAGGCGACCTGTTGTCGGAAGTTCGGAAGATGAAGAAGGAGCCCGGACCGGGCATGACGATTTTAGGCAGCGGCAGCATCCTTTCTCAATTGGCCACGGAGCACGTGATCGATGAGTACCAAATGATCTTCGATCCCGTCGCTCTGGGCAAAGGCCGTAGCATGTTCGACGGCATCAGAGAGCCGCTGAACCTGAAGCTGACCAAGACGCGGACCTTCGGCAATGGTAAGGTCTATCTGTGCTACGAGCCGATCGCGTAAAGCAGGCGCGAACCAAGCGGGAGCGAGAAATGAAAACCAGACTAGTCGCGGTCCTGTTGTGTATGTTGGCGTTGCCCAGCATCGTCGCGCAAACGCCGAAGAGCGATTTCTTCAAAACTTCAGATGGCATCGGGATTCATTACGTCGAAGCCGGCAGCGGCCGTCCCATCGTCTTCATTCCTGGATGGACGATGCCGGCCTGGATCTGGCAAAAACAAATCGACGAGTTCTCGAAGAAATACCGCGTCATCGCTGTCGATCCGCGTTCGCAGGGTGAGAGCGATCAACCCACCTCCGGCCATCTGCCGGAAACCCGCGCGCGCGACTACAAAGAACTCGTCGATCATCTTGGCCTGAAGCAGCCGGTTCTCGTCGGCTGGTCAATGGCGTGCGGCGAACTGGCCAAATATGCCGAACAATTCGGCAGCGACAACGTCGGCGGTTACGTGTTAGTGGATGGCTTTCTTTCGGAGAAGGCCAGCCCTGAGATGATGGCCGGCATCTCGGGATGGATGAACCAGCTCCAGCAGGATCGCCAAAAACAAGCGGACGGTTTTGTCCGCAGCATGTATAAGAAGCCGCAGACGGACGAATACTTGAGGCGCGTCGTCGACGCCTCCGTCCATGTTCCCGCCGACACTGCCGTCGTGCTCATCTACAACATGATTGGCGTAAAGGATTTCTCCACCGGCCTGGCCAGGATGAATCGCCCGGTGCTCTTTGCCTACCAGCCCGAGTCGCAACCGACTGTCGACTATCTGAAATCGAAGCTCGGCGACAAGGTCCAGCTCGAGCGATTCGACGGCGACGGCCATGCTCTGTTCGTCGATGATCCCGAGAAATTCAATCACGTCCTCGAAGCGTTCATACAAGGCTTGCCGAAATAATCACGTCCGAGGAAACATCATGAAAGAGCGATCCGTCACTCACGCCACCTTCGTGATTGAGCGCAACTATCCCACCATTCCGCAGCGCGTTTTTGGCGCTTTCTCGGATCCAGCCAAGAAACGCCGCTGGTTTGCCGCGGACGAGGAATTCAAAGTCGATTCGTTCGAAATGGATTTTCGGGTCGGTGGCAGCGAGCGCTCGAGCTTTCACGCGCACGGCGTTACCTGCACTAACGATACGGTCTATCGGGACATCGTTCCCGACCGCCGCATCGTAATTGCGTACACGATGACTCTGGGCGATCACCGCATCTCGTCGTCTCACGCCACGGCGGAGTTCCTGCCCACGGAACAGGGAACCGATCTCATCTTCACGGAACAGGCAGCCTTCTTTGAAGGCGCCGACGGACCTCAAATGCGGGAAGAGGGTTGGCGCAAGCTGCTCGAAAATCTTGCGCGGGAACTGGCGCGCTAGTGCGGCGGAAAGGCACAGCCCATGCTTAGCCAAAGAGTGCACGTCGACCGCGTCTTCCACGCACTGGGCGATCCTACGCGCCGGGCGATGATTGAGAAACTGAGCGAAGGGCCGGTCTCGGTTTCCAGGCTGGCGAAGCCTCTCGACATTACTCTGGCTGCTGTGGTTCAGCACTTGCAAGTCCTCGAAAAAAGCGGGCTGGTGCGCACCGAAAAGACTGGACGTGTCCGCACTTGCCGCATCGAATCAAAAGGCTTCAGCGTAGCCGAGCGCTGGATCGCCGATCGTCGCTCACTCTGGGAAGCCCGCTTCGATCGCCTGGGAAAGTTGCTCGCCGAGCCGGATTAGCACGAGTCCATTTTGTGATTTAATTGTCAGCATGCAACAGGCTGGAACGAGTCCGCGTCCGGTGGTTGGAGCGATCGTCGTAGTGAGCGGGCTCGCTGTGTCCTTCCTGCTGTGGCTTCTGTACGTACATCATGCGTCGGCTGATTTCGCCGGGCGCTGGATGTTTTTGCCGGCACTCAACGCGATGCTGAACGGGCTGTGCGCGATTGCGCTGTGCGTCGGATTGTATTTCATCAAACATCGCAACAAGGAAGCGCATCGCACCAGCATGCTGCTGGCCTTCGCGTTCTCCTCCGTTTTTCTGATCAGCTACATCGTGAACCATGCGCTGCATGGGGACACGATTTTCCCCGGTCACGGCGCGGTGCGTACGCTGTATCTTTCCATTTTGGCCAGCCACATCATCCTTTCCATCGTCGCGCTGCCGATGGTGCTGACGACGTTCTTCTTCTCGCTGACGGGCCGGTTCGCGATGCACCGCCGAATCGCACGCTGGACGTTCCCCATTTGGCTCTACGTTTCGATCACCGGCGTCGTGGTTTTCCTGTTCCTCAAGGCGTATGTGTACTAGATCTCCCATGATCGGCCGAGCGAGATTTGCTCGGGATATCTATCAACATTTTTTTCTGTCGTTTTCTCTAAAATACTCATTTCTAAGGACTTGTGGGCGCGGGATATGGCGGGTCCGGGCAAAATCTTGAGCCCCAAGGACTTGCAGCTAAAATCTTCTGGAATAAGGACTTAGCTTCGGATTTGTCGCCGTTAAGTTGATCGGTGGATAAGAATTTGTGGGTTGAGCTCGCGCGCATAGGGCGAGCTTGCTCTTTCCTGCATACTCAGTAAAGGTTGTTCGTCACAGGAATGGGAATTGGTAATTATCCCTTGACAACAAGGGGGAACAAATGGCATAGTATCTGCATGAATCGCCGACAGACCATCCCCCCCGCCGAGCTTCGCTACACCTTCCGGCAGTTCGACAAAGACTTTCCGACCGACGATGCCTGCCTTG
>WNGK01005887.1_pt1 | contig 15256 bp, 17 predicted proteins | sample 5400601 | NCBI WGS metagenome assembly WNGK01 (sample SAMN13153376, study PRJNA577476) | soil metagenome | isolation source: 60 cm soil or saprolite under Garry oak tree replicate 1 | place: USA:California | collected 2016-06-15
CCAGGTGGAACGGCTTCTATCTGCTCCTGTACCGGGATGTGGAGGAAGGCTGGAAGCTGGTGCGGATACGAAGGGACTCCTCCTACGCTCAGTTTGCCCCGGTGTTCGCAGCCAGAAGCAAGGCGGTACAGGAGATCAAAAAGCGGCTCTGCAACGATCTGGAAGACCGTCAGTGACCCAATCCTGTGGAACCGGAGAGGCTTGCGTACTTTTGGTAGCGTTATTCCAGTCTTGACATACCGATAACGAGAAAGTCAGGAGGTTCGGATAATGCCATACAAGGATAAGCGTAAGCAGCTTGTGCAGATCTTGGCAATCGGGCATGGCGGCAGTCAGATGTGCCGTGTGGACAGATTCGGGTTCCCTCCCACCGGCCCCAAGCAGCGGAAACGGGTCAAAGGCTTTCAGACGGGTGACAAGTGGCACAAAGCGGGACCCTCTGTGGGCAAAGTGGCCGTTTGTACTCGAGGCAGCTTCAACATCACCACTATGCAGGGCGTTGTCACCGTCATTCATCATCACTTTTGTGTGCTCATCGTGTGCGGCGACGTCTATACCTATCAGCGGCGAAAGGAGGCGGCACTTGCTCCCACAGCCTGAAGGGGTGTGGGAGTCTGTGCCGTGAATTTTTTTGGCGCAGCACCATCCCTTAATAATCAACGTCAATGATCAGCTCGCCATTGACGCAGGATACTGGCAAGGAGTGCGTTGAAGTGGATCAGGCACCCTACCGTCTCATCTCGCCTCCGCATACGACGATGTACCAGCAGGTCTTCTCGTATTTGGAGGAAGCCGCCAGGGATCAGAAGGTTCCGCCCAAGTCCCAGATGCACTTCGGCGAAGTGGCGATCGCGACCATGGCGGTATGTCTGCGCTGGGGGTCGTACTTCGCCGTGCTGGCCAATCGTGACCTGCCGCAGTGGACCGTCGCGTTCGATCCCGAGGTTAGCTGCATCGGCGATGGGGAGATGGCCCGCATCAACATCGAGGCCTCAGCGGCTCTGGCCGACTGGATTGACCTCATGCAGGCGGATCAGCAGCGCTTCCGCAAGCTGGTCAAGGCCGCAGTCCAACTCCTCCCCTTCCCCATCGCCCATCTCGACGAGTCGACGTATTACAAACGCTTCCGGGCGTTGGGCGCCATTAATTCCGCCAATGGCAGACGCTACCTGATGGAGGCCTTTGCGCGAGACTTCGGGTCGGAGTGGTTGGAACGGGAGAAGGCGCGCGTCCTCGTCAATCCCACGCGCGCGCTGGCCAATGGGATCCTCAACGAGCACTGGCGCAATGGCTCGGGCATCGAGGACATCCACGCGGGCGGCATTGCTCCCCCGCGGCCACTGACGCAGCGCCGCCTCACGATAGCGCAGGAAACGCTGCTGATGCAGGAAACAGCGGAGCTGTTTGTGCCGACCCTGCGCGCCCTCTATCATGTCGTCAGCAAACCGAGCGAGGAAACCTGGCCGGAACAGGCGCTCCCGTACGCGATTGCCTTCAAGCCCCCCGCGGATTGGTTGCTGGATGAGCAGACGCGTGAGTTCGCCTTACCAGGTGCGGAGCCACGGTAGTCTCGCAGGCGCTCTTATTCCAGGGGTGGGAGGTGTTGCAACAAGTTTTCAAAAATCTAGCGAAACATAGTGTTTTCTAGCGTTTCATGACACTTTTTCCCAGATGATGGTTTGCTCACGTTCCAACAAGCGGCAATCCTCCGGCTTGGCATTTGCTGGCTCGCCTTTCACACGTTGGAAGGCTAAGCGTCCCTCCGCATAGATCGCATTCACCTGTTTGACCTACTTTTCTTTGACCAAGACAATATCACCTTTTTTAAAGCCTTTGAGTTCTTCGTACATCTGATAGCGCACTCGCCCTTTTCCCTTTTGGGGCAAACTGTGAAACTGCTTGCGCGTTTGTCGGGGACGAAACCGGATCGCATACACAGTGGTTGTTGACCCCGGAACCCATTCCCCCGTATGGTAGGTGGCAAGACAAAGGGCATCAATGATGTGGGTCTTGGGCAAGCTTCTGGCTTTGCGCCAGGTGGCCGTCTGGTAACCAAAGAGTGTGGACAAGGGCACGTGTGCGCCGAGCGTCGCATAGAGATAGCTCTTGCCTTGCATGGAGCGCTGCGCAATCTGATCCAGGTGGCCGCTCACCCCCGTTACCTGAAGCTGGATCTTGCCTTCGTGGAGTCGATGGTGACAATCTTCGCACAGACACAACAGATTCGCCAGCGTATCTTTTCCCCCACGTTCACGAAAAACCACGTGATGTGCTTCTAATCGGCAGTTTCGTTTGCCATAGTGCTGACAGGTGTAGCGATCGCGCATGTGGCAGGCGATGCGCAGGTTCTCATCCGGTCGCGTGGGGTCCTGGTACTGTGATCCATGCAAGGTGGGGTTGTTGAGTCTGGCGATGTCTACCTGGACATCCTCGATAATATGCTGTGCAATGGGTAAGGGTATCTTTCTGACCACGCGGATCACCTCCTCCACATTGGTTTTGATCGAAGGGGAAAGCCGCCCGCTCCGTCTGCTGGAGGCTCGATTATTACATCGTGCTGGGCGATACCATTTCCGGCTCCGGCGTGCTCTACGACGAACACGGCGATCATCCATTCGATCTTTGACATCTTTGCAATGGTGGATCTCAGCTGAGAAGAGCGCCTTTCCATTGCCAACGCAACAGATGCCGGTAATATGGCTCCCTTTGTCGATGCCTGCTCGCACTTCTTGCACGCATCCTTCACACTGCAGCTAAGCTGGATAGTAAATGGGCAGCGTTTGACCACGCTGGCCCTTCCGGCTCGCAGCAATTTTCGTGCTTTCGCGTACCCTTAATGGATACCGACAGTTGCACCCGACTGGAACCACGTCTGGTGGTATCGTAACCATTTCAACTGCTGCCTCCGAAGAGGCCCGCTGGTAGCTCCATGAACCTCCCGCAATAAAACGCGAGATTTTTAGGAACTATTTGCTGTGATGCTCGCTCCATCCAGAGACCTACTCCTGGCTCAACCAACGGCGAGCGCTGCCTGTCTGCGGGATCGGCGGCGCGGTGGGCGGTACCGATAGGGGGACGGCGTTTGGCCTCCGCACGGAGCAGCAGTGATGGTCAACTGAGCTCGTTTCGCGCCGAAGCCGTCCCCGTGGTCTCTCGACACCACATCCTGCCCCACCGGGAACAGTGTCTGTACCCTCACCGCAGTGTAACGCTCTCCCCGCTCCCGCAAGACGAGCCCTTGCCGGATGCGTCGGGCGAGCTCGCAGGTATAAATGGCGGGCTCGGCCTGCTCCTGCAGGAGCACATCCTCGGTGTACTGGTAGAGCTGGAGCGCCTCTTGTCGCCTCTGCTGCTCCACCAGCAGAACCATCAGTCGGCACAGGGCATCTTCGTCGGCCGGGTCCTCCTCTAGTGCGGCGAAGAGCAGTTCCTCGGCCAGGCCCACCCGCTCGTCCTCGAGGTAGAGGTCGACCAGCTTGAAGAGCACGCGGTGCCGCGCGCCGTTAATCGTGTGCCTTCGTGGCTGCGCCCACGCAGCATACAGGTCGTCCTCGAGAAACTCGCCCCTGGCGAGGGCATGCGCCTTCTCTAGCAGGGGAAGCGGATTCTGCCCCTGGCACTCGGCCCGCAGCGCCTGCGACACAAGTGAGAGCAACGCATCGGCGTCGACCCAGAGGCGCTGCTGGCCAGCTAGTTTGAAGATCGTTTCCCCGCCGCTGCGCAGGGTGAGCAGCAGGCTTCCCCCCTCGCCCGTGCGCAGGACGTGCCTCCGGAGGACGGAGGCCGCCGAGTCGAGCGCGTGGGCGGCGTTGATCGCCTCATGGTCTGGCCAGATGGCCTCGATGAGTTCGTCGCGCGCTGCCCGGCGGTTCGCCCGGCACAAGAGCGCCTTCAGCAGAGCCATCGCCGGTCCTCGATTGCTCCACTCGCTCCTTGCCACGCGTGCGTAACGCGGCGGCTCATCCTCGGCCCGCACAGGGGTACGAACGAGCTGCTCGAGGGCGAATTCCCCCAGCGTGATGATCCGCATCAGCGGATGCTCTGTATGGTCGTACTCAGCTGTGCTGTACATCGCCTGCATATCTCCTCTCCCGGGCGCCTTGTCTCGAGCAGCAAGGCGCGTGCAGCACCCGCCAGTGAAACCGTGACTGCCCAGCACGGCAGGGGCTATTCTCTCCCCGCTCGCCGATTATAGCACAAGCGCCCGTGGGCTGAACGAGAAAGTCGTGATTCTTCGTGAGCTGTTCGTGAATCGACTCTCCTACCCTCGTTCCTCGCCCGTCTGCGCTTCCTCCCACCTCTGGCTTATTCTTCCCGGCCTGCCGAAGAGTGGAAAGGAACCCTCTCATGCTGCGCGCATCACTACACCGGTCACGGAGAGTGCGCGTATCCTCTCCCGGCCAAACGCCATGAAGCCGTCGTGAGCAGACGGGTGCGTCTGGTGAACGCTGATGAGGAGCGCATGAGGGAAGCATGCTATGGTAGGCGTGGAGACCGGGAATGGCGGCGGGAGCAAAAAGGAGCTGAGAAGGAGGGAAGAGCATGCAGCGGCAACTGCGGATCATGGTGCTGGACGCCTCACCGACCTCGCGCAAGATCCTCGAGGTCATCCTCTGTCGCGAGGGCCATCAGGTCGCCTGTTTCGGTGATCCGCTGGCGGCGCTGCGCTTTCTCTGCCGGCATGGCCCTGCCGACCTGCTCTTCCTCGGCCTGGATCTCCCCAAGATGGATGGCTTCGAGGTACTGAGGCGCCTGAGAGGAAAGCCGCGTTTCCGCTCGATGGCTTTCGTCGCCCTCCTTCATGAGCACGACGGAGTCCTGGTCCGCTTGAAAGCCCGCCTGGCGGGCGCCCAGCAGGTGGTGACGAAGCCGCTTGTGCGTCAGCAGATCGTCGCCCTGGTCTCCGGACGCCCCGCCTGAGTGCTTCTGCCCAGGAGGCAAACCAGTGAGCGGAGAATCCCAGCCTGTGACAGAGGTGAGGCGGCTTCCTATCCAGGAAGGAGTCAGCGTGATGGGACGGCCAGGGTACATGCCATGTGAACTCCCATGGGAGGCGCTCGAGCGCCTCCCATGGTTGCGCAGGCGGCTCCTCTGCTGGTTCAAGCAGAGCGGCCGGTCCTTCCCCTGGCGCGACCAAGGGAGGACGCCGTACGAGGTGGTGGTCGCGGAAATCCTGTTGCAGAGGACGACCGCGACCGGGGTGGCACGGACCTACGCCGGGTTCATCGAGCGCTACCCCTCGTGGGACGCCCTCGCGCAAGCGCCCTGCGAGGGCCTCGAGAACGCGCTCAGACCGCTCGGGCTCTGGCGGCAGAAGGCGGTGGCCTTCCAGCAGCTCGCGCAGTCGATCGAGGAGCGTGGGGGCGTCGTTCCCCGCTCGCGTGCGGAACTGGAGCGCCTGCCGGGGATCGGCCCCTACACGGCGAACGCGGTCCTGGCCATCGTGTACGGGCGAGCCGAGCCGCTCCTCGACGTGAACATGGCCAGGTGCCTCTGGCGGTTCTTTGGATCGCCTGAGCCGACGACCGAGGGGCCCAAACGTTGGCTGCACGCGCTCGCCCTGCGCCTGGTGAGCGGGAAGCGCAGCCTCCAGGTCAACTGGGCCGTGCTCGACTTCGGGGCGCTCGTGTGCCAGGCCAGGCGGCCACGCTGCCAGGAGTGCCCACTGCGGGCCAGCTGCCAGTACGCCGGGTCGCTGCGACCTACTCCCACTTCAAAAGTCCTTTCAGGCTCACGAAGCGCTGGTGGCCGATGATGATGTGGTCGACCAGCTCGATGTCGAGGATGCGGCCGGCCTCCACGAGCTGCTCAGTGGCTTCGATATCCTCTGCTGAGGGCGTCGGGTCGCCGCTGGGGTGGTTGTGGCAGAGGATGAGGCCCGTGCAGTTGCGGATGATGGCCGGCCGGAAGACCTCGGCGGCGCGCAGGACCGTGCTGTTGGCGGTGCCCTGGTAGAGGCTCGCCTTCTCGACCAGCTGGCCCTTGGCGTCAAGCAGCAGGATGCGCATCTGCTCGGTGTCCAGGTAGGCCAGGTCGAGCATGACCAGGTTGGCCGCGTCCGCGGGGGTAGTGATCTTGTAGCGGGCGTCAACTTGCAGCGTGCCCATCCTGCGCCCGATCTCCAGGGCCGCCTTGACCTGCGCCGACTTGGCCTCGCCCATGCCGTGCTCGGCGCACAGCTCGCGGAAGTCGGCGCGCACCAGCCCTGGGAGCCCCCCGTACTTCGCGAGCAGCTTGCTGGCCAGTTCGAGGGCGTTATCGCCCCGGCTGCCGGTGCGCAGGATGATCGCGAGCAGCTCGGCCAGCGAGAGCGCCTGGGGGCCGAAGTGCTGCAGCCGTTCGCGCGGGCGCTCGTGGCTGGGCATTTCGCGCACGGTCGCGTGGTAGTCCAGTTTCGTGTGTTTGTACGTGTCGGCGTTCGTTTCGAGGGGGAGCATGCTGTGGTCTTCCTCCTTCGCATTGTGATAGGTCTCCCTCCTCACATTCCGCACGTGGCTGGCAAAAGAGGAAATGGGATCTGTTTCCTTGCTCTAACTTCTCCTCATATGAATGGTCGTGAGTGTTTCGTGAATTTTGGTGAGGTGGGCATGAGCATGGCCTGTTATTCTAGAAGGAGACGTCCGCTTCATGTTTGGGGACAGAGTTGTCCTTAATTTACGAAGAGATCTTCCTCTTTTCGCTCTCGGCCAGGTTTTTGTCTGGGAGGGGTACGATCAAAAGCACGTTGGTCGAAGGGAAGAATGGAGGAGCATGTGTCAGCGACCCTACACATGAGGCGCAACGCGGCTTTCGCGCTCGGCTTTCTGTAAAAAGGGTAATGCATCATACATTACCCTTGCGAGGTGCATTTTGAACGAAGAGCAGGACCTTCTTCCAGTTGAGCAACAGACGCTCATATTTTATGGCAAACCTCTTGTTGTCGTGCGCCTTCCTGATGGGCAGCCAGGTGTCGTCCTTCGCTTCCTCTGTGACAATCTCCAGATTGATACAGCCGCGCAAACGCAACGTATTCGACGGACAGAAGCGATCGCTGAAGACCTTGTTTTTGCACAGGTCGAGACTGACGGCGGCGCTCAAAGAATGGCCGTGCTCATTCTGCATGCCGTTCCCTTCTGGCTAGCGGGTATCGATCCCAAACGAGTGCGCGAGGAGATTCGCCCGGAAATTTTGCGCTATCAGCGAGAAGTCGTTGATGTCCTATACGCCTGGGCGCAATCTCCCAAAGTGACAGACTCACCTGCTACTCTTGTTCCTGCTGAGCAGATCATCAAACCTGTTCCACCGGCTGATGATGCAAGTCTGGACACTTGGCGCGACTATCACCGGCAAATGGTGGCATGGATCGACTGGCAGCATGATATCGAATCCTGGCGCGGAAGCGTCGAATCTCGGTTAGAGGGCCTTGAGGAGGTGACCAACCTGATCCCTGAAATACTAGAGCGTCTGGGTCCGCAAAAGCTGACACCTGACCACCAGCACGCGGTACAAAAGTATGTCCAGCAAGTGCATGAGCTAACTGGTAAACCATATGGTACTCTTTATGATAGTCTCAAAACGGCGTTCGGCGTACCCAAGTATGCTGATATCCCTGATCAGGACTGGCCGCGACTGGTGCAGTGGTTCCGGGCGCAGTTAGAGCAAAGGCGAAAAAAGTGACGTTAGCGCCATCCCTTGAAAGGAGCGAATTGATGGAAGAGGATGCCAATCTGGTGACCCGTGAGCAGTACATAGAGATGCTTATTGATGCCTCCTTTTGGGAGGCCTCAGAAATGGAGTCAGGCTTCACATCCTGGTGCCAACGGCATATCCCGATCTGGCGTCAACAGGGATATGATGAAACGTGGATCCGTCAACGCATCGAAATGGCGCAGATCACTCGAGGTCTCCACCGTAAACTGAAGGAACAGGGCTTTACGGTGGTGGAGATCCGTGATGAGCTTCGTAAAGCGTACGCAGACCATCCAGAACTCTATGAACTGGCGAGAGAACGCGAACGTATCCAGCCTGGCCTCCTTCGCTATCGTGGGAATACGGGCGATCTCCGGCAACGCTATACGCTGCGCGTTATGATCTACGAAACAGATAAACTGACCTTTGAGAAGTTTTGTCGCTGGAGTGGCCTGCCCGTGCCGGGTCCCGAGAGCGTTTTCTTTGAGCAACCGGATCAGGTACGAGTGGTGCGTGATCTGAGCACCGTCGAAGAATTGGAACTGGTGCTGGCATTGAGCAGGTATGCGCTCCATCTCTTTGATGTGCCAGAAAACCTGACCAAAGACCGGATTGCTCCACTTATGGAAGCCCACGGGAAGCAGCTTCGTTCGGCCTTTATCGTCAAGCATGGATACCGACCGGAAGACTCGACCACACCCTATATCCCCGTCACGATTGATGGTCCCCAAGATCATGATGCCTATTATACCAAAGAATATCCCTAACAGTCAGAGAAGAAAGGACTTGTAAACCTGGGGAAAGTAATGGGTCATACGCGCTTTGGGTTGGATTTTATACTTTTTCGGAATTACCATGGAATCATCTTTCATGTCGGAGTGACAATAGAATTCTCAGGATGTGCCGTCCGGCATAACTTTAGAATAGAATGAGCGTGGAGGTGCGGAAAAATGGCCTTCTCCCCTTAGAAATTTCCGCCATAAAATTAGAAAAAGTACCAGAATCCGCACTAATTTTAGAAAAAGGACTTTTGGAAAGTTGCAGAGCCAAAACACATCAGTAGATGGCACAAGGGAAGGTAATACTGTTAATTTTGTGAACGGATGTGCCAAGCAGCCATTACGAAAATGAACAATGCAGTGGGAATTCCATTGGAACTCCTTCTCTCGACTAAGATTTCACGCTCACCTACGTCATAGACGTGTTACTATCGAAGCGGCAAAGACTGAATTTTTACCCGCAACCCATCGCGCTTCGCTCACGTTTCAGAAGGAACATAGAAATCATCCATCGTCTCTCTGTGACCAGAGCTATAAGAAGCCCCACTGAGCATATGCAATCCCGCGCCACATCTGCTATACTTCAGAACAGCAATTGTTCCTCATCTCCCAACTTGAGGTATCCATGATGTAATTGAGGTGGTGCTATGAGAGCAAGGTTTCGTTTCTGGTGGCAGAACAGAAAACAAGCTTCATTGGTAGCTACAGGAATGATTATCGTCCTCTTAGCTCGACTTTGTACAATTTTAGAGTAGTGGAGACGGCCTGGCTCGCCAAGCCCTATCAGCACACGAGACTTTTCAGACATCGGCTGTTTACCATGATGTCTGAAAAGTCTAGACATCTTTGTTATGGCAATCCAGGGCAACGGCCATGCTCCTGCACATTGCCTATGTCTTGTCCTTTCAACCGCTTGACTGAAAAATGTACAAAGTCGAGCTTAGAGGGTGTACGAAAAGGCCTGGGGAGAGGTTTAAAGAGGATTAGCCTGGGTCGGGGAATGTGGTACAATAGAAGCGATGGAATACAAAAGAGGTGGAAAGTGAGGAGAACCTTCCCCGATGAAACCCTATGCCAGTGATCTCTCTGATGCCGAATGGGCCATTCTTGAACCGTTGATTCCGCCAGCCAAGCCAGGAGGGCGGCCCAGAAGTGTCAATATGCGCCAGATTCTCAATGGGATCTTTTACGTGCTGCGCAGTGGTGGCGCCTGACGTCTGCTGCCACATGAGTACCCGGCTTGGTCGACGGTCTATGACTACTTTCGCAAGTGGCGCAATGCAGGGGTCTGGGAACAGATCGTGAGGACGCTCCGAGAGCGCTTGCGGGTGCAAGCTGGACGCCAGGCGACGCCCAGTGCTGGGATAATCGATAGCCAATCGGTCAAAACGACCGAGCGCGGAGGCCTCCATGGCTACGATGGCGGCAAGAAAGTCAATGGACGCAAGCGGCATCTGCTCGTGGACACGATGGGCCTGCTGCTCAAGGTCGTGGTGCATGTCGCCAATCTCCAGGATCGTGAAAGCGTCAACCTCCTGCTGGAGCCGATCCAAGGCCAGTTCCCGCGCATGGAGAAAGTGTGGGTGGACCAGGGCTATTCTGGAAAGGGCAAAACGTGGATTGAGACACACATGAACTGGACCGTCGAAGTCGTGGAGCGGTCCCCGCGGCGCGGCTGGATCATGACCGAAGACCAGGGGCTGGTCTGGGTGAGCTTGCCCAAGACCTTTGAATCCCTGCCGCGCCGGTGGGTAGTGGAGCGTACGATCGCTTGGATAGGGCGTTACCGCCGCATGAGCAAGGATTACGAGTACCTGACCAGCAGTAGTGAGGCCATCGTCTATCTCACTATGCTCCGGCTCATGCTGACTCGCCTGGCCAAGCAAAACGAACAGCAATTCATCAAGTACAAGCAGAAACGCGCTGCCTGACTTTTCGTACAGCCTTTACTGACCTCGACGGAAGCAAGTAAAGAGTGCTAGACTAGGAGGCATGGGAGCACCAAAGAAAGACGATTGGCGAGAAGAACGACGCAAACGTGCCTGGGAACTAAAAGCCCAGAGTTGGAAACAAAAAGACATTGCCACCGCATTGGGAGTAAGCGAAGGAGCAGTCAGTCAATGGCTCAAACGAGGACGAGAAGGCGGAGTGGGAGCCCTCAATGCGCGTCCCCCTAAGGGAGTAACTCCCCGCTTAACGGCGGAACAGAAGGCCCAGATCCCCAGCTTGTTGGTCAAAGGAGCGGAATCGTATGGTTTCCGAGGAGATGTGTGGACAGCGAGCCGCGTTGCCGAAGTCGTGTACCGAGCCTTTGGAGTCCGCTATCACCGTGATTACGTGGGACGACTGTTGCGTGAAACGGGCTGGAGCCGACAAGCGCCAATTGAACGGGCTACGCAACGCAATGATGAGGCCATCAAAGCGTGGTATGAACAGCGATGGCCAGCCATCAAAAAAAAGCTGATGAGGAGAAGTACACCATCCTCTGGGTAGACGAGGCAGGATTTTACCTGTTACCAATGGCAGTTCGTACATGGACCCCACGGGGACAGACACCGATATTGCGGGTGAAGCTGACACGAGATCATCTTTCAGCGATCAGTGGCATCACTCTGGACGGGAGGCTCTTTATGCAAGTTCGTAAGACGCCCTATGATGCCGAGGCAACCATTGGGTTCTTGCAGGTGCTCTTACGCAAGATTTCAGGCAAGATCCTCATCATTTGGGACGGCTCGCCTATCCATCGCAACCACAAGATCAAGGCTTTTCTCAAAGCGGGGGCAGCCAAGCGGTTGCATCTAGAGCAAATGCCTGGTTATGCTCCTGATCTCAACCCTGATGAGGGCATCTGGCAGTATTTCAAGCGAGTTGAACTGGGCAATGTTTGTTGTACTGACCTGGACCACTTGTATCAGGAGGTTATCCGCGCTAAAGAACGTTTACGACACAAACGCGATATTATTCGCAGTTGCTCACAACAATGTGGCTACTTGTTTTAGTTGAGGTCTGGTCATACGTCATCACATCAGGCTACCTAAGAAAGGTTTCATGAGCAAGGGAGGTTGCTGCAGTATAGGAAATTCTATCTACTGCTCTCTCTTTGCTTTAGAAAGAAGAAGAACATGATATCCTTGAGAATTGAAGCGATTCCGAGTCATGAAACGATGTTTCTACTCCCGATGCTTTTAGACGCCGAGGAGGGTGAGGAGCGCATTCGCGCTGTGCTCCTCGATCCAGCCTGTACTGCGTATGCATCCTGGCTGGATGGTCAGCTTGTTGGAGCTGCTGTCGTGCGCTGGGAGGAACAAGATCCCAGCGAAATTCTCTATATCGAAGTGGCTGAGGCTTTGCGTGGTCGTGGATATGGGAAGCAGATGATTCAGGCTTTACAGGACGAATTGCTCAGACATGGCGGGCGCTCGCTGCTCGTTGGAACGGCGAATGCTGCACTGGAAAACATTGCCTTCTACCAAAAATGCGGATTCCGCATGTATGAGATTAGACGCGACTATTTTGATTATATTCAGCCACCTGTGCTGGAGCACGGGATCCCGCTTCGTGATATGCTGGTGTTGCGTTATGACCTGGAATGAGCAGGCTGCCTGTCTTTGCAGTAGAGGACTACCACAATGATAGGAACAATGCTTTGTTGGAGCAAGTTTTCAACAAGACATTGCTCCTAGTATACAGCCAAACCTTGTTTAGTTCCTTATCACGAGGTCAGTAATACGTTCAAGTTCATCATTGGGCTTCTTCCCACCACCGTCTCATGCACTCTATTCCCCGGCTAGTTCACCTGCTCATGACTTCGCTGAACCGCTTTTTTTGAAGAAACGAGTTGATATGGTATGAGGATTGCCTCACTTCTCTCCAGCCGCCTGGATCATCCAAGTGAAAAGTCGAGCATCTTTCATGAGGCAACGTATTTGCCAACGTAGTATGCTTGACCAACCAATTTCAGAGTTGAAATTCTGTCCACTGTAGCATAGAGTAAATGAGGTGGCACTCACTAGAGAGCAGCAACGTCCCCCTTGAGACTAGCCTTCCTTTTGTGTGTCGGATTCGTTTCGTATCAGTGTATAGGTGAACTTGTCGGTACGATCCCAGGAGGAGGTGCGACCATGGCTGACCGCATGAGGCAGCAGCTCGGCAACTATCATCACAGCCTGCCTGCGCAGCTCACCCCCCTGATTGGACGCAGGCAAGAGGTGGCGGAGGTGTGGGCCCTCCTGCAACGCCCAGAGGTGAGCCTGGTGACCCTCACGGGTATAGGCGGTGTCGGCAAAACGCGCCTGAGTCTGCAGGTAGCGACTGACCTGCTTGATGACTTTGCCGACGGCGTCTGCTTCGTCCCCCTGGCTCCCATTAGCGATCCTGACCTGGTCGTTCCAACCATTGCCCAGGCGCTCGGGATCAAAGAAATCGGAGAGCGACTGCTTCTTGACCTTCTCAAAGCTTATATACGCGACAAGCATCTACTGCTGCTGCTGGACACGTGGCGAACACGAGTTTCCCGTCCCACCACTGGCGCTGCCTGACCTCACCCATCTTCCAGGGAGCGAAGCCCTCTCCCAGTATGCGGCCGTGGCCCTCTTCCTGCACTGTGCGGAGGCTGCCAGACCCGACTTCCAGGTGACTCCCGCCAGCACCCGTACCATCGCCGAGATCTGTGTGCGCCTGGATGGGCTGCCGCTCGCCATCGAACTGGCAGCAGCGCGCATCAAACTCCTCTCCCCACAGGCACTCCTGACCCGTCTGGGACATCGCTTGCGGGTCTTGACGAGCGGAGCACGCGATGCCCCTGTCCGGCAGCAAACCCTGCGCAACACGCTGGCGTGGAGTTATGATCTACTCGATGCCGAAGAGCAACGGCTCTTTCGTCGGCTCTCCGTCTTTGCTGGCGGTTGTACATTGGATGCGGTGGAGGGTCTCTCTACCGCACTCGGTGAGCTGCCAGCAGACGTGCTGGACGGGGTGGCCTCACTCATGGACAAGAGCTTACTGCGCCAGGTGGAGCAAGAGGGAGAGGAGCCGCGCCTGCTGATGTTAGAGACGAACCGCGAGTATGGGCTGGAGGTTCTGGCCTCCAGTGGGGAAATGGAAAGTACCCAGCGGGCACATGCTCACTACAACCTGCGACTTGCGGAGCGCGCGGAGCTAGAACTCGGGGGTCCACAGCAGGCTGCGTGGTTGGAGCGTTTAGAGCGGGAGCACGACAACTTGCGATCGGCATTGCAGTGGACATTAGAGCAAGCTGGGATTGAAGAGGCTATGGAGGGCGAGCGCAGCATAGAGACGGCCTTGCGGCTTGGGGGAGCGCTGCGAGTATTCTGGGTAGTACATGGGCACATCACTGAAGGGCGACATTTCCTGGAGCGCGCATTGGCTGTAGGGGTACCCCTTGCGGATACCCGGATCGAGGCATCCGTGCGTGCGAAGGCGCTCATCGTTGCAGGGTACCTGGCCATCATCCAGAACGACTATGAGCGCGCAGAACCGCTGTGTAAGGAGAGCCTGGCGCTGTACCGAGAACTTGAGGACCAACCAGGCATAGCGTTTGCGCTCACGTTGTTAGGGAGCGTGGCCTGGACGCAGGGCAATATGGTTGCAGCACGCATGTTGACGGAGGAAGCTCTGACGATCGCCAGGCAGGTGGATTCTATGGAGTTAGCTGCAGGCTCACTCTTTATTTTAGGGCTGGTGTCCAGCAGCCAGGGGGAGTACGCCATGGCGTATGCGCTCTTCGAGGAGGGCCTTGCGATGCAGCGAGCGTTGGGGGACAAGCGTGGCATCGCTCACTCACTCTCCCAGTTGGCTCAGGTACTCTTTGTTTCCCAGGCGGATCCGGCGAGGGTAAGTCCTCTGCTCGAGGAATGTCACGTGGTCTCTCTGGAAGTAGGCTACAAGGAGGGTATTGCGGCGTATTATTGCGTTTCTGGGCAGCTAGCGCTCAGTCAAAGAGACCTTGTCCTGGCACGCTCGCTCGCCGAGAAGAGCGTCGTGCTCTACAAAGAAATGGGACACCGGCATGGTACTGCCAACTCGCTTGCCCTTTTAGGGAAGGTACTCGCGATCGAGGGTGACTATGCAGCAGCGCAAACGCCTTCGAGCAAAGCCTGGCAATCTCGTGTGAGTTGGGTGAACAATGGGTGGCCGCTGTGTTCCTGGTGGAATTGGGGGAAGTCGTTGCGGCACAACGACAGTTAGCGTGGGCAGCACAGCTCTGGGGGGCAGCGGAAGCCTTACGTGACGTATTTGGCGTACCCATCCCGCTGGTCCAGCGCACTGACTATGAACGCTTGGTCTCGGCTGCGCGTGTCCACCTGGGAGAGCGAGCCTTCGCTGTCGCCTGGGCCCAGGGACGATCCATGACGCCGGAGCAGGCACTCGCCGCCAAGGGGCAAAAGCCAACCCCAGCGCCGACTACGACAGCGTCTCGACCAACCTACCCTGCTGGGCTGACGGCACGTGAGGTGGAGGTGTTGCGCCTGCTGGCGGGTGGCCTGACCGACCTCCAGATAGCTGAAAAGCTGGTGCTGAGCCCCCGCACCGTCCATGCCCATATCAGCTCCATCTACAACAAGATGGGCGTTACCTCACGCAGCACGGCAACCCGCTATGCTATCGAGCACCACCTCGCCTGAACTCCTGCTTGCTTTGCTACACATTAAGCTGTGGCTTCATAACCCCAGGGAAACTCTCCTTGCGCACCTCAGTCGGCAATGAGGCCGAAGCAGGTGGCTTCTTATAGCTTCGTCCAGGCAGTCTTTAAGACTAGGTAATTCTGTCTAGATGGTCCCAGAGCAAGA
>WNGK01009439.1_pt1 | contig 15231 bp, 12 predicted proteins | sample 5400601 | NCBI WGS metagenome assembly WNGK01 (sample SAMN13153376, study PRJNA577476) | soil metagenome | isolation source: 60 cm soil or saprolite under Garry oak tree replicate 1 | place: USA:California | collected 2016-06-15
TCGGGGAGCGTCCTGCTCGGTTGCTCGCTCACGGCCTCGGCGGCGGCGTTGCGCTGGCTGCTCGGCCCCGCCGCGCCAGTGGTTGACGGCCTCGGCCCGGCTCGCCGGGTCACGATCGGCCTCGTGCAGGTGGCGTGCCTGGCTGCGGCGGCCGTGGTGGTCGCCGCCGCGCTCCGCAGCCGCCGGTTCCGGCTGCTGGCCGGGTTGGCCTTGGCCGCGGCCGCGGCCGCCGCCATCGCGATCGGGATCTTCTCGTTGTTCGGCGGCCAGCACCCGGACGCGCTCACGCGCAACCTCGCGCGCGGCTCCTGGCTGGCCGGCGCCGCGTTCCCCGGCCCGGCGCTGATCGCGTCCGCGGCGGCCGTGGTCGTGGCCGCCGCGCCGTGGCTGAGCCGGCCGTGGCGCCGGGCCGCGTGGCTCACGCTGCTCCTGGTCGCCGCGGCGCGGCTGCTGACCGGCACGGTGCTGCCGATGGAACTGATCCTGGCGATCGGCGCGGGCATCGCGGTGGAATCGGTCCGCCCGGCCGAGGTCACGGCCAGGGGGTCGAGGAAGTTCGCGGCGGTCGCGGCGGACGGACGGCGGCTGTTCATCAAGGCCCTGGGCTCGGACCAGCGCGACGCCGACCTGCTGTACCGGGCGTACCGGGCGGTGCGGCTGCGCAACGTCGGCGACACCCGCCCCGCCGCGTCGCTGTTCCACGCGGTCGAGCATCAGGCCCTCGTCGGGGTCATGGCCGAACGGGCCGGGGTCTTCGTGCCCGCCGTCGACCGTGTCGTCCGGGCGGGTGACGACACCGCGCTGCTCGTCATGGAGTGGGTCGACGGCAGCTCGCTGGAGCAGGTCCAGGTCACCGGCGACCTGCTCGTGCGGCTGTGGGCGCAGGTGGACAAGCTGCACCGGGCCGGCATCGCGCACCGGTCGCTGCGGGCCGCGAACGTGATGGTCAGCCCGGCCGGCCTGCCCAGGATCGTCGACTTCGGCTTCTCCGAGCTCGCCGCTACTCCACGGCAGATGGACCTGGACGTGGCCGAACTGCTCGCCTCGCTCGCCACCCTGGCGGGCGAGGACCGCGCCGTGGCCGCCGCCGCCGAGGTCCTCGGCGCCCAGGGAGTAGCCCCGGCCGTGCCACTGCTGCAGCCGCTGGCCCTGTCGGCCGCCACCCGCCGCGCGGTCGCCGGTCACGACGGCCTGCTCGCCCGCACCCGGTCCGCGGCCGCCGCCGCCAGCGGGCAGGACGCCCAGGACCTGGCCCGGGTGCAGCGCGTGCGGCCCCGGACCCTGCTGGCCATCGCCGCCGCGGCTGGCGCGTTCTACTACCTGCTTCCCCAGCTGGCCAACGTCGGAAGCAGCTGGCGGGCCATGCAGTCGGCGCACTGGATATGGCTGCCCGTCATCATCGCCTTTTCGGTGCTGACCTACCTGGCCGGTGCCATCTCACTGCAGGGCAGCGTAACGGTCCGGCTGCCGTTCTGGCCCACGGTCCTCACGCAGGGTGCCTCCTCCTTCGTCAACCGGGTTTCGCCGGCCAACGTCGGCGGCATGGCGCTCAATGTCCGCTACCTGCAGAAATCCGGCGTCGAGCCGTCAGCGGGCGTTGCCGCCGTCGGGGTCAACGCCCTCGCCGGAGTGCTGGTCCACGCCGTCCTGCTGGTGATCTTCTTCAGCTGGGCGGGACGCGGCCTGACCCGGGCGTTCAAGCTGCCGTCGAGCAGCAAGCTGCTGGTGATCCTCGCGCTCGTGGCCGCCGTCATCGGCATCGTCCTGGCGACCCGCCAGGGTCGCCGCTTCGCGGCGAGAAAGCTGCTGCCGGGACTGCGGTCCTCCCTGGCCAGCCTGCGACGGGTGGGCCGGAGCCCGGTCAAGCTCGCGTTGCTGTTCGGCGGCTCGGCCCTGGTGACGCTGGCCTATGTCGGTGGCCTGGCCGCCTCGGTCGAGGCGTTCGGGGGCGGAGCGAGCATCGCGCAGATAGGCGCGGTCTACATGGGTTCCTCTCTCATCGCCGCCGCCTCGCCGACCCCCGGCGGATTGGGTGCCATCGAGGCCTTGCTGGTCGCAGGCCTGACCGGCGTCGGCATCTCCCCGGGACCGGCCGTGTCCGCGGTGCTCACCTACCGGCTGGCCACCTACTGGCTGCCGGTGCTGCCCGGCTGGCTCTCCTGGCGCCTGCTGCAGCGCATGGGCTACGTCTGACAGGCTGCCAGGGTGAAGCCGGGTGTCCTCATTCCGTGACGATGGCACGCAGGACGTTCAGCTTGGCGGCCCGGCGGCTGGGCAGGATCGCCGCCGCCACCCCGGCCAGGCCGGCCAGGACGATCATGATGAGCAGGGTCAGGTACGGGACGCTGAATGTGGTGATGCCCTGGCTCTTCTGCGCCCGGACGAGCGCCCAGCCGAAGAACACCCCGACCAGCAGGCCGAGCAGCGTGCCCTGCAAGGCGATGATCACCGACTCCCAGCGGATCGTGCCGCGGAGCTGGCGGCGCGTCATCCCCACCGCGCGCATCACGCCGAGCTCGCGGGTGCGTTCGAAGATCGACAGCGCGAGCGTGTTGCCGATGCCGAGCAGCGCGATGACGATCGCCAGGGCGAGCAGGGTGTAGATGAGCGCCAGTATCTGGTTGATCGGCTTGGTCTGCTCCGCCTTGTAGGCGGCCTGGTCTTGGACGGTGGCGCCGACCGCGTACTGGGCCGACAGGTTCTTGACCGCGGCGAGCGCGGCCGCGGTGGTCACGCCGGGTGCCTTCTTCACGAACACCTGGCTGTCGTAGTGGGGGGCGGCGAAGTTGGCGTCGTAACCGGGGGTGCCCAGGAAATAGCTGGTCTTGCTGCCCGGATTGGCCGGGCGGAGGAGGCACAGTCGCGCCGATACAGAGCGCGCCCCCGGTATCAAGAATGCGGACCGGCTCGCCGTCCGGCATCCGGGGAATCCCCGATACCCGCACGGATTTCAGCGGCCGACGTCGGCCTGCTGCCCCTTCCGCCGCGCCGCGCACCGTTCCGGCCGAGTTCGGGGCCGCGACGTGACCAGGCCTGCGGTCGCGTCAATGGCGAGTCCCAGCGCCGCGCCGCCCGCGATGTCGAGCGGGAAATGGGCGCCGACGTAGACACGGGTCAGCCCCACCAGGGGAATGGCGGTCAGGGTGAGGACGCGGCCCGCCGGGCCGAGCCGGGGCAGGGCGGCGGCACCAAGAGCGACGGCGACGGCAGCGTGGCCGGACAGGTATCCGAGACCAGCGGCGTCACGGCCGCGGCCGCGGGTTCCGGGAAGCAGCGCCACCGGCCGGGGCCGGCGCACTATCTGCTTGACCAGCTTCGAAAGCGCCCAGGCGCCGGTGCCGCCGACGAGGAGCCGACCCGCCAGCTCGCCGTCTCCGGCCAGCCAGGCCGTAGCCGCGGCCGCGGGCACGGCACCGAATGCGCCCATCTGCATGACGGCCCAGGCCGGTGGGTACAGCGCGTCAGGCAGGCCGTTGACGTCCTGGAAGGCCCTGGCCTCCCACGGGCTAACCCGGTCGTGGCGCACGGCGCCAGCCGTGGCCAGCAGCGCGGCGATGCCTACGCCGAGGCGGGCGCGGGGATCGGCCAGCGCCGCACGGAGTGAAACGTCATGCTTCCCCGCAGGCGGGGCCGACCTGGCGTCGGTGCCTGCTGGCCGTGTCATCGGTTGAGCTCCACTCCGGCTGCTGTTTCGTGACAAACCATAGCCGCTGCTTCCGGCCGGGCCGGCTGTCGGCGGCTAGGCAGCCGCCGAAAATCCGTACCGGCATCGAGGATTCCACGGATGCCGAACGGTCCGCGGTCCGTCATTGTCGGTAACACGCTAGCGCCACGCGTTCCGGACCGTCGTCGAGGTGACCTGTGGCTGATGAGACCGACCGTCGCCTCTTCCTGGTCGAGCATGACCTGCGCGGCCTGTCGCCGTGGCAACTGGCCACGGTGCACCGGGCTCTCGACGAAGCCGTCCGCCGGGAGAACCGGCGGGGCAGCCGGATCCGCTATGTGCAGCGCATCTACGCACCGGATGAGCAACGGTGCCTGTGCCTGTTCGAGGCGGCGGGCCCGGACGTGGTCCGTAACGTCAACGACATCGCCCAGTTCCCGCTGGCCCGCGTCATGGCCGTGCTGAGCTCGGTGCCAGCCGGTGCCCAGGCGTAGCGTCGCAGGCGCAGTCGGTCTCGCGCTCGCCGTCACCTGCGCGGCGTGCACGGCATCCAGCGGTCCGGGCCCGCCCGCACCGGCATCCGCGAGCGGCGGTGGTCCCGCGGTGATCACGGTCGGATCGTTCGATTTCCCGGAAAGCGTCCTGCTCGGCTATCTGTACGCCGGAGCGCTCTCCGCCCGCGGCTATCCGGTACGTGTCCTGGCCGATCTCGGCTCGCGGGAACTGGTTGACCCGGCGCTCATGACCGGCCTCATCCAGCTGGTCCCGGAATACACCGGATCGGCCCTTGAGTTCGTCAGCCTCGGCCGGGCTCACGCCACCGCCGACGTCACGGCGACCGCCACGACCCTGGCGAGATGGATGCAGGCACGGGGCATCGTCACCGCACGGCCGGCGGCAGCCCAGGACGCCAACGCCATCGTGGTGACCGGCGCCACGGCGGCCCGCTACCGGCTGCGGACGATTTCCGACCTGGCCCGCGCGGCACCAAGGCTAGTGTTCGGCGGTCTCGCCGCGCTTGATACCGGCGGCCCGCTGACCAGGCAGGCGCTAGAGTCGGGAGATATCGGCGTGGCGCTGCTCTTCACGACCGATCCGGCCATTCAGGCGCACCACCTGGTAGAACTGGCCGATAACCGGGGTTTGCAGTCGGCCGAGAACATCGTTCCTGTACTGCGGGGAGCCACGGCCCGCCGGTACGGCGCCGGGCTGCTCGCCGCGCTGGATGCCGTGTCCGCGCGCCTGTCCACGGGCGCCCTCCTGGCCCTGGACGCCCAGGTGGAGCTGACTGGCCAGGACCCGCGCACGGTGGCCGGGCGGTGGCTGCGGGACCAGGGCCTACTCCGGCCGGGGGCGTCGTGAGCGACGCCACGGCCGGCCCGAGGCCCGCCGTCCGGCGGACGAGGCGGCAGCGCCGGCCGACCGGCGCGCCGCCGCCGCTGCCCCACCGGATCACGCCAAGCACCACGGTCTGGCTGGTGCTCGCGGCCATCATCGTGACGGGCACGTTCCTGGCCTCCGAGCGCACCGGATGGCTGAGGGCCGGCGACCAGGCCAGCACCTGGCTGCTGCGGCAGCTAGCCGCCGTCCGGACACCCTGGCTGACCGCCCTGGCCAACGGGATCAATAACACGGGGCTGACCTGGCATCCGTTGATCGCGGTGGCCGTGGTGCTGCTGGTTATCGTCTTCCGGCGGTGGCGGCACCTGCTGGTGTTGACCGTCTGCCTGTTCTTCCTGGAGACCGCCGTTGGCTTGATCTACGACAGCCTGTCCCGGCCGCGGCCTTACGGCGTATGGGTCATCGGCCGGTGGGACGGCTACTCCGCCCCGTCACCGGTCGTGGCTGTGGTTACGTTCTTCCTGATGGCCGCCGTCTACTGCCTGGTCGTGCCCGGCCGGGCACGGTCGGTTGCGAAGGCCGTGGTGGCGGCGGTTATCGCCGTCTTCTGCCTGTCCCGGCTCTACCTGGCGGTCGATCATCCGGACGACGTGCTGTTCGGCGTCGTCCTGGGCGTGGCGATACCGCTGGCAGCGTTCCGGTTCTTTACCCCTAACGAGATGTTCGGCGTTTCCTACCGGCGCGGCCGGACCGCTCATGTCGACGTAACCGGCAGGCGCGGCGCGGCGATCCGGCAGGCCGTCCACCACCAGCTCGGACTGACGATCCTGGAGATCACGCCGATCGGCCTTGAATCATCAGCCGGGTCAACGCCGCTGCGGCTGACGGTCGAGGGTGACCCGGACGAGCATCTGTTCGGCAAGCTCTACACTCTTGGCCACGTTCGCGCGGACCGGTGGTACAAGCTGTGGCGCACGATCCTTTACGGCGCCCTGGAAGACGAGCACCCGTTCCACTCGGTGCGGCAGCTGGCGCAGTACGAGGACTATGTGCTGCGGCTGCTGCGGGACGCCGGGGTCCGCAGCGCCACGCCGTACGGGATCGTTGAGATCACGCCAGAGCGTGAGTACCTGCTCGTCACCGAGTTCTTCTCCGGGGCGATCGAGCTAGGCGACGCCGACATCGATGACGCCGTCATCGATCAGGGGCTCCTGCTGATCAGGAAGCTCTGGGACGCCGGCCTCGCGCACCGGGACGTCAAACCGGGAAACCTCATGGTCCGCGACTCCGAACTGCTGCTGATCGATGTCTGCTTCGCCCAGGTCCGTCCGTCACCCTGGCGGCAGGCGGTCGACCTGGGCAACATGATGCTGGTGCTCGCGGTGCGCACCGACGCCGAGCGGGTGTACCGGCGCGCGCTCGGTTATTTCACCCCCGACGAGCTGGCCGAGGCATTCGCCGCCACCCGAGGGGTGGCGAGCCCGACCCAGCTGCGCGCGTTCATGAAACGGGATCCCCGTGATCTGCTCGGCGAGTTCCGGGCGCTGGCGCCGCCGCGGCGGCCGATCGTGCTGCAGCGCTGGGGCGCGCGGCGGGTGATCGTCGCCGCGGCGATGCTCGGCGCCGCCTTGGTGGCGGTCGACCTCGCCGCCAACGCGTTCCGCCCGGCGGTCAACATGGGGGCGGCCGCCCCCGTCTGCGGCACAGGTCACTCCATGATCTTGTCCGCGCAGGCGGTGCCGTCGTCCGGGATGCTGCCGTGCATCGCGGCGCTGCCATCGGGGTGGACCGCCGGAGGTGCCGACATCACCGGCGGCCGGTCTGTGTTCTGGCTGGACTCCGATCAGGCCGGCCCGCGGGCGGTCACCGTCAGCCTGACCGCCGCGTGCGACACCGCCGGGGCGGTGCGGATCCCGTCCGACCAGGCCGGAGCGGAGCGTTTTGAGCGCCCGCTGAGCCTGCAGCCGCGGTTCACGCTCACCCGGATGTACACCTTCGCCGGCGGCTGCGTCACCTACCAGTTCAGCTTCGTCCCGGGCGCGGCCCCCCTGCTCGCGATCCCGGTCGACACCGCGGTCGCGTTCGACCGCAGATCCGGTCTGGTCGCCCACGTCCGGCGCACCGAGGGCCTGGCCCTGTGCGGGCTGGGTGCCGTGTGCCCTCGGTAGTCACCCGGGGCCGGACGGTTGTGGCCGTTGCCGGCCGTGGCCGGGAGGCCTAGCGTGGGTTGCGGGTGCTGGTATGGGTGCTGGGAGGTCGGCTGGCGGGCTGCGCGGTGAGCTGACCGAGTTCGTCGGGCGGCGAGCCGAGCTTGCCCGGGTCCGTGACGCGCTGGCGGGCGCGCGGCTGGTTACGCTGACCGGGCCGGGCGGAATCGGCAAGACGCGGCTGGCCCTGCAGGTAGCGACCGGGGCGGGGCGGGCGTTCCGCGATGGGGTGTGGCTGGCGGAGCTGGCCGGGCTGCGGGATCCTGGGCTGCTGGTGGGCGAGGTGGCGCGATCGCTGGGGCTCTCGGATAAGTCCGCCCGGTGGGCGCTGGCGTCGCTGGCGGATTACCTGCAAGCCCGGCAGGTGCTGCTGGTGCTGGACGGGTGTGAGCACCTGGCGGATGCGTGCGCGGTGATGGCGGATGCGCTGCTGCGGGGATGCCCGGAGCTTCGGATCATCGCGACGAGCCGGCACGTGCTCGGGGTGGCGGGGGAGGTCACGATCGCGGTTCCGCCGATGACGGTGCCGGCTGAGGGCGGCCCGGCCCGGGAGGAGGAACTGCTGGGATATGAGGCGGTGCGGTTGTTCGCTGGGCGGGGGGCGGCGGTGCTCCCGGGGTTCGCGGTCGATGCCGGCAACGGCGCCGCGGTGGTGGGGGTGTGCCGGGCGCTGGACGGGATCCCGCTCGCGGTCGAGCTGGCCGCGGTGCGGCTGCGGTCGTTGTCGCCGGAGCAGATCCTGTCGCGGCTGGACTCCCGGTTCCAGTTGCTGTCTGGCGGCGGGCCGGCCGGCCAGCCGCATCACCGGACGTTGCAGGCCGCACTTGAGTGGAGTTATGAGCTGCTGACCGACGGGGAGCAGGCCATGTGGCGGCGGGTGTCGGTGTTCGCCGGGTCGTTTGACCTGGATGCGGCCGAGGCCGTCTGCGCGGCGGGCCGGGTCGCCGCCGGGCAGATCGCCGACCTGGTCGATGCGCTGGTGGTCAAGTCGATCCTGCTCCGTGAGGGACGGGGCACGGCCCGGTACCGGCTGCTTGACACCATCCGCGAGTTCGGGGTGACCAAGCTGCGCGGCCGGGGCAACGAGCGCGCGCTCCGGCTGCGGCACCGGGGATGGTATGCGGCGCTGGCCGCGCGGCAGGAGGCGTTCGGGCCCGGGCGGGCCGAGTGGATCGCCGCGCTGGATGCTGATCATGAGAACCTGCGGGTCGCGCTGGAATTCTGCCTGTCCGAGCCGGCGCAGGCGGCCGCCGGCGCGGAGATGGCCTGTGATCTATGGCGGTACTGGGAAACCCACGGGCACCTTACCGAGGGCCGCCGTATCCTGGCCGCGCTGCTTGACCGGCTCGACCAGACCTCGCCGGACCGGCCCCGGGTCCTGTGGACCGCCGGGTTCCTCGCGCAGTTCCAGGGCGACATCCCCGCCGCCAGAAGGCTGCTCGAGGCCGGCCTGTCCGCGGCCCGCGGGGCGGGTGATGCCGCTGCGGAAGCCTGGGCATCGAGCTTCCTTGGCTGGGATCTTTACCACGACGGCGATGCCGATCAGGGCCACGCCCTGGCCCGGACCGCATTGCGGCTGCACAGGGAAGCTGGCGATCACGCGGGGGTGGTGCTGGCGCTGATGCAGATCGGCTACATCCACCTGTGCGCCGGGGAGGCGGAGCCGGCGGCCGACTGGTTCACCACCTGCGCGGACGCGTGCCAGGACAGCGGCAACGTCTGGTACCACGCCTACGCGCAGTGGGGCCTGGCGGTCGTTGCATTGCTGCGCGGCGATGCCGAAGGCGCTCACCGGCTGGGGAGCGCGGCGCTGCGCGCCATCCGCTGCATGGATGACGGGATGGGAGTCGTCCTCTGCCTCGATGCGCTGGCCTGGGCCGCCGCGGCGTGCCGTGAGGCGATCCGGGCGGTACCCCTGGCCGCGGCGGCCGAGGCGCAGTGGGCGGCCATCCCGGCCACGCCGGCTGGTCCGCTCCGCGCGCACCATGACGCGGCGCTCCAGGCGGCCCGGGCGGCTTTGACTGGCGCAGACTACCGGGCGGCCTTCGCGAAAGGCGGCGCGATGGACCAGGCCGAGGCCATCGCGTTCGCCTTGGGGGAGTCTTCCCGGCCGAGGCCGGACGCCAGCCGGGCGGGTCCCGGCCAGCTGACGCGCCGGGAGCAGGACGTGGCGGTGCTGGTGGCCCAGGGGCGGTCCAACGGCCAGATCGCGGCCACCCTGGTCATCTCGGTCCGGACCGTGGAGACCCACGTGCAGCACATCATGGACAAGCTCGGCTGCAGCACCCGGGCGCAGATCGCCGCCTGGTCGGCGGCCCGTCCGCCACCCTGAAATCGGTACCGTCATCCGGGATTTCCCGGATGCCCGGCAAGCCGCCGGCCGTCATCGTCGGTACCAGGGCCAGGGTTCGGAGACCGCGCGCGAAACGGGGAGAATCGATGAGCAGGCTGAGGAAGATCGCGGAAATTCCGGCCGGGAGCTGGACCAAGTGGGTCGTCGTGGGCTTCTGGATCGTCGTGCTCGTCCTGGCCTTCCCGCTGTCCAAGAAGCTCACCGGCGCGGAGAAGAACGACCTGAAGTACTGGCTGCCGGGAAGTGCCGAGTCGACCAAGGTCCTGGACGTGCAGTCACACTTCCAGTCACCCAACATCTTCCCGGGGGTCGTCGTCTATCTGCGCCCCCTGGGCCTGACCGCCGCGGACCGGGCCAAGGCGGCCGCGGATGCCCGGAAGTTCGCCCAGATTCCCGGCACCGTGCCCGGTCAGATCGTGGGCCCGATCCCGTCGGCGGACGGCAAGGCCATGCAGACGATCCTCCAGGTCAACCTGGGCACGCAGGGCTGGGCCGCCGCGACCACGGCCGTCGATGATATCCGCGCGATCACCACCTCGAACGCGAATGGCCTGGTCTCTCACGTCACCGGGCCGCTCGGGAACGCGGCCGACAACAACAATGTGTTCAAGGGCATCAGCGGAACGCTGCTGTACTCGGCCCTGGCCGTCGTCATCCTGATCTTGCTGATCACCTACCGGAGCCCGGTGCTCTGGCTGCTGCCGGTGATCTCCTCCGGGGTGGCGCTGATCATCGCCCAGGCGGTGATCTACCTCCTCGCGGCCCACGCCGGCCTCGTGGTCAACGCGCAGAGCGCCGGCATCTTGGAGGTGCTGGTCTTCGGCGCGAGCACGGATTATGCGCTGCTGATCGTCGCGCGGTACCGGGAGGAACTGCGCCGCCACGACCGCCGTCACCCGGCGATGGCCGAGGCGCTGCGGCGCGCCGGCCCGGCCATCATCGCCAGCGCCGCCACCGTCATACTGGCGCTGCTGACGCTGTTCTCCGCGCAACTGAACTCGACGAGGGACCTGGGGCCAGTGCTCGCCGTCGGCGTCGCGGTCGGCATGCTCATCATGATCACCCTTTTGCCCGCCCTGCTGGTGATCTTCCCCCGCGGTGTTTTCTGGCCGTACCGGCCGGCCTACGGCTCACCCGAGCCGACGACCAGAGGGATGTGGGCGCGGATCGGATGGAGCATCGCCACCCGGGCCAGGCTTGTGTGGATCACTACCGCCGTGATCCTGGGGGTCCTGGCGCTCGGCCTGACCGGCCTGAAGGCCAATGGCCTGACCAATGCGCAAGCCTTCCGCGGGCATCCCGATTCGGTGATCGGCCAAAGCGTGCTCGCCGCGCATTTTCCCGCGGGCGTGGGCCAGCCTGTCATCGTGATCGGCAACCCAGGCGCGGCGGCTCAGCTGCGGTCCGCCTTCGCCGCCACCCCCGGGATCGCCAGCGTGTCGCCGCCGCAGGTCCGGGCGGGCTACGCCTACTTCGAGGGCACGCTGACCGCGCCGCCCGACAGCCAGGCCGGGTACGACACGATCGACCGGGTGCGGGCCGCGGTGCACGCCGTTCCCGCCGCTAACGCCGAGGTCGGCGGCACCACCGCGATCGGCCTTGACGTAAAGCGGGCGACCGCGCACGACCGCAACCTCATCATCCCGCTCATCCTGCTCGTGGTGTTCGTCATCCTCGGGCTGCTGCTGCGGGCGCTGGTGGCGCCGTTGATCCTGACCGCCACGGTGGTGCTCTCGTTCGCCGCCGCCCTCGGCGTCAGCGCCTTCTTCTTCAACCACGTGTTCGGGTTCGGCGGCGCGGATACCGCGTTCCCGCTGTTCGTGTTCGTGTTCCTGGTCGCGCTGGGCGTCGACTACAACATCTTCCTGATGACCAGGGTGCGCGAGGAGGCGATCAGGCGCGACGCCCGGCACGGCGCGATCGTCGGGCTCGCCGCGACCGGCGGGGTGATCACCTCGGCGGGCTTCGTGCTGGCCGGCACGTTCGCCGTCCTGGCCACGATTCCGTCCACGTTCCTGACCGAGCTGGGTTTCGCGGTCGCGTTCGGCATCCTGCTCGACACGATCGTCGTGCGGGCCGTGCTGGTCAGCGCGCTGAACCTGGACGTCGGCCGGTGGATGTGGTGGCCGAGCAAGCTGGCGCGCAAACCTGACCCGGCACCAGAGGAACTCAGCCAGGAGCGCGCTGCGGCCATGGCGGCAAACTGACCGGGACAAGAGAGATCTTTATTTCCGAACGGACCGGATGTTACGCGCCTCCGTCGACTATCGCCATCGCTGGCCCGAACTGATTGACGCATCAATATTGACATGTCAATCAGTTTGGATATGATGGACGTGTCAATCAGGAGGTGAGCGGGCGTGATAGCTGACGACGTGCAGGCCGGCGCGGTAGCGCGGCGGCGGATGACCTCCGGGGAGCTCGCGATATGGCGCTCGCTGCTCGATACGACGGCCGAGCTCCAGAGAGTCCTGGGTGCCCAGCTGCAGGAGTCGGGTCTGTCGCCGGCCGACTATCAGGTGCTGCTGGCGCTGAAGGAGGCAAACGGCAGGCGGCTGCGGTCATCGGAGCTGGCGGCGAGCATCGACTGGGAGCGCAGCCGGCTCTCCCATCACCTCGGACGGATGGAACGACGCGGCCTGATCGGCCGCGATGACTGCGCCACGGACAGCCGCGGCGCCGAGGTCTCGCTCACAGAAGACGGAGCGCGGCTGTTCCGGCGGGCCAGCGTCCCCCATCTGCGGGCCATCAAGAAGCACTTCGCCGACGCCTTGACGCCTGAGCAGTTCGAGGCGCTAGCCGGCATCTTGCAGGCGCTGCAGCGGCACCTCCACGGAGAGGCCGGTATCGGCGGTGAGCAGTCATGACGGTCGACGTGCTGCGTTCCCCGCGGCGGCCGCGGATCGCCGTGCTCGGCGCCGGGCACACCGGCCCGGTGATCGCGCGGGTGGCGTTGGAGGCCGGTTACCCGGTGTCGATCGCGGCTTCGGGCGACCCGGCGGAGATCGAGCTGATCGTCCAGGTGCTGGCCCCGGGGGCCGAGCCGCGGTGGGCCGCCGACGCGGTCGCGGCGGCGGACATCGTGGTGCTGGCGATCCCGCTGCACAAGTTCGCGACGCTGGATCCGTCCCTGGTGACCGGAAAGCTCGTCATCGACACGATGAACTACTGGCCGCCCGTCGACGGCGTGCAGCAGATGTTCGAGGACGGCGGGTACGGCAGCAGCGAGATCGTCCAGCACCGGCTGGCCTCCTCGAGGGTCGTCAAGACCCTCAACCACATCGGCTACCACGAACTCGAGGACGAACGCCGTCCGGCGGGATCGCCGGACCGGCGTGCGCTTGGCGTCGCCGGTGACGACCCGGGCGCGGTGGAGATCGTGACGGAGCTCATCGAGCGCATCGGCTATGACGCCATCCGGTTCGGCCGCCTGAGCGCGGGCCGCCTCCTCGAGCCCGGCGGCCCGGTGTTCGGCGTGCCGCTGCGCCGGGCCGAGTTCGAGCGGGCCGTGCGCGCCGAAGCCGCCTAGGGCACCAGACGAAGACCCAACTCAGAAAGACCCAACATGACAACAGCACCTTCGCAAACCGCCGGCGAACCTGTCCGGTTCCCGCTGGTCCTTGGCCTGGACACCTTCGGCGATGTCACCCACGACTCCGATGACCGGCCGCTGTCACACGCTCAGACGATCCGCAATGTCGTCGAGCAGGGCGTCCTGGCCGACCAGGTCGGCGTGGACTTCTTCGGGATCGGCGAGCACCACACCGATGACTTCCCGATGCCGGCCGCCGACGTGGTGCTCGCCGCGATCGCCGCCCGTACGGCCCGCATCCGGCTCGGGTCGGCCGTCACCGTCCTGAGCTCAGATGACCCGGTCCGGGTGTTCCAGCGCTACTCCACCCTCAACGCCGTCTCCGGCGGCCGGGCCGAGGTCATCCTGGGCCGGGGCTCCAGCATCGACTCGTTCCCGCTGTTCGGCTACGACCTGGCCGACTACGAGGACCTGTTCGAGGAGAAGACGAACCTGTTCGCCGAACTGCTCAAGGGCGGCCCGGTCACCTGGCAGGGCAAGACCCGCGCCGCGCTGCACGACCAGGACGTCGTGCCGCACACAGAGTCCGGTCCGTTCCCGGCCTGGATCGGCGTCGGCGGCAGCCCGCAGTCGGTCATCCGCGCCGCGCACTACGGATTTTCTCTGATGCTCGCGATCATCGGCGGCAACCCGGCCCGTTTCGCCCCCTTCTCCCAGCTCTTCACCCAGGCCCTGGAACAGTTCGGCCGGGACCCGCTGCCCGTCGGCGTGCACTCCCCCGGGCACGTCGCGGTGACCGACGAGCAGGCCCGCGACGAGTTCTGGCCGCGCTACCTGCAGGTCATCCGCCACTACAGCAAGATCCGCGGCTTCGCCGTCCCGACCAGGGAATCCTTCCTGCACGAGGTCGGCCCGCAGGGAGCGCTGTACGTCGGATCGCCGGAAACCGTCGCCCGCAAGATCGCGGCCAACCTCGAACTCCTCGGCGCCAACCGCTTCGACCTCAAGTACGGCATGGGCGGCCTCGCGCACGAAGCCCTCATGACCAACATCGAGCTCTACGGCACGCAAGTCATCCCGCGTGTCCGTGAGCTCCTGGCCCGGCCCGTTCGATGATGAACCTCTCGACGGCGCTGGCGAAGCCTTCGTCCGCGTTGGAGGACGTGACCCGCCGGGCTGCGCGCTGCACCTCGGGGCTGGCGTTGCCCATCGCGATGCTCAGCCCGGAGTGCGCGAACATCAGCACGTCGTTCGGCATGTCGCCGATCGTGGCGATGGCTTCCGGCGGGATCGCGTACCTCGCGGACAGGTAGCGGGCGACCGCGCCCTTGTTGGCCTCCGGGTGGGTGACGTCGACGTAGTAGGGCTGGGAACGGGAGGCGGCCACATGATCGCCGAACCGGTCGTCACCGTGCTGGATTCCCGCGCCACGTGGGAGCCGTGCGGGTCGGGCACATACCAGTCCGGGCCGCGGTAGACCCAGGTGTCGAGGCCGAACGACCTGATGAGATCGGCCACCGGTACCACAAGCTCCTCAGGCAGCACGCGCTGCTCGACCACCGACATGTCCCGGTTGACCAGCAGCCCGCCGTTGAAGGCGGCGATCGGGGTCGTGAGGTTGAGCGGCTCGATCAGCATCGACATGCCCCTCGGGGGGCGGCCGCTGGTAATGGCGAACAGGATCCCGGCGTCGCCCAGCCTGCGCACCGCGTCGACCGCCCGGTCGGTCAGTTCCTTGTCCGGGGTCACCAGCGTGCCGTCGACGTCGGCCAGCAGCAACCGGATCGCGTCCGTCTCAGTCACCCCTGGTCTCCTTCCTGCCGAGGCGAAGTTACCGTAACAGGGCGCCATGAACCACTTTGGCTGCAGTTTCGGGCGCGGCCGAGCCTGACGGGAAGGCGCCGCCGGGCCGCCGCGTTACAGTGCGTATTGGGACAGCCCGATAACGCCCGATGACGAGCGGAGGTGACCATGGCGCTGCCGTATGATTCCGCGCCCAAGTTCGGTGAGTACGCCCACCCGGAGATGATCGTGTCCACCGAGTGGGTCGCGGCGCACCTCGACGACCCCGGTCTGGTGGTGGCCGAGTCCGACGAGGACGTGCTGCTGTACGAGACCGGCCACATCCCGGGCG
>WNGK01008332.1_pt1 | contig 15229 bp, 8 predicted proteins | sample 5400601 | NCBI WGS metagenome assembly WNGK01 (sample SAMN13153376, study PRJNA577476) | soil metagenome | isolation source: 60 cm soil or saprolite under Garry oak tree replicate 1 | place: USA:California | collected 2016-06-15
CGCGTCCTACTTGCTCCAGAGGATGAGCCTGGCCGTTGCCCAGGCCAAAACGTAACTGTAAGACGAGTCGCTCACGCGGTGTCAATACAGCTTCGAGGACACGCTGCACTTCATCCTTCAGGGTTTGCGTGGTGGCAATGTCTTCGGGTGAGGCCGACTCGGTATCCGCAAGCACATCACCTAATTCCTGTTCCTCGTCTTCACCAACTGGCAACTCCAGGGAAACAGGCGCGCCAGGCGCAGCTTGTAACTCAACCATACGCACAGGATCCAGCCCGGTCGCCTCTGCCAGTTCCTGCTCTGTTGGCTCGCGGCCAAGCTCCTGTAATAGCCTCTGGCGTTCACGGCGGATGCGGTTCAGTGCAGTATTGACGTAGACAGGGAGACGGATCGTCCGTCCCTTGTCAGCAACGGCACGACTGATCGCCTGGCGAATCCACCATGTCGCGTGTGTTGAGAAACGGTGACCACGTCGCCAATCGTAGCGTTGAACGGCGCGGATCAGGCCGATGTTGCCCTCCTGAATCAGGTCAAGCAAGGTGAGACCACGCCCAACATAGCGCTTGGCAATGCTTACTACGAGACGAAGGTTCGCGAGGATAAACTGCTTCATTGCGTCGCGATCACCCTCTTCGATGCGCTGTGCCAGTTCGATCTCACGCTCGTGCGTAATCATCGGTACCCGGCCAATTTCACGCAGGTAGGTCATCACAGCGTCCGATTCACCCGCGTCGGTTGCATTTACCGCGTTCTCATCCTGCTCTTCTGAGCGGCGGCGGCGCATCGTTGGGCGACGTACGGGTGGGGTGCCCTCGGTGGCGATCTTGGGCAACATGAGCAGCGCTGCGCTATCCAGTTCAGGTGAACTGGACAATTGAGTTAGTTCTTCATGCATATCAGACATTGCTTCCAACTCATTAGGTGCTGGCTCCAGACTATTGAGGTCCTCTTCCAACTCCTGCTCTTCTTTGCCAGGGTCCTCATCCTCTATATAATCAAGGTCCTTGTGAAACATCTCGTCAACATTGTCGAAGTGTTTTTCAAGTTCCTTCAGACTGGTATCTTCTAGGGTTATCATTGGTTCCTTCATGGGTCGCTGTAGTTCGATCATGCTACGCCCTCCATGAGCAGTTATATCTCAAGCAGCAAGATGGTGGTATCCTTCTTCAGTCTGTCCTAAACTCAGGGGAAGCCGTCCTTTCTCTGATCGGAACACCGTGTCCACATGCTGGCGGGAGGAATACGTATCCATATCTATGAAACACGGTAAGCCTGGAAAATATTCCTTCCCTAATTATAACGCAAAGGTGTCCTTTCGTTCTAGTCCCCACAGCCTGTTTTTGTCAGGACATCACAAGATACATATATATGCTGCGCACTAAGATAGAATCATTCCTATTTATAATACGTACCAGCTCCACGAAAGTGGCAAAGGGCTCTGGAAATACATATCTTGACGTTGTGCTGCTTATTCTCTAGAATAACAGACATGGACGCATCGACACAGCTATTACATGTCGCCATCAAGCGCATTGATCCTGACTTGCCACTGCCCACCTATGCCACGGAGGGTTCAGTAGCCTTTGACCTGCATTGCCGCGAAGACACGGAAATCGCGCCGCGCACCCTCGGGCTCATCCCGGCAAATGTTATCATACAAACGCCGCCCGGGTATATGCTGCTCCTGACCATGCGCAGTAGCACCCCGCGCCGCAAAGGCTTGCTTGTGCCCCAGGGCGTAGGTATCATCGATCAAGATTACTGCGGCGAAGGTGATGAGTTGATGGTGCAGGCCTACAATTTTCGCGATGAGGCGGTGCTGGTGAAGCGCGGTGAGCGTATTGCCCAGGGTATGTTTATTCCGGTTGCGCGGGCAGTGTGGAACGAAGTGGATGAAGTAGGTAAGGGCCGGGGCGGTTTTGGAAGCACAGGTGCCTGATGCCAGATTACTATGTAGCTCTCGAAGTCCCATCCACGGCAACAGCCACCGAGATCAAGCGCTCTTACCGCCGCCTGGTGCGTAAATATCACCCCGACCTCAACCGGCAGGCACGAGACCAGCACATCAAGCTGCTCAACGAGGCCTACGCGGTCTTGAGCAATCCCACCAAACGCGCCGCCTACGATGCCACGCGCGCTGAGGAAGCTCGACATAAAGCCGAGCAAGAGGCGCTGCGCCACAGGCAAACTCAGGCCAGGCAACAACAAGAACAGGCCAGACGCGAAGCCGAGATGACCTGGGCCCAGGGCGTAGTCGGATTCGTGAAGGAATTGAAGAAGGCGCTCCAGGAGGATTAACTGGCTACCATTCTCCGTACCGGTACTTCGTCTCCTGCTCGATCAGCGCTATCTCCGCCTCGTTCAAAGCAAACGCCTCGTATACTGCCTCGTTCAACTCCGTCTCCAGTTGCACAATCTCTCCTGTGAGCTTCTCGATCTCGGCGGTACGTTCCCGCAGCAACGTTTCCCATTCGTTGCGGTCCTTCACGGGAATATCGCGTTTAAAGGACTTCACCACCTCGTCGCGAAACTCTTTGAAGGGCAGTGCCCACCATTCTGAGAGTCGCTGGTTAGCTTTCTTATCGGAGATGACAAGATCACTCTGAATGCGATGTGCCGTCTTACGCCGCCCCTCGTAGCGCTGCTTTGCTTTTTCGCTAATTTGCTGTGCTAATTTCCCGATATGATCGTGCTGAGTATCATTCAAGCTCGGAATCGGCAGGCGCTCCATATACTGCCTGAACAATCGATAGATGAGTGTGCCAGCACGCTCTCCGAGGGGTTGAGAGATATGTGATAGTACGTACCAGAGCGTGCGAGATGCCAGGATGCCCAGCAAGGCATGCGATATCGCTGGTACACAATAACCAGTATTGCCAATATACACGCTAGGCTCACCCCAACTGAAACGAGATTTCCTGGTGATATCAGGCCAGAAAACTTTTACTTGCTCGAAAACATCATAGTAGTCGCAGGGACGCAATTCCCACCAGAATTGACCTTTGTCTTGCCGTTTACGCGCTGCTGCGGCAAAAGGCTCCAAATAAGCTGCCAGTGCTGGGTAGTGTGCAGCCAGCTTTTCCCATGCCAGCGCCTCTGACGATCCCAGTTCTGGAAAAGTATCTCTTGTCCATCCACTTGGGAGGCAGGTCAACCAGCGCCCTTCGTCCTCCTGGTACCAGGGCCGCAGGTCTTCTCCACGTAGCACCGGTTTGATGATAGCCATGCATGCTGGATCATCCTTCACCAGCCGATCTCGCGTGGCCTGGTCGATGATAAATGCCTCGTTCAGTCCTGTCTTTACCCCATAATATATGCGTCCCTGTACGACTTCTCCCAGGGGCTTGCCAGTCTCTAGTAGCTTAGCAACTAGCGCACGCGAAGCATTGCTGGTTAGTTGCCATCCCGTATCAAGCTGGTCATGAATAGAGAGTGCGAACTGCTTTGCAGCAAGCTGTTCCTTAAACGTCTTTACTGGCTCCCCGCGTGCAAATATGGCGGCATATGCCATATGTTCATCCATGGATGGTATTTTGCGAACGATCTGAATGGAAGGGGTCAGGTCTGGCGCATCGGCAAACACACGGTTATTGCCTAAATCGACAATTGCCTCTACCCTCGTTTGTGTGCGCAAGTAGCGGCGGAGTGGTGTGCCGTAATTGGCATACAACCACGTGTTGCTGCTGATATATGCCAGCCTGCCACCCTGGCGCAGCAGCTTCAGCCCCTGGGCGAAGAAATACACGAAGAGATCGGCCACGCCGTGATAGACCTCGTAGTGTTCCTGGAAGAAAGGCTTGTCCTCTTGCAAATTTTCCTGGCGCACGTAGGGCGGATTGCCGATCACAACGTCGAAGCCAGCTTTATCCCCAAGTGGCTGCCCATTATGGTCGTAGAAGATATCGGGGAACTCTAGCTCCCAGTGAAAGAAGCGCTTGCCCCCTGTCGATAATTTCGTGGCCTGCTCAAGTAGTGCAGTGAACCGCGCTTCCATTTCTGGTGTATAGTTGTCGGCCTTGCCAAGTGCATAGTTTGCCAGCAGGCGCCACACGTCTTCGCCCACCTCGATATCGTAGTAGAGCGCTGCCCCCAGGTTGGCCAGGTATAGGTACCTGCCGGTAAAGCGCTGGCGCAATTGCTCATAGGCAGCCTCCTGTGCCTTGACGTTCTCCAGGGTGATACCGGGATTCTGCTCGATCGTGCTCATCGCATCCAGGGCCTCGCTGACCTCCTGGCGAAACTCCTCCTCATCGAGCAGCGACAGCTGCCCTGCTGCTTTCTCAGCATCCAGGACCTCCTGCGCCTGCTTCACTCCTGGATGCTGCCCTGCCGCAACGTCTTTTAGCCACGAACCGGCGAGTGCATTGCCTGGGCGCAGGTGGTGGTCAAGAAAATTCAGTGGGCGATCCTTAGCCGCTGTCGCCAGCCACAGCGCAAGTTTGGCGAGTTCCACGGCCAGCGGGTTCAGGTCAACGCCATAGATGCATTGTTGCGCAACGCGCCGTTTCCAGTAGGTCAGGTCGCTCTCGCTCGTCGCTTCAGCTTGCACCCCCAGCTCCACCAGGTAGCGTGCAATGTACTCCATCACCTCGACGGGGAAATGCCCGCTTCCCATCGAAGGATCGAGCACATTGACCGAAAGTACTGCCTGTATCTTTTCGGCATCGCCCGGGTTGGCTCCTAATGCTGCAATCGCCTCACTCAATACAGGTCCTAGCGTTTGCTCAACCATGTATTTGATGACATAATCAGGCGTGTAGTAGCTGCCCGTGATCTTGCGCTCGCCACGGTCAGTGACAAGATAGACCCTGCCGGTATCGTAGATTCTGGCGATATCTCGCGCGGGAACTCCCTGTGCGGGAACAATCTTGCTGCTTGAACGGAGTTCCGCCATTGGCTCCGTTGCTACTTGCAAGGTGTATTCCAGTAACCCCTCGTGAATCGTGCCCAGGTGTCGCTCGGCAAGGTCGCGGTAATCGATAAATTGTTCGTTCACCCGTGCCAGTTTGTCTATAGCTCGGCACAGGCTCAGGTCGCCAACGGCGTACTGTTCCGGGAACGCGTGGTACTCGTCCTGGCCTGGATCGAAGAGGCCACCATTGAAGGTAGTGACATTCAGTGGCTTATTTCCCTTGTCAATACTTGTGAAGAGTGTTTTCAAGCGCTGCCAGATAACCCCAGATGTAGGGATAAGCAGCCCTTCCTTTAGCTCATTGGCGGCGTCGCGCTTAATCGCGTCCAGGCTATACCTGCGCCTGTAGCTGCGATTATCTTGTAGTGGCAAGAGGTCGCGCGCCTCGGCATAGAGGATAAAGAGCAGGCGATAGAGTAGAATCAGCGAGCTGCCGTAGAGCAAGCGGCAGGTATCAGGCGTTGGCGCGAGTTTATTTTCTGGATAGTCTAAAAAACCCTGGGCTACGTCACAGAGCGCGTCGTACACCTGTTGGCGTAGGTTGTCACTCATCTGCTGGGCATAGTCCGCGCTGGCTTGCAGGAGTTGCTCTAATGCCAGCGGCCCCGGCTCAAAAGCGCCACGACGAAAGAAAGCATAAAAATAGAGGAACTTCTCCACGTCGTTGGACGCCAGCAGATCCGGCAGCTCAACCTCGTAGAATACCTCTAGCTTGTGCGCTGTACGCTCATGGTAAAGTCGCCAGCGCCGCCCGTTGCTGAGTATACCCCATGGCAGCCCGCTATGCAGCATATAGAAAAAGATCTGAAAGGCAGGGTTTTTATTGTCCTCGTCACTCTCTCCTTTAAGCATGTGGTCGAGTGAACGCTCCCAAGGCTTGGCATCCCCAACAGCAAAGGCTCCGTGTTGGTTGGCATCTTCATCAATAATCCTGTTTCTATTTTCACGACGCTGCATCTCATCGCGGTAGAAGACATAATCTGGGCGCTGCACCTTGTTACCAGGCACCTTGAGTGGAGCTTGTACCTCGAAGCTATGTCCAAGTTCTTGTAAGACAGGTCGAATCCACTCCTGTTCCGTCTGTGCCTCGTTGGTTGCATTGGTAGGCGCAAAAGCAGCAAAGCGCTGTTTCAGGCTTCCCATAATGGGAGCAGCTTCAACCCACAGTTGTTGCCAGTGCTGCCTCCAGGGCTCCTCGTTCGGCAGCAACTCATCAAGGAAATGATCGGAGAAAAGGCGTCGATTATGGTGAGAGACGCCTGAATATGGCGCGTCCGTCAGTGAAAGCTGTTGCGGCTTAGACTTAGGTTTCGGCACTCTACATATACCTTCTTCAAGAAACACATTCCCACGTTTATACGTTCTTCGGGCGTATCTGCAATGTGGTTACGATTGATTGCCTGTAAAGGCAAGAGAGCACATACTCTACGAGGGCAGTATAGCGTATTCAAGACTTATGGGCAAGAAGACCTCGCTTATCTTCAGACCTTGTATACCTCCCAGAAATATGCTACTATTCTTTCAATACCTTTATTAGGAGGTTTAGAAACATCATGTTAGCCATCACCAGGGTGTGGTCCAACTGAGTGTGCCTGAGCCAAAACTGAACACGGTCACTACGAAAGATCATGCTGATACAGCGTGTCATCTCTTCGTACCACAATCATCCCACCTCTAATCAGGCAGCCACCCGCTTCTGCCTACTGTTTTCTTTCGCCTCTGGTCTCCGGTGCGCCTCTCCGTGGCTTCTCGTCGCCTGCGCAATTGCCTGTCGTCACGGAGACAATGTCCAGGGTCACCCTTCCCCTCACCGCAGGCAGCCTCGCTGCATGAGCACACGGCTTCATTGCCGCTCAACATACCTGGCAGGAAATATACCCAGCGCACCGGGCGAAAGGAATAACTAGAACTTATGCACACTCAGTTTGGGCACTACTGGCGCCTGCTGGTGACGTACCTCAAACCGCAATGGCTCAGCGTCATCTTGCTCTCGATCCTGTTGATGAGCAATATCGCGCTGCAATTAATCAACCCGCAGGTGATACGCTACTTCATCGACGCAACGCAGGCGGGCAGTCCTCTGTCCGCCCTGCTGATCGCAGCAGGATTCTTTCTCGCCATCGCGTTTCTACAGCGCACGGTCGCCTTCTCTTCCACCTATACAGCCGAAAACGTAGGTTGGACGGCTACCAATACCTTGCGCGCGGACCTTGCGCTGCACTGCCTGCGCCTGGACATGTCCTTTCACAAGACGCACACGCCAGGCGAGCTGATCGAGCGCATCGATAGCGACGTGACGACGCTGGCTGGCTTCTTCTCACAATTCATCATCCAGGTGTTAGGAAATGCGCTCTTGATCGGCGGCGTCCTGCTGTTCCTATGGCGCGAGGACTGGCGTGTGGGCATCGCTCTCACACTGTACAGCATCCTGACATTTGTTATTCTACGCCTGTTGCAGCACGTCGCTGTCAAACAATGGGCAAGCGAGCGCCAGGCCAACGCCGGATTTTATGGCTTCCTGGAAGAGCACCTGACAGGCATGGAGGATATTCGCGCGGCGGGAGCGGAGCCATACGTCACGCGTCTCCTGTTCTCCCTTCTGCGCCGCCTGCTTGAAACGTATCGTCGCGCACGCCTTGTGAGCAATCTGACCTTCTTCAGCACCAACTTCCTGTATGTCATCGGCTACACAGTTGGGCTGGCCATGGGAGCATACCTGTACATGCAGCATCAGATCACTATTGGCACTGCCTACCTGTTTGTGTACTACATCGGGATGCTTTCCACGCCTCTGCAAACCATCAAGGAGCAAGTCGAAGACCTGCAGCAAGCATCTGCCAGCATCGAACGCGTCGAGGAGCTTTTTCATATTCAATCACACCTACAGGACCAGGCGCACACCATGCTGCCCGGCAGCGCGCTGGCAGTCGCATTCCGCTCCGTCACTTTCAGCTATGATGGGCAGGAGAACGTCCTGCAAGACATCTCTTTCCAGCTTCAGCCGGGCAAAGTTCTGGGATTGCTAGGACGTACCGGCAGTGGCAAAACGACGCTTGCTCGCCTGCTCTTCCGCCTATACGATCCCACTGCCGGAGGTATCTACCTCGATGGAAAGGAGCTTCGCGCTGTGGCTCTGGAAGATTTGCGCAATCATATTGGCATGGTTACGCAAGATGTGCAGCTCTTCCATGCCAGCATCCGCGACAATCTGACATTTTTCAACCGGAGCATCAGCGATGAGCGGATCGCGCAAGCGCTCAAAGAACTGGATCTGTGGCAATGGCTGCAATCGCTGCCACAGGGATTGGATACGCGACTGGGCGCCGGCGGTCAGGGACTATCGGCGGGCGAAGCGCAATTGCTGGCCTTCGCCCGCGTCTTTCTCAAACACCCCGGACTCGTGATCCTGGATGAAGCCTCGTCGCGCCTGGACCCCCTTACAGAGCGGCTCCTGGAACGCGCGGTAAACCGCTTGCTGGCAGGTCGTACCGGCATAGTCATTGCACATAGCCTGCAAACGGTGCAGCGTGCCGGCGACATCATGATCCTGGAGCATGGGCGCATCGTCGAGTACGGACCTCGCATCACTCTGGTAAACGACCCGAACTCACGTTTTTACCGTCTGCTCCAGACTGGATTGGAGGAGGTACTGGCATGATCGCATCACCATCGCGAGAGCAGCAGCGTACCTTGAAAACCTGGCCTTTCAACTGGCGCCTCGTCCGTTACCGGCCCTGGCCCTACATTGTCTACAGCATCTTTCACATGGCGTTTTTCATTATTCAGGTGATACCTGGTCTCATCGAGAAGGCGGTCTTCGATACCATCACGGGATCGGCCCCGGTCACCATTGGACTGTGGGAGCTGATCGCGCTCTACATCTCAGTCGAACTGGTACGCCAGGCGGCATCTTTTGGCGAGATATGGGGCGATGTTACCTTCCGCTATACGGTGGGAGCGCTGTTGCGTTTCAATCTTTTCGCCAGCGCGCTGCGCCGTCCCGCTGCCTTGCCGCTGCCGGTCCCGGTGGGCGACGCTATTAGCCGCTACGATCATGATGTCGGCGAAACCTCGGACTTCCCGCTGTGGATTCCCGATATGGCCGGGCAAACCATCTCGTCGCTTATCGCAGTTATCGTTATGGCCCGCATCAATCTGACGATCACACTGGTCATTTTCCTGCCGCTGGCGCTCTCCATCGTCGTAGCGCGCCTTGCCTGGAGCCGAATTCATCGTTATCGTCACGCCGCTCGTGAAGCGACCGGTAACGTCATCGGTTTCCTGGGAGAGCTCTTCTCTGCAGTGCAGGCGGTGAAAGTCGCTAATGCCGAAAAGGATGTAATCGGCCACTTCCGCGCACTTAATGATGCCCGCCGTAAAACCATGCTGCGCGACCGCCTGTTTGGTGAACTCCTTGAGTCAATCTCCGATAATGCCGTCTCCTTTGGTATTGGCATTACGCTGCTGCTTGCGGCCCAGGCAATGGCAGCGAAGACGTTCACTGTCGGCGACTTCGCGCTCTTTATCTACTACCTCTGGTTTACGACGCGCCTGCCAGCGACATGGGGCATGTTTATCGGTGATTACAAGCAGCAGGAGGTCTCTATCAAACGCATGGTTGAACTGATCCCCGATGAGCCGCCGGGCGTCCTGATCGAGCACGCACCGGTCTACGAGCGTGGAGCACTGCCAGAACTGCCATCCACAGCGGCAATGCCAGAGCACACATTCGCTAAGCTGGAAGTACGCGAACTTACCTATCACTATCCTGGCACAGACCGGGGGATTACCGGCATTGACCTGCGCATCCCATACAGCTCGTTCACCGTCATCACCGGGCGCGTCGGTTCCGGCAAAACGACCCTGTTGCGCACGCTGCTCGGACTGTTACCGCAGGAGAGCGGTGAGGTCTACTGGAACGGTGAGCGCATCGCTAATCCCACGGATTTCTTCAAACCGCCGCACACAGCCTATACTCCTCAGATCCCGCGCCTGTTCAGCGCCACAGTGCGCGACAATATCCTGCTGGGTATTCTGGAAGACAGGGCCGATCTGCCGGGAGCTATTCACGCCGCCGTGCTGGAACAGGATATCCAGGAGATGCCGCACAGACTGGACACCACGATCGGGCCGCGAGGTATTCGCCTTTCTGGTGGGCAGGCACAGCGCACTGCTGCTGCACGCATGTTTGTACGCCAGCCCGCGTTACTGGTCTTTGACGACCTGTCAAGCGCGCTTGATGTGGAGACCGAACATACCTTGTGGGAACGCGTCTTTTCCCAGAAAGCGGCGACTTGCCTGGTGGTCACGCACCGGCGCGCAGCTCTACAGCGTGCCGACCACATCATCATCCTCAAAGACGGCAAAATCGATGCGCAGGGCACGCTTACCGAACTGCTGGCTGCGAACGAAGAGATGCGCCGCCTATGGCGCGGCGAACTCGATAACGGGGAGTAACAACAAGAGCCTCCCCCATAAAATATGATAATATAGGCAGACAGAAGAACCAAACGTTTCAAACAAAGCGAGGCATACTATGTCCTACCAGATGTGGATCAATGGCGAACACACGTCAGGAAGCTCCGGGAATGTTATCGAGGTACGTAATCCTGCGACCGAAGAGATCATCGACACCGCCCCTGCTGCCAACGCCGCCGATATCGATCTTGCCGTCTCGGCTGCCCAGGCGGCATTTCCTGCCTGGAAGAGGATTCCGGCGGGACAGAAAGCGGAACTGCTGCACGAGGTCGCCAACAAGCTCACCGCGCGTACCGGAGAATTTGCACGCCTGCTGACCATGGAAGGCGGCAAACCACTCGTCGAGAACAAGGACGAGATGGGCTGGTCCGCGGGCCGTGGGCGCGTCATCCCTTCCATAGAGGAGACCCAACTCGCGCTAGTGCTCAAAGAACCCTACGGCGTCGTTGCCGCCATCGTCCCCTGGAACTACCCCATCCTGCTCATGGCGTGGAAAGTTGCTCCGGCCCTGGCGGCTGGCAATACCGTCGTCCTCAAGCCTTCAGAGATGACGCCGCTCTCAACCCTGCTCTTCGCCGAACTGTTTGCCCATCTTCCTCCTGGCGTGGTCAACATCGTCAGCGGCTATGGCAAGGATTGCGGTGAGCCGCTCGTGCTCGATCCACGAGTGCGCGTAATTGCGTTCACCGGTTCGCTGGCGACAGGGCAGCGCATCGCGCAGTTGGTCGCGCCGCAGATGAAGAAGCTCCACCTGGAACTTGGCGGCAAAGATGCTTTTATCATCGCGGAAGATGCCGACCTGGATGTGGCCGTGCCCGGTGTAGCGTGGGCTGCGCTGCTCAACACCGGGCAGGTATGTACCTCCACCGAGCGTGTCTACGTGCATGAATCCATCGCACCCGCGTTCATTGATCGTATCTCGGACTATGCCAGGAGCCTGCGCCTCGGCTCCGGCCTCGATCCCGCGACGGATATAGGACCCCTCATTGGTGATCGCTACCGTGCCACAATCGAGACACAGGTGGCAGAAGCCGGCGCACGTGGCGCGAAGATCCTGACCGGTGGACGCCGCCCGCCTCACCTGGAGCGCGGCTACTTCTATGAACCCACTGTCATGACCAACGTCGATCATTCCATGACAATCATGAACGAAGAAACGTTTGGCCCTGCCATTCCCATCATGACCTATCGCAGCTTCGACGAGGCGATTGCCCTGGCCAACGATAGCAAGTATGGCCTGGGGGCCAACCTCTACACGTACGATCCGGTCAAGGCCAAACGCTTCTTCGAGGAAGTCGAGGCGGGTACGCTCTGGATCAACGACCCGCTGACCGATAACGACGCCGGGCCGTTCGGTGGCTTCAAAATGAGCGGCATGGGCCGCGAACTGGGCGAAGAGGGACTCGACGAGTTCCGCGAGACAAAACATGTCCACTGGGACTTCGAGGGTGGCGCCAAGCCGTGGTGGTACCCCTACGGGAAGAAATGAAGCGTGATGTTGTTTTCATGAGTGTAAATAAGATGGGGGAATATAGTAGTGGCGCCCCTTGCGGGCGCCATGAGAAAGAACGGGTGCCATGCTTCCCGATCACCTTCATATCCATTATTACCCTGGAAGCTATAATCACCAGGACATCTCATGAAACAACAGCAAACTCAATCGAACGTCCCGCAAACAGCAAACGGGCGTGCTGAGCCAGGTAAAGACTTGAATGAATTGGACTCTACAAGGCGCAGCGATAGCGCAGAACATACCAATAAGTGGGCTGTGCTCGCAATCGTTGCAGTCGGGGTCTTCATGGCAACGCTCGACTCATCTATTGTAAACATCAGTCTTCCCACCATCGCTCACTATTTTGGAGTCCCTTTGAATGGGGCTGTCGAGTGGGTGACAATCGCATATCTCGTCGTTGTTGCGGGAACGCTCTTGACTATTGGGCGGCTGGCAGACATGATTGGGCGCAAGCCGGTCTGGATAGCTGGCCTGGTCATCTTTACCCTTGGCTCGGCTATCTGTGGCGCGGCCTCGTCGCTCGGCATGTTGATCGCAGCGCGAGCATTCCAGGGATTGGGCGGGGCGCTCCTCATGTCCATTAGTCCTGTAATGCTAACAAACGCCTTTCCTGCCAGGGAGCGTGGACGCGCCTTAGGTCTGAATGCCGTCGTCGTCGCCCTGGGTGTGAGCGCCGGCCCCACGCTTGGCGGCATCATCACCGATCACCTGACGTGGCGCTGGATTTTCTTCGTCAACGTTCCCATTGGCATCATTGGCATCATTGCTTCCACGCGTGTTCTGACCGAGCGTATGCATCGCGGGCGAGGACATTTCGATCCCCTGGGCGCTGTGCTGCTGGCGGCCGGGCTCGTCGCCCTGACATTGGGGCTCTCATTCGGCCAGGAATGGGGCTGGTCTTCTCCGCTCCTCATAGCTACACTGCTGTGCGGCGTCATCGCGCTGGTAGCCCTGGTTGTAGTTGAACGCCGCGTCCCTGACCCGATCATCGAACTGGAATTGCTGCATAACCGCGTCTTCCTCTCGGCTAATATCAGCCTCGTATTGAGCTTCCTGGCGCTGTTTGCCGTAAGCTTCATGTTGCCCTTTTACCTGGAAGAACTGCGCGGCTTCCCGACAGCAGAAGCTGGACTGCTTCTCACCCCTCTGCCGCTCACCATTGCAGTGCTTGCCCCATTCAGCGGCGCCCTGGCCGATCGTATCGGTACGCGCTGGCTGGCGGCCGGCGGGTTGGCGCTGGCCTGCCTTGGACTGCTCCTGATCAGCCAGCTAGACGCGCATAGCTCGGTCTGGGACATCGTGTGGCGCTTGATCGTTATCGGAGCCGGGCAGGCTATGTTCCAATCTCCAAATAACAGCGCTCTACTGGGTGCTGCGCCGCGTTCGCGGCAGGGCAGCGCTTCCGGCTTCCTCGCTACCGGCCGCGTCGTCGGGCAGAGTCTGAGTGTAGCCCTGGCAGGCGCCATCTTCGCCGGGCTCGGTGGCGCAGCGGCAGGCGGCATACTTGCCTTGCAGGGAAACAGGCATGCCCTGTCTGCCGCGCAGGTCAATCTTTTGCAGCAGACTTTCGCGCATGCTTTCCATATCACCTTTATCATCTGCGCTGCCATAGCCTTCGTCGGCGTCTTCACTTCGCTCGTGCGCGGCAAAGAAAACAAATCTCAAGCGGCCTGAAGTTTATTCCTCCTGCGACTCTAATAAATCCGTAACTCTTCAGCAGGGGTGCAGGGGGACGCAGTCCCCCTGCCGGAGCGCGAGGTGTCCTCGCTTCCTTCTCTTGTTTCTCCCCTGCCGCCGCAGGCAGCACAAGACAGGTACCTGAAGAGCTACATAAATCCTTGATTTTTCTTGCCGTCGGTGCAATGATGCCGTCCTCAGGCTGTGGTATACTCTCAGGCCTGGTGCTACGTCAGGTGTCATGGGCCGCAAAGGAGTGAAGGCTTCTCATGTCAAAGTGGAACGAACGGCTAGGCGAGAGGACCAGGCAGGTGCGAGTTCGTTCCAGGTCTCGCAGCTGGCATCAACTATGCAATGCCCTTGCAGTAGCCTGTTCTAAGGCAGGAGAGACGAACGATAGGCACGGGGAGACAGGCCAGTGATTTTCTGAAACGTGGCATAGAAACGACTAGCTGAAGTGAAGCCGGCTTCCATAGCTACCTCCAGCACTGTTTGATCGGTTGTCGCGAGCAAACGTTGCGCATGCGCAACGCGCTGCTGCGCGAGGTAGTCCATGATCGTGATCCCAAACGTGCTACGAAAGAGTTCCGTCGCATAGCCTGGATGCAGGCCAACCGCCTGGGCGATTTGTCCCAGTTGCAGCGGCTCCATATAATGCTCAGTGATGAAGCCGACCATCGCTTCGACTGATCGAGGCAGACGGGTCATCATCTGTTGGGTGGGAAGTGACGGTTGTGACGGCAGTGGTTGGGCGATGCGCCGTAAACGGGCTTCCACTTCCAGAAGTATGACACGCTCAGAGTCCTGCCAAGGTTCTTGTAGATCGTGGTGCCATTGCGAAAAGAGCTGAGACTCGCGCTGGCTCTCTTTCTGATCCCAGATCATCTGACCTTGCAGCAGTGGCTGGGTGATCGTGTCTTCCAGGTGCCATTGGAGGAAGCGGCCAGCAGGAAGCGTGAGCCAGTGCAACGTCGTTTCTGGAATGGCTTCGAGAATGTAGTGCGGCATGATGGCCCAGAACACCAGGAATTGCCCTGACGAGACGACGATCTTTTGCTTCCCAAAAAGATAGGTGAGTGCTCCTCGTTCCAGAAAATTCAGTTCCACTTCATTGTGCCGGTGAGGGCGGCTTCCTGCCCGGACATCTGCAGCCCCGCTGGAGAGCCCAATGGTCTCGGTGAGGCAAGCATTCTCAATCCCCTGATGCATGGCGACCATTTCCTGAAAATGTGGGATATTTTTCCCTCAAACAAGGAAGATTCTCCTGTATTTGTATTGTATCTTCAGCACGGGCCGGAATCAAGGACGGCAAGGGAGACAAGCTACGAGAGCCGAAAGGAGAGCAGGAATGCTGACACAGGACCAACTTGACTTTTTCCACACACAGGGCTATCTGGTTATGCGCAGGCTCATTGCGGGCAGGGAACTGGCAGTGTTGCAGGAGCAGGCGGATCGGGTGATTGCGCAAGGGCTGGCGGGGCAAGGGGAACACCATCTGTATCGTGCCTCTGCATCTGGAAGGAAGACGTACTGGCGATCTGAGGAGATGTGGCAGCGCGATCCCATCTTCCTGGCCGTCACGGTCAATCCCGACCTGTTAGAGAACATCGGGCAATGTCTGGGTCAGGCATTTTACCCCTGGAACGATT
>WNGK01010098.1_pt1 | contig 15226 bp, 10 predicted proteins | sample 5400601 | NCBI WGS metagenome assembly WNGK01 (sample SAMN13153376, study PRJNA577476) | soil metagenome | isolation source: 60 cm soil or saprolite under Garry oak tree replicate 1 | place: USA:California | collected 2016-06-15
GGTTATTCACAATTATTCACAAATCGGTTGACCGACGTCGCCAGCCGCGTAACAGATAGGGCGATTCGCAGAGGCGGTCGGGTAATGAATCCCAGGAAAATTCCCACGCTGCCGGCGATCGGCGTTCTAACGCTGATCTATTTCATTGCCGGCAAACTGGCGTTGCAACTGGCGTTTCTCAACGCGAGCGCTTCGCCGGTCTGGCCACCGGCCGGGATCGCACTCGCCGCGCTGCTCGTACTCGGTTACCGCGTCTGGCCCGCTATTTTCGTCGGCGCGTTTTTTGTAAATTGGTTGACAGCCGGAAGCGTTCTCACCTCGCTCGGAATTGCCACGGGCAATACTTTGGAAGCGATTTGCGGCGCCTGGCTGGTGAATCGCTTCGCGAGCGGCGCTCGCGTTTTCGGTCGCCCGCAGGATGTTTTTAAATTCGCGCTGGCCGCGCTTGTTAGCACGACAGTCAGTCCTACGTTCGGCGTGACGAGTCTTGCGCTCGACGGGTTCGCACAATGGTCAAGCTATTGGCCAATCTGGCTGACGTGGTGGCTTGGCGATGCGTCGGGAGATCTCGTGATAGCGCCGTTCCTTCTCCTTTGGAGTGTTCCAGCGTCGCAGCGAAACTGGAATCGCGCGCAAGCGATTGAAGTCACCATTCTTCTACTGCTTCTGGTGGCTCTCGCCGAAACAGTTTTCGGCGGATGGTTCCCAATTTCAGCGCGAAATTATCCGATCTCTTTCATTTGCGGACCAATCGTCATCTGGACCGCGTTTCGATTCACTCCGCGCGAAACAGCGACCGGCATCTTTGTTCTTTCGGCTATCGCCATCTTGGGGACGCTCAGCGGTTTTGGTCCGTTCATTTTGCAGACGAAAAACCAGTCGCTCTTGATGCTGCAATCGTGGACGGCGGCGTTGACGATCACGGCCATGGCAATTGCCGCCGCAATTGCGGAACGCAACCGCGCCCAGGCTGCGATCGAACAGCAAAAGGAAGCGGTTGAGGCTGCGAACCGAACGAAAGACAATTTTCTGGCCATGCTCTCGCATGAACTGCGCACGCCGCTGACTCCGGTGATAGCGGCGCTCGACACTCTCGAGTCGGACGGTCCGCGCTCGTCCGAATCAAAGACTTCGCTCTCAATGATTCGACGCAACGTTGAGTTGGAAAGCCAACTCATCGACGATCTCCTGGATCTCACTCGAATCACCAAAGATAAATTGCAACTCAGATTCGGGACGCTCGATGCCCACGAAGTCATCAATGACGTCGTAGAAATTTGCCGTCCGGAAGCGCAGGCGCGCAATTTAACGCTGAACCTGAACTTGCGTGCCGGCGCCCGTCACGTCTCCGGCGACGCGGCCAAGTTCCAGCAAATCGTTTGGAACCTGCTCAAGAACGCGATCAAGTTCACGGCCGATCACGGTGAGATCACCATTTCCTCATCCAATCCGGAACCACAGCTGCTCGCCATCGCGGTGCACGACACCGGCATCGGGATCGAACCGGAAATTATGAATCGCATTTTCGATCCGTTCGAGCAGGGCGAACGCGCATTTCAACGCCGCTATGGCGGGCTCGGGCTCGGTTTGGCGATCTCTAAATCGCTCGCCCAAGCGCACGGCGGCACCCTCATCGCGCAAAGCGAAGGCCGCGACCGCGGCTCTACTTTCACCCTAACAATGAAGACTGTGCCGCCACCGGCACGGATCGTGAAATTAACTGAGCCGGTCCCTGAAAGCCGCCCCCTCCGAATTTTATTGGTCGACGATCATCAAGATACGTGTACTGCGCTCGAGCGACTACTCGTTCGACGCGGCCATCTGGTGGCAGCAGCGCACAATGTGCGGTCGGCGATGGAAACCGCCGCGCGCAGCCCGTTCGATTTGGTCATCAGCGACATTGCGCTCCCCGACGGGACCGGCACTGAACTGATGACTTACATCCGCGCCATTTCACGAATACCGGGAATCGCCATCAGCGGATTCGGAATGAATGGTGACGTTGAAAAAAGTATCGAAGCCGGATTTTCCGAGCATCTGGTCAAACCGGTGAAAATGGAAAACCTCGAAGCTGCGATCGACCGCGTGATGACAACGGCGAGCGGGTAGCCGCTTCGCCCTGCGAAGCGCACGCACAAGTTCTCGCGGATTGCGTCGCCCTGAGGGCGACGGCTACAGTTCGGCATTGCGCACGGTCGATCTGAAAATCACGGATATCGCGTTCGGCGGAAAGGGGGTCGCGCGCAAAAACGGCAAAGCCGTTTTCATTCCGTTTACGATCGAAGGCGAATTGGTCTCCGCAAAAATCACGCGCGAGAAAAAGCAATTCGCCGAAGCGGAGGTTGTCGATCTTCGCCAAAGGTCTCCGTACCGGGTCGATCCGCCGTGTTCATATTTCGGAAAGTGCGGCGGTTGCGCCTATCAACACATCGATTACGCACATCAGCTCGAGATTAAAACGCGCCAGGTCCGCGACGTTCTGAAACGAATTGGAAAACTCACCGATGTTCCAATGCGGCCAATCATCCCCTCACCTCTTGCCTATGCCTACCGCAATCGCGTCACTGTTCACGCTGAGAACGGCGTAATCGGATATTTCCAGCGCGACTCGCACCGCTTGATCGACGTCGAGCACTGTCCAATCGCAATGGAGGAAGTGAACCGCGAATTGGCAGACCTGCGATCGCACGATGTTCCGGACGGTCATTACACACTGCGCGCCAGATCGGGCCCGCGCGTTTTTTCGCAAACCAACGACGGAGTCGCGAATGCGCTCCGCGATTTAATTGTCCAACTGATGCCAGCCAATCAAGAATTACTTGTCGACGCGTTTTGCGGGGCCGGCTTTTTTGCCAAGGCGCTCGTCGGCAAATTCCAGCACATCGTCGGGATTGACTGGGACAGGTTCGCGATCGCGGCTGCAAAAGAAAACGCCACCGAAAAGGAAACTTATATCGCCGGCGATATCGAAGCCGAGCTAGCTCAGGTAGGGGCGGTTCACCGAACCGGTCCGAGCCGGACTGGCATTTGCGGGCGATTGGGGTCAATCGCCCCTACCTTTGATTCCGCCAAGACCGCGGTGATTGTCGATCCGCCGGCCGTTGGACTGAGCGCGCGGCTCCGAAAAACGATTGTCGATCTCGCGCCGGCGACCTTGATTTACGTTTCATGTAACCCGGCTACGCTGGCGCGGGACCTGGCCGAGTTGCACTCTCGATTCAAAGTCGAATCGGTCACGCCGCTCGATATGTTTCCGCAAACGGCGGAAATCGAAGTGGTCGCGCAGTTGCAACGTTCAAACGCTTCAACGAATTAACCGTAGATCTATGACTTCGCCCAAGGTCCTCATCGCCGACGCAATTTCTCAGCGTGGAGTGGACGAACTTGCCCGCGACGGCGGGCTTGACGTTTTGGTGCAAACAAAACTGAGCCCGGCGAAGCTAATCGAAATTATTCCTGAATTCGCGGCGTTGATTGTCCGGAGCGAAACGAAAGTGACCGGAGAGATCCTGAACGCCGCCAAAGAATTGCGCGTGGTGGGGCGGGCCGGAGTCGGCGTGGACAATGTCGATGTTGAAACGGCGACGCGACGCGGCGTGCTCGTGCTTAACGCGCCCGGCGGCAACACCGTTTCCACAGCCGAACACGCATTTTCGCTCTTGCTGTGCGTCGCCCGAAAAATTCCGCAAGCGGACGCGAGCCTGCGCGGCAAGAAATGGAGCCGGAAGGATTTCGAAGGTGTCGAGCTTTACAATAAAACGCTCGGCGTGATTGGCATGGGCAGAATTGGAAGCGAGGTAAGCCGGCGCGCGATTGCCTTTGGCATGCGCGTGATTGCTTATGATCCCTATCTCTCGGCCGCGCGCGCGCGCAGTTTGCAGGTGGAGCTCGTCGAAGAGCTGGACGATCTGCTGGCAAGTGCGGATTTCATTTCGTTGCACACCCCGCTCACGAACGAAACGCGCGCGCATTTCAAAAACGAAACCCGGCGTACGCATCATCAATTGCGCGCGTGGCGGTTTGATCGACGAAGCGGCGCTGGCGAGTGCGTTGCAAGACGGACATATCGCGGCGGCGGCTCTCGACGTATTTGAGATCGAACCGTTGCCCGAAGATTCGCCACTTCGTGCCGCACCGAATTTGATTTTGACTCCGCACCTTGGCGCTTCGACCGCTGAAGCGCAGGAAAGTGTCGGAATCGAAATTGCGCAATCGATCCGCGCCGCGCTGCTTGAAGGGACAATCCGCAACGCGGTCAACATGCCGAACCTCGACGCCAAAACATTGTCGGTCATCGGCCCGCATCTTCGCTTCGGCGAGAAACTCGGCCGGTTTCTTTCGCAAGTTGCGCCGCGACGCGTGGATGAATTGAAAATTAATTACAGCGGAAAAGTGAACGAGCTAGACACCGGACCAATCACGCGCGCGGTGCTAAAAGGTTTTCTCCAAAGCGCGGGCGGCGCGGACATCAACGAGGTGAACGCGCCCGCGTTCGCCGAAAGCCTCGGGTTAAAGGTGACCGAGACGCGATTGAGCGCGGCCGGCGATTATACCGATCTGAAACCGTTTCGGTCGGTGGCGCATTTTTCGGCGCGACGCCGCGAATTGTCAGCGTCAACAGCCGCCCGGTTGAAGCGCGACCGCATGGCGTCATTCTTGTTCTGGAAAATACCGATCGCCCGGGAATCGTCGGTCGTATTGGCACATTGCTCGGCGAACACAACGTCAACATCGCCACTATGTCGTTGAGTCGAAATCAAGCCGGCGGTACCGCGTTGACGATTTTGAATTTGGATAACGCGCCGGGCGAGCAGTTGTTGCAGGAGATCCGCGCCAGCGGCGACATTCATTCTGCTCAAGTCATTCAGTTGTGAGCGGCTGAATCTAACCACGAATAAACACGAATCTCAGAGCGGCTCAGTTTAATTTGTGTCCATGAGTGTTCATTTGTGGTTAATCCGATGTCGATCTTAGCGGGAGATAATTCTAAGACGTGGATCGGTATGATCGCGGTCACGGCGATTGCGGGAGTTCTCTATTTCCTGACCGCAGCCCGTGACATTGTCGTCGGCGATTCACCGGAATTGATTATGGCCGCGGTGACCTTGGGCGTAGTACACGCGCCGGGTTATCCGCTCTTCACGATGCTTGGACATCTTTTTAGTCTGCTCCCGTTCGGCTCGATCCCGTTCCGCGTAAATTTACTTTCGGTCGTATGCGACGCGCTCACCATTGGCGTCGTCTATTTCAGCGCATTCCGTCTCACGCGATCGCAACTTGCCGCTGCTGTTGCAGCGTTGTTTCTTGCGGTCGATCCGATTTTTTGGGAATGGTCGCTCGCCGCCGAAGTGTTCCCTCTCAATAATCTACTCGCCGCGGTGTTGATTCTGTTGCTGGTATCATGGCACCAACAGCCGGAACGCAGCGCTTTCTTGATCGCTGCATTTTTTGTATCCGGACTCGCGCTCACAAATCACCAAACGATCGTACTCCTGGGACCGGCGTTTTGTTTTGTTTTGTGGCAGCGCCGGTCGATTTTATTCGCGCGGCCCTCTCTTCTCGCGATCGGTGCAGCGGTATTTGTCGTTGGACTCTTGCCTTACCTGTATGTGCCATGGGCGGCGGCGCATCATCCTGCTCACAACTGGGGCAACGTCTCTTCCTTTCACGATCTCCTTCGTCTTATCGCGCGCAGAAGTTACGGATCCAAACTGGTGACCACTCCTGGTTATACTGGTGGGCCACCTTGGGATCGACTGGCGGCGCTTTTCATTTCGTTCGGACCGGTCGCTGGATTGCTGACCGTTTTAGGAGCGATCCAAGCTTTTCAGCGAACACGCTGGTATTTCTGGTTCAGCCTGGTCGCGTTCGTTTTTACCGGTCCATTTTTTGTCTGGATCACCGATCTGAATCTCAGCGCTGCGCCGTCCGCGTTGTTCGTCTTGCAGCGGTTTTTTCTGCTCTCGCACATTGTGCTGGCGCCGCTGATTGGGTTTGGCGTTCTCGCTCTCGCCCAATTCGTTGCCCGATCTACCTCCGCCACGGCATTGGGGGCTTTATGTATTGTCGCCGCCTGTCTCGTCGCCGCCGCGATTATGGCGGCGACAAACTATCGACGAATTGATCAGAGCCAAAATTTGATCGCCCGTCGCTTTGCTCAAGATGTGTTCAACACCACGCCCCCAGGTTCAGTTCTCCTGGTCAATGGAGACGGTCTCGCTTTTCCGCTCATGTATCTCCAACAAGTCGAGCACATCGGCAACGAGACCACTCTTGTCGTAGTTCCACTTCTGCTCGGCGATTGGTACGTCCGGCAGTTGCGAGAACAACATCCCGAACTGGTCGTTCCTTTCGATCGCTACGATCCTCAGAGCAACAACATGAAGATTTTCGTGGAGGCCAATTCGAGCCGCACGATCGCAATCGCTGGCGCGATTGGGAATGATCACAGCCTTGACCTGGATTATTGGCCGTACCAACAAGGCTTGCTGATCATTGCGATGCCGAAATCGCAGGACGTCCCGCTGGATATGTTGCTCGCGCAGAACGAACAACTGCTCGGTCGTTGTCATCCTCCGGCGCCGGGCTCGGTTCGCGCGAACACATTCGAAGCGGACATCCTTAACGTCTACGCTTATCCGGCGTTCACTATCGCGGCCACCTGTGAGCGCGCCGGCTTGAAAGCAGAAGCGCGAACCTGGTACGAGCGTGCGCTCGCGATCAATCCACAATTTTCACAAGCACGGCAAGCGCTGGCCCGAGTGGAACATTGATTTTGTAGGGGAAGCCGCCGGCTTCCCACGGGACGACAACGTCGTCCCCTACAGTTTTGATTCGCCGCAAGACGCGGATGTTGATTCGGATGTCGAGCCGCACATCATGACGTCATGGCAGTATCGGGAAGAATCCAAGTCATTGCCGCCTTTGCCGCACTCTACCTGATCTGGGGCTCGACTTATCTCGCAATTCTTTTCGCCATCCAATCCATCCCGCCATTCTTGATGGCGGGCGCGCGTTTTCTTCTCGCCGGGCTGATCATGTTCGCGATCGCGCGAACCCAAGGTCCGCTGAGATCGACCTCGGCCGAGTGGCGAACGGCGCTGGTCGTCGGTGCGTGTCTGTTGTTAGGCGGAAACGGCGGCGTAACGCTCTCGGAAAAGTTTATCGAATCGGGGCTCGCCAGTCTGATTGTCGCGACTGTCCCGATTTATATCACTTTGCTCGGTTGGTTGTCCGGCATGACTCCACGTCCGACACCAATTGTTTGGGTCGGACTGGCCGGCGGATTTTCGGGCGTTGCGATTCTGCTGGGTCCTGCATTACGACTTTCCGCCGGTGATCATCCCGCGATCGGGATGTCGATCTTGCTCTTGTCGTCGTTCATCTGGTCGGCGGGTTCGCTTTATTCGCGCACTGTAAAGCATGCCGCGTCGCCATTTCTGGGCGCTGCCCAACAAATGTTCTGCGGTGGCCTCCTTTTGATGCTCGTCGGATTGTTTGCCGGTGAATCAAAAACATTCCATCCGGGCAATATTACGACTTTGTCGTTAGGCGCGTTCGCTTATCTCGTGTTAATCGGAGCGATCGTCGGTTATACCGCTTACTTTTGGCTGCTGCGCCATTGCGATCCGGCAAAAGTGGCGACCTACGCCTATGTCAATCCGATCGTCGCCGTTTTGCTCGGCGCCTTGTTCGCCCATGAAGCGGTAACGTTGCGCACGTTGCTCGCTGCGGCATTGATCATCGGTTCAGTCGCACTCATTATTACAATCCAACAGCTCAAAGCGAAAACGCTGCCGCCAATTACGGCCGCGATCGAGACCGAGTGCGGACGATGAAAACTGGAAGCATACTCGTGAAATCTTTACCTCTCCCTTTGCCAAAGGGAGGGATGAAGGCGAGGGATTACTGTTGATTTCGCCGAACGAACACGAAAGGTTTGATATTCGACTCCTCACCCTCCCCTCTCCTCAATCGAAGAGGAGAGGGAGCCTTCCGGATGGCGAACTTGGCGACCGGGAAACCATAGCGGCTTAGGCTTTAATCGAAACCATGGCCAGCGATTCACACGATCGACCCGCCTCCGCCGAAGCTATAGCGGGCAGGCGGGAGACAGTCGAAGTAGTAAAGCGCAACTGGCGCGCTGAAGTCGAGACCGCGCAAGCTTATCGCGCTCTCGCCGGTCGCGAACCGGATGAGAAGCGCAAAGGAATTCTTCTTCGCATGGCGGAAGCGGAGGAACGTCATGCGCAGCGCTGGGCAGAAAAACTGGCCGATCTCGGCGAGCCAATTCCGACAATTCCCGATTCGTTCGGGCGGCGTTTACAACGATGGTTGGACCGTGCGCTCGGAACCGAGATCGCGATTCGCCGAATGGAAGCGGCCGAAGAAAAACATGAAGCTGCGTTTCGCGATCAGCGAGAGCGCGTTCTCGCCGGCGAACATGATGTGAAAGATTTTCTCCGCGAAAGCGCGGTCGAAGAAAAAGCACACGCGCGCGCGCTCCAGACGATGGTGCCGCAACTCGGGCCTCGCACGGTGCTGGATACCATTTTAAAGCGCGAACGCTGGCACGGCCGCGGTGGCAGTTGGGTGGCGGACGCAATTTATGGCGTGAACGACGGCCTCGGCGCAGTGTTTGGAATTGTTTCGGGCGTCGCCGGAGCGACCAACAACCAGCAACATTATATTTTGATTTCAGGCCTCGCCGGAATGATCGCCTCAAGTCTATCGATGGGCGCGGGCGCTTATCTCGCGGTTAAAAGCGAAGCCGAAGTTTACCAAGCGGAGATTGCACGCGAAAAAGCCGAGGTCGAAGAAAACCCCGAAGAAGAGATCGAGGAAATGTCGCTTTTCTATCAACTCCAGGGATTCAGTCCGGAAGAAGCGCAACGCATGGCCGAACGATTGGGCGAAAATCCTGATCAGCTCGTGCAAGCGATGGCGCAGAGCGAACTTGGGCTCTCCGAGCACCGTTTTCCGTCGCCGTGGAAATCTTCCGCTTCGGCGGCAATTTCCACCGCCATCGGCGCGTTCATTCCGATTATCCCTTTTTTCTTCATGAGCGGAATCGCGGCTGTTGTTTGGGCTTTTGCGATCAGCATCGTCGCGCATTTCGCCGTCGGCGCGGTAAAATCGCTGATCACGCTGCGCTCCTGGTGGGCGTCGGGATTGGAAATGACAATGGTCGGCGTAATCGAAGCCGCGGTGACATACGGTTTAGGTCTGGCGTTCGGCGCGATTAGTTAGCGTCGACATTGCGCTGCGAACGTGTCCCAAAACTGGGCAGCAGAATCCCATTCTTGGGACACTTGCCGAAAGCGAAAATTTCGGAGCGACCAATAAAACGCTGATCAGAAGCAGCTTGTAGCGACGAGGTGCGTTTGGCATATGCTTTGCATATTGATGCGGCGCGACCATTCTGTCCTGCATCGCTTCGGTTCAACCTCATATGCATCTACGTTTTATTTTTCTCTTCACTATTGGCGCCGTTCTGGTTCCACCGGTGGTATTCGCTCAAGAACAAAACGCCCCAACGCTCGATGAGCTGGTCGCGAAAAATATCGAAGCCAAGGGCGGTGCGGACGCATTGGGCGCGCTGCAATCGGTTAAAGTTACCGGCAAATTGCTGGTGAATGAGGGCCAGCTTCAGCTTGGTTATACCGAAACGAAAAAACGACCGGGTGAAGTCCGCTCGGAAGCGACGTTGCAAGGAATGACAGCAGTTCAGGCTTACGACGGCAAGGAAGGTTGGAGGATTTCGCCCTTTCAGGGCCGTAAGGATCCGGAAAAGATGTCGGCCGACGATGCGAAGCCATTGATTGAAGATGCCGAAATCGACGGACCGTTGGTGGACTGGAAAGCGAAGGAGAGCACCCTGGAATATCTCGGGCGGGAGGATGTTGACGGAACATCGGCCTACAAAATCAAAGTGGTGCGTAAAAATGGGGATGTGAATTTTGTCTATCTCGATCCTGACCACTTTCTGGAAATTCGCATTCTAACTCAGCGGATCAGACACGGTGCCCAGGAAGAAGTGGAAACGGACGTCGGCGATTACGAAAAAATCGGCGGCGTGTTCATTCCATTTTCGATCGAAGAGGGGCGCAAAGGCGATCCGGACAAACAAAAAACCGTCATTGAAAAAGCGGAAGCCAACGCGCCGGTGGATGACGCAATCTTTCATTTCCCGGCATCGGCTTCGAAATAACTACTTCCATGTCTAAACTTTGCCTAACGACTGCGCTTTTTTGTTCGTTATTAATTTCCGCGCGAGCGGAGGACGCTCCATTTAGCTCCGCCACCATTTCCGGTCTGGGCGCGCGCAACATCGGTTCGGCCGCGATGAGCGGACGCATCTCGGCGATCGCGGGAACGAAGGAGCCTTCGGGGAAAATTACGCTTTTTGTCGGTGCCGCCAGCGGAGGCGTTTGGAAATCCGATGATGGCGGAACCCGATATCGCCCGGTTTTTGACGAACAGTCTGTCCAATCCATCGGCGCGATCACGATTGATCCCAACAACAACAAAAATGTCTGGGTTGGAACGGGCGAATCATGGACGCGCAACAGCGTGTCGATCGGTGACGGAATTTATAAATCGACCGATGGAGGCGAAACCTGGAACCACGTTGGTTTGGAAAAATCGGAGCGCATTGCTCGAATCGCAGTTACTCCCGGAAAGAGCGACACTATTTTTGCGGCCGTGCCGGGCGCGCTCTGGAGCGATTCATCAGATCGCGGTCTTTATAAAACGAGCGACAGCGGTAAAACCTGGAAACAAGTTCTTAAGGGAACGAATCTTTCAACCGGCTGCACCGATGTCGCGGTCGATCCGGCGAATCCCAACACAATGTTTGCCTGCATGTGGGATTTTCGCCGCAAAGGCTGGGAATATCGATCCGGTGGCGACGGACCGGACAAACCTTCTGCCAGCGGATTGTTTCGTTCAAACGACGGCGGCGAGACCTGGACAGAAGTTACTCCTGAAGCCAATAAAGGCTTTCCGAAAAAGCCATACGGCCGGCTCGCGATTGCGATCGCGCCTTCAAACCCGAAACGGGTCTATTGCCTGGTTGAATCGCCGGACAGCGCGCTGTTCGTTTCCGATGATGGCGGCGCGACCTGGGACAAGCGAGACAAAAGCAATTGGGTGGTGTGGCGTCCGTTCTATTTCGCGCGGCTAGTTGTCGACCCGAAAAATCCCGACCGCGTTTTCAAGCCGGATGGCGCGCTGGTTTTGAGTGAAGACGGCGGCAAAAGTTTCGCGGTCGTCGGCGGCTTTCAGGGAAGCCACGGGGACACGCATGATGTCTGGATCGACCCAACCAATCCGGAAACGGTCTTTGCCGGAGACGATGGCGGCATGTGGTATTCCTACAATGGCGGAAGCAAATGGTGGAAAGGCGAAAACCTTCCCGTCTCGCAATTTTATCACGTCAGTTTGGATGGCGAAGATCCGTATCGCGTTTACGGCGGCCTTCAGGACAACAGCTCGTGGGTGGGCGATTCTCAATATCCCGGCGGAATCACAAATCATCAGTGGGAAAATATGTACAACGGCGACGGGTTCTGGATGTTTCCGGACCCGGCCGACGCCGATTACATTTACGCGGAATATCAAGGCGGCGAGATCGGGCGCGTGAATCGCCATACGCACGAAGCGCGCAACATCAAACCGCGCCCGAATTACAACGAGAAGCTCCGTTACAATTGGAACACGCCGATCGCACTCTCGCCGAACGAGAAAGGAACCGTTTACATCGGCGCGCAGTTTTTATTTCGCTCCCGCGATCACGGCCAGACCTGGGAGCGAATTTCGCCCGATCTAACCACGAACGATCCGGTAAAACAGAAGCAGGAACAATCGGGCGGCGTCACCGTGGACAATTCGTCGGCAGAAATGCACACCACGATTTATTCGATCTCTGAATCGCCCAAGGACAAAAATTTGATCTGGGTTGGGACCGATGATGGCAATCTCCAACTCACGCGAGACGCCGGTAAAACCTGGACAAACGTTGTCGGGAACGTTCCCGGCCTCCCAAAAAATTCGTGGGTGAGCTGGGTCCAAGCCGGCAACTTCGATGCGGCCACCGCCTACGCCGCGTTTGATCGACATACATTCGGCGACATGGCGCCGTACGTTTTTCGCACGACTGACTACGGTAAAACCTGGACACCGTTGGTAAGCGCTCAGGATGCAAAAAGTGTTCGCGGATATGCGCATGTGATCAAAGAAGATTTGGAAAAACCGGATCTGCTGTTCCTTGGGACGGAGTTTGGTCTTTGGATATCGATGGATGGCGGGAAAAGCTGGGCCCAATTCAAAGGCAACCATTTTCCAGCGGTGGCGGTCCGGGATTTGGCGATTCAACCACGCGAGAACGATCTTGTCCTCGCCACCCACGGCCGCGGCATTTGGATTGTGGACGACATCGTTCCGCTGCGCGGCCTGACGAACGAGCTAATATCGCAGGAAGTTGCATTCGTTTCGGCCAGACCTGTGCAGCAACGGATTGAAGGCAGTGGAGGCTGGGCTAATGGCGACGCGGTATTCGTCGGCGACAATCCGCCGGATGCCGCGGTCATCACCTACTATCAGCGGACGCGTCATCTTTTTGGAAAACTGAAGATCGAAATTCTCGATTCAACCGGACGCGTCATCGATGAAGTTCCGGCGAGCAAACGGCCGGGTTTGAACCGTGTGACTTGGAGCATGCGCGAGAAACCGCCTCGGGTTCCGCCGGCAGCACAAATTGCCTTTGCCAGTAGCCGCGGACCTCGCCTCGTTCCAGGCGATTACACCGTGCGGCTGACGAAAGCCGGAAAAGCTTATGAAACGAAGCTGACGATCGCTTTGGATCGGCGTGCAAAATTCACGCAGGAAGATCGCAAGGCGCAGTACGACGCGGCCATGAAAGTGCATGCACTTTTTAACGACGAAAGCGCGTTAATGGATCGGATTTTGTCTTTGCGACGCGACGTGGGCAAAGCGGCTTCCGCAGTTCCTGAAAACGATCCAATGAAAAAGAGCATCAAAGGTTTCGACGATAAGGTCGAGAATGTGCGCAAGAAGATCGTCGCGACAAGAGAAGGCGGCGCGATCACCGGCGAAGAACGGCTGCGCGAGCACACCGACCAACTTTACGGCGCGCTTCTCAGCTACGAAGGCAAGCCGGGCGATTATCAAATCGCTTATACAGACGCCCTGCGCCGGGAATTGGGAGACGTGACCAAGGAATTCGACCAGTTGCTGGCGAAAGATTTGCCGAGCTTGAACGATTCGCTCAAATCAAAAGGAAAGCCCCCGATTACGGCGCCGCTGGCGAAGGTAGCGATCAGCGAAACACAACTCGGTTCAGGAACTGTGAACGTTCCGACCCTGCTTCGTTGAGAAAAAGCGTTGAGCCAGCGGTTAACGGTAAAAACCGTGATACACATAGCCGCCGTCTTCGAGAAGGAGGTACTCAACTTGCCAGAGCGCGGTGAACGAGTAATTCCGACCGGGCACAAAATCGACGGTTCGGTGAGTCAACTTGGTTTTGCCGTATGGGGAGGGCGTATTAGTGACTGTCAATACATGGCGCCCGGGCCGAATCATCGCGCGATAACCTTCTCCGCGGGAGAGAGTCGTAATGGGAATGCCATCAATAGAAAGGCTCAGACCCATTTCGTTGCCGAAGTCTGCCTCCCGGAAAATGGTCAATCCGCTGTTGCCCATCAGCTCGCTCCGCGAATAATCGTAACCGCCGCCAGCGTAAATTGCTGAGCTGAGTACGAGATTCATTGTCGCGAAAAGAAGGACGATCAGCTTGCTGCTCGAGTAGTAGTTTTTCATAGGGGACCTCCTCGCGTCGCAATTATTCAACTGCGGCGTTGCCACATAGTATCGGAAATAATCGTTGAAACCAAGTTTTTCTTTCACGAGCTTAGCGCCTTCCAAATTCGGCTCCTGCTTTGGTTATGCACGCTTCCATTCATTCAATACAACCCGCATGCCGCCATTTTTATTCCCCAGTTTTCGAAAAAGGGCCAGCAAACCGGACAATGCTTGATGAAAATTGAGATCGACGTGATAATCTTTCTCCGATTTCGGGGGTATAGCTCAGTTGGTAGAGCGTCTCGTTCGCAATTCGCAATGAGAAGGTCAGGGGTTCGAATCCCCTTACCTCCAAAGCCTCGAAGCGTGGAGGTAACGTTTAAAAGCGGGTACATTTTCGGATCACTAGCGGGAGCGTAATCCCCTTACCTCCAGTCTTCGCTCGCAGTCCCCTACCTCTCCATTAGCTTGGCAAAGCCGGTCAATTAATTCGCGAATTTATGATATCCAAGACTTCTCTCGCCGCCGCCATCGTTGCTTCTCTCATTTTTCCATTACCGCTTGGCGCGCAAACGGCAAAATCCAGCTCGTCTTCGCCAACGCCTTCAGCGTCGCCAAGCAAACAGCCAACGCGACCAATTCCATTTCACGGAATGGTTTCGGCAGTCGACCACAAGAACAAAACGTTCACCGTTAGTGGCAAAGAGGCGACCCGGGTTTTCAAGGTCACAGATAAAACAAGCATCATGAAGGGCGCGGCGACCGGGACCATGAAGGACATTGCCGACAATGAAGAAGTGAGCGGCGCTTATTGGAAAAATTCAGACGGAACTTTGGAAGCAAAATTTGTAAAGCTTGGGCCGATGGAAAAGAAAGCTGCGAGCCCGGCGCCAAAAGCGTCGGCGACGCCGAAGTCTTAGTCGGCGTCCGCCGCAGTGATCGCGACCCGGAGATCGGCGACGAAGTTTTTGTATTCGCGGTGTCGCGATTCTTCATCCGGCTGGCGCAACAGCGACGAAGGATGGACCGTGGCCACGACTTTTAGCGCGAGCTTCGATGAAAGAACTTTTCCGCGCTCGCGCGTAACGCGAAATGATGGTCCGAAAATTGCCTGGCCCGCAGTTGAGCCAAGAACGACAAGCAACTTCGGCCTAACGATTCGCAACTCGGCTTCAAGCCACGGACGACAAGCCGCGACTTCGCGCGAGTTCGGCTTTTGGTGGATGCGACGTTTCCCGCGCGGCTCCCATTTGAAATGTTTCACCGCATTGGTGACGTAAACTTCTTTGCGATCGAGCCCCGCTTCTTCCAGCGCGCGGTCCATGATTTTTCCGGCGGGGCCGACAAATGGTTTTCCAGCAACGTCTTCGTAATCGCCGGGCTGTTCGCCGACGAGCATAATCGG
>WNGK01014925.1_pt1 | contig 15220 bp, 14 predicted proteins | sample 5400601 | NCBI WGS metagenome assembly WNGK01 (sample SAMN13153376, study PRJNA577476) | soil metagenome | isolation source: 60 cm soil or saprolite under Garry oak tree replicate 1 | place: USA:California | collected 2016-06-15
ATGTTGCTTTCCAGATGCCTGCTGCAAAAACCGCCAGAAACAGCCTTCCATTCAACTGGCCAAAAATATGCCGAAATGTCGGGGGAACACATGTTTCCCTACGTAGCATTGACACTTATGACTTTAAAGTTCTCCTGTTCACTCTAACTCCCGACTTAGTATCCTCCTGCACGCCTGAAAGCGATCATTTCGTAATTCATCGCTGCCCAAGTAGACAATTTCAACCCATACCCACCTACAGACCGCCCCAACCCACCCCTTTGAGGCTTCACCGTCGTTACGTCACAACGAAAACAACAACTTCCGTTGCGCACTTGCCATGATGTCGGTGCGCAACACCCCTCCCGTGAGTATTTCCGTTGCGCGCGAACCCTAGATGGGGTGCGCAATACCCTGATCTGTACCCCGGCGTCGCATAAGTAATGCCGAACTCCGAGAAATTATCGCTTTTCGAGGCGCGAAGGGATACTAGGCAGAAACGGGGGAGATATAACTCCCTCCAGAAAAGGATCCCTTACCCATGATTAATATTTCTCCAGCCGTCGCCAAACTGCAATCAGAGTGGCACTCCCTCCCCGATCTTGACCGCGCCCGAGCTGTCTATGACATCAAGCACTCCGGCGTCTCCACCCGCCAGACCGCGCTTCACCTCAACGTCAGTGAATCTCTTCTCCGCCATCTGCTCCAGGCCCTGCAGGCTCCGATCGAAGACAGATTCCTTGCCCAAGGGCGCAAGATCAGTACCAACGAACTCGTCCGCCGGGCCAAAGCGGCGGGAATCCGCCGCTCCAGCATGCACCGCGAGGCTCTCGAGTTCGAGCGTACCCAGGCTTCTCTCCGGGGATGTAGGGCGATCTGCGATTGGCTGGTAGAGGAGAACGTTCCGGGATCCTATGGCGAACAAATCGTCGAGGAAGCTCGACGGCAACTGGCCATCGCCGAAGAGACAAAGCAGCTTCCAAGAGACGCCGCACCACCTGACATGCCAACCGCAATGATTATTCAACGATGCCGGCCGGATGAACCGAAAACTGACGCAATCAGTTTTGTGGCATGGTTTGCACATTGGCTGGCACTCTGGGCTGCTTACTCCATGACCGATTCATGGGTCCGATACAACGCCATCGAACTGGCCCTCGAAAAGCAGTTCCGAAGATAAAGAGGAATCGCAGCACTGGGAGGAGGCAGCCGATCGGCCCTTCCTTGATTCTCGTCAACAATTGCGTGTCCGTTCGCCTCGCGATTTGCTGCCCTTGTTACGTATCGAGGGAGAAGGCAGTGACCACTGAGACTTCCAATCAGCACCCTCCACCAATCCCAGAGAGCTCTTACCCGCGCTACATATATGTGCGGTCCGTGCGCGCTTCCTGGCAGTAAATAGCCTATGGCCCTGAAGCAACGCAGCTCGTTACGCGCGAAATACGCACAGGCTCGTGCGCTTTTTCAACCGATCAGTATATGCTTTTACTTCGGCTGAATTTTACGATATCGTTCCGGGAAATCCTCTACATCCATGTGCCAATAGACAAATTGCTCATCGTATACCGCGTGCCAACTGAGGTTTGCATGATATTGCCAAATGGACCTTTCCAGGAAAAGTATGCTCATACACGTGCCTATCACCCTCCCGCCGATTGGGAAACCCTTGCGGCTCATCTCGACAAAGTGGCGAGCTCGACTTCTAGGTTCGCGCAGGCATTTGGAGCGCAACTTTGGGGAGAGGTTCTCGGTCGCTGCCATGACCTAGGTAAGCTCTCGAGTGATTTTCAACTTTACCTTCACAATTCCGGCGCAGCGTCCTCCGATGCGGGCGCAGAGAACGAGGAACTCGGGAAGCGGGTTGATCACTCGACGTTTGGCGCTCGCTTTGTAGAGCAATCTGTAGGGAAAGTCTTTGGTCAGCTCCTAGGGTTCTGCATAGCCGGGCATCATACCGGCCTGCCAGACGAATCGTCTTCCGACCACGCCACGCAACGCAGCACGCTTCGGCACAAGCTAGATCCAACCAAGTATTCCATTCCCGCGGTCTCGGCGCCAGACATCGTTCTGCCGACGCTGACATTACCTATCAAGCCCTCAGCAGCGAGAAGAGTCGAGGTGCCTTTCCAGCTTGCCTTCTTCACACGCATGCTCTTCTCGTGCCTGATCGACGCGGACCGGACCCGAACCGAGGAATTCTGCGATCCTGAACTAGCTTCGGAACGAAGCGGCTTGGGCGGGGAGCTCGGCAGGCCCTTGCTGTCAGCGCTCAAGGACCAACTTAATGCCAGTTTACGGGAGAAGCTGAAGCATGCTGAGACAACAGAAGTCAATCGTCAGCGGGCCATCGTACTCGAGCACTGCCACGACGCCGCGCTTCTAGCACCCGGTTTCTTTTCACTCAACGTTCCCACTGGCGGTGGCAAGACCTTGTCGTCGCTGGCTTTTGCTCTAAAGCATGCAGCGAAACACAAGCTCCAACGCGTCGTGGTCGCAATCCCGTTCACAAGTATTATCGAGCAGACAGCGGACGTGTATCGTGCCACACTTGGCCCCCTCGCCGCGGCTGCGCTAGTCGAGCATCACACAAATCTTCAGCCCACACGCGATACTCGTTCAAATCAATTAGGCACCGAAAATTGGGACGCGCCTCTGATCGTCACCACCAACGTTCAGTTGTTGGAAAGCCTGTTTGCGTATCGAACAACTCCCTGTAGAAAGCTACATAATCTCGCCCGGAGCGTGATCGTGCTCGATGAGGCGCAGACGATTCCCGTTGAGTTACTCAGGCCCGCGCTCGCTGCGTTGCGCGAGCTTGTTCTCAACTACGGCTGTTCCATTGTCCTCTGTACTGCCACGCAGCCGGCCCTGGAGCGCCGCGCCGACTTCGAGATTGGGATCGAAGCCGTTCGCCACATCATCCCGGACGCGGTCCCACTGTTTCACGCGTTGAGGCGTGTTGAGGTGCGCACGCTCGGCAAGCTGCCGGATGGCGAGCTGGCGTTGCAGCTAGCGAAAGAGAAGGCCGCACTCTGCATCGTGAACACGCGACCCCATGCGTCTCGACTTTACGACCAGGTGGCTGAGCTATCCGCGCCTGGCGATTGCTTCCATCTGAGCACATGGATGTGCGGTGCGCACCGTCGGACCGTACTGAAGATGATTCGGGAGCGCCTCAACGAGACAGTGCCTTGCCGGGTAGTCAGTACGCGGTTAGTGGAGGCAGGCGTCGATCTGGACTTTCCGGTGGTCTACCGGGCCGAAGCGGGCTTCGACTCGATTGCTCAGGCGGCTGGCCGCTGCAATCGAGAGGGTTTGTTGCCGCTGGGTGTCACGTATGTGTTTGAAGGCGAAGAAGAGCCGCCGCAAGGTCTGCTTCGTGCCGCCGCACAGGTCAGAAAGGAACTCTTCTCGCGCTTTCCGGATCCACTTGCTCCTGAAGCAATCGAAGAATACTTCCGCCTTTTCTACTGGAGCCAGAAAAGCAATTGGGACAAACACAAAGTCATGGAGAAGATGACATTCGATGATGCTCGCGGACGCGCTCACTTGCAATTCCGTGAGGTAGCCAACGCATTTCAAATGATTCGAGACGACCAATTGCCGATTCTAGTTCCATATGACCCGAGGGCCATTGACTTGAGTGACAGGCTGATGGCAGGAAGACTATCATTCGTACAACAACGCGAACTACAACCGTACTTGGTTTCTGTCAGGAGAGAAGCCTTGCGACATATGAATGATCGTGGCTTCGTGATGGAGCATGAGTCTGGCGTGTGGCTTCTTCTCAACCGTTCCGTCTACAGCGACAAGAAGGGGCTGGATCCGGCGTCGTCCAGATTGGACGAATCGCTCTGGAGCGTTTAGGAGGCACTGGTGGCATATGGCATCAAGCTGCACTGCTGGGGCGAGTGGGCGTGCTTCACTCGTCCCGAGATGAAGGTCGAGCGTGTAAGCTATGACGTCATGACGCCCTCGGCGGCACGAGGCGTCGTGGAGGCGATCTACTGGAAGCCGGAGATCCGCTGGCACATCGACCGCATCACGGTACTCAATCCGATCAAGTTCACATCGGTTCGTCGCAATGAAGTAAAAGACAAGATCGGTGCGGGCACGGTGGCGAAGGCCATGAAAGAGGGGGCAGGCAATCTTGTGTTCTACGTGGACGAAGGCGACAACCGGCAGCAGCGTGCGACGTTGATGCTGCGTGACGTAGGGTACGTGATCGAAGCCCACATTGAGATACTCAGTGGCCCGGACAATATCGCCAAACATCTGGACCAGTTCAATAGGCGCGCTCGCAAAGGCAGTTGCTTCACCCGGCCTTATTTCGGGTGCCGCGAGTTTGCGGCGGATTTCGCCTTGCTCGAAGCGGAGAGCGCCATGCCCGCGGTCCACGCCAGCCTTGCCGGTGAGCGCGGCTTGGGATGGATGCTGCACGACATCGACTTTGCCGACCCCAAGGACAAGCAGGCAAAGTTCTTTCACGCAGTCATGCGCGACGGTGTGATCGATGTGTCGGCATGCGCGGCAAAGGGGGTGGTCGCATGATCCTGCAAAGGCTGGCCGAGCACTACGACCGCATCGCGGCTTCTGGAAATGTTGATAGGAGGTTGCCTCCGGCCGGCTTTTCAAGACAGAAAATTAGCTTTTGCATTGTCCTTGAGCCTGACGGAAAACTGAATTCTTTTCAGTCGCTGCTGGAACAGAGTGGCAAAAGGCAGATCGCTAAACGGATGACGGTCCCAGGTTTTATCAAGTCCTCTGGATCGGGTCAGAATCCATGTTTCTTGTGGGATAACGCCGCCTATATGCTTGGGTATAAACTCAAGGATCAAAAGCCGCGCACTACCATCAAGCAATTCGAATCGTTTCGCGATAAACACTTGTCGTTGCAATCCCAGATATCACATCCCTACTTTGATGCAGTTTGCGCGTTCCTGAAATCATGGAGCCCTTCAGAGGCTTTGCAATACATAGCAACTCTGTCGGAGATAACAACGAACAATGGAGTCCTGCGAATAGCGGGAACACAGTTTTTCCTGCATGATCTGTTCTCAGCTCCCGAGCGTTTAGTGGAGACCCGAAGAGGGCAATGTTTGGTTACGGGGTTACCCGGCAGCCTCGTTCGAATCCATGAACCAGCCATCATGGGTCTTCCAGGCGGGAAATCGTTCGGACAGAAGATTGCCGCGTTTGATGATTCCGCATACTGCTCTTACGGAAGCGATCAAAGCTATAACTCGCCGGTAGATATAGATGTAGCGTTTCGTTATGCAAGCGCACTTAACTATTTGCTCGAGACTGAAGAAAGACGTGTCACCCTCGGAGACACGACGGTTGTCTTCTGGGCTGACCATGCGAACGTGCTGGAGGACTTCCTGATCTCGATGTTTGGTGGAGCTTCGATCGACGAGGGCCCGATCATCCAGGAGGATAAAGACCGACTAATGGAGGCGGAACTCTTGCTCAAGCAGGTGCGCGACGGCACCGCAGCGACAGAAATTACACCCGACGACCAGCCTACCAAATTCTTTCTGCTGGGTCTCTCGCCCAATGCCTCGCGCGTTTCCGTTCGTCTTTGGGTCGAGGCGGATGCGGCGGAGTTGAAGAACCGCTTGGGCCAGCACCTACGCGATGTTGCGCTTGCCGACACGAGGGATGACCGGTTGCTGACGCTGCGGCGGATCGTTGCGGCGACCGGGCGCGCGGAACATGACACCAAGGGCAGGCTCAAGGGATTCGACACCAAAGCCACCTCGCCCCAGCTTGCCGGTGACTTAGCACGTTCGGTGTTGACAGGCTCGGCGTATCCGCAGTCTTTACTGGCCACGATGCTCCGTCGCATTCACAGCGATGGCGAGGTGGCCTACGCGCGCGTCGCCGCCATCAAGGCGTGCCTGGCTCGAAATTCTCGCTTGCGCGGCAATCCATTGGAGGTTTCCAAAATGCTCGATAACAAGACCAACGACGCCGCATACTGCTGCGGCCGCGCTTTTGCGCTGCTGGAGATGATCCAGAAAGACAGCGTTGAGGGAGAGCTCAACAGGACAATCAAAGATAGCTACTTTACATCTGCGAGCACTACTCCTTCGCTCATCTTCCCTCGTTTGTGCCGGCTTAGCCAGCATCATCTGGCCAAGCTGGATACCGGCCCGAGAATCTATCGCGAAAAGCACTTAGGTGAAGTCTTAAGCAAGCTCATCGTCTTTCCGCGTCTTCTTTCGCTTGAAGATCAAGGGAAGTTCGTTCTCGGCTATTTTCATCAGCGCCAGGATCTTTACACCAGCAAAAAAGACAAGGAAGAAGGAGTCACCGCATGAGCACGCCCATGCTGAACAGCTACGATTTCGTGTACTTTTTCGACGTCACCGACGGTAACCCGAATGGCGACCCGGATGCCGGCAATCTCCCACGCATCGACCCCGAGACCAATCATGGCCTGGTCACGGACGTCTGCCTCAAGCGCAAGATCCGCAATTTTGTCGCCGAGATGCACAACGAGAAGCTAGGCCAACGCATTTACGTCCGCGAGAAAGCTGTGCTGAACACTCTGCACAACGAGGCGTACCTCGCAAAGAAACTCAAGCCCGAGGCGAAGAAGTTACCGAAAGATGAGGAGAAAGCCAAGGAACTCACGGACTGGATGTGCTTGAACTTCTTCGACATCCGAACTTTCGGCGCCGTGATGACGACCGACGTGAACTGCGGACAGGTTCGTGGGGCCCCTGCAACTCACCTTCGCCCGAAGCATTGATCCGATCGTCTCGGCGGAGTTCGCGATAACGCGCTGCGCCGTCACAAATGAAAAGGACATTGACAAAGAGCGCACCATGGGCCGCAAGTTCAACGTGCCCTACGGCCTCTACCGCTGCCACGGTTTCATCAACGCTACTCTCGCGGAGAAGACCGGTTTCACTGAAGAAGACCTCAAACTTTTAAAGTTAGCGCTGAATTCAATGTTTGAGACCGACCGGTCCGCTGCGCGCGGCCTGATGGCTCCTGTCCGGTGCATCGCTTTCCGCCACGAGGCCAAGCTCGGCGATGCACGGGCGGACCAGCTCTTCTCCCTTGTTACCGCGAAGCTTCGCCCGGAGTTGATGGCGGACAACCGTCCCGCGCGTTCCCGCTCCGACTATGTCATAGAGGTCACTGGCGAGGTGCCTGCTGGCATTTCGGTGGAAGAATGGGTGCCGTCCGCCCCCGCAGGCGTTTGAACGGGGGGCTGCATGGCCGATTCCGGTTCTGAAGATGACGATGCACTTCCGATCAGCGGTCTGCAGCATCTGGCCTTCTGTCCCCGGCAGTGGGCGCTAATCCATCTGGAACAGGTCTGGGTGGATAACATGCGCACTGCCGAAGGACGGTTGCTTCATGAACGCGCGGACCTGCCCGGAGAGAGCCGGCGCGGCGATCTGCGAACTGTGCGCGGTATGTGGCTGCGGTCGGAGAAGCTCCACCTAACCGGGCGTGCCGATATCGTGGAGTTCCGTCCGGAGCCGTATCCGGTCGAGTACAAGCGAGGCAAGAGCAAGCCGAACGACTGCGATACCGTACAGCTCTGCGCGCAGGCGCTTTGTCTCGAGGAGATGCTGCAAACGGCCATTGCGTGTGGCGCAATCTTCTACGGCAATCCACGCCGCCGGCAGGAGATCGTCTTCACGCCGGAGCTTCGCGCGCGCACCGAAGAACTCGTGGCCACGATGCACCGCCTGTACCGCAAACGGGAGACGCCGGCGTCACAGCCCGGCCCCTACTGCAGCAATTGCTCTCTGGTCCACGTCTGTCTTCCCCAAGCCACCGCGCATGAAGATGACGCGGCACGCTGGGTGGCGAAGCAACTGCGTTCCTTGCAGCAGGAGGTTTAGTTCCGCCGGTGCTTGGGCTGTGCTGCGAGCGGGGCGTCGGTATATCTTTCCTGACGGAGCAGGGAAAGTTTCTGGCGCGTGTAACCGGGTCTGTCTCCGGTAACGTGTTGCTGCGGCGTCAACAGTATCGGATGGCCGATGGCGCGAACGGCGCGTTGTCCACCGTGCAGACGATCGTCGCGGCGAAGATTGCGAATAGTCGCGTGGTTCTGCTGCGAGCTGCCCGCGAGATCGCCGATGAGGCTCGCGAGAACCCACTGCGCGAGGCGGCGAACCGGCTCTCCTGGGCTGGACTGGAGGCTGCGCGGGCACCCTCTATTGACGAGGCGCGCGGGCATGAAGGATCCGCCGGACAGACATACTTTTCGGTCTTCGATCATATGATCGCGGGCGACCGCGAGGCATTCCATTTCGACGGCCGCTCTCGGAGGCCGCCTCTGGATCGAGTCAATGCACTGCTATCGTTCGTGTATGCGCTGCTTCGGCACGACATCGAATCTGCGCTCGAAAGCGTTGGGTTGGACCCCGCAGTCGGCTTTCTCCACACCGACCGGCCTGGACGGCCGAGTCTTGCGCTCGACTTGATGGAGGAACTGCGCGCAGCGCTGGCCGACCGTCTCATATTGACACTCATCAACCGACGGCAAGTGCAGGGCTCGGGGTTTACCGAGCAGGATGGCGGGGGCATTCAGATGGACGATGCGACGCGCAAGCAGGTGGTCTCCGCATGGCAAACTCGCAAGCAGGACGAAATCGAGCACCCGTTCCTGAAGGAGCGCATTCCAGTCGGGCTCGTACCGTATGTGCAGGCATTGTTGCTGGCGCGTTACGTGCGAGGTGGTTTGGACGCGTATCCCGCGTTCTTTTGGAGATAACCTGGCCATGATGGTTCTCGTTAGTTACGACGTAAGCACTCGCGACGATGCTGGCCGCCGCAGGCTGCGCCGGGTAGCGCGGCTGTGCGAGAATCATGGCCAACGAGTGCAGAACTCGGTTTTCGAATGTCTCGTGGATTCAGCCCAATGGGTGGTGCTTAGGGCGGGTCTGTTGTCAGAAGCCGATCCCGTCCAGGACAGCCTCCGGTTCTACCGGCGCCAAACTCGCATACGATCCGGAAGGTCCACTCATTCTGTGACCACTCTCAGGAAGAGCAGATACCGTCCTCCCGCGGACCCCAAGCGAGCATGGATCTCTCGTGACATCCGCGCAGTTACCAATTGACTTGCATTCAAAGAGATACTCCCGCATCGTTTAACCCCACATCGTTCACAGGTACTCTCCGGCCGGTACGTCCGCAATTGTGCCAAGATATGTCTAGCGCACGGAGTCTCTTACGCCATGCGCCGTCGCCCCCCACACGGGGGCGTGGATTGAAACACCACAGAGACGCTGGGAATCGAACGCGCCGTGACGGTCGCCCCCCACACGGGGGCGTGGATTGAAACTTATTCTCGTAGTCGTCGCGTTGGGCTGGCTCTAGTCGCCCCCCACACGGGGGCGTGGATTGAAACCCAGTACAGGACTCAGGCTCCCCGGCCCGGCGTCGTCGCCCCCCACACGGGGGCGTGGATTGAAACTCTTCCATCTCACCCCTCCGCTTGAAAATCTATGTCGCCCCCCACACGGGGGCGTGGATTGAAACGTGTTGTAGCTGAAGGGCAGGCCGCCAGTTGCCTGTCGCCCCCCACACGGGGGCGTGGATTGAAACAGATAGGGCACATCTAAAAGCGCCTGCAGAGCCGTCGCCCCCCACACGGGGGCGTGGATTGAAACAAGGTGAAGGACAACGGCCTCACGGTCAAGTTGCGTCGCCCCCCACACGGGGGCGTGGATTGAAACTGCTCCTTTACCTCTGCCTACGGTGGCGGCGGCTCGTCGCCCCCCACACGGGGGCGTGGATTGAAACCGCCTCCCTCACCGCATCCCAGCGGCTCTCGTAGTCGCCCCCCACACGGGGGCGTGGATTGAAACAAAGAGGCCGGGCTGTTGCCGGAGTGGGTCCACTGTCGCCCCCCACACGGGGGCGTGGATTGAAACACTCACTGAACGTTATCGCCCGCACTCCATCACTGTCGCCCCCCACACGGGGGCGTGGATTGAAACCTTTGTCGAGCGCGAAGGCACGGCCCTGGCGCTGGTCGCCCCCCACACGGGGGCGTGGATTGAAACTCGCAGTTGCGTTCGTACAGCTCGAGGTTTTCCGGTCGCCCCCCACACGGGGGCGTGGATTGAAACTTCTTCCAGATTTTGGAGGACCATGCGCTGCTCCGGTCGCCCCCCACACGGGGGCGTGGATTGAAACGATCGGCTTCAGCTCATCATTGCTGTTGGTCTGGTCGCCCCCCACACGGGGGCGTGGATTGAAACGCAAAGGCACGAGCAAGAAGACCGTGAAAGCAAAGTCGCCCCCCACACGGGGGCGTGGATTGAAACAAGGTCGCTTTGATCACGGCGAACGGCTCCGTGTGTCGCCCCCCACACGGGGGCGTGGATTGAAACGTCGGAATGGTCATCGACCCCATCACGCAGCTATGTCGCCCCCCACACGGGGGCGTGGATTGAAACACTGGTAAGCCTCCGCAACGCGAGCTTCAATGATGTCGCCCCCCACACGGGGGCGTGGATTGAAACCCTTTTAAATCGGGGTGAACTAAAACCCGCTGGCGTCGCCCCCCACACGGGGGCGTGGATTGAAACAACACTGCCGACGCTTGCCGTCTTCCGTACTGTCGTCGCCCCCCACACGGGGGCGTGGATTGAAACTATTATGAGGGCGGCCATGGTGAGCGGTATTGGGCCGTCGCCCCCCACACGGGGGCGTGGATTGAAACACTTATCCAAGTTTACGCCTGCTCGGCGCAAGAGTCGCCCCCCACACGGGGGCGTGGATTGAAACCTCTCGCATCGCCCCGAGTTCATCCTCATTGGCGTCGCCCCCCACACGGGGGCGTGGATTGAAACTCCTTACACCATCCAGCTATCTGACCCGTAATACGTCGCCCCCCACACGGGGGCGTGGATTGAAACATAAACACAAACAACAACGTTTCGTTTGCTTATCCTGTCGCCCCCCACACGGGGGCGTGGATTGAAACTCGGAAACAAGTACGGATTGCTTTACCGAGGATGTCGCCCCCCACACGGGGGCGTGGATTGAAACAATTACGGCACGACAACGACGCCTCCCACGGTAGTCGCCCCCCACACGGGGGCGTGGATTGAAACTGTTTCTCCTCGATCGCCCGCTGCCGCGCCTTGAGTCGCCCCCCACACGGGGGCGTGGATTGAAACTTCTCCGATTTGCTCAACCTCTGAGCCTCCCATCTGTCGCCCCCCACACGGGGGCGTGGATTGAAACCTCGTGCATCGGTGCAGGGCGTGGGCTTGACGACGTCGCCCCCCACACGGGGGCGTGGATTGAAACAAAAAGACCTGTGGGGAAGCTCAATCCCTAATTAGTCGCCCCCCACACGGGGGCGTGGATTGAAACGCTCCCTCACGAGCGCAAAAGGTGGAAAGCCCGCGTCGCCCCCCACACGGGGGCGTGGATTGAAACGACGGCGATTGCATCTGGAGCGGGTTTCCGGCGAGTCGCCCCCCACACGGGGGCGTGGATTGAAACTCGTGCTCGACCCATCGTTGGCTGCATGGCCCTCGTCGCCCCCCACACGGGGGCGTGGATTGAAACGTTGTGCGTGGATCCGTTCAAGCGGCATAACGGACGTCGCCCCCCACACGGGGGCGTGGATTGAAACCCGTGCCCATCGTGTACATGCACGAGAATGCGGCGTCGCCCCCCACACGGGGGCGTGGATTGAAACTTCTTCCGCGCGTTGAAGATCTCGGTCGCCAGCGTCGCCCCCCACACGGGGGCGTGGATTGAAACAACACGGTCGAAGCATTTGAAGCCCGCTGCGGCAGTCGCCCCCCACACGGGGGCGTGGATTGAAACGAGCCAGCAGTGAGTAACCAGACCGCCAAGGGTGTCGCCCCCCACACGGGGGCGTGGATTGAAACGTTTGTTGATTGATGAATCCCGGGTCACTCCATGGTCGCCCCCCACACGGGGGCGTGGATTGAAACCGCTTCAGCGGAGGGTTACGACGCGCACTGCGCGGGTCGCCCCCCACACGGGGGCGTGGATTGAAACTTTCAGGCAATCCAGCAGGTCATCAACGCCGGGTCGCCCCCCACACGGGGGCGTGGATTGAAACTGCTTCGTGGATCCGCAGTAACGCTGGCCCTCATGTCGCCCCCCACACGGGGGCGTGGATTGAAACACTTACACGGATACGACCATCACCCCTGGCTGGCGTCGCCCCCCACACGGGGGCGTGGATTGAAACCTCAGCATCGCCCACCAGGTGGGCCAACTCGTCGTCGCCCCCCACACGGGGGCGTGGATTGAAACACCTTAACAGATGTGACAACCAGTTGGTTCTTCAAGTCGCCCCCCACACGGGGGCGTGGATTGAAACGTCAGACCATGTTTAATGACGAATGGTACGACGCGTCGCCCCCCACACGGGGGCGTGGATTGAAACGCAGAGGGTTGAGCCACTTGCCCGCCGCAGCCTCGTCGCCCCCCACACGGGGGCGTGGATTGAAACGATTCTCCCGGCAACTTCTCGATTGGTGCTGGAACGTCGCCCCCCACACGGGGGCGTGGATTGAAACTTCACCCAATAATCAGGATCGACGGCGCGGCGGTATGTCGCCCCCCACACGGGGGCGTGGATTGAAACATATCTGACATCCACGAACTCACCAAGCTCTGCCGTCGCCCCCCACACGGGGGCGTGGATTGAAACCGAAGATCTGAAGACGTGGAAGCACAAACGGGGTTGTCGCCCCCCACACGGGGGCGTGGATTGAAACGTCTCCAACGCGATCGATCTTTACGAGCAGGACGGTCGCCCCCCACACGGGGGCGTGGATTGAAACCGCTTCCAGCCGCGGCAATCGGCCTTGCTCGTTCGTCGCCCCCACACGGGGGCGTGGATTGAAACTACCAGAACACCCTCCCTATGGTTTGGTATGACGGGTCGCCCCCCACACGGGGGGGCGTGGATTGAAACCACCTGTACCGAGGCATACACGCCGGGGTCAGTGTCGCCCCCCACACGGGGGGCGTGGATTGAAACAAAATGGCTGATATGCAGATCGTGGGTGGCATGGGTCGCCCCCCACACGGGAGGCGTGGATTGAAACATTGATCACCAGGTACTCGCGCGGGATTTTGTTGTCGCCCCCCACACGGGGAGCGTGGATTGAAACAACACTGTGCACGAGTGGATGCGGGCGGGAGCGGCGTCGCCCCCCACACGGGGGGCGTGGATTGAAACACCGGTCAATCGCAGATGACCTGGAATGCCTGTGCCTTGGCGCGTCTTGCCGAGCGGAGCACGCACTGCGTGCACATTTCTCGTAGATCTGGTTGGGGCTCCAAGGAAATGCGCGGCTGTCAGCGCGTCGAGCGCTGATCGTGCGAATCAGTAGTCACTATCTCTCTTGCATCACGGATGCTGCAAGAGAACGGCCAACACGTCTTGACTCGAATGGAGCAGAGGGCTGTGCGACTCATAAGATGATTGATGGTCCACCAAGTATGGTAGTCAGCACTTTCCCGCTTGGAAGGCCTGTAGGTGCGTGACAAAAGGCTCTAAATGGGATTTGAGCCACGTGATGGTCAGACATCCAAACTGATTACGGCGCAACGGTCGATTCGCGGAGAGTCTGAATTTCGGCCATTGGCTATTGTTATCATTCTGTGAGCATTACGAAGTGTGGCAACTGCCACGCCCGATGCCCGCACGGGAAAGGTAGAAACGCGAAACAGACCCCCGCTTTCCGGTTCGCCCTCTAAAACGGCACCTTCTCCGACTCCGTAAACAATACTCTGGTACGCTTTGGCAATTCCACATACCTCAAGGAGTTGTCAGATACTGCGGCGCGATTGTACTTGCGGTCGTCGACCATCTCCTTCTCGGCAAGATCGCCAGAGGCCAGATAGATGCTTGCATGCCACATGTGCCGAGTGAATTGCTGCGCCCTCTTTGAGAAGATCTCCCGAGCACAAACGGAAGCCAATAGTTCCTCCTTAAACGCCTCCTGTATATGAAGGGTTCGCTTCCTTCCGAACTTGGTGAGAACGAAGATTCGTGCTCGCCCGTCACTTGAAGCAGCGATCACTTTTCCAACCTTGGCATTCTGTAGGGATTTCGCAGCTCGCCGCACATTATCTTTGGAGCCCGCTGTCGCCTTGAGAATCACGCTAAATGGCACGCCGTTGTCATCCTTGAGTGCTCGCTGCATGAAGGCCCACTGTAAAACTGAGACGCCCTCCTGATCGAGAATCCAATGCAGTTTCCAGAACAACAAGTCGAGGAATTCCTGCGCTATGCTAACCATCGAAGGCGGACGGAACGATTTTGGATTCATAGATAGAAGCAGTATGCTCCTTTCTTAACGACTGTGCCGAATTGCACTTAACTAACTTTATTTCATGCATTTATAAATATCATTCTTGTCCACTCAGCTCAACTTCTGAATCGGCGGAGCGTTTTCGCAACCTTGACACGCCTACGGCAGTGGCAAGCCTTCCCCTCATGCTGGGACTTCAAGGGGGAAATTCGTCCAGCCGGAAGCACCAAGCATCGAATTCGGTGGTATTAGGCACGCGTCATGTGTGGCAGTGCAGAGATTCTAGCGGAAGGATCGAAGTCCTTCGAGAAAGGTTGTTAGCTATGTCAGCAAACTCGCTGATTGAGTGGACAGACATTACGTGGAACCCGGTTCGCGGGTGCTCGAAAGTCAGTCCTGGTTGTGCCCATTGCTATGCCGAGGCATTCGCCGAGAGGTTTCGCGGCGTTCCGGGCAACGCGTTCGAGCAGGGATTCGACGTCCGTCTTGCACCGTGGAAGCTGCTTGAGCCGTTTCAGTGGACCAGTTCGAAGCGGGTTTTCGTAAACAGCATGTCGGATTTGTTCCACGACGAGATTCCGAATCGATATATCGTTGCGGCTTTCGAGGTGATGGCTGCTGCCGACTGGCACACCTATCAGATCCTGACGAAGCGCCCCGAGCGGATGCGCAAGATGCTGAAGGCAGACCTCGAGTTTGCTGCCGATCTGTCTCACATTTGGTGGGGCGTGACGGTTGAGAACAAACAACACGGCTTGCCTCGTCTGGGTTGCCTCCAAGAATGTGACGTCGCGATGCGCTTTCTGTCTTGTGAACCGCTCCTTGAAGACCTCGGCCCGGTCAGCCTCGAGGACATCGACTGGGTCATCGTTGGCGGCGAGAGCGGTCCAGGAGCACGTCAGGTGCGCAGAGAGTGGATAGTTTTCATTCGCAATCAGTGCAAGGCAGCC
>WNGK01010643.1_pt1 | contig 15219 bp, 14 predicted proteins | sample 5400601 | NCBI WGS metagenome assembly WNGK01 (sample SAMN13153376, study PRJNA577476) | soil metagenome | isolation source: 60 cm soil or saprolite under Garry oak tree replicate 1 | place: USA:California | collected 2016-06-15
ACCGGAAGAAGCATCCTCATGAGAAGGAAAGCGTCTGCGTGCGACGCCTTGCGATATCCGGCCATCGAGAGGCGCTGAACGATCTCTGGGTTTTCGCTGAATCCCACGTACCTGCGCAGGGGTCCCAACGCATGCACAATCTGATCGAGGCTGAACGCTGGCGTGCGTGCGTCGGCCTGCGCTTGCAAGGCGGCAGGCGCCTCGGTGGTCACCGCCATCAACCGCGCGCTCACGGGCGAGTGTGCGCTGAGAAGCAGCCAGACCACCGCAAAGCCCAGGACAAAGACTGCCGTTATTGTCAGGTAAATCATAGTCGACTACACCTTTATATCGATGACTTTCCGGATCGCAAACCAGCCAATCACCATCATGATGCAACCCGCGTACAGTAGCTTCTGACCCGTCGGGTCGTGCAGCATAATCCCTTCATAGTCCGGATTCAGGAAGTCCAGAATAAAGAACAGAAAGAAGGGCAGGGCAGATAAGATCCATCCCGTCATTCGCCCTTGCGCGGTATAAATCCGCAACTGACCCCTGAGCCGGAATCGTTCCCGGATGACGACGGTGGTCTTGTCCAGGATTTCCGCCAGGTTGCCGCCGGTCTCCCTCTGCACCAGCATGGCTGTTATCACGAACTGGACGTCGGGCATGGGGACACGGCGTGCTAGGTTCAACAGCGCCTCACGCATGGGCAGGCCAAAGTTCTGCTCCTCGAACGTGCGACGAAATTCTGTTCCGACAGGGTCCGGAACCTCTTGGGAGACCATTTCAATCGCCGAGTTGACCGCGTGGCCGGCCTTCAGTCCTCTGGACATCAAGTCGATGGCGTCCGGCAGCAACTCCTCAAACTTCTTCATGCGCGCCCCCTTCTTCCAGACGAGGTAGCCATAAGGCACGCTTCCAGCCACGAAACCGACGATCACGGCCAGCCCAAAGGCTGGGACCCGAAAACTCGCCACCCAAGTCGCACAGGCGGCAACGAACAGGGAACCAAAAATCAGTTTCGCCACAGTCCAGTGGCTGTCCGCCTGGTACAGGAGCCGCCGCAGTCGGTTCGAAAACGGCACCATCTGCAATATTTCGTTCAGCCACGGCACTTCACTGAGCACTTCCTGCTTCAGAATGTCCGTGGTGTCTTCATCGCCGGCTCCCGCCAGCGATTTTTCAATCATGGTCAGGCGCTGCTGGACAGACTGCTCCTCCTTGGTGGGCCGCAGGGCGAAGAACAAGACCGCAAAGACCACGGGTAGGAGAATCAAGAACAGAATCACAAATACCGACATTGGCGCTCCCGATACTTCAGAAGTTAAATTTCAACCGAGTGGTCGAACAATGCGGCCGGGACCGTAATCCCGGACGTCTTCAGTTTGTCAGCAAACTTGGGCCTTATTCCTGTGGCATAGAAACGTCCCAGCACCCGCCCGCCGGCCCCGATGCCCCGCTTTTCAAACAGGAAGATGTCCTGCATGCTCACCACTTCGTTGTCCATGCCGGTGATCTCGGTGAAGTGCGTGACCCGCCGCGTGCCGTCGCTCATGCGCGAGACCTGGAGGATGACCGTCACGGCCGAGGCGATTTGCGAGCGTATGGCTTTTTCCGGCAGGTTCAGGTTGGCCATCAGCGACATGGTCTCCATGCGGCTCAGCGCGTCTCGAGGGCTGTTGGCGTGCACGGTGGTCAGCGACCCGTCGTGACCGGTATTCATGGCCTGCAACATGTCCAGACATTCCTCACCCCGCACCTCGCCCACCACGATGCGGTCGGGCCGCATCCGCAAGCTGTTGATCACCAGTTGCCGCGCCTTCACCGCTCCCTTGCCTTCCACGTTGGGCGGACGGCACTCCAGGCGCACCACGTGCTCCTGCTTGAGCAGCAGTTCCGCCGAGTCCTCAATGGTCACGATTCTTTCCCTGTCGGGGATGAACCCCGAGAGGCAGTTCAGCATGGTGGTCTTGCCGGAGCCGGTGCCGCCCGAGATGACGATGTTCAGCCGCGCCTTGATGGCCCCTTTCAACAGCTCAAGCATCTGCGGGGTCAGAGTGTGGTTGGCCAGCAGATCGTCCGGCTGCAAGGGCACGTGACCGAAACGCCGGATCGACAGGGAGGGCCCGTCAATCGCCAAGGGAGGGATGATGGCGTTGACGCGCGAGCCGTCCGCCAGCCGGGCGTCCACCATGGGCGTAGACTCGTCCACCCGCCGCCCCACCGCCGAGACGATCCTTTCAATAATCTGCATGAGGTGGGCGTCGTCCTTGAACACCACGTTGGTCTTTTCGAGCAGCCCCGCCCGCTCCACGTAGACCCGCTTGTACGTGTTCACCAGGATGTCGCTGATGGTGGGGTCCTCGAGCAGGGGCTCCAGAGGGCCCAGACCAAAGACCTCGTTCAAGACCTCGCGCGCCAGTTGCTGCCGCTCCATCCCGCTGAGCGGGGTATTCAAGCCTCCCACCAGGTCCTGAATGACACTAAAGATCTGGCTGCGCGCGGCGCCGTCTCCCAGGCCCATTACCTTTTCGAGATCCACGCGGCTCAACAGGTCGCGATGGACCGTCGATTTCAATTCTTGATAGGCCTTAGGCGCCAGCCCGATCCCCTTCCGGGGCTCGGCGGCGCGTGACGTTCCCAAGCTACTACCGACAACGGATATCGAACTGCGATCACTTTCGCCCATGATATCTCCCTTTCAAACGTCACCTTATCCGCGGTCAAAGAGACCCAGAAGGCCCTTGCCTTCTTTCTTCTTCGCGGCCGCGGGAGGTGTGCCCGCCAGAGCCTCCGTCCAAGTCGTCAAGCTGCGCACGAACTCCGAGCCCGACGTGAGTGCAAGAGGATCCCCGGTATTCACGGTCTTCATCACCTCGTAGTACTGGTTCGGAACCCTCCAATGAATGTTCTTGCGAATGGCCTTCTCAATCGCCGCGTCGTTAATTGGCGACTTCTTCGAGTGCCGGTTGATCACGACCCGGATCTTGTCCGGGGGATATTGAAATCGGCTGAGCTGATCGATGTAGCGTGCTACGTTCCGCAGCGCCGGGATTTCGGGCTGCGCCACCAGATAAAGCTGGTCGGCTTGATCAATCACCGCCACGTTCTGGTCGTCCAGTCCCGGGTGGCAGTCCACCACCACATATTCGTACCGGCTTCGGAGGAATGCCAGCGTGTGCGCAATGTCCTCACCCGAAACGTGGCGCGGTACATCGAAACCTTCAGGAGCGGTCAGAACATCCAGGCCGCTCGAGTGGTGGGCAAGAAAACCCTGCAGCAGCTCCGAGTCGAGCCGGTGAGTATTGTCAGCCAAATCGAAGAAGTGGTAGGCGTGCTTCTTCAAGCCCAGGTACAGGCTGGCGTCGCCCAAATCGGAATGGAGGTCGACCAGCAGCGTCTTCTGCTGGTGCAGCTGGGCCAGAATGGCGGCGAGGTGAATCGCCAGGGTCGTGACTCCCGACCCCCCTTTCGCGCCCAGGAAGGCCAGCAGTTGCCCGGTCGGCTGCTCCCTCTTGTCTTTCTTTCGCCCTCCCACCCGTGCCAAGGCCTCGACCAGCTGATCGAGGTCCAGAGGCTTGACGAGATATTCGCCGCAGCCGCAGCGCATGGCCTTGATAATGAGTTCGGGCTGGGAGTCGGCCGAGGTGGCAAAAATGGCGGTCTCGGCAAAGGCCTCGTGAACTCGCTCTGCGGTTCGGGTTGCTTGCTCGCGATTGGCGTCGAAGTCGATCAGACAAATGTCCGGGTGCAGGTCCTTCAGTTGATCGACCAGGCTGGCGTCGGTGTCCTCCTCCAGGTACTGCGTCAATTCCGCGCGCAACTGGATCAGCGATGTCGAGTCAATGAAGTGCTTGAGCTGGCTTGAACACTTCTGGTCCAGGCAAATGGTGACCAGTGAAAGCGCACCGCCCATCGGTGCTTTCCCTCGCTCAGTGGGTTTCGTTGTGTTCCCGGTGCCCATAGTAATTTCCATGATGACTATTTCGGCGACGTTTTCTCTGACGTTTTCCCCGCCCCTTCCCCTTTCGGGAGACCGCGATCAAAACCTGGCGTGTTCAAGAACGGAACAGGCGCTTTGGGCAGAACGATCGGCGGAGGAGCTACCTTCACCGGATCCACAATTCTCGGAGTCACCAGGACCATTAGCTCCTGGTTGGAGCGATTAATGTTTCTCGAGCGGAACAGTTGGCCGAGAATAGGAATGTCTGAAATCCCGGGTATCTTGTTGAGTTGCACCGTAGTCCTATGGTCAAGCAGCCCGGCAATGCCGAAACCCTGGCCGTCCTTAAGCTCGATCTCGGTTTCGGCTCTGCGGGTCGATATGGCCGGGACCGTGAAACCCGAAATCGTAAGAGAGTTCGTAAAGTCGAGCGTACTCACCTCCGGAATGACCTGGAGCCGGACAACGTTGTTCTCGGTGATGTAACCGGTGAATTCCAGGCGCACACCGAAGGGCCGGAACTGGATAGTGACGGCGCTAACATTTGTGCCGCCCTGCACCACGGGAAAGGGAAATTCGCCTCCCGCAAGGAAGCGCGCCGGTTTCCCGCTTATCGCCATGAGATTGGGCTCCGCCAGGATCTCGAGAATGTTCTTGGTCTGGAGGTCCCGGAGCGTCGCTCCCAGATTGAGGTCAGGACGGAAGAGGAAGACATTGAGCAGATCGTTGATCGTGAACGCTACGCTGGTCGCGGCGGTTGTCGAAAGTGTGCTCGAACTCGTGCTGGAGGTCGTCGAACCCGTGCCCACCTTCTGCCCGAACGTGCCCGCGAGCTGGGAAGCCTGATTCGTGGGTGGGCTGAATTGCTGGGTGGTGGCCGTGAAGGGAGTGTTCAGCGCGCCGGTGCTAAACAGGTTGAATCCGAACTGCTCCAGCTTGGAGCGATCGACTTCCGCAAACTTCACTTCCAGCAGAATCTGTTTTTCGTGACGCGGAGGCGCCGGAATGGTCGAATTGATGACGTCTTTTGAGAACACTCCCGCCATTTTGACCAGGTCCTCGCTGACCCGTGGGTCAGAGACTGTTCCGGAAATAAGCACTCGACCTTCCTCCGCCTGCACCTGCACGGGCTCGCCAGGATAAGCCTGCTGAACGGCGTCCCGTAGGGTCGATATGTCCACGTCCACAAGCACATCCAACATCTTGGACTGGCCCGCCTGATCCCAAAGAATCAGGCTGCTGGTTCCCGGAGTTTTCGCCGTCACCACCAACTGCGTCGGACTGGTGGCCGTCGCATCGATAACGACGGGATTGCTCACCATGACGCGCCGCACGCGCGTTTCCAGGTTGATCAGCACTGACTTGCCCACCAGCACGTGCAGCGTCTGCGTTTCGGGGGCAGCCGCTTGCTGGTCCGCGCCAGACGCGGCTCCCGTAGTCAGTAGAACGCCAAGCGTCAGAACCCCCGTTGTCAACGCGTTCAGCGCTAGCCGCGCCAGCGCATTCTCCGGACTAATTGGGAGCGGGAGCGCCTTCCGGGAATTTTTGTTCACTGCGTTTCTCCCCCTGATAGATCTCTATGGTGTAAAAATCTTCGGGCTTGGGCAGCTTCTTTGCCTCCGACCTGGACGAACGAACTCTCACGTGCGTGGTTGGGGGAGCTGGAGGCTTGGGCGCTCCCGACGCACTCAAATCGCCAAGGCTTACCGCTGACCCCTTGACCTGTTCGGTGTCGGCGCCATTTCGCAGCACGAACTGGATATTACCTTGGGAGCTCGCTAGAAGGAGCTTCTCCGAGTCCCTCGGACTGAGCAACAGCGTCACCACACTAACGGTCTCCGGCTTGCCTTGAGGATCAGGCTGTATCTTCTGTCCGGCGCTGATCACCTCGACATTCTGGAGCACCGTTTCGGTCTGCGGCGCGTTGCTGCCTGGAGGAGTGTAAGTGTCGAGAACGTCCACATGTGAACCCGGGAACAAGAACCCCGCCACGCCGACTATCTCATTGGATCTGACTGAGGTGGCTCTCATCCCCGGCGGGATCTTGACGCTCAGCGAGATACCCGATCCAGGCTCAGCCAAGTCACGCAACAGCACAGGTTCTTTTTCGGACAAGGGGTAGATCAAGGCACGGCCCATGACGTCCTCGACTTTCGTAAACGTACCCACCGGCAGAACGCTTTGGGGCCAGTCCACCAGGGTCACATCTTCCTGCTTCAGAGCCGCGCCGGCCGCAACATTCTTCGCCGCGGCCACAATCTTAGTCACCGGGGGACCTGCCGAACCCCTTGTTTGGCGGAGCCGGCCATACAAAAGGTAGGCCACTCCCCCCGAAAGAGCCAAAGCCAAAGCCAGCGCAACTACGACACGTCGCATATCCATTGTTCACCTCTGAACGAGCATCGCACCGAGAGAGTAAAACGTCCCGGCAGCGATAGCCAGTGCATAAGGCATCTTGATCGCATTCGGGTCGTGCAAATTAATGTCGGGGTGGGATTGTACTCCGAACAACATGTGATGGCGAACGAGGAACCAGACGTTTTTCAGCGTACTGCCTACCCGCCTTCGAAAAACCATGTAAATCAGGGCTAGAACTCCGCCCGCGATGGCGCACGCGAGCACGATGATCACAACCGCCGGGGAATTCCCGATGTGGTCCCATCCTGCAAGGGAGCCAACCGCGGCCATGAGCTTAACATCTCCCGCTCCCATCCCACCCACCAGAAAGAACAGGAGGAAAATGCCGCCCCCGACCAGGCCGCCTAGGAACCCGTACCATACTCCATGCCACCCGCCAAAGCAAGCCCTAAGTAGCAGACCGGCCAGGAAGGCGCTGTACGTGAGCCAGTTGGGAATCCGCCTCGTCTTGACGTCCCTTATGGCGCCTAAAAGCGCGCACGCGCAAGCACCGATTAAGAAGGCTTTCTCCACTTCCGATTCCTTACCATAGAACTTGGGGCAAGTGCCCCGTCACGTTCCAATTTTCGGGCTCGCCTCTCTCTTAATCTTGCTCCGGTCTTATTCCGGTCTCGTTCCGGTGATCTGAGAAGCGAAGTCGGAGTGCCGACCTTGAAAAGTGGCCACACGCGAACGGCGAGGCGCTGGTTGAAGGTAAGTGATTATTCCGCCCACGCCTCTGCGTCCCCCGGCAAGCTTCCCCGAAACGAGCCGACACAGGAAAGCTATCCGTGGTCAAGGGGATTTCTCTTCACCGAACACCCGCCCAGCTTCAAAGGTCAGTGTCGCTGGCAAGGTGGTCAAACCGTGTTCCGAAAGTGCAACAGGATCCAGAATTCCGATACGAGACATCCACGGATCTCTGTGGCCACTACCCTATCATGATATTAATTACTATGTCAAAGTGTTTCTGGGCCGGGTTCGATCTCCCGCTCCTGGTTTCAAAGCGAGTGTGAAGTTTTTGGTCGCAGTGGGGCGGGTAACCCATCATCAAAGCCAACCGATAAGCGAAAACTGTGTTCGTGTAGCGGGAAAATGGGCGACTGCCAGCCCCCCTTTTGGTCCCGGCAGTCGCCCTAGAAGGTCCCCTCAGCAGGTGTGCTGAAAGGAGGTTAAGCCGTGTCGAAACACTACGTGCCGACGTTGGCGCTCAACTTGCTGCCAATCTTCACGAAGGCATTGTTGATGTCGCTGGCGACGACGCTCATGCCAGCGGTTGCCGCGAGTGCAATCAAGGCAGCCAACAGGGCGTATTCGATCAAATCCTGACCGGATTCCTCACGGTGCAGGGTGCTCAGAACTTGCATAAGACGATTCATCATGGTACGTCCTCCTTGGACGAGAAAAAGTTTTTGAAGGTTTCCTTCCGAGGCCCCGCATTTGGTGCCGTCGAAAAGTTGTCAACGAGACGCCTATAGCCAATGCAAGCCGGATTCCAAACCCAACCTCAGGTCCCGAGATGCCTCTTTTCGGAACTGGGAACCTTCCACATACGGTGCCCTGCTGCTTCTTGCGATTGGCCGTCCCAGTCGGGAAAAGGTACTCTAAATCAATCACATAGTTAGGATAAGCCGGCCAAACCTCGACGCTTAGGTCGCGGTCCCTCAGAGGCCTGATGCTTGGTCCCGACGGCGGACTTATGGCTACTAATTGTCCACCATTGGGCACACCGGGCAGGCGGATGATGAGGCTGTTTGTCTACCGAGGTGGGCCGAGACTCGATGGCAAACCCGTCTGACCAGCATTTCGGGGGTCTGGCAAACCATTTTCGGCTCTGAGGGGGCTCCCGGGCCTCACTTGGGCCGGGCCAGCGCCGCCTTGCCTCCCCCGGCAAGTGCACGAAAAGCACGTCCAAGGGCGACCCGGAAGCGCTCCGATCTATCAGAAAACACGGCAGAAAACACGGCAGAAAACCGGTTCTGGAGGCCGGATAAGGGGCCGGACAGCACCTAAGTGCTACGTAGGGTAACCGACTTGTGCTATAATTAGTTGGCACTGACGGGCGATTGTGGCCTTTCGGCGGTTGGTTGATGATAGTCACAGAAGGGCGGAGGAGGATTCGGGCGCACGCCAAACCTGGCGACGGCAGCTCGGGAGCGGACTTTTGAAGCTTGGTTGCGCGCCGCCTTCTGTCTTTAATAACCTTCTTTGCGGCGCGCATGGGAAAACCTATGCGACCGGAGACGGCTTTGAGGAGGTAAGGCATGATGGTAGAACGGATGTTCTTGCGAGTAAGGGAAGTCTTGGGGAGCCTGCACCGGGACGAACGCGGTCAGGACTTGATCGAATACGCGCTGTTGGCTGCCTTGATTGCACTCGCGGCGACCGCTGGCATGGGCGTCGTCGCCAGCGACATCAATAACGCGTTCACAATCATCGGCAGCAGGATAAGCACGGCTGTCGGCACGTAGTCAACTTAAGTCTTAACGACAGCGTGAAGCCCCTCGCCGGGATCGCTGATGAAGCCACGGATTGGTTGCTGGGACCGCAGGTGCGGTCCCAGCAGTCGCCTGTGGGTCCGCCCCTTGTTAATTCGCCCCATCAAAATCCAACATTCGACCAGAATGCCTGCTGTCTACCTGGCGGGCGGTTCGTGGTTTACGACCGTGCGCGCGCCTGGACCCGGGTTCATGACTACGGGGTAGTTCTCCGCGCGGGTTCTGCGCACAAACACAGTGCTGAGGCTGTCCGAGTATGCTTCCTGCCAGTCGGGCAGTACTCGGAAGAACGTGCCAAGCGGCGAGTCACGCTTGAGCAGGCAGGCCTTGACTCCGTACTTCTGCAGCAGGAAGAGCGTGTTTCGGTCAAGGCCGGTGATGCTGAGGTAATCCAGAAGGGCTCCGCTGGGCTCATCTTGAAGCACTGCGGCTGTCGGTGAACGTTAACTTACTGGATGTTCGAGTGCCCCGGTGCGGGTAAGCCAAATCACCGTAAAGAACAAGACCAGAACCGGAATAGACATCAGCGCATACGCGCTACGTTGTACGAGCATGGAATGCAAGGGAGGGATGAATAGCACGACCAAGGCTCCCGTCAGAGGCACCGGACCCCGCCCTGGGCCAACTCACCGCACACGATGGCGATCGGGAGCAGCAGCAGCGTCAAATCATAGTTGTATAAATGATAGCTCGCCAGGAGTGTGGCGATGACGGCGGCCGAAAAGGACAGGCCAAATTGCTCATCCCTCCAGTTCTTAGCAGCCAACCATAGGGCCAAGGCGGAGAAGGCCGCCACCAACACGACAAATGCAGACCCCGGGAGTCTCCGACCGGCGAACAGATACAGAAAACCTCTGATGTTCGCCGTGAATTGCGGTTGGAAGAAAGAGACTTCCCGATAGGCCGTGTCGAAGAACAGGAATCTGGGGTACCCCGTGATGGCTTGCAACCCGGAGACTCCGGTTGAGACGACTACCAGGAAGGCTGCAATCACCGCAAAGCCCCCCACGGCGGACCACCTTCGGCGCAGGAGAACGATAACAACAAAAGGAACGATGAACTGGAATTTGAAAAGCCCGCAGGCCAATACGCACCCTGCCTGGAATTCGGCACCACGCTTCAGTAGGATGAACGCCAGCGTGTAGATGAAAATGACGAGCATCGAATCCTGACCGATCAGGAGGCAGGTCGTCGCCGGGGCAAACGTCAGGAATATCATGAGAACCAAGCCGAAATCCGCACGAATCCTGGTGTACTGCGAGATTGCGTGACTAACCTTGGTTTGGGTTTCGATTAAGAGGGCCGCGGAGACTAGCAACGCCAAACTCATGATGGTCCAAAGGGCATAGGCAGTGCGGTAGCTGAAGGACGTGAAGGGCAAGAAAAGCAGGGCTTCGAACGGCGGGTGGTTGTAAAACGTGTGGACTGAGGCCACTCTTGACTGACATTCCCACTGCGTCCTAAGGTCATACAAGCTTCTCCCAAGCCCTTGCCGCACTATCTGGCCTGCACAGTAGAACTGAGAGAAATCAAGCATGTCTTTATGGGCGGAGAAATTGAGCATCGCAAAATCCACCACCAGGCTCATAACGAGGATGACGATTAGAAGTCGGATTACGTGCGGTATGCTCGATTTCATTTGCCAGTCATAAGCCCAATTTGCCAGTCGTCAGCCCAAGAGGGTATACCGAAACCTGCGTGACGTGAACTGAATTTTAGCTCGCTCCCCCCAGAACAGATGGTCGCGGCTGTAGCGGCTGTATCTTCAACGCCAAAGTCGTTGATAAGTCGAGCCTTGCGATCGGGATATAGCCGCTACAGCGAGGGTTTCGCACGCGCACCAAAGCCCCAGCCCTCAACTCCGTCACCAACCTTGAGTCTGGAGACCGATGCCGGATACGAAACGGAGTAGTATACTAGCGGATCGCGGAAGGAGAGAGTGTGAGGCGACAAGTGTCCGGGTGGCGGCGACTCTCGGCCCCAGGCGGTTCGGCAGAGTCCGGCGAGCTTCGGGTGCTGCTCTCCGTTGTGGTCCCGTGCTCGAACGAGCAGGAAGTGTTACACGAGACCAATCGCCGGCTGGTGGCTCTTCTCGAGCCCATGCCGCTGGACTTCGAGATTGTTTACGTCGATGACGGAAGCACCGACTCCACGCCTGATCTGCTGCGAGAACTTCACGCCCAGGACGGTCGCATCCGCGTGGTCCGGCTGTCCCGAAATTTTGGTCACCAGATCGCCATCACCGCCGGGCTGGCCCACGCGTCTGGCGCGGCCGTCGTGGTCATCGACGCTGACCTTCAGGACCCACCGGAGGTCATTGGCGAGTTCGTGAAGCGATGGCAGGAGGGGTACGACGTCGTCTACGGCACCCGAACAGAGCGAGAGGGGGAAGCAGCCTTCAAGTTGTGGACCGCGAAGGCGTTTTATCGAATCATCAACCGCTTGTCGGAGACTAACATCCCCCTAGACGCTGGCGACTTTCGCCTGATGGATCGCGCGGTGGTCGACGCTCTGCTTTCCATGCCCGAGCGCGCCCGCTTTGTGCGCGGTATGGTGAGTTGGCTCGGGTTCTCGCAGGTCGCCGTTCCCTACCGCCGGACGGCGCGACTAGCTGGCGTCACCAAGTTTTCGCTCTTTAAGATGCTCCGGTTCGCTATGGACGGCATCGTGTCCTTCTCGGTCGTGCCGCTCAGGGTGGCGACGTGGCTCGGCTTGACCGCCTCGGGCCTGGCAATCTTCGGAATCCTGTGGGCCCTGTTTGCAAGATTCTTTGCGCCAGGCTTGGTCAAGGGCTGGACCAGTATTGCCATCGCCGTCTTCTTTTTCGGCGGTGTTCAATTGGTTTGCCTCGGCATGATCGGCGAGTATATTGGCCGGATCTACGGTGAGTCGAAACACCGCCCTCTCTACGTAGTGCGAGAGAGAATGGGATTCGAGGGGCAGAGCGCGGCCACCCAAAGCCTAAGGCCGAAAGCTGTCACGGACGACCGCCGACCCTGATGTGGAAACCAGGGACTGTCACAGCAGCCGTGACGAACCGAAAGGTGGAATGTATGTCTACCGACACCGCGAGGCAAAAGCGGGAGGCGGCCTTCCATGACGGTTGGGCCAGCAGCACTTCTCTTGATGACGTCATGGTCCGCGAGTGTTTTGAGGCTCCCACGGCTATGGAGAACCAGTTCATTCTGAGCCGGATGGGCTCCCTCGCCGGCAAGCGCCTGCTGGACATTGGAGCCGGCCTGGGGGAGTCCTCGGTCTACTTCGCTCTCAAGGGTGCCCTGGTCACTGCCGTCGATGTCTCGCCTGGGATGGTCGCGACGGCGCTGCGCCTCGCAAGAAGATGGGGCGTCGAGATAGAGGCTGTTACATCGGGGGCCGAAAACCTGAATGTGCCCAACGATTATTACGACGTCGTCTACGTCGCTAACACCATTCATCACGTTGAAAACCGGGCTCTCCTGTTCGAGCAGATCAGCCGCGCGATGAAGCCAGGCGGGGTGTTCTTTTCCTACGATCCCCTCGCTTACAATCCCCTCATCAATGTTTACCGGAGAATGGCTACGGCCGTGCGGACGAAGGACGAGTCCCCGCTGACCTGCGCTGATGTGGAACTGGCGAGGAAATACTTCTATCGAGTGGGGCACCGGGAATTCTGGATTTCGACGCTGCTCCTGTTCCTTAAGTACTACATAAAGGATAAGGTGCACCCGAACCAGGACCGTTACTGGAAGCGGATCTTGCGGGAAACGCCGGAACGCCTGTGGTGGTGGATGCCGCTCCAAGCATTCGATGGCGTCCTTACTCGCCTTCCTCTCGTCCGCTGGTTGGCTTGGAATGTCGTCATGTGGGGCGAGAAGAAGCTCCCACAGTAAGGCCAGGAATTTATTACCGTGCGTCGGATTACGGCTGCATAAATACGACGCTGAAGACACGCTCATCTGTGTCGTTTTGGACGGTTCTTTTGTTCTCCCTCAGGAGCGGCAATCGTGGCCACGGAAATTAACGCGGTTTTGGAGACCAGCCAGGAGGCGCGGTCGCAGTCCCGAGCGCGCGCCGAGTTGTTCCTGATCAGCGTGCTGATTCTTTTCCTCGAGCTGGCCTGTATTCGCTGGTTTCCGGCGCACGTGCTGCTCCTGACCTTCTTCACCAACACCATCCTGCTCGCCTGCTTCCTCGGCATGTCACTGGGGTGTCTCGCCGCCCGCCGGACGCAGGACTTTGTCGTTGATACGCCGGTGCTGCTCGTGATTGCCATGGCGGTGGCCCTCGCGGGACAACTCGTCCGATTTTCCCCGCCGACGGCTTCGAAAATATGGAATCAAACGTCTACGCAAGTCGTTTTCTTTGGCAACCAATACGAGGCCGCAGCAGATCCAGCGCACTTTGTGGTTCCCATCGAGTTGATCGAAGGCCTCTTCTTTTTCATGGTGGCCCTGGCGCTGGTCGGCCCTGGGCAGGAATTGGGCCGGGCGCTCGACCGTTTCCCTAACCGGGTGGAGGCCTACACGCTAAACATTCTCGGCAGCATTACGGGTATCGGCCTGTTTGCAGCCTGTTCCCGGTGGGAGTTGCCGCCGATTTGGTGGTTTCTCATCATCGCGATTGTACTGGGGTACTTTCTGTTCTTTCCGCGTCCAGGGCGCGGCTCCGCGGTGCGGTGGAGCCGGCTCGGCTATTTAGCCTTGGTCGTGGTATTGGCGTCTTTGACCTCCGGCGTTCAGAAGGACAAAGGACGCCAAGTGGGGGAGCATTTGTGGTCGCCCTATTACCGGATCGATTACGACTATTTTCCCGCCAAGCGAATCAGCGTGAATCTGATCGATCACCAAACCATGGTGTGGACGAAGGACAGCCACGCCGCAGGCCTTGCTTATGGCCTTCCGTACCTCCTCGCGCGCGATGCGGGTGGTGAACCTTTCCGGGACGCGCTCGTGATTGGCGCCGGCTCCGGCAATGACGTGAGCCGCGCTTTGCAGTGGGGCGTCCGCCACATCGACGCGGTTGAGATTGACCCGGCCATCTTGCGCCTGGGAACAAGGGACCATCCCGATCACCCTTACCAGGACTCGCGCGTTACGACACACCTGGACGACGGCCGCAACTTTCTGCGGTCCAGCGATCGGCAGTACGACCTGATCATCTATGCCCTGGTAGACTCGCTCGTGCTGCACAGCAGTTACAGCGATCTTCGCCTGGAGAGCTTTCTGTTTACGCGCGAGGCTCTTGCGGACGTGCGCCGCCACCTCAAACCCGGCGGCCTCTTCTTTATGTACAACCTGTTCCGCAAAGGGTGGATTGTGGGCCGGCTGGACAGGGAGCTGACAGAAGCGTTTGGGACCGAGCCACTCGTGCTGACTCTCCCTTATCAGGAAAAGGTCGACTCGGACACAAGCGGCGGATTTACCGTGTTGGTTTCGGGAGATATCGGGCGGTTGCGCGAGGCGTTTCGAAAACAGCCTGAGTACTGGCAGCCCGCCGATCGGCCTCCCAGCCCAGCTTCGCCGAACGGCTTCGATCAACATCCCGGTCCGGGGGATGGCGGCCGCTGGGTGCGATTCGGACTTGCCGAAGTGTTCCCCGAGGCCCTGCGCGGCGCCACGGACGACTGGCCGTTCCTCTACGTGCGCCAGCAGACGATTCCAGGCCTCGGCCTGCGTGGCATGGCTATCATGGGAGGTCTCTCCGCCTTGCTGCTCTTCCTTTTCCTGCGAGAAGGGCCGGAAGGCAGCAAACGTTGGAGGCTGAACGGGCGAATGTTCTTCCTGGGGGCGGGCTTTATGCTGCTCGAAACCGAGGCCGTTGTCCACACGGCTCTGCTGTTCGGGGCCACCTGGATGGTGAACACGGTGGTGTTCCTGGCCGTGCTGGTGATGATCCTGGCGGCCAACCTCTTTGTTCTCAAGGTCCGGCCGCAGCGGTTGTGGCCTTACTACGCGGCGCTGCTGGCAGCCCTTGTCCTCAACATCCTCGTCCCGCTGGACTTTTTCCTGGGAATGAACCGAAGTTTGCAGGTGGCGGCGTCATGCCTATTGGTCTTCACTCCGGTCCTGTTTGCGGGCGTGATCTTTGCAGTGGCTTTCGGCGGCAGCGCCGAACCAGATCGAGATTTTGGCGCCAACGTCGGCGGCGCGATCCTGGGTGGGCTGGCGGAATATAGCTCGACCTTGCTTGGATTCCAATATCTTACGGTGCTGGCTATTGCGTTCTACGGACTCTCCGCCGCGCTGGGCCGCCGAAGCTCTCCACTAACCCCGCCGTGAGCCAGAGGCCTGGACCCTGGTCAGAGGAAGCGCCGCACGATAGTAGATCACAAAGGCCGGGGAAAACCTTCACGGCGCGACAAGAACCGGGGACAAAACGCCTCCAGGGGCCACGCAGCGTGCGGGGCAAATTTCGCTG
>WNGK01020247.1_pt1 | contig 15219 bp, 17 predicted proteins | sample 5400601 | NCBI WGS metagenome assembly WNGK01 (sample SAMN13153376, study PRJNA577476) | soil metagenome | isolation source: 60 cm soil or saprolite under Garry oak tree replicate 1 | place: USA:California | collected 2016-06-15
CTGCCGGCGGCGCTGGAAGAGCTCGCGTCGCTTTTCCACCGCATCGCGATCGCCCAGACGGTGCCCGACGCGACCGACGCGCTGGCCGATCCTGCGCGGCTCGAGCCGCTCGCCGCGGCCCTCGCGCCCGACGCGGTTCAGCTCGCGTATCAGATCTGCGTGCAAGGACGTGCCGATCTGGCCCTTGCACCCGACGAGCCGACCGGGTTTTCGATGACGCTGTTGCGGTTGCTCGCCTTCGAGCCGGTGACGGAGCAGAGCCATCCGGCGAAGAGCGCCGCACCCGGTGGACGCGAGGCCGCTCGACGCTCCGTTGCGCCTCACGCATCCGTCCGGAGCGAGGCCGCTGGACACTCGACAGCGTCCGAGGCGTCCGCGCTCGCGCCGGCGTCAAGTGAGCGCGAGACCCCGGCTCGCGACGTTGCAGCCGCAAGCCCCGGCGAGAAAGCCCCCCCTGCGCCTGCGGAGTGGCCGGCGTTCGTCGCCGGCATGAGCCTGTCCGGCATCGCGCTGCAACTCGCTGCGCAGACCGAGCTCAAAACGATAGCCGGCACTGAATTCGTTCTGGCGGTGCCCGAATCGGCGCGGCATCTGACCGACAAACCTTACGCGGACAAGCTCAAGGCCGCGCTCGAGCAGACGCTTGGCCGACGCGTGCGGTTGCGTTTCGAGATCGGGCAGGTCGCGGATACCACCCTCGCGGCGCAGGAAAGGCGCGAGCGCGAGGCCGCACGGGCGAGCACCGAAGCGGCGTTCCGCGACGATCCGTTCGTCCAGGACGTCCTGTCGCGCTTCGATGCCCGGATCAAGCCGAATTCGATCAAGCCGGTCTGATCGCACTGGAGAGATTGCAACCATGATGAAGAACCAGCTCGCCGGGCTGATGAAGCAGGCGCAGGCAATGCAGGACAATATGAAGAAAGTGCAGGAGGCCATCGCGGCGATGGAGGTCGAGGGCCAGGCCGGCGCCGGGCTGGTCAAGGTCGTGATGACGGGTCGTCACGATGTCAGGCGGGTGAGCATCGATCCGACGCTCCTCGGAGAAGACAAGGACATGCTCGAAGACCTGGTGGCTGCGGCGGTCAACGACGCGGTGCGCAAGGTCGAACTCGCATCGCAGGAGAAGATGGCGGGCGTCGCCGCCAGGATGCCGCTGCCGCCGGGGTTCAAGCTGCCTTTTTAGGAACCTGATGGAACCGCTCGGGAGCCTGGAGGAGTTGACGCAGGCGCTGCGCTGTTTGCCCGGCGTCGGGCCCAAGGCCGCGCAGCGCATGGCGCTCCATCTCCTGCAGCACGACCGCGAGGGCGCGCAGCGACTGTCGCGCGCGCTTGCGGGGGCGACCCAATCGATCCAGCACTGCGAGCGCTGCAACACGTTCACGGAAGGCGAGTTGTGCGCGCTGTGCCGATCGACCAAGCGCGATCCGGCGCTGCTTTGCGTCGTCGAGACGCCGGCCGACCTCATGATGATCGAGCACACGCAGGCCTACGCCGGGCTCTATTTCGTCCTCATGGGACGGCTTTCCCCGCTCGACGGCATCGGCCCGAAGGAAATCCGGCTCGACCACCTGCTCAAGCGCGCGCAGGACGGCGTGGTGCGCGAGGTTGTGCTGGCGACCAACTTCACCAACGAGGGCGAGGCGACGGCGCACTACATTGGCGAGCTCCTCTCGGCGCGCGGACTGGCGGTCACGCGGCTGGCCCGCGGCGTCCCCGTCGGCGGGGAGCTGGAGTACGTCGACAGCGGGACGTTAGCCCAGGCGCTGCGCGAGCGACGGGCGCTGGCGGGTTGAAGCGGGCGCAGGTTTAAAAAACCGCGCGCCCGCCCTCGCGACTCACTTGCCGATCGGCGGCAGCGGAATGATGCCGGTGAAAACGTAGGCCTGCAGCATGGCGATGATGCCGATGACGGCCGCGCCTGCGATCGAATGCCAGAACACCGTGCGGAAGATCGGCCCGAGCGCGTGCGATCGCTCGTTCGGGTCGTCGTAGCAGGCCGCGCACGCGACCATGATCGATTGGGCGTCGATCATCTTGCCCATGACGCCTCCGGTCGAATTGGTCGCCACGATCAGGATCGGATTGAGGTTGAGTTGCTGCGCTGTGATCCTCTGCAGACTGCCGAACAGCGCGTTGGAGGCGGTATCTGACCCGGTCAGGAACACGCCGAGCCAGCCCAGATACGCGGCGAAGAACGGGTAAAAAAATCCGGCTCCGGTGAATGCGAGGCCAAGAACGGCGTCCGTGCCGGAATAACGGGTGAGGAAGCCAAGCCCCAACACCTGTCCTATCACCAGCACCGGAACTTTCATCCGGTGCGCCGTCTGCAGAAACGCGTCCTTCCACTGAGCTGCGTTCAGCTTCAGCACCAGCCCGGAAAGAAGCGCCGCCACGAACACACCTGTGCCGGCGGCGGACAGCCAGTTGATGGCAAACTTCGCGGCTTCCGGCTTGGCGTTGACCGGCGCCACCGGCGGCATGCGCTGGACGAGGTTGTTCAGCGAAGGCATGTCCCAGACCGGCAGCGACAGCGTGCCCGCGAAAGGCGAGCTCAGGATGATCCAAGGCAGCCATGCGTAGAGCGTCTGGCCTGCGCTGTACTTGTAGGTCCACTCGGTGTCGTCGCCGGTGACCGTCGCGGTGTTCTTGCCCGCCTTGGCCAGCGCTTCGCGATCCGACTTGAGCAGGAAGCGCGTCTTCGGATGCCAGACGAAGCGCAGGAACAGGGCGGTGCAGACGACCGAGAACACGCCCGAGACGACGTCGGTCATCAGGTGGAATTCGTTGGTTCCCGAGGCAAACCACTGCATCACGGCGAATGTTCCGCCGGCACAGAGCGCCGCAGGCCACACCTCGAAGGCTTCCTTCCACGTTCCGCCTTCCATCTTCACGAACGTGGCGACCAGCCAGAACGGAACCAGGATCGACACCCACGGCAGCTGCCGGCCCGCCATGGCCGACAGCGTAAGCTGGTCGAGTCCGCTCACCGCGGCCAGCGTCACGATCGGCGTGCCGATGGCGCCCCATGCGACCGGGGCGGTGTTGGCGAGCAGGTTCAGGACGGCGGATTGGAATGGCTTGAACCCGAGTCCCACCATCACCGCACCGGCGATCGCCACCGGGGTGCCGAAGCCGGAGGTCCCTTCAATGATTGCACCGAAAGAGAATGCGATGAGCACGCACTGCAACCGTCGATCGAACGAGATGTGAACGATCGACTCCTTCACGATCTCGAACTTCCCGGTCACGACGCTCATCGTGTACAGAAACATCGCCGCCAGCACGATCCAGATGATTCCCAGGAAACCCGACAGCGTGCCGAGAGCGAAAGCCGAGACGGCCGAGGCAACCGGCATCTTGAAGACGAGGCAGACGACCACGAACGCGGCGATAACCCCGAAGAACGCGGCATAAGGCGCGGAGATGCCTAGCCGTACGGTGCCCTGCGCATCGCGGTGGCGGTGCAACGCGATGAAATACAGCAGGGTCAGTATCGGAATCGCGGCGACGATGGTCGACAGGAAAACGTTGCCCGTCGGGTCGTAGTTCTGCTGGTACATGATGCCTCCGTATTGCTGCGTGGTCGCAGGTCTTGATTCGTAAATCCGGTGGCGGGCGGCTGAAGCGGACTGGTGGCTGCGCTCGATCACGAATGGGCGGCGGCTCCGCTGGGCCGCGGTGCGAGTATAGGTCCGGGGAAAGCGCGGTGCACGTCCGGCGTTGCGCGACGCACGGTCCGCCCTTGGGCGTTATCGAGCCCAGCGCGAGGCATTGGAATCGCATCGCCGGGGGTGCGCCATTGCCGTCGCCGGGCCTAGCCATGGGGTCGCGGCAGTCCGTCGAGGGCCGGACGCTTGCGCGAGCGGCGTGGCCTGGTGGGGTGAAGCCCACCCGGCGGCGCCGCTGCGGCGCAGCGTAGACGGGAGGAGCCGTGTGGGTATAATCGTTCGCAGATCGCGGGCGACCAGCACTTGCGGCAAGCATCCGGGCAACAGCCGACAAAAGCGGGCCCTATTGAAGTTGCGCGGACACTTCCAGGAGGAGCCACATGACTCGCAGGCCGAAATCCCGTTCGACCCAAGCCGTTTCCACGACTGCCCACACGCGGCGCAAGTTCCTGAAGGCTGCGACGGGCGCCGCCGCCGCTGCAGGACTCGGTTTTCCCGCGATCGCGACCTCGCAAACGCAAACCACGTGGCGGTTCCAGAGCACCTGGCCCGCGAAAGACATCTTCCACGAGTATGCGCAGGACTACGCGCGGCGCGTCAACGAGATGTCGGGCAACCGTTTCAAGCTCGATGTGCTTCCGGCGGGCGCCGTGGTCGGCGCTTTCGGCATGCAGGATGCGGTCAGCACCGGGGTCCTCGACGGCGGACATGGCGTGTGCGCGTACTGGTACGGCAAGAACAAGGCGTTTTCGCTTTTCGGCACGGCGCCCTCTTTCGGCTGGGTCGCCAACGACCTTCTCGGCTGGTTCTACTACGGCGAAGGCGAGAAGCTCTACAACGAGTTGTTGAACGACATCCTGAAGGTCAACGTCGTGGGTTGGCTGACGGGACCGATGCCGACGCAGCCGCTGGGCTGGTTCAAGAAACAGGTCACCGACCCGTCACAACTGCAAAAGATCAAGTACCGCACGGTCGGGCTCGCTGCCGACTTGATGAACGAGGTGGGCTGCGCGGTCACCATTATGGGTGGCGCCGATATCGTTCCGGCCATGGACCGCGGCGTGCTCGACGCAGCGGAATTCAACAATCCTTCGTCCGACCTGGCTCTCGGCTTCACTGACGTGTCGAAGGTGTACATGGTGCAGAGCTTCCATCAGGACATGGAGTGCTTCGAGATCATTTTCAACAAGAACAAGTACAACGCGCTACCCAAAGAAGTGCAGGCGATCCTCAAGTACGCCGTCGAGTCCGCCTCGGCCGATATGTCGTGGAAATGGCAGAAGCGCTATCCGGAAGACCTGGTCAAGATCGAAAAAGCCGGCGTCAAGGTCTACGAGACGCCCAAGTCGGTGCTCGAAGCGCAGCTTGCCGCATGGGACAAGATCATTCCGCGGCTGTCGCAGGAGAACAAGTTCTTCGGGCGGGTGATCGAGTCGCAAAAGGCGTGGGCGAAGACGGTAGTGGCGTACCGCGCTCAATTCGAATCGCCGCGCTCGCTTGCCTCGCAGCATTTCTTCAAGATCGACAAGGCCTAGTCGAGAGCGGGATCGAACCTTCGGTACTGTCGGGACGGTCGCCCGGCTTAGTCGACCGTTCCCGCAGCCGGAGGTCTTTTCGCGTGCGCCGGCCGGCGGACGCTGCAACCGGGGAAGCCGCTTTCGAGCGACTGCCTGCAACGCCGAGGGGAGCGAATGCAGCGCTACCTGCTGTTCATCGATGACCTCAGCACCTGGGTCGGGAAGATCTTTTCCTGGTGCATCCTGATCCTCACCGGCGTCACCTGCTACGACGTCGTGTTGCGCTACGGCTTCAGCGCGCCCACCGGCTGGGCCTACGACACCGAATACATCCTGTATGGCACGCTGTTCATGATGGGGGGGGCATACACCTTGTCGCAGGACGCGCACGTGCGCGGCGACTTCATCGCGCGGCTGATGCCGTTCAAGGTTCGGGCCGGGATCGAGCTGGGCTGCCTCATCCTGTTCTTCTTCCCGGGAATGCTGGCTCTGCTCTATTCCGGCTATGACTTTTTCCACATCTCGTGGTTGCAGAACGAACACAGTGCCTCGAGCCCCACCGGGCCGCCGATTTACCCGTTCAAGGCGATCATTCCGTTGGCGGCCATATTCATGCTGCTGCAAGGAACGGTCGAGGTGGTCCGCTGCGTGGTCGCGCTCCGGACCGGTCAGACGCCACAACGGCGCCGCGACGTGGACGAGCTGGAGAAGCTCATCCTCGAAGAAGCGAAGGAGGGCAAGACCGCCGACCAGATCCTCAAGGACGTCGAGCACCACGGAGAAAAACGATGACCGATCCGCAAGTCGGCGTCCTGATGATGTGCATGTTCATCGTCACGATCTTTCTCGGCTTTCCGATCGCCTTCACGCTCGTCGCCCTCGGCGTGTTCTTCGGCTACTACGCGATGGGCGACAACATCTTCCAGTTGCTCGTCCAGCGCACGTTCGGCGTCATGTCGAACGACGTGCTGATCGCGGTCCCCCTGTTCCTGTTCATGGGCTACATGGTCGAGCGATCGAATATCCTCGATCGACTGTTCCATAGCCTGCAGGTCTCGGCCAAGCACATTCCGGCGTCGCTCGCGGTGGCCACACTCGCTACCTGCGCGCTCTTCGCAACCGCCACCGGCATCGTCGGCGCGGTGGTCACGCTGATGGGGCTGCTCGCCTTTCCGGCCATGCTCAAGGCGGGCTACGACGTCAAGCTCTCCGCCGGCGTCGTCGCTGCAGGAGGGTGCCTCGGTATCCTGATTCCGCCGAGCATCATGCTGATCCTGTACGGGGCGATGGCCAGCGTATCGGTCGTGCGCCTCTACGCCGGCGCCTTCCTGCCCGGCTTCCTGCTCGCGGGTTTGTACATGCTCTACGTCATCGGCCGCGCGATGCTCAACCCCAAGCTCGCCCCGAAGCTGCCCAAGGAGCAGACCGACATCCCGATGCGGCAGATGGTGATCCTGCTCGCCGGTTCCTTCTTCCCGCTGGCGTTCCTGATCCTGGCGGTGCTGGGCGCGATCCTGTTCGGGCTCGCCACACCCAACGAGGCCGCGGCGTTCGGGGCGTTCGGGTCGATCCTGCTGGCCATTGGCTACGGCCAGTTCACGCTGCAGCGTCTGAAGGAAGCGGTCTTCCTTACGGCGCGCACCGCGGCGATGGTGTGCTGGCTGTTCGTCGGCTCGTGGACGTTCTCGTCGGTGTTTTCGTACCTGGGCGGGCAGGGCGTAGTCGAGAACTTCATCCTCGGCCTCAACATGACGCCGGTGACGTTCATGCTGCTCACCCAGTTCATCATCTTCCTGCTGGGGTGGCCGCTGGAATGGACCGAAATCATCATCATTTTCGTGCCGATCTTCCTGCCGCTGCTGCACCACTTCAACATCGATCCGGTGTTCTTTGGGGTCCTGGTCGCGTTGAACATCCAGACCTCGTTCCTCACGCCGCCGATGGCGATGGCCTGCTATTATCTGAAGGGCGTGGCGCCGAAGCACGTGACCTTGAACCAGATTTTCGCCGGGGCATTGCCGTTCCTGTTCATGGTGTTCGTCTCCATGTTCCTGGTCTATGTTTTCCCGCAGATCGCGATGTGGCTGCCGGATCTCGTCTACGGTCATTGACGGCGGCCGGACCGTTGCGCGCTGGCCGACGCCAGGAGTAAGCTGACCGGCTAGAAGGGCGTGAACGAAGGGAACGGGACCTCCGGAGGCGAACCATGCTGGTCAGTGAAATCCTCCGCATCAAGGGTAACGCCCTGTTCACCACGCCGCCGAACGGCACCGTGCTCGAAGCGGTGAAGTCGATGGCGCAGCACGACATCGGCTCGCTGGTCGTCATGGACCACGGACAGATGATGGGGATGCTGACCTTTGCCGAAGTTCTCGACGCGTTGTCCAAGCGCCAGGGACAGCTCGGCGATCTCAAGGTCAACGACATCTACGTCCGCGATCCGCTGATCGCAACGCCGCATCTCGACGTGATGGAGCTGCGTCGCGCCATGCTCGAGCGGCACGCGCGTTATGTCCCGGTGCAGGACGGACGGACGTTGCTCGGCGTCGTCTCGTTCCACGACGTCGCCAAGGCGGTCTACGAAGAGCAGAGCTTCGAAAACCGCATGCTCAAGAGCTACATCAAGAGCTCGCCCGACGAGTAGCTTTTTGCCGGCGAGGCGTTAGTCCCGCCCCAACAGAAAAATCGCCGGCCGCTTCGCGAGATCCATGCTCGGCGCTGCCCGCCATGCCGCGATCGGGCGACTGACGACCTGCTCGGCGGCGAGCGTGAGGTCGACGGCGACGCAGAATCTCAGGACCGGCCGGCATACCGACAGCACCGCGCTGACGAGGGCGCCGTTGCGGTAAGGTGTCTCGATGAAAATCTGCGTCGCTCCCGTGCGGACAACTGCCTGGTCCAGAGCTCGCAGTGCGGCGTCCCGAGGCCCAGCCTTCGCCGGCAGGTAGCCGTGGAAGGCGAACGCCTGTCCATTCATGCCGGCCGCCATCAACGCCAGCAGCACCGCCGAGGGTCCGACCAGGGGAACCACCTTGACGCCGGCCCGGTGAGCAGCCGCAACCAGCAGCGCGCCCGGATCCGCAACGCCGGGACAGCCCGCGTCGGAGAGCAAGCCGAGATCATCCCCCCGCAATGCCGGTGCGATGAGGTCCGCAGCGCGCTCCACCGGGGTGTGCTCGTTGAGCTCGGTCATGACGAGCGACTGCAACGGGCGGTCCGGCGCGAGCGTCTTGAGAAACTGCCGCGCGAGCTTCGGGGTCTCGACCACGAAGTGCGTCAAGCCGCGCGCGAGGTCGATCGTGCGCTGCGGCAGCACCGCAGCGGGCGCCACGATACCGAGGAGGCTCGGGATCACGTACAGCCGGCCCAGCCGGCGCACCGAGGTGCTCGCCGCCAGTGGACTCACCCTGCCACCGGCAGGGGGTGCACGCCTTCGGCCTCGAGCAGGTCGGTAAGACGGATCAGGGGCAGGCCGATCAGCGCGGTCGGGTCGTCGCTGGCGATCCTCGTGAACAGCGCGATGCCGAGTTCCTCCGCCTTGACCGAGCCCGCGCAGTCGAAAGGCTGCTCGCGGTCGAGATAGGCTTCGAGCGCGGTGTCATCGAGGCTGCGAAACGTGCTCGCGACGTCGACCAGGGCGTTGCGGCAAAGGCCCGTGCGCGCGTTGAGGAGCGCCACTGCCGTGTGAAAGAGAACCGTGCGCCCGCGCATGGTCCGTAGCTGTTCGAGCGCGTGCGCACGATCGCGCGGCTTGCCGACGGCCTCGCCCGCCAAGTCCGCACGGCCGCTCGCCCGGCAGGGAAGCTTCGTCGATATCCGGTGCGGCGACCTCGAAGTCGAGGCCAAGCCTCCGCAACAGCGCCTGCCGATGGCGCGACGTGGAGGCGAGAATCAGGGGCGTCTTTCCGTGAGAAGTCGTTGTTTTCACGGTTTTCTTTGACATAACGCTCAGAGCTGGCTATTATGCTACGTTTTGCTTCGTCGAAGCGAGTCGCCGGCCGAAGGAGCGATGAGGTTCCTCCGGTGCGGAAGGCATCGACGGCGCGTAAGCGATGCCGGAAGTGAAGTCAATGGCAACGGGCAGGGCAGCGGCCGGAAGCTCGGTGCGGGGTCGGTTCGACGCGTTCAGACTGGCGGCCCGCGGCGAGGCGCTGGGCGGTGAGGTCGACATGACCAGCCGGGCGCGGGTGCGCGACCGGCTGGCGCAGACGGCGGGCGCAGCAATCGTTTCGTGGCGGATTCAGGGTGGTCACGACGCTCTTGGCCGGCCGGCGTTGACGCTGACCGTCCAGGGCAACCTGCCGCTCGAGTGTCAGCGTTGTCTGCAGGCTTTCGACACGGCGATCGAGCAACAGTCCGAATTGCTGCTCGCGCGCGACGAAGCCGAGCTGGCGGAGCTGGACGCGGAGCAGGGGGAAGTGCTTCTTGCCTCGACCCCGCTCGATGCGATGACGTTGGTCGAAGACGAGCTGCTGCTTTCGCTGCCTTTCGCGCCGATGCATGCCGAGGCCCAATGTCCGGCGCCGGCGCAAGCTAGCGAGCCCGGCGGCGAGCCGGAACGAAACACGCCGTCTCCCTTTGCGCGGCTCGCCGCGCTCAAGAAGGGATCCGGTGGAACCTCTAAGGAGTGAACCAAGATGGCTGTCCAGCAGAACAAGAAATCGGCGTCCAAGCGCAACATGCATCGCGCGCACGATTTTCTGACCGATCCCCCCCTCGCGGTCGAGCCGGTGACCGGCGAAGTGCATCGGCGTCACCATATCAGCCCGAGTGGTTACTATCGGGGCAAGAAGGTCGTCAAGACCAAGGCCGACGTCTAGTCTCGGATACCGGGAGCCCGCTCCCGGGAGGCCAGACGCAAACCCGCTTCGCGTTGGGCCGCCGGCGCGTCCGCATCAATCCGATGCAAGTCACGATTGCCGTCGACGCGATGGGGGGCGACCACGGGCCGCCGGTAACGGTCGCGGCATCGTTGCGATTCCTCGAGGCAACCCCCGACACGCGCATCATCCTGGTTGGCCGCAAAGAGGCCGTCCAGCGGGTGCTCGATACAACGCGCTCGCGCGCCCTTGAACGCGCCAGCATTCACGCCACGACCGAGGTGGTCGAGATGCACGAGCCACCCGCGGACGCCCTGCGACGCAAGAAAGACTCGTCGATGCGGGTCGCCGTCAATCTGGTGAAGGATGGCGTCGCGCAGGCCTGCGTGTCGGCCGGCAACACCGGCGCGCTGATGGCGATCTCCCGCTTCGTGCTCAAGACCCTGGCCGGCATCGACCGGCCGGCAATCGCTTCGCAGCTCCCCACGCGCCTGGGCGTGACCCTGGCGCTCGATCTCGGCGCTAACGTGGACTGCACGCCCGAGCAACTGTTGCAGTTCGCGATCATGGGGAGCGCACTGGTTTCCGCGGTGGAGGGCATCGAGCGCCCGACGGTGGGTCTCCTCAACATCGGCGAGGAGGAGATCAAGGGCAACAATGTCGTCAAGGAGGCCTCGGAGCTTCTCAGAGCATCGGGCCTGAACTTCTATGGCAACGTCGAGGGCACCGACATTTACAAAGGAACTACCGACGTCATCGTCTGCGACGGCTTCGTCGGCAACGTGGCGCTCAAGACCTCGGAAGGGCTCGCGCTGATGCTCGCCGACTATTTGCGTGAGGAGTTCACCCGCAACGGGCTGCGAAGAAGTCTGGCGCTGGTCGCCTTGCCGGCGATCAACGCCTTCAAACGCCGCGTCGATCCGCGCCGCTACAACGGCGCGACCCTTATCGGCCTCAAGGGCGTGGTGATCAAGAGCCATGGCTCGGCCGATCCGATGGCGTTCCGGCATGCGCTCAGGAAGGCGTACACCGAGGTGACGCACGGGGTGCTCGAGCGCATCGAGCAACGGCTCGCGGTGACGCCAGCAGCAGCGACGCAGCCCGCTGCAGCCGCGGCGGGTTCCGGCGATGCATAGCCGGATTGCGGGCACGGGCAGCTATCTCCCGGCACAGGTTCTCACCAACGACGAGCTTGCCAAGCGCGTCGATACGAGCGACGAATGGATTCGCACTCGAACCGGGATCCGGCAGCGGCACATCGCGGCACCCGGCGAACAGACGAGCGACCTCGCGCTTCGCGCCGCGCGCCAGGCGCTTGCCGAGGCGGAGATCGCGCCGGCCGACGTCGATCTCATCGTGCTCGCGACGACGACGCCGGACATGGTATTTCCCTCGACGGCGTGCATTCTCCAGGACAAGCTCGGCACCAGGAACGGTCCGGCGTTCGACGTGCAGGCCGTGTGCAGCGGCTTCGTTTACGCGCTCGGGCTCGCCGACCTCATGGTCAAGAGCGGCCAGGCGAGGAACGCACTGGTCGTCGGCGCCGAGATCTACTCCCGTATCCTCGACTGGAACGACCGCGGGACCTGCGTGCTCTTCGGCGACGGTGCCGGCGCGGTGGTGCTGACGCCTGCGGCGAAACCGGGCATCCTGTCGGTGCACCTGCACGCCGACGGACACTATCGCAATATTCTCGCGGTGCCCGGTACGGTTGCGCACGGCAAGGTGAGCGGCACGCCGCTGCTGACGATGGAAGGCAACACCGTGTTCAAGTTCGCCGTGAAGGTCCTCGCGGAGGTGGCGCACGAGGCGCTGAGCGCGAACGGCCTCGAGACCTCGGCGATCGACTGGCTGATTCCGCATCAGGCCAATATCCGCATCATGGATGCGACCGCGAAGAAGCTGCACCTGCCGCCGGAGCGCATGATCGCGACCGTAGACCGTCATGCGAACACGTCGGCAGCCTCGATTCCGCTCGCGCTCGATCTCGCGGTGCGGGACGGGCGCATTCGTCGCGGCCAGCACGTGATGTTGCTCGGCGTGGGAGGCGGATTCACATGGGGATCGGTCCTGCTGAAATGGTGAGCGAACGATGAAACTCGGACTGGTGTTTCCCGGCCAGGGATCGCAGGCAGTGGGCATGATGAGCCGCTACGACGGCTTTCCTGTCGTGCGCGACACCTTCACCGAGGCCTCCGCGACGCTCGGGCAGGATCTCTGGGCGCTGGTCGAAAACGGGCCGGACGAGTCCCTCAATCAGACCGTGAACACCCAGCCGGCGATGCTCGCCGCGGATATCGCCGTGTATCGCGCCTGGCGTGCCGCCGGCGGCGCTGCGCCCGACATCCTCGCCGGTCACAGCCTGGGCGAATACGCCGCCCTCGTTGCAGTGGGGGCGCTCGCCTTCGCCGACGCGCTTCCGCTGGTCCGCTTTCGCGCACAGGCGATGCAGGAGGCGGTTCCCGCCGGTGTGGGCGCGATGGCCGCCGTCATGGGTCTCGACGCCGCGGGCGTCACCGAGGCGTGCCGCGAGGCCGCGCAAGGACAGGTTGTCGAGCCCGTCAACTTCAACGCGCCCGATCAGATCGTCATCGCCGGACACCGCGAGGCGGTGGAACGCGCATGCGCTGCCGCGAAGGCGCGCGGCGCCAAGCGCGCGGTCATGTTGCCGGTGAGCGCACCGTTCCACAGCGTGCTGATGCAACCCGCCGCGGAACGTCTCGCGGCGCGCCTTGCGGAGCTCACGATCGAGCCGCTCGCCGTCCCGGTGATTCACAATGTCGACGTCTCGGTCGCGGGGTCGCCGGGCGCGATCCGCGCAGCGCTGGCGGCGCAGGCGGCAAACCCGGTGCGCTGGGTCGAGACCATTCAGGGGTTCGTCGCGCGAGGCGTCACGCACATCGTCGAGTGCGGGCCCGGCAAGGTGCTGACCGGCCTCACCAAGCGGATCGCACCCGAGCTCACGGCGCTGCCATTGAACGACGCCGACGCGATCGCTGCGGCGATCGACGCGATCGGTAAAGGCCGTTGATGTTTCCGTTCGTGGTGAGCCCGTCGAACCACGAACGGCCGACGCGCCCCATTCATCGCTCGTCCTTCGACAAGCTCTGGACGAACGGGTCGTCTCGCTAGGAGGGAAGATGCTCGACGGCCAAACTGCCCTCGTCACCGGTGCCACTCGCGGCATCGGCAAGGCGATTGCGCTCGAGCTCGCGCGGGCGGGTGCCAATGTCGTGGGCACCTCGACCACCGACGCTGGCGCGGCAGCGATTTCCGCGTATTTGCGCGAAGCGGGGGCACGCGGCGAGGGCATGCGGCTCGACGTGACCGACGCCGCGAGCATCGAGCCCGCGATCACGGGCGTCGCCACTCGCGCAGGCGAGATCACGATCCTGATCAACAATGCCGGGATCACGCGCGACAACCTCCTGCTGCGAATGAAGGACGACGAGTGGGACGCCATCATGGATACCAACCTCAAGTCTGCGTATCGCCTCTCCAAGGCGGTGCTGCGCGGCATGATGAAGGCGCGCCATGGCCGCATCGTCAACATCGGATCGGTTGTCGGGGTGAGCGGAAACGCCGGGCAGGCGAATTACGCCGCGGCGAAGGCAGCATTGATCGGTTTCAGCAAATCGCTCGCCCAGGAAATCGGCAGCCGTAACATCACCGTCAACTGTGTCGCACCGGGCTTCATCGACACCGACATGACGCGCGCGCTTACCGATGCGCAGCGCCAGAAGCTGATCGAGCGCATACCGCTGGGACGGCTTGGACTGCCGGAGGACGTCGCGCACGCGGTCGCTTTTCTGGCTTCACAAGAGGCCGGCTACATCACGGGCGCGACACTGCATGTCAACGGCGGGCTGTACATGGCATGATCTGGTAAAATCAGCGGTTTGAATGCTTGGGACCCCACAGGGGAGGAGACGCATGGAAAACGTGGAACAACGAGTCAAGAAAATCGTCGCCGAACAACTGGGCGTGAACGAGGCCGAGATCAAGAACGAGTCGTCGTTTGTCGACGACCTCGGCGCTGACTCGCTGGATACGGTCGAGCTCGTCATGGCGCTCGAAGAGGAATTCGAGACCGAGATCCCCGACGAAGAGGCCGAGAAGATCACGACGGTGCAGCAAGCCGTCGACTACATCAATTCGCATCTGAAAAAGTAATCCCCGCAGCGGGGCCTAAGCGCTGTCCGGCCCCGCTGTTTTGCGAGTTCCCCGCGCGGCCGCGTTGCGCGCTCCGGTCGCACTATCGCCCAAATCGCCATGCCGAAACGCCGCGTTGTTGTCACCGGAATGGGGATCGTCTCACCGGTTGGAATCGGCCTTGCCGAGGCGTGGGACAACATCCTCGCAGGACACTCGGGCATCACCGCCATAACGCGTTTCGACGCCGCAGCATTCACGTCGCGTATCGCCGGCGAAGTGAAGGACTTCGACGTCACCCAGTATCTGTCGGGCAAGGAGGCGCGCCGCTACGACACGTTCATCCATTACGGTCTCGTGGCGACGATGGAGGCGGTCAAGGATGCCGGACTCCAGGGCTACGCCGGCGATCTGGAGCGCTTCGGCGTTTGCATCGGCTCGGGCATCGGCGGCTTGCCAATGATCGAGGAGACGGCGAAGGCCTACTTCGAGGGCGGTCCGCGCAAGATCTCGCCGTTCTTCGTTCCGGGCTCGATCATCAACATGATCTCGGGCCTGGTGTCGATCCAATACGGGTACAAGGGCCCGAACCTGGCGACGGTCACGGCCTGTTCGACGGCCAACCACAGCATCGGCGAAGCCGCGCGGCTGATCGAGTATGGCGACGCCGACGCGATGGTCGCGGGTGGCGCCGAGGCCACGATCAGCCCGCTCGGAGTCGGCGGCTTTTGCGCGGCCCGGGCGCTGTCCACGCGCAACGACGACCCTGCGTCCGCCAGCCGTCCGTGGGACGTCGACCGCGACGGGTTCGTCCTGGGCGAAGGCGCCGGCGTGCTGGTGCTCGAGGAGCTGGAGCACGCCAAGGCGCGCGGTGCGCGCATCTACTGCGAGATCGCGGGCTATGGCATGTCCGCCGACGCGCATCACATTACCGCGCCACCCGAGGACGGGGAGGGCGCCGCGCGCGCGATGACCAATGCGTTGAAGAACGCCGGCCTCGCTCCGAGCGACATCGATTACGTCAACGCCCACGGGACGTCGACGCCGCTGGGCGACCTGGCC
>WNGK01004324.1_pt1 | contig 15218 bp, 15 predicted proteins | sample 5400601 | NCBI WGS metagenome assembly WNGK01 (sample SAMN13153376, study PRJNA577476) | soil metagenome | isolation source: 60 cm soil or saprolite under Garry oak tree replicate 1 | place: USA:California | collected 2016-06-15
TCGACGCCAAGCGCGTTCTCGTGTACGACTATGAAGGCAAATTCAAGCGCGGCTGGGGCGGCCACGGCATCCCGTTAAGCGAAATAGATAATGATCCCACCCCGCCGTATGACTGGAAAACCGGGGCGCCTCCAGACCAGAAGCAGTTCGCGCCCGCGCTTCACTGCGTGCACTTTGCGACCGACGGTCTCGTGTATGTCTGCGAACGCGGCAGCAACCGCATTCAAGTTTTCACCAAGGAAGGCAAGTTCGTCTCCAGCTTTTTCGTCCATCCCTCCACGCCCTCGCGCGGGTCGGAGTGCGGCGGCCCCGGCAGCACTATGTTTGGCATGTGTGGCACGACCTACAACCTGACGTTTTCCCATGACGCCGGCGAGAAATACGTGATGATCGCCGACGGAACCAACGACAAGGTCTGGATCCACGACCGCAAGACCGGCGAGCTCGCCGGTTCGATCGGAGACAACGGTCGCATGTCCGGCTATTTCCATTGGATTGACGCCATCGCCATAGACTCGCACGGAAACCTCTACACCGGCGAAGTGGACACCGGAAAGCGAGTCCAGAAATTTATACTGCTGAACGGAGACGAGGCGAAGCGGCCACGTCCCCACGAGTGACGCGCAGCCCTTCGCGATCCGAATTGAGGGTAGTGGGCTAGTTCTGTGTCGCGGGAAGTCCCGAAGGGACGCCACATCTTAGCCCAGCGCGAAAAACCGGGGTCCCCAACGCGCGCCGCCCTTGCGTGCGTTGGGGTGGCGGCAGGGGTGACACATCGAACCCAGCCACACAATATCAGCCCAGCGGCGTGTTTGGCCCCAAGCAGCTGCGGCAAATCGACCGCGAAAACGCGCTGGCCCTGCTGCCCCGCTTCAGCACCTAGACCCGCGCAGCGTCGTCACTCTCGAGAATTGTCATCCCGAGCGAGCTCGCCTTAGCGAACGAGCCGAGGGATCTGCAGTTTGCTTCGGAAGCCCTGCGATGTTCTAGGCGAGATCAAAATACGTGGTGTTAGCCGGAGACCCTAACGCTCTTGTATCGACCAGCCGACCAATAATAGAGAGTAGCCCCTGCCTCTATCGACTCAACGAGGATACTATCTAGTTTGGTCGTGACTGATATTCTTGCGTCTTCGGCGAAAGCACCGAGGCGGCGAGCACCGCCATCCGAGCGACGAGTCGGAGCAAGGCGTGGCTTGTTCGCTCTGGAGGCTTTTGCCGAGGAACTCTCTCGGGCTGTTTGGCTATTAAAGACGTCAGCGCGAAGTCTTGCACAATGAACACTTACAAAAAATGGTGGGGGGGTGGCGGCATCAAATCCCGAGTCGCTGCACGCCGACGATTGCGCGCTGGGGTGGAAGTCCCGTCAGGGACGACAGAGATTAGCCCAGGGCGGAAGCCGTGGGTGCGTGCGCGTTAGGGATATCCCCAACCCCGGGCAGGGGCGACACAGGGTGGGGTCTATGTCGTCCGAATAGGTTTTCGGTGAACCCCCAACGCGACAGCGTGGGCATTCCGGTCTCTCGCGACACCTCGCTCATCGCGCGCCTAAACCGCCAGGGTTTGCACTACTGCCTGGAAAGGCCAAGCGATGTGAATTTTGAAACTGGCGTAGTAAGATACACGTCCAAGGGACAAACGAGTGGGGCCAGCAGCACTCTTTTCTAAGGAGACAGTCATGCGACGCATGCTCTACGGTGTTGTGGTGGTCGTTTTTGGTTTGCTCGTTGCGGCGATTCCCGCGCCCGCACATCACTCCTTCGCAGCGGAGTTTGATGCCAACAAATGCACCGACCTCACCGGCACGTTCACCAGTTACGAGTGGCAGAACCCGCACGGCTATTTTCACCTGGACGTGAAGGATCCGAGCGGCACCGTAAACTCTTGGACTTTTGAAACCGTTTCTCTTTCCACTCTAAAAAGGAGCGGAACGCAGAGGCGCGATTTCGAGAACAGCATAGGAAAGACCGTCACGGTCAGGGCGTGCCTGGCCAAGAACGGCGCGAAGAATCGGGCCGCTGCTGAAACCATCAAGCTGCCGGACGGCCAAGTGCACCGAATTGGACAAGACGTAGAAGGAAAGTTTAGCGAATACTGACGGCCAAGGTGGTTTGCCGCTTCGATTTGCCTGTGCTGAGGAGGATTCACATGAAGCTGCGCTTGGCGTGTTACTTGGCCGCTGCGGTAGCCGTTCTCGGAATGTTATGCATGGCTTCAGGACTTGCGGCACAGGAAGGAAATGGTTCGCAACCTGCCAAATCGAAGCAACAGCCCGTGCCTAAAGGCGGGCCGGCGCCCCGCACTGCAGACGGCCATCCCGATCTCTCGGGAGTGTGGTTTGGAGGCACCGCGGGGGGGTTCACGTATAATCCCGCGCTGCGAAAGCAATTCGACCCCAAGGTGACGCCGGAAGAGCCTCCGCAGTTCCAGCCGTGGGCAGCCGCGAAGATCAAGTCCATGACGGCAACGGATTTTGAACTGGGACGCGCGTCCGTAAATTGTCTGCCCCGCGGCGTTCCCGGCATGTTTTTGATCAACCCCTACCCCTTTCAGATCGTGCAGAATCCCGGCTTGTTCGTCCAGTTAGACGAGCTGAATAATAACTTCCGGGTAGTCCACACCGATGGCCGTGCCCACAACCCTGACCCGGATCCCTCGTTCGACGGGGATGAGGTTGGCCACTGGGAAGGCGATGCTTTGGTGATCGACGTGATCGCCATCGATGAGCGTACTTGGAACAACTTTACGGGTTGGTTCCACAGCGATCAGGAACACGTGATCGAGCGCATCACCCGCCCTTCGATGAATTATCTCAACGTGCAGGTGACCATCGAAGATCCCAAGGTCTTGTCCAAGGCTTGGACCTCTGCGCCTCGCGTCTGGACGCTCGCCCACGAAGACCTGCTCGAATACTATTGCACGAACAATCAGGAAGTAGAGGAGTACAAGGCGCTCAAGGCACAGGAATCGGGCGGCGGCAAGAAGTAGGAAACTAACGGAGATGACCATGACCCGCAAGCCTCTGGGCGCCTTTGTGGTAACGGCTCTCGCTTTGCTCTCAGCGGTCCCGGTGCTCGCACACCATTCGGTTACGGCGGAGTTTGATAGCTCGAAATCGTTTTCCGTCAAGGCCACAATTACGAAAATCGAATGGGTCAACCCACACACATATATATACGCCGACGTGAAGGACGAAAACGGCACCGTCACACCGTACTCGTTTGAGGGCGGCCCTCCGGGAGCCCTGCGAAGATCCGGCGTGCTCAAGACCATGTTCAACGTCGGGGATGCGGTTACCATCGAAGCCTACATCGCCAAGGATGGTTCCAAGCACCTGGGGCTTCTGCACGCGGTCCACTTTGCCGATGGTCATATGATCTTTTTTGGCAGGCCCGAAGATAGCGAAGGCAAGAATTAGGCGGACTCACCGAGGCGGGGTTGAATTGCCATCGGGAAGAGGAGCAGCGATGAACGCTCGTGTGGTTAGCTGGCTTTCGGCGATTGGGCTCGCCGTGAGCGTATTGTGCTTGGTTCCCGCGCCCGCAAGCGCCCAGACCAAGTCTGGAAACGATAATAAGCATGTGTCGGTCGGCTACGGCCTCGACAAAGACCAACCCTTCGCCGGAGCCGATCCGGACGGCACCGGGCTTCCTTGGAAGGAGCCGCCTGCTGCAGAAATCGAGGCGGCAAAGAAAGCGCCGGCGCCCCACTTAGCCGATGGTCATCCTGACCTCACTGGCTTTTGGGCGCCGGCAGGCTGGGGCTACGCCGTCACTCAAGGTGCCGTAAGCGCAGACGGCAAGACGCGCTACACCCAGCGCGCAGCCGAGGGTCCCGCCCAATCAGGGGACAAAAAGCGTGAATTGAAGAATCGTTTAGAGGGCGCGAACCTTCCGCCCTACAAGCCCGAGTTCATCGAGAAAGTGAAATATCTCGGCGAGCATCAAAGCCACGAGGATCCCGCATTCAAATGCGCGCCAAAGGGCTTTCCGCGGGTGGGTCCGCCCACGGAGATCGTCCAAGTTCCCAACGAGGTCGTCTTCCTCTACGATACAGTCAACTCTTCCGAGCAAAACGCCTTTCGCATCGTCTCGACCGACGGGCGTGGACATGACCCGTCTCTCAATCCTTCCTATTACGGAGACTCCATTGGCCATTGGGAAGGCAACACCATGGTCATCGATGTCACCAATCTTGTCGACGACACCTGGCTGAGCCAGAACGGCACCATCCACAGCGATGCCATGCATGTGGTCGAAAAATTGACTCGTGAAGGGAACGTGATCGATTGGGTTGTTTCTATCGAGGATACAAAGATGTTCACGCGTCCTTGGGTGATCGAGCGCCACTTAATCCACGGACTGAAAGGTGGGCACGCTTTGGAAGAGGCCCCGTGCGTCGAGCACGACTACAGCCACCTGGTCAACGACGACCGTAATTAAACTCACCGCCAGATCACGCGTTTCGTTCCTTGCCCCTTATGCGTGGCGGAGAAAGACGTAGCAGAAGCGAACGTGCCTATTTGGGAGCTTCTTCTTTCTTCTTGAAGCTGAAGCTTTCAAAGTTGTTGAAGTCCAGGTAGTCTCCCGAGCAGGAGATTTCCCCAAGTTCCCAATCCGGCCTGTTTTGGTAAAAGAAGGTTGTGGTCCAGGGCTTCGCCAGCGCCTTGGGATCGGTCATGGTGATATCGAGTTCAAGATGATCGCGATCCACACGGCGGAAGCGCTCCGTCACATGCAGTTGGTCGCTGTGGGCGTGGCCCAGCCGATCGAGCCACGTTTTTTCATTGAATCCTACCGTGTCGACGACAAACGTGGTGTTTCCCTCCCAATGCCCAACCGAATATCCCATCCAACTGGGGTCCGGATCTTCGGGAAGCGGCCGGCCATCCGTATAGATACGGCGCATGGTATGGTCGTATTCAAAGACCATCAGCATGAATTTGGGAGCTGGCACAAATTCAAATGGGTAGGGATGAAAGTAGACGCGCGGCGTGCCGGGCGGATAGCACTTGGTAAGGACTGGATCATTCGTCTGATCCAGCGTGTATGCTCCGCCATTTGAATCCTTGGCCTCTTTGAATTTCTCCTGGCCCCACGGAGTCAGCGCAGGTGGGTCTGTTTTCGGATCTGTGTACGTGTAATTTGTGAATCCGCGGTTCGAGCCCGGCGGATTGCGCATCATCCACACGCCGCTCAAATCGTGAACGGGTGCAGGGGCTGACGAGGCAGCGGGCTTGGCAGCTTCGGGCTTATTGCGATTCCCCGGGAGTGCTTTACCTGCGCCATACTGGGCATACGAAACGCAGGGAACGGCGAGCAACGCCAAGGCAAGCAACACCGAATTCACAAAGCCTCTACGCATCTTCCATCCCTCTGCAGCGCTTGCTGCGCATCTCTCCCGCACTGTGGGTGTAATTCGGTAAAAGAGATTAATCTTCTGAGAGCTGCATCTCCTGGCCATCAGGCCCGACGAGCTTGCGGATCCAGATTGAATGTCCGCCGTACTTTCCCACCAAGCCGGTGGCGGTGATTTGGTCGCCGGGGTTCAGGCTATGCTTGGTCCACCCGGCTCTGGCCAGTTTATTAGGGGCCGTAAGTTCGCCCTGCCAGTGTTCGACTTCGCCCTTGTCATTCTTGATGTCGAAGTAAACCTGGCAGTGCGGATTGATGAACCGAAACTCCGTGACCTTGCCCTTTACCGTAAGCGGATTGCTCGTATCATAGGCGGCAGTTCCGTGGTGAGCGAACGTAAGACCGGAAAACATCAGAACGGCGGCAACCGCAGCTACAACTGCGAGTGATTTTGCTTTCATCAGGTTCACTCCCTCGTGGCGGTTATTCTCCCATCTTCACTTCTGCGGCGTCAACATCCTCTGACACCATGCGACGTGAAGCGCTTCTTCAAAGTTTCGTGTTTATTCGCAACAGCTTGAGCGCTCACGCCTGCTGATTTTTCGGCCTATGATGCCGGTTGACCACAGCATTCGAGTTGCCGAACATTCGAGTCTCCCAAATGTCTGGCCCGTTCATCTCGCAGCTTGCCTGAACGCGAATTGGTGTATATTCCTTCGCGGTTCCGGAAGACCAGAAGCGTTGTTCCGGTAAGGAGTTGACTTGGTCCCACCCACATTTTTGCGGACCATCGAAGACAGCGGGTTCAGTACATGGCTGCGCGAATCGGAATCGCCGTTTGCATTTTATTTTGTTCTCCTCTTTCACACTTTCGGCCTGGCCTTATTGGTCGGCGCAAATACGGTGGTCGATTTGCGCATTCTGGGCGTCGCGCGCGAAATACCTCTCGCTCCGCTCAAGCGCCTGTTCCGCATTATGTGGCTGGGCTTCGGTATAAATGCCTTGACCGGAGTCTTGCTGATCATCGCGTATCCGACCAAAGCTCTCACCAATCCGGTTTTTTACCTGAAATTGACGCTTATTGGTTTTGCGGTATGGATCATCACCCTGCTGAAAGACCGGGTGTTTAATGATCCGAAGTTGGATGAAACAGCCATGATGGCGCGCGGCGCAACGCTCGCCAAATGGTCTATCTTTTTGTGGATTGGAGCCATTACCGCGGGACGTCTTTTGGCATACACATACAAATACCTGACGTATCCGTGCTAATCGTCGCGCGCATTTGGCGCGATGCGGAGAACTTTAAGGAGCCAGCTATGAATTTGGCGCACCTTCACCTCTTGCTGAATCATTTTCCGATCATTGGAACGGTCGTTGCCCTTGGTCTATTCATCGTTTCCTTCATCGGCAAGAATGACGACCTGAAAAGATCCAGCTTGATCATTTTCGCAGCCATCGCTCTATTAACTCTTCCGGCGTTCTTTAGCGGTATCGGCGCGCAGAGGGCCGTCAGGAAAGATCCCCTCGTCTCAACAGCCGTAATCGATAGGCATGAAGGTGCGGCGATGCTGGCGCTATTTTTCATGTTGATCACCGGAGCTCTTGCCTTGATCGAGCTTTGGAAGCGGCGTCGTATCGTAACGGAAAAGCCCTGGTCCGGCACCTTGTTGGCGATCCTGCTTTTCTCGCTTATTACGGCCGGCCTCATGGCGCGGGTGGGCACCACGGGTGGTGACATTCGTCATCCGGAGATTTGGAGTGTGAAGGATGTGACACAAGAAACCGGGCTCTCCGCCCTTGTGCATATTTTTGAGCCCACGCCCAGCAAGTTCACCGACCTGATGCTGGTCAGTAAATATTGGTGGGCGTTCATGATGGACCTGCATTTCATTGGCCTGGCCCTGCTCATCGGGACGGTTGGCATCCTCAATTTGCGCGTGCTGGGATTTGAAAAACGGTTGACGGGAGCTTCCCTGCACCGGCTGATGCCTTGGGCCATGGCGGGGTTTGGCATCAACGTGCTCACGGGCACCCTCGCTTTTATCGGCATGCCTTCCTACTACGCTTTCGATGCCGCTTTTTGGCTGAAAATTTTGGCGTTATTGCTTCTCGGATTGAATGCGGCGGTCTTCTACTTGACGGATGCTTTCGAGAGTGTCGAGCGTCTGGGACCCGGAGACGAGGCGCCCCGGCTCGCCAAGCTTGTCGCAGGGTCTTCTTTATTTCTGTGGTTTGCCGTGATTACTTTGGGGCGTTATATCCAGTCGTATGCCGACACAATTCGTTGAGGGTTTTGTAGGAGTTGAATTAGGTGGTTAGTTGCGAGGCCCACCGCCGCGGCCGAACTGCGGCTTTTCTGCCAGAATTTCTGAACTCTTCTGAATTCGTCCCCGAGAATTTGGCCTAATTGCCGCCCGTCCCGGTGGCCGAGGTCTGGGTGGTCGCCGCCTTCACGTTTGCCGGGACCGGAAAGACCAGGTAAGGATCATTAGCATTCACCATCTTTACTTGGAGATCGAGCACCGGGCGGCCAGCCTGTTTCTCTACAATATGCCCAGGCGACTTTATATCCGTGAGGACTTCCCCGTGATCGGCATAATCGGAATACTCCGTCTCCGTGACCATGTTGGTGAGGGCGGGATTGTCGGGCCGAGTTTCCACCTTGGTCACGAAATCCTTGGAATCCAGCGTCGCCTTTACCGTGATTCCAGCGAGACTCCCGCTCAGCGGAAAGGTAATGACTGTGGCCCCATTCTCGGTGGAGAGTTTAGTTTTGTCGCCGGCGGCTATGGCGGCTTTAACAACGCCATAGGGCAAAATCCAGAGTTGGAGAAGCCGGCCTTTAGCCGCGGGCATCGCCGGGGTGGCGATACCCTTCCCCGGAATTAGGCCAGCGCCGATCTCAGATTCATTCCAGGCATAGTTCTCGCGCACGGTTTGAATGGTGTGCGAGGCGGCCTCGCCTGCTCCTTTACGAGTGATCTCCACACGCATTGCCGGCGGAATGTAAGCGAGTGCGGCGTGATATTCGGCAGTCGTGGGTTGAGCGCCGTTATAAACCGTTCCGCTGGCAAAGATTTCCATCGTGGTGATGACGTCGATTCCTGGAAGGCGGGTAGCTCCGGCTCCTATATCCGACCAGCGCACCATTCCTAGAGCGTCTGCGGCAGCTCTTAGGACTTTGGCACGGTCCATCGTTTCGCCGGCTTCGGCACTCTTCGCTTCCGCACCGGAACCTGTTTTTCCTTCATTCTGCGCGACGGCGGTGCGGCAAACAAACGCAGCAGCAGCAGCGATCATCGAAATCTGCAAAATTATTTTCTTTGGCATGCCCTCTCCTTAGAAGGTGCAGGCATTAGCAAGAAGCGGATTAGTGATGTTCCTTGGTAACGGTGTGCGTCAGATCTCTTTCGCTGCATGGCAGCGATTCCGGCAGCATGGCGTTGGGTTTGGGATTGAGCAGCGCCACCCTCGGCGTGGTAGTCCAGGGCTCCAGCAGCACGTCTGGGTCTTCTACCGTCGCAGTCCAGGTAAGCGTGTTCCCATCGCGGTGGAAGCGCTCGATTACGTGCATGTTCTCACTATGGAAGTAGCCGCCGATCTGGTCAAACCAGGTGCTGCTATTGAAACCCCAAGTGTCTACAACCAGCGTGTCTCCCTCCCAGTGGGCGATCCCTTCTCCGGTATAACTCCCGTCCAAATCCTCTAAAGGCGTGTGCTTGCGGCCGTCCGCCGGGATCATGCGGTACATCGTCTGCGTGGCGATCAGACCGCCTTGGCCCGGATAGATGAAGATGAAATAATTCGGATATTGCCCAATGTAAGAAGGAATAGCGGCGCGAGGAATTCCCGCGGGCATGCAGTTATTGGACGGATCTTCCTCATTGGCATTCTGGTCGAATTCCTTAACCATGTCCCAATATTGCGGCTTATAGATCGGCCTGTTCGAGCCCACTCTCCGGAGAAGCGACGCGGCGCGTTCGCCCTGCTCGTTATTGAGTCCGCGGGTGGTGTTCCGCGGGAAAGTCGCAATCTGCGTCCCGGTGGCAATGTCGTGCGAGGAGTTTTCGCTGTCGATGGAAACGCCATCGTTCGCGATCTGGTTGGGAACTCCGAGCAGGTTATCTCCCAAGCCATTCCAGACTCCGGTCAGGTCGGGATGCCCGTCGGGAGTCCGCGGCGTGGTTCCAGAAGGCTTCGGCGGAGCGTTAATGGTGCGCTTCATCGTGGAAAATTCCTGCGCACAGAGCGCCGCCGGAAGCAGGCAAAGAAGGGCCGCAGTAGTAAGGAAGTAACACCGATAAGAACGCATACGCGACTCCTTTTGGCTCATCGAGGCTTAGTTGCCGTTGGCGTCCGTGGTGAACTTAAATGTGCGGCCATCCGACACCTTCAATTCCTGCAGAAAGCCGCTGTTGGAGCCGTCTCGAGCGGCGAGTGCGGTAGCGGTTACTTCGTCACCGGGCTTCAGGCCACCCCGATCCGCTCTGCTCATCCCGGCCCTGCGGAGAGCACCCGCACCTCCGAGCTCGAAGGCCCACTTTTGCACGTTGCCGCTGGCGTCTTTAACGTTCAGGGTGAGATACGAATGCGGATTAATCCATTCGATCTTAGCGACAGTTCCCGACACAGTAACTGTTTTATGAATATCGAACTGCGACTGCACCGAGTGGTGCGCTGACGCGGCTCCGGCAAATAGTAAGCCCGTCAACAAAGCAAAGCTCACCACGGAACCAAAACGCCTCATGCTGCCTCCTTGTTTCTCCTGCGGCGAATGTATTCTTTGGACGTTCGAGATTTCATTCGCGTTCCGGGAGAATGGCCACTCGCTTCAGCTGTGAATTAATTCACCGTTATTCCCTAACATAGCACACCAAAACGAACGGCTTCAACCGCTCGGAAATGGCTGCGTAAATCGATCTTCGTGCTGATCGCGCTTGCTTTCCTGCCGTCTACGGCTCCGGCGCAACGACAGATGGATTGGGACAAAGTTCAAGTCTTGCAGGCGCCATCCCGCTTGACTCTCTTCGCCGAGCTTGAAAGTGCGCGGGCCTGTCGTTATGATCCTGGCGGCGCGCAATATTCAGGCCGAGGCGATTCGAGGAGGCCGCAATGTCGGACACCCAACAGGCTGCGGGAAAAGACCGTTCTGCGCTGGCAGAGGAATCTCGGCGCCCGAAATCCAACTCGTCGAGGCGTTCTTTTCTGGTCGGGCTCGCGGCAACCGGCGCTATCGCCGCTTTGTCAAAGCGCACAGCTGCCCTGCAGGGCGGGCCGGCAGCTTCCGCCAAAACCACTCGAATCGATACCCACCATCACTTTACGATTCCTAAACTATTTGAGCTGAGCACCGCCAAGGGAGTCAACCAGCCCACTCTGAAAGGCTGGACTCCGGAAAAATCAATCGAGGAAATGGATCAGGGAGGAGTCGCCACCTCGATTATATCGATCAGCGATCCCGGCGTCTGGTTCGGGGACAATGCCGCAGCGCGCAGCCTGGCGCGCGAATGCAATGAGTATGGGGTCAAAGTGGTCAAGAATTATCCGGGCCGCTTCGGTCAATTTGCGGTGCTACCGTTGCCGGATGTGGAAGGATCTTTGAAGGAAGTTGAATACGCTCTGGACACGCTGAAAATGGATGGGATCGGAGTGTTATCGAGCTATCAGGGCAAATATCTTGGCAATCCTTATTACGCGCCACTGATGGAGGAACTCAATCGCCGCAAAGCCGTTGTTTTCTGCCATCCCTTCTGCGCCGCTTGCGACGCCGAGGCGACGCTTACAGATGGGCAAAATCGAGGTGTGGAGTTTGTTTTTGACACTACGCGCACGATCCTGAGTCTGCTGAGCACTGGAACGGTAACGCGCTTCCCCGATATCCGCTTCATCTGGTCGCATGGCGGAGGCACCGTGCCGTACATCACAACTCGCCTCGCCGGCGCGGCGCAGAAACTGCCTAACGGGCTTGTTCCTGAATTGCAGAAATTTTATTACGACACCGCGCAGGCGTTTAGTCCCTATACGCTGCCTTCGTTCAAGAAGCTCGTTCCCGTATCGCACATTTTGTTTGGCACCGATTACCCGCTGGGCGGCGGATCGGCCGCTCAGGTCGCGAAGGGCTTGGCCGATAACGGAGGCTTCACCGAAAGCGAGTTGCGAGCCATTAACCGCGACAATGCTTTGGAATTGCTTCCCAGGCTGAAAGCATAATCGCAGCGGCCCGCCGCTTTTCGGCCCTAGATCTAAGAAATCGTCGAACCGCCTCTGGTGCTAAGGCTTTTGAGGCGTATTGCCGGTCGGTTTGGAGAATTTCGCCGCATCGATCGAGACATTCGCCCGCAACTCGCTAAACACTATGGTAGAACGTCCGTCCGTCCACGTTGTGGTCAAGCGAAAAGGCATCTTGACCCCGGAAACATCCCGATAATCATCGTAATCGATTTGCGTGGGGTTGAGCCCTAGCGCCGTATCCGTATAGCGCACCTGCCGCAGCAGCAGGCCGGACTTCTTATCGAAGTAAAATTTCACAGGAGTGTTGTCAGGGCTGCTCCCTTGCACCACATCGACGTCTTTATCGTCGATGGTGGTACTCGGGAAGCCGGTACGCCAGTCTTTCAGCAATTGCTTTATCTGCCCGGGGAATGAAACGCCTGCGTCTATCATGGCGCCTTCGAGGTCTCCTCCACTTAGCGAGAATACGGGTATCGGCAGAAGTGTGCCCGCCGATGTGTTCCAGGCATTTCGGCCGTCGCAGGTCCTGATGTTGTCTCCCGCGCGTAGATGAACGATCGTGGTGCGCTCATTCGGCGCCTTGGCATAGACCTCCACGGGGAACTTATCGCCCTCCGTATCGAAACCCTCGTAAGTCCCTTTACCGGCGAAGCTGGTGACGCTCGCCAGCCGCTGTGCGCCGCCGAGAGCTTGAATATATTTGTTCAGAACTTGATCCGCCGAGGGCGCTCCCGCAGCCGGCGCTGCGGAAATCTCCACCTCATCTGGATCATCGGGAGGCGGGGTGCCGTATTGCTCCGCCAGACTGGGTGTGATCTTAGGCCGGGCGTCGCTGCGATGGCAGGAGTAGCAGGTCACCTCCCGTTTGCCGCCGAAATTCGATTTGTTCAAGGCGTTCACCATCAGAATCATCTTGCGCGCGGTCTGTTTCCTCGGCGTGTCTTCGGCGTACTCTGCCGCGCTTCCTGTGTGGTGGCATTCCGAACAATTCATGCTCAGGGCCGCGGCAATGAAGCCCATCGTGCCCATGAATTGATCCACGGTAAGGCCGCGGAGCACCTGAATATTCTTGAACACGTCCTCCGCCATCAGCGGCTTTTCCTGTGGTGCCGTCTGGCCATTTGCCAGCGCCACGACCAGCAGACAGACAGCTACTGCTTGTAGCATCGATACGCTACGCGAATTCAATCGCCGCTTCATCATTCCGCTCCTTGATTACAGCGCGCCAAGAGAATGGACAGGAGGCTTGTTATAGTAGCGGGGCCTTCTTTGTCAAGCTAAATTGGTCAGATGTCGCGGCAAAATGAGAATGTCCGGTTTGTGCAAAGTAGAAATGTCCGGTTTCATCCAAGGCGGGAGGCAGGATGGGACCGGAGCGAATCGAGTTGAGTGCGAAAGAACGGGAGCGGCTGAAGGTGTTACACGAAGTCGAGCAAGGCCATCTGAAGCAGGTGGAAGCGGCACGGCGTCTGCGACTGACTGACCGCCAGGTACGGCGCTTGCAGAGGCGGCTGCGAACTCAGGGAGATGGCGGGATCGTGCATCGGTTGCGCGGCCGGGGCTCGAACCGGAAAATTCCCGAGATCTGGGCGCAGCGCGCGTTGCGCGCCTTGCGCCGGGAGCGCTATCGGGGATTCGGCCCCACGCTGGCCGCCGAGCACCTGGCGCGCCAGGGTCTCTCGGTCAGCCGCGAGACGCTGCGGAAATGGATGAGTGCCGCAGGATTGTGGCAGCCGCGCTGCCGGCGCGTGAAAGCCGTGCATGTGTGGCGGCCGCGGCGCTCTGCTTTCGGCGAGCTGGTGATGATGGACAGTTCGCCTTATCGCTGGTTGGAGGATCGCGGTCCGGCCTGCCACCTGGTGGCCCTGATCGACGATGCCAGCAGCCGGGTGTGGGGCCGGTTGGTGGAGCACGATTCCACGGAAGAAAATCTGCGCACGCTGGGCGGCTGGCTGGTGCGGCACGGGCGGCCGTTGGCACTGTATACCGATAAAAACAGCTTATTTCACACTTCCCGGCCGGTGCAGTGGCAGGAGCAGTTGCGGGGAGATGCGGCGCGCACGCAGTTCGGCCGCGCTCTGGCGGAACTGGGGATCGAGTGGATCGCAGCGCACTCGCCGCAGGCCAAAGGGCGCATCGAGCGGCTGTTCGGCACCCTGCAAGACCGTCTGGTGAAAGAAATGCGTCTCGAGCAGATCGCCACTCTGGAGCAGGCCAACCGCTTCCTGGAGATGACCTTCTGGCCCTTCTGGCAGCAGCGCTTTGCGGTGCCACCCGCGGCGGCGGGCCATGCCCACCGGCCCCTGGAGCGTACCCAGCGCCTGGAGGAAATTCTTAGTGTGCGGGTGGCGCGCACGGTGGCTGCCGATCACACCGTGAGTTGGGAGGGCCGGCGCTGGGGCTTGCGGCGCGAGCACGTCTGCGCCGGAATGCGCGGCGCGACTGCCGAAATCGAACGGCGGCTGGACGGTTCCCACTGGCTGCGTTTTCGCGGCCGCTACCTGCCGCTACAGCCTTGCCCGGCGGCGCCGCGATCTGCAACTCCTTCCGGCCTACGGCCTGCAGGAGTCGCAGATCAAAAACCCAAACCCCAAACCAAGATCAAAACCAAACGCATCCCCTCTCCCGATCACCCTTGGAGGAAACCTTGGAAGCGGACATTTCTACTTGGCAGAAAACCGGACATTTCTACTTTGCGTTGACATTCGTGAGATTTTCGAACCCCTACCGCCCCCCCTTTTTTTCGTAGCGACGAGGCACACCCCGAGTAGGGGCTGTGGACACGACGGCAGGCTCAGACGTGCCCCTCCGAAATCTCCACTCAAAGTAAGGCGCGTCCGGTTTCGGAGGAGGCTAGCGGTGAGCTACGATCTTATAGTGCGTGTATGCCAGTTTGGCTATTCGGTACGCTTTGATTGCCGCTTTCCCAAGCTTCCCGAGGACACGCGCGGTCTGAACACCCGTTCCCCCCTCACCTAGCTGGCGCATGTGCGAAGGCAAGGCCGCCGGGATGGGGGGCTGCGGATTGAGAGGGCAGCGACAAGGCGGCTGGTGCCACGCAGTCAGCGATGGGGTATAATGCGGTAGATTCCTTCAGGTCCCCCGAGGCGGCCCCGTAAACGAATTGGAAAATAACTAACTTGTTAGAGAAATGGTACTATTGGAGCGCCGTGGCAGTCAGGGCCCATGTGGAGGGTAGGGTTGGGAGTTGCGCTCCCACCCGCCAAAGTCTCTCGGATGGCCAAGCCCACGAAAGGGGAACTTCGGTACCGTCTGTACATAAGGACAGTCGAAGTGTTTGGTATGGTTACGCACCGAGCGATACCGTGGATAGGGCTTTACGGCCTCGGATACCTCGCGTACCTCTCTATCAAATCCCTTTCGGGGCAAGTGACCTTTGCAGATATCGTAATACGATTTATTTCTGACTTTCGCACCAGTCGAGGAGTGGCATATTTGTTTGGTTTGGGTGGTATTGGTTACGGGGTCAGGCAAAGAAAGCTCAGGCGAGACAATATTGAGGAGTCGTCTCAGAGGATTGAGCACTTGGAGAAGGTAATCGATCCGGGGCGGAGTTCTAGCCGTTTGACACGGCGCGGTGAGACCCGACCGGAGGACAGACCATGATAAACAT
>WNGK01004329.1_pt1 | contig 15216 bp, 14 predicted proteins | sample 5400601 | NCBI WGS metagenome assembly WNGK01 (sample SAMN13153376, study PRJNA577476) | soil metagenome | isolation source: 60 cm soil or saprolite under Garry oak tree replicate 1 | place: USA:California | collected 2016-06-15
AGACAGAGAGATTATAATCAACTGAGTTAATCAGCGTATTCAATGTTTGGAAGACTTTTCCGGCGAGATCCTCATCCAAGTATATTGCTGCGTGGTAATAAAATTCTTCCTGTCGTCTCTTCCCCATGCTCCCAGTATATCACTTCCTAGAGTCCTTCCTGCACTCTCTTTTCCTGCTCATTATTATTTCCTTTTTACGGGGGGGGTGCGCGGAGAGAACCCTTGGACTCTAGGAAGTGATACAATTTACAACTCCAGCCCCGGTTTCCAACCGGCTGTACAATAATTTTTTCCTTGGTAGGGCGCGGGCGGGGGTGTTTGGGGAGAGTCGGTAGGACTCTACGAAGTAATAGATTTCAAGGGGCTGAAATCTCAGCTCCTTACTTTAAGGTTCCGGAAAACCGGGACCTTGATAATGGGGAAGTACCAGCACTGCTGCAACCAGAGGCCATGTAGGTTTCAAGAACAACTCTTTTTGAAATACAGCAAGCTAGACGTGATATAATCTCTTTCATGTGCGGAGCATACGGATTTTCAGTCAAAGACGCCCGCGAAGTCTACGACCGCTTTGGCGTGATGAATAAACTGGCAGACTTCAAACCCCATTGGCGCATCGGCATCGGCTCAATGAACCCTGTTATTTACATGACTGCTGACGGCGTGCAGATCAAATATATGTACTGGTCATTCCTCCCCACCTGGGCGAAAGAGAAACGCTTACAGTTCAGCACCTTCAATGCGCGGGATGACCGCTTACTTGAGAGCAAAGTGTATAAACCCGCAGTCCCCCACCAGCGTTGCATTATTCCGGCCACCTACTTTTTTGAACCTGATAGAGTCCACTTCCCGAAGCCTCAAAATGCGCCGTGGTATGCATTCAAGCTCAAAGAGCAGAACATCATGGCCCTGGCCGGTCTCTATAATGCCTGGACAGACCCGCAAACAAACGAAGAACTGTACACCTACACCATTATCACCACACAACCCAATGCCGTTGTCGGGCAATACCATGATCGAGAGCCGGCATTGCTGGACAGCGAGCAAGAAAACCAATGGCTTAATCCTGATCTCACCGAGCCGCAACACATTTTACCCCTGCTCAAACCCTACCCGCCGGAAGCTATGGAGTCGTGGCGAGTGCCGGATGCAGCGAAGAACCCGCGCAATGACACACCGGAGGTTATAAAGCCACTTGCTTCATAAATCCCCCACTTGATTTAACAAGCGACCAGTGAAACAATAGGCTCAAGTATGTTTATAATCTGGCAGAAAGGCAATAAATTTTTAGGGTGGCTCTATGCTGTGATTGCCGTTTTCGGCTCACTTGGTTTACTTCAACGGCTTTTTTCCAATACCACAACTAAAGATGATGTCTACTTACTCATTGGCATTTTATTATTCGCGTTCCTCTCATGGTATTGTTTCCGGCCAGTGCCTAAAGGCCGTTGGGTAAAATTAGAAGATGGCCGGAAAGCATGGATAGAGGAGAAAAAGCCCACAGAAAAATAAGCCCATAATCCCGCGCTCCCGCGTCGTACAAGATTTTTTATCTCGATGCACTTTTCACAGTGACCAGAACGTACACAACGTATTTTCAGACCACCTTTTTGATATGTCCTCAAAAGTTTATCTCTACCTCGTTTAAGTAGTAGAGAAAGTATAACCCTCTCCAATTAACTGTAGTATTGAGACAACCAGGAAGATGAACGAAGCGCAGGAGAGACTATGCGCGTTGTCGAAATAGAAACTCAGGATCACCAGAAACGCTATGTCGTGATTGATGATGAGGGAGTGCTGGTTGAGCCGATTGTGCGGTATTTGAAGTACCTTGATCGGATTGGTGCTGCCCGCAATACACTTCGCTCCTACGCCAATGCGCTCAAGCTGTACTGGCAATACTTGGAACAAGAGGAACTTGACTGGCAGCAGATCACCCTGGATAATCTCGCACAATTTGTGCTCTGGCTGAAAGTGCCGTCCGGTTCACTCAAGGTGCTTCCTGCTCATCCTGTAGAACAGGCGCGTTCCAATCGCACCATCAATCATACGCTCACTGTGGTCAGAGGTTTCTACGACTATCATTGGCGGATGGAAGAGGTTTCCACCAATATGAAAGAGAAGACAACCACGTATTTGTCTCCTCGCCTTCGCCGCTACAAATCCTTTCTCCATCACATCACAAAGGGTTCGCCAGTCACAAAGAACATCCTCAAACAGAAAGAAGTGAAACGGCAGCGACCGAAAACGATCACGAAAGCAGAGGTACAAGAGCTACTTGATGCCTGTACGAACCAGCGAGATCGTCTGCTCGTTTGGCTCTTATATGAGTCGGCGATGCGTGTCGGGGAAATCCTTGCACTCTTTGTGGAGGATGTGGACGTTGCAGAAAGGGTTCCACCGAGAATTGTCCGTAGAGTACTTATAAGACAATAGTTACCTTACCAAATCTTTGTTGAGTTTGTATTCACCATACAAAATGACATTACTCCATGCAATCGGACTGATATGCGCAAGGAGCGATATGTCAACGCCAGCTATCTCCGGGTCGTTTTCTTTGATAACTCTGCTAATCTCTTTTGCCTGCCAGTAAATAATCGCAGCTATCATAAGGATTGTGCAGTTGCCAGAACTGGTAATATCTTCCATGCTTTTTCCCTTGAGTCTGCCCCGATTGCCGTAGGTGATATCCCGCGCTAACTGATGGATTTGTTCAACTTTTAACAGTCCTTTTCGGGTTCGTTTCCGTTTTGTCGGGTCTGACATCCACCGAAGAATATCCTCAGTCTTGAATATTCTTCCCAATTCTAGGTTTGCTTTGTAGAAGTGGTTTTTCTCGGTAAAGCCGGTTAATCGTTTGAGCGCAGTTGAAGCGGTGACATGCCCTGATTTCAGTGATGCGTAAAATTGTCCCATGCGATCCCACTGGTCAACAATGGAATGCATTTTACTGGTATGGTTTGCTCCTTTAATGAGCGCGTTCAGACTGCCATAGTCTCTTTCCTTATCAATTTTGTATATCCATTGTGCTTTGATGTTTCTGATGCGGGGAGAAAACTTTTTGCCAAGCATGGCAAACGCAGCATAGTTAATTTCGTCATAGCCGCCAGTGTCATAATACCACTCATCCGGGTCAAGGTCGCTCTCATTGTAGAGATACCCGTCTAAAACTTTTGAAGTATCCCTGTCTGTTGCTTCCTTTACCAAGTTGTAAAAAGGAGCATAATTATCAGCCACAAACGTATAAAACTCAATCGCAAAATCGTTGAATTTATGGCTGAAGGTACGGTGCAATGTTTTTCTATGGTACTCAAATCGTTGTCCATCTGCTCCTGCTGTTTTTCCTTCTCCCCAGGCACGAGTTGCCTCGATGCCGCCAATTCCGTTGACTATATCCGCGAGTGCTTCCCGTTGCGCATCATCTGTCAGTTGCCAGTCAAACATACGCTTGATTTGCTGATAACTCATCCCTGTGATGATTTGTGCCATGATATGCGGGCCAATATTGCAGCCGTAACACATCATGGTTGTTAAGACATTGCAGACATCATCAGGATTTCTCTCGTTTCGCCTGGTCGCGGGCAATAACGGGTCAGTAAAATGCAGATCATTATCAGTTTCTATTAACAGATCAGGCAGTTTGATCGTCCGCATATTTCCAGCAAGCCATCTGGTAAGCACTTCCAGTTTTTGCTTTTTCTCCGGGCTGAACTCTTCCGCAGGGTCTTTTGAGAGCAGCCACTCTTCTTTTTCAATTTTGGCAAACGTATTGTTTTTCTCATGTTTCAGAAAGTAATCGAACGCAGCATTGAGCCGGTTTTCAAGTTATGCGGGAACACTACGAGGGTCTTGAGGAAGCTGGTTTTTCTGAAAAAATGCTTCTCTCATTACTTCCCACTGTTTAATGTCAATAAAAAAATCCTCAAGCTGTCCGAACCGCTTACTGCCGGTAATTGCCAGATTGCCGCACTTGATGTGATCCCGCAAAGCGGTATAAATGGCTGTCTCACATCTTTTCCGGTTAATGCCTCCATCTTCCTTGACAGCCTGCCGAATGGTTTTTGTGAGAAAATCCAAACTGGTGTTGCCGGGGATAGTCCGCTTCGTTCCACGGATCAGATCATGCACAATTTCCAGTGCCGGAAGCAAGGTTTCTTTTTGTGTTTTTGTTGCAACAGTAAAGGTGAGTTTTTCAAGCAGAGGCTTTGCCAATTTTCGCAGGTGGCTGAACCTATCAGCAACAATATTTAAGTTATGGCTGTATTTACTTGTAAGAATGATGTCTACCTCTTCAATCTGTATTTGCAGGTGTGCCTGCGGAAATTTTTTGAATAATGCCGCCATATCGGTTGTTCCTTCTCCAACAGTCAGTAACTCGGCACAAAGTTTCTTATAGATGGTTAAACAAGCTCGGATAATTTGCCGTTTTGATTTATCATGAGTTGCAATAGTGGTGTCTGCCTGGGAATACATGTTATTGATCGCTTTTGCGTACATATCAAACATGTAGTCAATAGTATCTCGGTAGGTTTCCTGCAAGAAACAAACCAAAGCGGCATACCGATGGAGCGGTTCTATTTCTCGCAATCTTTTTGCGTCACATCTTGTAACGTATTTATTAAAATGTCGTTTGTAATTGTTATTCAGCCAGTCGAGGTTTATTGTTAATGCTCCTGTTTGTTCAATCAAGGCAAGCTTTTCAGAAATAAGCGTAATTGCTGCTGTTGATGAGTTCTTGGGTACATCTTTTATTTGATACAGTTTTGAGTAGAAGTTGTTTTCGACAACAAGTAAAGCATCCAGCGTCTGTTGAAGTGCTGTGGTAATCTCAGCATTTATTTTCTCAAGGATATATGTTTTTGCCTTTTCCCGTTGTGTTTGAATGAGCCGTTCTATTGTGTCGCTTGAAGGATTTAAAATTTTTTTATCCTTTAATAACTCCGTTGCTTGCATAAACAGTGCTTCTGTTGCCTGTATTTGCTGAGCTTGCTGGAATAGGTAGTCTTTGAGAAGTGCCTCAGCCTTGGGAGTAAACTTTTCAACTCGTAAGTATATTCTGATTGCTTCTTGATGACGGAAGAATGTTGATTTTTGTGCAGCATAAACTGCAAGCTGTTCTCTTGGGATGTCAACCTGCACCGCGACAAAGGTAGCCAGTTCTTCGACTACCTCAAAAGGGCTTTGTGCTGGAAACCGATTAAACAGTTTTGCATGGCAAAGTTGATAGCCATATCCCACTTTATTTTGCGGTTCTCTGCATTCATGTATCTGTTTTATATCTGCCTCTGATAACTTCGCAGCCTGGGATAACTGGTCTTGCGTAAAATGTAGTTTCTGCATAAACGGGGTGTGGTACAAAACCCATCAAAAAAGGCAATCCGATTAGGTTGATGTAACAATACGCAAATTTTAACAAATGCTGTAGCGTTTTACTAGAGTTTTCTGCTACACTACGTCCATGCCTATTTCCGTAATATCGAAGAAAGTTGCCCTCTATACGCGAGTTTCCACTGAAGAGCAAAAAACCGACTTACAGCTTATGGACTTGAAAGAATACATCAGAAGACGGGAATATGAAATTTTCAATACTTACGAAGATATAGTTTCCGGTGCGACCAAAGAGAGAAAGGCATTGGACCAATTATTTCAGGATGCCAAACACCGGAAATTCGATATTGTCCTGGTGTGGAAATTTGACCGCTTTGCAAGATCACTCAAAATGCTAGTTGACTCTCTGACACTCTTTCAGGAGCTTGGTATAGATTTTATCTCTTATAAGGAGAACATTGACACCACAACTAGCATGGGACGGCTCATCTTCCATATCAATAGTGCGTATGCTGAGTTTGAGCGCGAGATTATCAGGGATCGGGTCATGGCTGGTATTAAAGCCAAACGGGAAAAAACCGGCACATGGGGACGAAAAGTGTTAGCCAGTGAACTGCAACAGAAAATTAAGGATATGATTGCGGAAAAGCAATCAATCAGAACGGTTGCAAAGATGCTGGATATCTCTACGAGAACGGTGAGAAAGTATAAAAATGACACAAAATTAACTTAGTATGACTAGAGAAAAAGAACAGTTATCTCAACAGCCGATTGTAGAACGAATGTCAGAAAGTGATTTATCTGAGGTTATTAATCTCGGTTTATCCTCCGCCGAAGCAGATACTGGTACTGACTCACCCCAATTTTACAGCAAAGAAACATTGTCACGATGGGTACAAAGTCCCAATGGCGTACTGCTTGTTGCAAGAGTAGAAGGAAAATTCGCAGGGTTTATTCTAACAGCATATAACCCTGATAGTAATGACGCATATATTCACGAAGTTGCTGTTACTGAGCAGTTTAGAGGAAGAGGGGTAGCAGATAAGCTGCTAGATCAAACATTAACGGCACTAGAGAAAACAGCGTGCGATCATGTATTTTGTCTCACCAAACCTTCAAATAATCCTGCTCAAAAATTATTGCAAAAGCATGGGTTTGCTATGGGTGATACTTTTCTTTATGCAGATAGAATGCTGCCACGCAAGGCACAATGACATTTGACAATAGCTCCCTCGTTACTTTGTCCTATGAGCACTCTACGGACGAAACTCGGTGATACCCTCAGAAAACCGGCTCCATGTCTGCGATCGTGGTTCCCTGGAGAATGGGGCGGAAATCAAAACAATCCATGCGCCGCGCACAATCGATGTGTCTTCTGATCTCATCGATGAGATTGTGGCCTATGTTGGCAGAGCCCACACGGTGGAAGTTGAAACGAACCACCTGTTCATCAAATTGCAGGGGACACGAGCAGGCCAAGCGTTGACCTATGCAGATGTGGACTCGCTCTTTCGACGGTTGCGACGAAAAACAGGCATGGCCGTGACTCCGCATGTGCTACGCCACACCATGCTGACTCTCTTGGCAGAGCTTGGATGGGCACCGGAACTGCTGCAAGAGCGAGCCGGACATGCCTCGTTTCAACAGACTTATCAAACGTATGTCCATCCTGCAAGGGAAGCGTTACGAGCTGCCTGGGAACAGACACAAGATCAAGTCTGCCCTAGCTCCTTAGCGAAAGGGCCAAAGTCACAATGAAAAACGCAGGCATCAGACTCATTGAGGAAACACCAACACTTGCTCCGTTGGAACAACTCAAGGAGGAGTTCGCAAAAGAGAAATGGGATGCCCGATTGATCCCAGGGCTGCGCTACGCGCCCCATACCACCAACTACTACATTGATTTTCAGCGCATACCGGCCCTCTTTCGTCCTGTCGTCAAGGAGTACATCAAGTGCCGACTGGCTACTGGTGTCACCGTAGCTACTCTTCATAGAGTCACCTATTCTTTAGGAAACTTTCTCACCTTTTTCCTACAGCAGTATCCTCATGCCCAGACGCTGCAAGCCCTTTCCAAGCAGGATATTGATACGTTTATCATGGCTCTCAAGGCCGAGGCGGAAGTACATGGTTGGAAAGATAACCATCAACGTACACGTCATCATATCTCCGACCTAGAAGAGTTACTCTGCTATCTGGAACGTATTCAAAGTCCTCTCATGCCCAAGGAACCCACGACGCGGATTATCTGGCCGAGCCATTATCCACGTCTTCATCACCAACCGCATGCACAGGTCAAGTACATTCCACAAACGGTGTTGGCTCAACTTGATGCGCATCTTCAGTATTTACTTCCAACCTACATTCCTATCGTCATCTTGTTACGAGCAAGTGGCTGGCGCATCTCGGATGTCTTGTACCTGAAACTGGATACTTGCCTAGAGCAAGAAGGTGATAAGTACTGGCTCGTTGGAGACATCCAAAAGACACGTGTGCTTGGGCATAAAATCCCGATTACTAAGGAGGTAGCAGCGGTCATTCTCACACAGACTGCATGGGTGAAGCAGCAGTACACTCCTGAAGAAAACCCCAAGCGGTGGCTCTTTCCAGCACTCAAGAACAAAGATGGTTACTACAGTCAACGCTTCTTGCTCGGCGACCCCCTGAATGCCAAAAACGTCTCCAGAGCGCTGGACTCGCTCGTCAAACAGTATCAGCTTCGCGATGAGGCAGGAAATCTCTTCCATTTCAAACTTCACGCCTTCCGACATACAAAGGGCATTGAATTAGTGAATAATGGGATGAGTCTGCTGATGGTACAACAATGGATGGCCCACGCCTCGCCGGAGATGACCCTGATTTACGCAAAGATTTTAGATGAGACCATACGCAAGCAATGGGAAAAGGCAGTCCAACATGGCATCGTTCAATTCAACGAGGGAAAACCTGAGTATGTGCCAAGCAAGAAGATGCTGACGGTTCTTCATGAGCCACAGGCATTTGATCCAGAGCGGGTACGCAACTATCGAGCCAATACGAAACTACCTGTTGGCAATTGTGTGAAGTCGCCAAAACTGATCTGCAAGTTTACTGAACTTCCTTGTTTTCATTGTCCGGCCTATGTGTGTTGATGGACAATATAAATTACCGCTGGCGGGAGATTATCCTTGCCGCCCAGCTGGGAACCGCCTGAGCATTTCGATCGGCTGAGGCAGTGGGGAGTGGTTGAGGGCAGTCGAGGCGAAATGCTCAGGATGCGAGCGGGGCCTGTTGTCCCGGTGGGGTTGGCAGGGAGGCGGGGAAGGGACAGCAGGCGGGAGCTCGCAGGACGGCTGTTTATCCGCACCACTGCGGACACGACAAACGGTTGAGCGGAAAGAGGCTCTGGACATTTATCCAGACCACTGCGGACAAAAAAAGGCCATTCAACTCGACAAGCGAGGAAGAATGGCCTAGCATGACACCATCCTAGAATCAAACAGGTGGTGTCCCTATGAAAAACGATTATGAGGTCAAACTGTATATGTCAGAACGACGAAAAGGCGTTTCTCAAAAAAAGGCTGCAGCGCGCTCCGGGATGAGCGAGCGTACCGCCCGCAAATACGAGCAGGCAGGGGCGTTGCCCTCGGCCCTCAAGCGTTCCCACGATTGGCAAACACGCTCGAATCCTTTCGAGGAAGACTGGCCCTGGGTGGTCGAGCAACTCGAACGCGATCCCGCGCTCCAGTCAACGACGCTGTTTGCCCTGCTCTGTGAACGGCATCCTGATCGCTACCGTCCGACCCAAGATCGCACGTTACGGCGGCATATTGCCAGGTGGAGAGTGCTGCATGGGCCCGCCAAAGAGGTCATCTTTGAACAGGTTCATACCCCAGGAGAACGAGCACAATCCGATTTTACCCATATGGAAGATCTGGGTGTCACGATTGCAGGCGAGCCCTTTCCCCACCTGGTCTATCATTTTGTGCTGACCTACTCGAATGTGGAAGCCGCCAGTCTCTGCTTCAGCGAAACGTTTGAAGCACTCGCGGAAGGCATTGAAAAGAGCCTCTGGCAGATCGGTGGTGTGCCACACCAGCATCGCACCGATCATTTGAGCGCGGCAGTCCGTCACTTGCGCACGCCCGAGAAAGAAGACTGGACGACTCGCTACCAGGCGTTGATGGCCCACTATGGCATGCAGCCCACCTGGAACAATGTGGGCATTGCCCATGAAAATGGGGATGTTGAGCAATCCCATCACCGCTTCAAAGAGGCGGTCGATCAGGCGTTACGGGTTCGCAGCTCGCGTGATTTTGCCAGCCGTGCTGCCTACGAGCATTTTTTGCAGAATCTCATCCACAAACGGAATCAAACCAGAACGGAGAAATTTTCCGCCGAAAAAGTGGCATTGCGCCCTCTTCCGAGCCGCGAACTGGCCCCGTGCAAAGAGCTACACGTCGCCGTCTCGCAGTTCTCAACCATTACCGTGGCAACCAACCGCTACTCTGTCCCGTCGCGCTTGATGGGGACGACCGTTCTGGTCCGTGTCCGTTCGGAACATCTGGAGGGCTATGTTGGGGCGACACGCGTCTTTGAGATCCCTCGTCTCGTTGGTAAACAGCACCATCGGATCGATTATCATCATGTCATTCACTCGCTCGTGCGCAAGCCGGGAGCTTTTGCTGCCTATCGCTATCGAGACGACCTGTTTCCCACGACCATCTTCCGCCAGGCGTATGATCGCCTCGTGTCTGGTGGCGTTGAACGGGCGGATCGGGAGTATGTCCGCATTTTGCACCTCGCCGCGACGACTTCTGAGGCCGAGGTCGAGACGGCATTACAGATTGTGCTAGAAGAGCGCAAAATCCCGTCGTTTTTGACCGTGCGCGACCTGGTGCAGGTACCAACCATGCGTCTGGTCCCCACATTCAGCACGCCTGACCTCAATTTAGCGGCCTATGATCAACTCATTCCGTCTGCGAGGTGCGCCTGTGTCTAACCCCATCAATCGTCATGAGGATCTCAAAGCCATCCTGGAGCGTCTGAAACTGACGGGCATGGCGAACCAGTTTTCCGATCTCGCCCTGCGTGCCGCCAAAGAAGGGCTCTCACATGAAGCCTACCTGCATGAACTGGCCAGGCAGGAGGAAGCCCTGCGCCAAGAGCGACGGACAGAACGGCTCGTACGCGCCTCGGGCTTGCCGCTGGAGAAAACCTTCCGGACCTTTGATCTCAAGTGGCTCACCCCTCAGCTCCAACTCCAGATCGAGCGGCTCAAACCGGGGACCTTCCTCGAACAGGCTGTCAATGTCATCGCCGTGGGAAAGCCAGGGGTCGGAAAAAGTCATGTGTTGGCCGCACTTGGGTATGAACTCATCCTGTCTGGCCATTCCGTCCTGTGGACGCCAACCAGTGCCCTCGTGCAACGGCTCCTCGCCGCCAAACGCGACCTGCGACTGCCCCAGGAGCTAGCAAGGCTGGACAAATATGCCTGTGTGATCCTCGATGATATTGGCTACGTCCAGCATGATCGCGACGAAATGGAGGTGCTCTTTACCTTTCTTTCCGAGCGCTATGAACGCAAATCGGTGCTGATCACCACCAATCTTGTGTTCAGCGAATGGGAAAGAATTTTCAAAAATCCGATGACGACTATGGCTGCCATCGACCGCGTGGTCCACCACTGCGTCATCCTGGACATGATGGCCGTGGACAGTTACCGAGCCCACCAAGCCAACCATCAACATCTTCCCCAACAAGAGGAGGTCAAAACCGGCACAACTAAATAGCCAGGAGGTCCTATGATTATTGACCGTTAACATATGTGCTCACATCAGATGACCTGCCTGCTCTAGAAACTTATGAGCAGCAAATCCTTGAACGCATTGAGATCGGCAAACAAGCCAGCAATGCCTATTGGATTGAAGTCAATCAGAAAAACCTTGATGAACGGGTGCGACCAGTCATTGCCATGCTCAAGCAGGGGCAGATCGTAGCGAAAAGCGACAAATATGAGCGCGAGTACACCTTGGAGGAATGGGCGGAGCGGCAAGCGCAACAGGCAGAAGCCAAAGAGGAAACCAGATGAGTGAAAAAACCTGGAAACGCAACACCGCTGGCCTTGTTGCGCATGCGCATCAACGCAAAGAGGATAAGCGCAAGCGGGTTGAGGCAGCCATTACCCGCCTCCTGCGAGAACACCAGCTTGTCAACTTCAACGCAGTAGCCAAAGCAGCGGGTGTGAGTAAAACATACTTGTACAGCCAGCCACAACTCCGAGATCGTATTGAGGCACTTCGCCAGCAGGAGCGAGAACAGATGGTTCGTGAACGAGTCGCCCATCCGACAGGCAAATCTGATGCAGCAAAAGACCTGGTGATCCTTGCTAAAGAGCGGCGTATCAAAGAACTGGAAGAAGAAAACCGCAAGCTCAAGCAGCAACTCAAAGCTGCTTTGGGCAAGGCATACGGTCATCTCTGAGGATTGCAAGCCTCCCTCTTCGTGTCTTCCAGAAAAGAACTCTTATGGGGTTATCTCTCTGCCTGGTTTACTCGGAGCGGAAATTAGGCCGTTTTTGTGAAGCAGCAAAGCTGGCGAAATTACTCTAGGGTGTGAGGGGGAAGTTATTGAACCTGTTAGCCTCAGCAATACGACGGAAAGAAATGTTTGTGCGACGCGAACAGGTTGGGCTTCTCAACAACTATGAGACCCCCTACCCCCTCTAGTGCTTTCTCTCAAAATCGAAAGTGTACCACTCGATAACCCCCTAGTGTTTTCATAGTGGCTTAGATTGGGTATATGAAACAGGGCTAAACAACCGTAGCAGGTGGAGCAACAGGTTGTTTAGTTTTACCCGATATTAGACAATTGACAGCAAAATCCGAGTAGAAGTTAAAATGCCCAGGACTCACGCTCAATAGGAAACGTGCATCCCGGGTATTTTTCTCATTTCAGGTAGTTGCTGGCATCTATCGATCCCAATGGTTTAATAACTTCCGATCCCGATGTTTCAAACCACCCTAGCTATTAGTAATCCCACGGGTGGGCCTTCCCCCATCCTGAAAATGGGTTGTTCATAGAGGGAATGGGTCCCAACTCCACCGGCCAACTCTCCCCGGTGTCGCCCATGCTTAAATTCCGCGCCTTCCCCAATCTCTCCAAAACCTTTAGCGCTGCCATCGCCGCAACAATGCTGATTCTAAGGACCTTGCTAATCTCCACGGGGGTCATTTCGCCATTTTTTATAAGTTCCTGATACACTCTTTGAGCCAAATTGTTCATGTGATTACCTCCTCGTCAGATGATGACTGACCTTTTGCCTGAGTAAATGTGAGGACCACACTATACAACGGAATTGTACCATTCTCCTTCACAAATTGCCCAAGATTGAATATCCTTACTAATCTATAATTGTATATCCTTGCTGACATGCTGTACATGTTGCTAGCTAACAATTTATGGGGAATACTGCTTCGATGTGTATATATCAATGACGTATACTGAGCGTGAAAAGGACGAGAAGTCGAGATAACTTTACTTGTGCGACGCGACCAGGTTGAGCTTCTCAACAACTATGAGATCCCCTACCCCCTAGTGTTCTCTCTCAAAATCGAAAAGTTTACCGCTCAATAACCACCCCTAGTGTCATTTGTCAGATATCCTGCGCGAGTTTGTCCGGCGGATTAATGGCGCAGGGCCTTGTGGTAGGTTGCTTAGCAGACGATATTTTTTATCAGACAAATGACAGCAAAATCCGAGTAGAAGTAAAACACCCAGGACTCATGCTCAACAGGAAACGTGCATCCCGGGTATCTTTTCCCTCAATCCCTGCGGATCAGGTGGTAGATGGTGCTCCATGGGATGTCGCTCAATAGCGACGGCCTGAACTCCTTGCGCACCAACCCACGTTTGGCCAAACCCTCCAGCAATTCACTAATCTCCTTTCCCCAATTGCCGCCGAGGCGCGAGTTGATGTCCGCGACGGTCTTCGGCCCTTCAGAAAGGGCCTTGAGCACAATGCTGAACAAATCGCTCATGTGATTATCTCCTCTTCAGATGACAACTGATCTTTTGCTTGAGTAAAAGTTAGAATTACGCTATACAACAGAACTGTACCATTCTATACATATTATAACATATTATAATCCAGTAATTCCGGTTTATTACAGCAAAGCCAAATACTGCTTCGATGTTGCTATATCAACGACGTAGAACGAGCGTGAAAATGGCGAGAAGTCGAGATAAGAAACTTTGTCCGACTCCCCTGCTCGATTGACAGCAAGCGAGCTAAGATGTAATAATTGCCTCAGTAATAATTCAGAAAAATACGAGAGGGGGTGAAAAGCATGACAAAGAAATGCAAAAGTTGCCAAACCGAGATTGATGCAAAAGCAAAGAAATGTCCTCATTGTCAAGCAGACCAACGGAATTGGTTTGGTCGCCATCCAATCATCACTGGAATATTGGCAGTTATCCTTATATTTGGAGTAATCGGAGCAATTGGAGGAAGCAAGGGTTCAAATACGAATTCTACCAGCGCGACAACAAACTCACAGCCTAGTGCAAATGCAGGAGCAGCAACACAGCCAACAGTAAAACAAGCACCTATGGTAGTTGATGCAACCGCTTTAATCGGTGAATACGATAAGAATAAGCTCGCGGCTCAAGACAAATATACGGGTAAAACTGTCCAGACGACAGCAACCATTGACAATATCTCAAGTGACATTACGGGAAACTATTTCCTCTCTCTCAAACCAAGCAACGATCAATACTATGTGGGAACATCCATTCAATGTTACTTTCAAGATAAATCAGCACTAACGCCATTAGCAAAAGGCCAATCAGTGACCGTATCAGGAACAATGCAAGATATGTCTCTTGGAATTGTTGAGATGAAGGATTGCAGTCTCGTCAAATAATTTGTCTATTTTGCGACTGGACAGCCAACCTGTCCAGGACAAAACAGATAAGTTTTCAGTTTTCTGAACTCTCCATCTCACGCCGCTTTTCAACAAGCTGAAAACCCACCGGCAAAAATCCGGAGATCTTCAAAATCTACTCCCCTATTTTCACCGCCTTAATCAAATTTACTACCACTATTGAAAATGGCCGTTGCAGGTCGTGACAAGTTACGCTCAAATTTTGACATCCAGACCAGCTCGCGAAATTCAAATCGTTGGTAAATACCACTTTCCCCTCTTCACCCACTTACCTATAACCCGCATTCTCTTACTTTTCTCTCACCCACGGAAAACCGCTTCTTTTCTATACTATACTGATCTAGAGCAGGTAGGCAGCAACGCTTTATCACGGGCGATACAGGAGCGACGATGGGTTGGGCTGTCCAGCTTTGACCAGGCAGCCTTCCATGACAAGAACATTGGGACTGGCCTGCTCGTGGTTGTTCCTACCTGTTGACCTATGCGAGGAGCAGAAAACAGAGCAGGGCTCATAACGCAACTTGGTTTTGACTCTCTGGCAGAAGGAGCAGCCGGCGATGCTGGCGCAACCCTGCCAGGAAACAACACCGGCATTGCACCAGCCACGTCTGAGGTGGCACCAGCCCGCACGGGAGAGGCGTACCGACCTGCTCCGCGTGTCCGCAGAAAGGCAAAGAGACACGAAAGCAAGACTCCCGGCATACAACAAGCTACGTTCGATGAGCTTTTTACCATACTCTCCAGGGAAGCAGCTATTCCGCGTTCCATCACAATCGGTGAAAGCTGGGCCGACTTTGCACCATCGGGACACCTTCAGCAACTGGATTTTGACTCACTGGCACAAGGACCATCCGATGATGTTCGCGAAGTATCGGCAGGCACACCGGAAGAATTCGGCATTGATTGGGGCAGGCCAGCAGCTCAGCGATCTGATGTACGAGCTGACAGCAGTGAAGAAGATGGATTA
>WNGK01016966.1_pt1 | contig 15216 bp, 12 predicted proteins | sample 5400601 | NCBI WGS metagenome assembly WNGK01 (sample SAMN13153376, study PRJNA577476) | soil metagenome | isolation source: 60 cm soil or saprolite under Garry oak tree replicate 1 | place: USA:California | collected 2016-06-15
CAGCCTGGCCGAATCCTGGACGGTCAGCGCCGACCAGCGCGTCTACGAGTTCAAGCTGCGCGAGGGCCTCAAGTTCCACAACGGCGATCCCTTCACCGCCGAGGATGTGAAGTTCAGCTTCCATCGCGCCAAGGGCTCCAAGGTCCTCCGCGACAAGGTCCGGGAGGTGGTCGTCGTCAGCCCCTCGCGCGTGCGCTTCGTCCTGCACGAGCCCTGGCCGGACTTCATGACCTTCTACGGCACCATGGTGTCGGGGGCGGGCTGGGTCGTGCCCAAGAAATACATCGAGCGGGTGGGCGACGACGGCTTCAAGAATGCCCCCGTGGGGCTCGGGCCCTACAAGTTCGTGAGCCATACTCCCGGTATCGAGCTCGTGATGGAGGCCAACGAGAGCTACTGGCGGAAGGTCCCCTCGGTGAAGCGGCTGGTCTACAAGAGCGTGCCGGAGAGCACCACGCGGCTCGCCATGCTGAAGCGGGGCGAGGTCGACATTGCCTACCTCCTCGACGTCCCCCAGGCGCAAGAGGTCAAGCGTGATCCCAACCTCAAGCTGGCCTTCTCCGGCGGCATCGCCATCTTCTACCTGGACTTCCTCGATCAGTGGGATCCGAAATCCCCGTGGCACGACCGGCGGGTGCGACTGGCCGCCAACTACGCCATCGATCGTCAGGCCCTGAGCGACGCGGAGACGCTGGGCGCGTCCAAGCCCGCGGGCAACCACGTCCCGCGGACCTTCGAGTTCGCGCTGCCTCTCGAGCCCTACCCGTACAACCCTGCGAGGGCCAAGCAGCTCCTCGCGGAGGCGGGCTACCCCAACGGCTTCGACGCCGGCGAGCTGCACCAGCTTCCTCCCTACTTCTCGCTGGGCGAGGCGATCGTCCAGTACATGCAGGCGGTGGGCATCCGGTTGAAGATGCGGCCCATGGAGCGCGGGGCCTACATCGCGCTGATCGCGTCGAAGAAGGCGAAGGGGCTGTGCGTCTGCTCGACCGCCCTCTATGGCAATGCCGCCTCGCGCATCTCCGAGATCATCCCGAGCGACGGGGCGTACGCTTACGGCGGCTACCCCGACATCGACGCCCTCTACAAGCAGCAAGCCGTGGAGATGGACCGCAAGAAGCGGGAGGTCATGCTGCACCAGATCCAGCGGCTCGTCTACGAGCGCGTGCGCTATGGCCCGATCTACGAGTACATCTGGCCCAGCGGAATCGGCCCGCGGGTGGCCGAGCCCGCGCTGATGCTCATCAATCCGTACCCGTGGTCGGCGCCCCTCGAGGACGTGCGACTCAAGAAGCAGTGACGCACGGCCGCCACCCAGGAGTCACGCAAGATGGCTGACGAGCTTTCGACGATTCTCGAGACGACGCAGGCGGAGCGCCTCGCCACGGGCTTCGTGTTCACGGAAGGGCCCCTCTGGCATCCCGACGGCTTCTACTACTTCGTCGACGTTCGATCCAGCGTGCTCTACCGGCTGACTCCCGGCCGCCCGCACGAAGTCGTCCGCGAGAAGACGGGCGGGGGCAACGGCACCACCTTCGACCTCCAGGGCCGGCTCGTCCTCTGCGAGGGGGAGAACAGGCGTGTCACGCGCACGGCCGGCGACGGGCGCATCGAGGTCCTCATGGATCGCTTCGAGGGCAAGCGCCTCAACCGGCCCAACGACGTCGTGTGCAGGTCGGACGGGAGCATCTACTTCACCGATCCCGGCCTGCGCGTGCCTCTGGGCGAGCGCGAGCTGCCGTACGCCGGCGTCTATCGGGTCGCGCCCGACGGCACGCAGAGCCTGGTCGCCGACTTCGAGTATCCGAACGGCCTCGCCTTCTCCCCCGACGAGCGCAGGCTCTACGTGGCCAACACGCGCTGGGCGCAGTACATCCACGTGCTCGAGCTGGATGCCGCCGGCAAGATGATGCGCCGGCGCATCTTCGCCGACATGTCCTCAGACGAGACGGATGGCGTGCCCGACGGCATGAAGGTGGACGTGGAAGGCCGGGTCTACTGCACGGGCCCGGGCGGCACGTGGGTCTTCGCCCCCGACGGGTCCCAGCTCGGCATCATCCGCACCCCCGAGGTGCCGGCCAACCTCGCCTTCGGCGGCCCCGACCTCAAGACGCTGTTCTTCACCGCCCGCACGTCGGTCTACACGATGCGCGTCAAGGTGCCGGGACAGCCACATCCGTATTACCGCATTTCGAGCTGAAGCACGGCCGACGAGCCGCAGGCGAGGAGCGTGATGAGGCGAGTGCTGAGTAAGGTTCGGCCGAGGTAGGCATGGCCATCAAGTTCGGAACGTTCCTGCTGATGCAGTCGCCCTCCGCGCGCTCGTCCCAGGAGATCTATTCGCGGGCCATCGACATCGCCCAGGCCGCCGAGACGCTCTCCTTCCGCAATGTCTGGCTCGCCGAGCATCACTTCTCGACCTACGGCTATCTCTCGCGGCCCGCGCAGCTCGCCACGTTCATCGCGGCCAAGACCACGCGGCTCCGCGTGGGCACGGCCGTCATCGTGGTTCCCCTCCACCACCCGCTCGTGATCGCCGAGGAGATCGCCACCCTCGATCAGCTGGCGGGCGGGCGCGTGGACATCGGGCTGGGCCGCGGCTATCAGCACTACGAGTTCGAGCGGCTCGGGCTCGAGCTCGACAGCGCGCGCAGCCGGTGGGAAGAATCCGTCGACGTCATTCTCAAGGCCTTCCGGGGCGAGCCTTTCAGCTACGAGGGCAAGCTCTTCACAATCCCCGAGACCTCTGTGTTTCCACAGCCACTGCAGAAGCCACACCCGCCCATCTGGGTCACCGCGCAGAGCCCGGAGTCCATCGAAGCGACCGTGCGCCGCGGCTTCAACGTCCTCACCGGCGGCTTCGGGGTGCCTCTCGAGCGGATGGGCGAGTTCCGTCGCCTCTTCGACCGGCTGGTGGCCGAGGTCAAGCCCGCGCGGCCGCTCGAGGTCGGCGTGCAGCGCGCCGTCTACGTGACGGACAGCGCCGCGGACGCGCGGGCGGCCGCCGAGGAAGCCCGGTGGAACATGCGGGTGACGCTGAGCCTGCGCAACCACTACGAGCGCGTGGAGCGTGGACGCGCCATTGCCGTGCCCGCGCCCAAGGAGCCCGACACCGACGACCTGCTGGACCGCTACCTGGTCATCGGCACGCCCGACACGTGCATCCGTCAGATCAAGCGCATCCAGGAGCTGGTGGGCATCACGCACTTCAACTGCAGCTTCTGGTTCGGCGACCTCGAGCACCCGCGCATCCTGCGCTCCATGGAGCTCTTCGCCCGCGAGGTCATGCCCGCCTTCAGCTAACGCCGGGGATCCCCCTCACCCTACCCTCTCCCCAGAGGGGAGAGGGATACAAGAGACCAGCACTCCGCCTGATTCCCCCGTCTCATCCCTCTCCCCCGCTGGGGGAGAGGGCAGGGTGAGGGGGTCCCGTTGCTGACTCACACTTCCCACCAGCGGGCAACTTCGGCCTCGAGGCGCGTGGGGTCCGGATAGTCGCGCTCGACCTCGTGGATTACCTCTTCCGCTTCGATCTCCGTCGGGACGAGATCATCCGGGGTGACCGCGAAATCGTAAACCGAGAGCGACTCGGTCGGCAGAATCGCGTCGAGCGAGGCAACCTCGACATGGCGGTGTCGCAGCACCAGCTCGTACACGCGGCGGTAGACGAGCGGGTCGTAGGGTACGACCGTGTTGGTCGCGCTCACGCCGGCCGCGCCGCTCGCCAGACCGAGCTGGCCCGCCACCTCCGGGAGCTCGCGCCAGAGATCGCGTAGGACGCTCGGCGGCGCGTCCTCGCGCTCACGGGGATGGAGCGGGCTTGCCGCCCGGAGAGCCCGCCGCGCCTCCAGGAACCGCCGCACCTCGAACGACGGCACCGCGATCACGAACCGGCATGACTTTGCTGAGAGCAGAGCCTCGGCCTCGTCGTCGCGCCGCCGCGCCAGCTCGACGAAGCGGCTGCCCACGAAAGGGGTCTCACCGGCGAGCAGATGCCGCGGATCGCGATGATGCTCGCTCCACAGGACGAGCGCCCGCCGCGCCCAGAGCCCGGCGGCCTTGCGGATGACCGGATGGGTGACGCCCTCGAGCAGCGGATATCGCCGGCCGGCCACGGTCGCCTCGAACACCGGGCGCGCCACGTCCCACTGCAGCAGGTGCACGCTCCGGCCGCTCCCCGCCGCGAGGTGCACGAGTTGATGGACGAGGAGGCTCTTGCCGGTGCCGGGCAGGCCGGCGAAGAACACCATGCGTTGCCGGCTCAACGCGCGCAGCTGCTCCGTCAGTCGCTTGTCGGCATCGACGACGAGCCGACCGCGGTCCGGCTCACGCTCGGTCACGCGCGTTCGCGAAGGGTCGGCCGGACATCCCGCTCGAGGAACTCGACCACCGCCTCGGAGAACGCGTCGTTCTGGTCGCCGGCCACCATGTGCGCGGCGCCGCCCACGTCCACGAGCTTGGCGCCGGGGATCTGCGCGAGGAACTCCCGCACGCCCTCCTCGGTGACCACGTCGCTGAGCTTGCCTCGCACGAGCAAGGTAGGAACCCGGATGCTTCGCATGGCCGCCTGGAAGAGCGCCTGAAAGTCGCTGGGCGGAACCTCGGTGCGGCCCCGGTCGAGAAACTTCGGGTCCCAGTGCCAGTACCAGCGCCCATCGCGCCTCTGGCGCAGCACCTTCATGAGCCCGGCCTGATTCACGCGCCGCGGGCGATTCGGGGTATACGCCGCGATGGCCTCGGCCGCTTCCTCCAGGGTGGCGAATCCCCGCAGGCCGGAGCTCATGAAATCTCGAATCCGCTGGACGCCGGCGGGGTTGGTGCGATGCACGACGTCCACGATCACGAGGGCGCTCGACACCACGCGATCGGAGCCGCCCTCGGCGAGCATGGCCGTCACCCCGCCGAGCGAGGCGCCCACGAGCACGGGCGGCCGGCCGAGCTGGTCGACGACGGCGACGCAATCGGCCGCGTAGGTCGTGAAGGAGTAGTCGCCGTTGAGCGCCCACTCGCTGTCGCCGTGGCCGCGCAGGTCGAGGGAGACGGCCCGCCAGCCGTGTCCGGCCAGGACCTGCGCCGTATTGCCCCAGGCGTGGCGCGTCTGGCCGCCGCCATGCATGAGGAGCACGGGCCAGTCGCGATCGTCGCCCCACACGTCGGCGACCAGGTGGATGCGCTCGAAGCCTTCGAACCGCACCGTCCTCGGATCCATGGTCGTGACGATACGGTCCGCCGGCGCGCGAGCGCAAGCGTCGCGGGCGCCGATCAGACCGACTTCAACGTCTCGTAGACAGCGCTCTCGAGCTGGCCGTAGAGCTTCAGCACCCGTTGATCGGCGAAGGGAAGGATCTGGGTCATGATCAACCCGGTGACGCGCTTGGCCGGATCGATCCAGTAATAGGTGTTGAAGATCCCGCCCCAGCTCACGGTGCCCGCGCTCCGACCGTTCGGCCCGGGCTGCATGTTGAGCATGTAGCCCAAGCCCCACCTGATCTGCGCACCCGGGAAGAGATCGACGTCGTTCGACCGCGCGGGACTCTCCGTCTTCATGATGCCAGCGGGGATATCGCCGGTGTGGTTCTTGTTCATCAGCGCCACCGTCTCCGGGCGCAGGATACGCGCGCCGTTGAAGCTCCCCCCGTGCAGCAGCATCTGCAGGAAGGTGAGGTAGTCGCGCGCGGTCGAGTAGAGAGGACCGCCCCCCGACCAGAACTCGGGGGTGAACGCGGCTTCCAGCGGCTGGGGCACGAGCGTGCCGTCTGGCTGGCGCTGATGCACGCGGGCCTGGCGCGAGCGCTGTTCGTCGGAGGTGCGGTAGCCGCTGTCCCTCATGCGGAGGGGCCCGAAGATCCTCTCGCGGAAATACACGTCGAGCGGCTGCCCGCTCATCTCCTCGACCAGGCGCCCCACCCAGTCGGTGTTCACGCCATATTCCCATTTGTCGCCCGGGTCGAAGACGAGGGGCATGCGGATGGCTGCGACCTTGCCTGTGGCCGTCGAGGGCATCCCCGAGGCCTTGACGTAGCGGACCATGTTCGCGTCCCAGATCTCATAGCTGAACCCGGCCGTGTGGGTCAGCAGGTGACGCAGCGTGATCGGGCGCTTGGCGGGCCGCAGCTTCGGCGCCCCCGAAGCGTCGAACCCGTCCAGCACCTGGGGCGACCCGAGCGCGGGGTCGATGTTCGGCACCGGCTCCTCGAGCTTGAGCTTGCCCTGCTCGACGAGCTGCATCGCCGCCACGGAGGTGATCGCCTTGGTCATCGAGGCGACGCGAAACACGGTGTCGAGAGTCATGGGCGGGGTCTGGTCGAGGGCGCGCACGCCGAAGGCGCCCTCGTAGAGGAGGCCCCTGGGCGTGGCGACCATGGCCACCACGCCGGGCACTTCTCTGGCGTCGACGGCCTGCTTCAGCACGCCGTCGATGCGAGCGCGCGATTGCGGCGCGCTTCCCTGAGCATGGGCACGCCCGCTCGTCATCGGGCTCGCCACTCCGACCGACGTGGCGACGGCAACGGCGGCGGCTCCCTTCAACAGGTCACGGCGACTGGGCGATGTTGGCGTCATTGTCCCCTCACCCTGTCCTCTCCCCATGTGGGGGAGAAAGATCGAAAGTGGATCCTTCGGCCTCCGCTCACCTCTGGTGGCGGCGACAATGAACCCGAGGGCAAGGCAAGTCAAGGCACACGTCAGCAGCAGACACAGCATTGCAAACGGGCTCGGACTCTGGTGGACTAGGCGCTCACCCCCACCGGGCAAGCTGGCGGAGTCTCCACAGGAGGATCAGGCCATGGCCAAAGGGACGCTGATCGCGGCGATGAACATCGGGCAGGCGGCCGAGGACGAGTTCCACGACTGGTACGACACGGAGCACGTGCCCGAGCGGCAGCGCGTGCCGGGCTTCCTCGCGTGCCAGCGCTGGATCGGGGCACAGGATCGCAACGTCTCCGTCGCCACGTACGATCTCGAAACGGTCGCCGTGCTGAAGAGCCCAGCCTATCTCGCCATCGGCGGCGAGAACCTGTCGCCGTGGTCGAAGCGCGTGACCGGCAAGGTCGAGCGCCTGATGCGCTTCGAGGGCGACCAGATCCTGCCCGGCGATCAGCTCCCGCCCGAGAAGGCGGGCGGCCTCCTGCTGAACGCCATGAACATCGCGCCCGAATTCGAGGCGGAGTTCAACGAGTGGTACGACAAGGAGCACATCCCGGCCCTGAGCGCCGTCCCGGACGAGCCGCCTGCAGCCGCAATTCCGCGATCACCTGCGCCTCGTCCTCCGGCGCTACGCTCGCGGCCGCTAGCGACATGGTCGACCCAACGCGCAGTCACTTCCTACCCGAGGAGTGAGCCATGATTCTCGAGCGCTTCAAGGTTCCTGAGAAAGACCAGGTCCTCGTCTCGGAAGCGGCGCTGCGCCGGACGGTGACGCAGATCTTCGAGAAGCTCGGCGTGAGCCCGGAGGATTCCGCGGAAGCGGCGGATGTGCTGACCATGACCGACCTGCGCGGCGTCGAGACGCACGGCGTGTCGAACATGCTCCGCGCGTACGTCCGGGACTACAAGGCCGGCAAGCTCGATCCCCGGCCCGGCTGGAAAGTGGTGCGGGAGTCTCCCGGCACCGCGGTGATCGACGCCGAGCGGCGCCTCGGCGTCATCGTCGGACCGAAAGCGATGCGGCTGGCCATGGACAAGGCCCGCCGCGTCGGCATCGGCGTGGTCACCGTCTTCAACAGCGGCCACTTCGGCGCCATCGGCCACTACGCCATGCAGGCCGCCCAGGAGGACATGGTCGGCGTGTGCTTCACGGGGGCCGGCCTCAGTGTGGTTCCCACCTTCGCCACCAAGCCCCTCCTCGGCACCAACCCGATCGCCCTCGCGGCCCCCGCCCGCCACGAGGCGCCCATGCTCTTCGACGCCGCGACCTCCGCGATCGCCGGCAACAAGATCCGGTTGGCCATGCGCGTGGGCTCGCCCCTTCTCCCGGGCTGGGTGACGGACAAGGAAGGCACGCCGATCATGGAGGAGAAGCCCGTCTTCGACCGCGAGGAGATCTTCCAGGCGCCCCTCGGGGGGACCCGGGAGCAGGGCTCCCACAAGGGCTACGGGTTCGCCCTCATGGCCGAGGTCCTGTCCACGCTCCTCGCGGGCGCCCTGCCCACCATGCTCGTGCCTGGCAGCGGCTCCAAGAACCACTTCGCCGCCTACCACATCGAGGCCTTCACCGACCTCGAGCAGTTCAAGACGACCATGGACGAGATGCTCAAGACCTTGCGCACGGCCAAGCCGATGGCGGGACAGGAGCGCGTGCTCTATCCCGGGCTCTCGGAAGCGGAAGAGGTCCTGCATCGACGCGCCCACGGCATCCCGCTGCACAAAGAGGTGCTGCAGTGGTTCGCGGAGTGCACGAGCGAGATGGGGCTGGCGCCGCTCGCTCAGTGAAAGTGCACCCCGCCGTCGATGTTGAGGACCTGGCCGGTGACGCTGTCCGCGCGGCAGAAGGCGACCACCTGCTGCGCGATATCGGTGGCGCTCGCCGTGCGCTTCAGCACCGCTTGCTCCTTCACCATCCGGACCACCGCTTCGGGTATGCGCGCGGCCATGCGGGTGCCTTCCACGAGCCCCGGCGCGACGCAGTTCACGGTGATCTCCGGGGCGAGGGCCACGGCCAGGCAGCGCGTCAGGTGGATGAGGGCGGCCTTGCTACAGGCGTAGGCGATGCTGCTCCCGGCGGGAACGAGGCCGGCGACCGAGGCGATGTTCACGATCCGCCCCGCTCCCTGCTCGCGCATGTGACGCGCGGCCGCCCGGGCGAGAACGAAGGGGCCGCGGGCGTTGGTCGCGAAGATCCTGTCCCAGATCTCCACGCTGAGCGCGTCGAGGTCGGCGAAGGGGATGCCGGTGTTCCACGCGGCATTGTTGATCAGCACGTCGAGCCGTCCGAAGCAGCCCGCGGCACGGTCGACGGCGGCCGCGGCGGCCCCGGAGTCGGCCTGATCGATCTGGACGGCGTCTGACTGCTGGCCGAGCGTCTTGACCGCGGCGCAGATGTCCAGCGCGGCGGCGCGGTTTCCGTTGAATCCCACCACGATATCGGCTCCGGCCATGGCCAGGGCCTGCACGATGCTGGATCCGATCCCGCCGGACCCTCCGGTGACGAATGCCACTCGGCCTTTCAAGTCCATGATCCCTCCGCGAGCCTCAGAGTTTTCGCCAGCTTGGAGACTCCGACGGTCGTGATAGTAGCAGAACGCCCCGAGGGAGAATCGGCCTTCCCCGCCGTCTGGAAGTGTCGTCTGGAAGTACCCGATGCAGGCCCCGTGGCACGGTATAATCACGCGTCAAAGGGGGTGATCACGTGGCCAAGGGAACGGGCATGCGGAAGGAAAAGAAGAAGCCGAAGCAGAAGAAAAAGTAGCGCCGGATGGTCCGGTCGCTTCTCCTGAGCTGCGAGTCTGTCAGCAAGGCTTACGGGACGCGGCCGCTCTTCGAGGATCTGTCGTTCGGGCTCGCCGAGGGAGACCAGGTCGGTCTGGTGGGTCCCAATGGCTCCGGCAAGTCCACCCTCCTCAAGATCCTGGCGGGGCTGGAATCGCCTGATCGGGGCACGCGCTCCGTGCGCGGCAGCGTCCGTGTCGGCTACGTGCCTCAGGACCCCGTCCTCCCGGCCGGCGTCACCGTCGAGCAGGTGATCGCCCTCGCCTTGCCCGAGGTGGACGAAGGCGAGCGGCCCGGCCGGGTCGCGCTCGCCCTGGGCCGTGCCGGCTTCGCCGACGCGCGGGCGGCAGTCGACGCGCTGTCGGGCGGCTGGAAGAAGCGGCTGGCCATCGCTCACGCGCTCGCCGCCGCGCCCGACGTGTTGCTCATGGACGAGCCCACCAACCACCTCGACGTGGAAGGCATCCTCTGGCTCGAAAGCATCCTCGCCGAGCGCGTGCGCGCCGTGCTCGTCGTCAGTCACGACCGATACTTCCTGGAGCACGTGGCCACGCGCATGCTGGAGCTGAGCCGGGTCTACTCGGCCGGACTGTTCCAGACCGACGGCCGCTACAGCGACTTCCTCGCTCGCCGCGACGACTACCTGCGCGGGCAAGCCGCCTACGAGGAATCGCTCGCCAACACGGTCCGCCGCGAGATCGCCTGGCTTCGTCGGGGCGCCAAGGCGCGCTCCACCAAGGCCAAGGGACGTATCAAGGAGGCGGGCCGGCTCATCGCGGAGCTCGACGACGCTCGAGCGCGCGCCACCACCGGGCCCGTGGGCATCGACTTCACCTCCTCCCAGCGGCGGACCCGGCGGCTCCTCGTCGCCCGTGGATTGTCCAAGTCCTTTGGAGACCACTCGCTCATCCGCGGCCTCGACCTCACCGTCACGCCGGGAACGCGCATCGGCCTCATAGGCCCGAACGGCAGCGGGAAGACCACGCTCCTGAACCTGATCGCGGGCACCCTGGCGCCGGATGCCGGCGAGATCGAGCACGCCGAGGGCCTCCGCCTCGTGCGCTTCGAGCAGCACCGGCCCGGCCTCGACCCCGAGCAATCGCTGCGGCGCGCCCTCTCTCCCGACGGCGACACCGTCACCTTCCAGAGCCGCACCGTCCACGTCGCCTCGTGGGCCAAGCGCTTTCTCTTCCGTCCCGAGCAGCTCGAGGTGCCGGTGGGCCGGCTGTCGGGCGGCGAGCAGGCGCGGATCCTCATCGCGCGCCTGATGTGCGAGCCCGCCGACCTGCTGATCCTCGACGAGCCCACGAACGACCTCGACATCTCGACGCTGGAGGTCCTGGAAGACAGTCTCGCAGAATTCGAAGGCGGCCTCGTGCTCGTCACCCACGACCGTTACATGCTCGACCGGGTCTCCACCATGATTCTTGCCCTCGACGGCGCGGGCGGCGCGCAGACATACGCGGACTACGCGCAGTGGGAAGCGGCCCAGCAGGCGCCGGCGCCCCGCGTCGTGGCCGACGAGTTGCCCGCGCGGGAGCGCCCGCGGACCAAGCGGCTGGGCTACCTCGAGCAGCGGGAGTGGGAGGGCATGGAGCAGGCCATCCTCGCCGCGGAGACCGCGGTGGCCGCGTGCCGCGGGGCCGCGGAGGACCCGGGCATCGCCTCCGATCCGGCCGCGCTCCAGACGCGCTACGCGGCTCTCGAGGCTGCCCGTGCCGAGGTCGCCCGGCTCTACGATCGATGGGCGGAGCTGGAAGGCAAGCAAGCCTGACCGCCCCTTCGTGACTCCGGATCAGCGAAGCTTCGGAAGCGCGCGGGCCCTCGAAGGCGCGCACGGGAAGGCTCGCCGGCGCGGCTTCTGGCTGGTCGCCGCGGCGGCGCTCTGCTGGAGCAGTGGCGGCCTGTTCTCCCGTCTGATCACGACCGACCCGTGGACCACCGTCTTCTGGCGCTCGGCGTTCGGCGCCGCGTTTCTCTCCGCCGCGGTCGCGATCATCGAGCGCGGCCGGCTGGCCGCGGTGGTCCGCCAGACGGGCTGGCCCGGCGTGCTGATGGCGGCCTGCTTCGCCACCGCTTCCACGTGCTTCATCATGGCCCTGGCGCACACCTCGGTGGCGAACACGCTGGTCATCCAGAGCCTCTCGCCCTTCATCGCGGGGTTCGGGGGCTGGCTCTGCCTGGGCGAGCGGGTCCGCGGGCGCACCTGGGTGGCCATGAGCGCGGCGCTCCTCGGCACCGTGGTGATGCTGTGGGGCGAGGCGGCCGCCGGCTCGCGCATCGGCGACGTGTTCGCCCTCAGCACCGCTACCGCCTTTGCCGCGGCCACCGTGATCGTGCGCTGGCACCGGACCGTGCCCATGCCCGCGGCGGCCGCTCTGGCCGGCGCGCTCGCCGCCGTGGTCGCCGCCGGCCAGGCCCGTCCCTCCACGGCCGGCGCGGGCGATCTCGCGCTCCTCGCGCTGTTCGGCATCGGCCAGCTCGGCGCCGGGCTCCTGCTCTTCACCGCGGGGGCGCGACTGATCCCGGTGGCGGAGGCCTCCCTCATCGCCGTGCTGGAGAGCGTCCTGGGGCCGGTCTGGGTGTGGCTCGCCGTGGGCGAGCGTCCCGGCGCCTACTCCTTGATCGGCGGGGCGGTGATCCTCTCAGCGCTCATCGCCCATACTGCGGCCGACCTCCTCCGCCCGCCCCAGCCCCCGCGCGCTCGGGTCGAGTGAGAGGTCAGGGCCGGATCGCGATGATCCGCCCGTACTCGGAAGTGCCCGGGACTCCCGGGCCGCTCACGTCGCTACGCGCGCCCGAGACGATCGGGGACCAGGAGATGTGATCCACGATGAAGCCCGACTGCTCGAAAAGCCCCACAAACTCCTCCCGGCTACTCACGGGATGGACGATCTGATGGGTCGTGTACAGGTCGGCCTGGCGGACGATCTCGCGAGGATCGATGGATGTCGAGAGGTGGAGCGATTCGGCCCCACGAGAGACAGCGTCACGAAAGGCTCGGGCTTGCTCCGGAGAGAAGGGCTTCGGCTCCGCGGTGGCGGCCGGTTGAATGCGGTTCGCCGTGACCACCGCACCACCCACGCACAGCAGCTCGCGCCACGTCTCGACCAATCTCCCGCGCTGCTTCTGGTCAAAGCGACCGAGGAACGAATGCGTGCAGATGATGTCGAAGGGGCGCTCGACTTCGTACTCGAAGATGTCCCGGTGGCGGATCGTGATCGGATATGCCATACGCTCCGCGTACCAGCGGTTCAGCGCGAGCGGTGTTTCGCACAGATCAAGCACGGTGATCTCGGGCTCGATGCTCCGGGCGCGCAGGGCCGCAAGCACATGGCCGAGAAGGGAGTAGTCGGCCGCGCCCGAGATCAGGATGCGGGGAACGCGCCGGCGGCCTACCGCCGTTTCCAGGGCCGCCCCGTAGAAGTCCGCGTGCCGCGCGGGCGTCATGACGAGCCCGAGCAGCCTGAGCAATTGCCACGGCCCGTGGTACCACGCGCAGCTCTCGCCGGTGGCCGGATCCTTGTGGCACAGCGTCGAAGCGAGCCGCAGGGCAAGCGCCGCGGTCGAGGCGATGGGCTCGTCAACCGTCGGCAGGGTCACGCGGCCCTCCCCGAGGCTCATCCCGTCGCCTCGCAGACGAAATCCTCGAACTTGCCCGCGTCGTTTCTCGGGAGCTCGTCGAAGTAAGTGAAGTCGAGCTCGAATCGATAGGGCAGGTTCGCGAGGATGTAGGCGCGAAGGGCCCGCTCTTCCCGCCGCGTGAGCGGGCGCGCGGTGACCAGCCGTGCTTCGATCCGCTGGAGGCTCTTCTGCACGAACTGGTGTTGCACGATAGGCGCGAGCTCCGGCAGCTTCCGCGTCCCGAAGGCCGGCCAGTACCGCTCGCCCGTGGGAGCCACGAGGAGGGCGTTCCGCTCGCGTCCGAGGATCCGCTTCAGCACGGCCAGCCCACGGCCGCATGGACACGGCCCGTCGAGCTCGGCCCAGTCGCCGATCTCGTAACGAAGCACCGGCATCGCGTAGTTGTTGAGCGGGGTCACGAGCACCCGCCCCGTCTGACCGGGACGACACGGCTCACCTCGCTCGTCCACCACCTCGACGAACATCGTTTCGGCCTGAACGTGATAGTGCTCGTGGGCCGGACATTGGAGCGCGACGATCCCGACTTCTTGCGCGCTGTAGACGTCGATGACGGACAGATCCCACGCGCGTCGACATTCCTCGCGCGTCTCCGCGGAGAGCACCTCGCCGAACGTCGTCACGTGCTCGAGGTGCGGAAACACGATCCCACGCTCCCGGCAGTGGGCGGCCAGGAACCTGACATTCGACGGGAAGGTCATGAGGTAATCGGGATCTTCCCGGAGGAGCCACTCGGCCTGCTGAGCGATGCTGGCGCCGATGCTCAGGATGCTGCTGGGTCCGGTCGCGAAGGGAAAAGTCGCACTGTCCCCCCACCGGTCGAGATGGAGACCGTGCGGGTAGTCGTACGTTCCACCGTGCACGCGACGGATGGAGGCAAACTTCGCCGCGAAGTCGTAAGGATGCCACAGGCAGTGGCGCAGCATGAGTGCCTTGCCGACCACGGCGTCGAAGATCGTCCCCCGCACGGTGACCGGCGTCCCGGTGGATCCGGAGGACCTGGTCGTCAGGATCTTCCCGTGCTCGGCGGGCACGGCCGTGCTCTCGAGATCGCCGCCGGCCTGCTGGATGTCCCGGCGTGTCAGCGGTGCCAGCCGTTGCCAGCGCTCCAGATCGATGGGACGTCCCGGCTCCAGGCCCGCCGCGGCCAGCCGGGCGCCATGGAACGGCACCGTGCGCCACGCATGGGCGACCAGCCGGGCGAGCTCACCCACCGCCGCCAGCCCCGCGGCAAGCAGAACGATGGCCGCAGGGGCAGAAACGCGCGCTCCGGCGACAGTCAGCCTGGCGGTGTACCCTTCGGCACAACAGGTGCCAGGGGGAGTAAGGGAGGGAGTAATGCCAAAGAACAGCTCCCCGCTGCCGGGAATTGTGCCAGTCAGGTGGACCAACGTCGACCCGCCAGAGGAAACGGAGTCCACGGCCGGGCCTCCGCTCGTGTAACGCCCGGCAAGCAAAAAGCCAAACTCCGCAGTGGGGTGATTGAAGGCGAAGTCGAAGCTTCCCCCCGACGGCAGCCCTGTGTAGTGGAAGAAGTCGGCGGTATCGAGAACGGTGCAACCAGTGCCGCCGCCGATATTCAGACACAGTGTCCCGGAAATCGTGTCCCCGACGGTCGCGGGCTGGGCAGCAGCAAATGAGCCGTTCGGCTCGGTGTCGAGGGTCGCTGCTCCCGCCGAAGCAGGTATCGCCACAATTGCCGCGGAACCCAGCGCTGCCCTTGCAATCTTCGTCAGATCGGCCATGAGAGCCTCCCGTACCGACAACTGTTCCCTTCGCTCAATGAATCAGCCACAACACTCGTGAGGCAAACGCACACGAATCCGCAATCGCCGTGCCAGTTTACAGATCCTCGCTAAGTCAGTACCTTTCACGCCGAGCCTGAGATGACACCGAGCGAGATGTAAAGTCCGGCGACAGCTCGACGGACCACGGAGCCCCGAGCGCCCAGATCGAGTGAACGGGTTGCCGCGCCGACTTACGCGTGTCGATTCCGGGTGAGGAAGCGATCCAGTTGATTGGCGAAGAGGTGCCGGTCGGTCTGGTCGAACGGCGCCGGGCCGCCGAGAATGGCGCCGGCCCCGCGGAGCTCTTGCATGAGGTTGCGCATGGCGAGGCGCTCGCGGACGTTGTCTTCGGAGTAGAGCT
>WNGK01004333.1_pt1 | contig 15215 bp, 15 predicted proteins | sample 5400601 | NCBI WGS metagenome assembly WNGK01 (sample SAMN13153376, study PRJNA577476) | soil metagenome | isolation source: 60 cm soil or saprolite under Garry oak tree replicate 1 | place: USA:California | collected 2016-06-15
TTTGGTCTTGATAACTTCAACTTACCACCATTAGGGGCGCCCTTTCATAATGCGTTAAAACGGTTAGAGAAATTCGAGACACAGTTCGTAACACCGCGCTAAAGCCGCGGTGTGAATGAGAACAACGCAAGCGAACGATTCCACCTGCCCAGATAATCGGTTACCACAACGATTTGAAAAATCTTTGAAACTGACCCACTACCTGGAAACGGGACGGCTTGACCGCTGGACAGCACACAGGCAAGATCATTCGCTATGTTCAGTTATTCAATCCCAGGTCGTATATCGCGCCATCAAGGTTGGCGACGACTTTCAATGCTTATTGCCACATCTTTGTTAATTTCGTTTTTGCCTGCGCCCTTGGCCGCACAGAGTTTCGAGCGCGAAGTTGAGGCGTCGGGAAAATCGCTGTTAACGATCAAGAACCGCAATGGCCGCGTGTCGGTAATCGCATCGAACAGTGATAAATCGAAAGTAACTTTACAGGCGACCTCGGGGGGGATGCCGGTCGAACGAAAGGATATCAACGTATCCGGCAACGAAATAATCGTGCGCGAACGCGGCCAGGCGGATCGCATCGATCTGACGGTGCACGTGCCCGCGCGCGCGCGTGTGAAGATCGAAAGTGAAACCGGAATGGTCGACGTGATCGGAAATGTCGAGCTGGCTGACGTGCTGACCGACACCGGAACGATTCACGCCGACGTGCCGCTGGATGCCCTCAAGTTCAGATTTCTCTGGCAATCGAGCCATCCGCGCTATTTGAGCGACGTGGAGTTGCCAAGCGTTAAGGAAGGCCGGGCCGGCACGTTTTCGATTTCGGGTGCGCTGGGCACAAAAGTTAAGAAGAGCAAGCTTAGGAAGAAGGAAAGTGAAAACACAGCGAAGGACACCCCTGACAATACGAATGTCCCAGCCCCTCCCGTTGAGAAGAATACCGACACGTCCAGCGACAAGTCCGCGGACTTGACTAAAGTAATTGAACCGCAAGGACGAGTGCAGTTGAACTTTACGACGCAACGCGGCGTCATTTTGCTGAATGTCGATCCCAGCATGGCGCCGAATGATTTGCGTGAGCGGCCGCTCACACAGGCCGCGCGGGCAATCGTGCGTAGCGGCGATGGACCCCTGATGGACGCGATTCGCAAAGTCAGCCCGCGGATGTTTGGTGATTATGCCAAGACTCTGCCGCCACCACGCCGCGAACCTGCGCTTGTCAACCTGCGACCGCCCGGGGAAATCGCAACTGCGGTTGCGCCTCAATTGATGCGCGTCAATGCCAGTGTGACCGATCGAAATGGACGCGCGATTTCCGGCATGCGCTCTTCGGACTTCGCGGTGTATGAAGATGGCGCTGAACGAAGAGTCGTGAACGTGACGGCGGCGACTGAACCTTTCAACCTTGTCCTGTTGCTTGACGTTTCCGGCAGCGTGGAAGAGCGGATCGACTTCATCCGTAAAGCAGCGCGCGATTTCCTCAGCACCGTCAGCCCGCAGGATCGCATTTCAATTATCAGCTTTCGTGACGACATCCAGGTGATTTCCGGATTTACGACTGATCGCAGGCTGCTTGCAAAAAAGCTCGACGACATCGATGCCGGGGGTGCCACTGCTCTATATGACACTATCGCTTACACTCTGGTCGACGCATTGAAGCCGCTGCGGGGCGAGCGCACGGCGATCGTGATACTTTCCGACGGCGACGACAACAAATCCTTCGTTCCCTTTCCGGCGATCCTGGAAGCAACGATCGAATCGGGCGCGTTGATTTACCCCCTGTACGTCCCCTCGGGCCTGATTCCTGAAGCAAGTGTTCCTAAACCAACGGTTACGGTCGATCCGATGCGCACCAGATATCTAACGATTACGACGCGCGCCGCCGAAGAAGGGCAGAAACTGGCTACGGTTTCCGGCGGCGTTTTCTATCCAATTAAGCGCCTGGAGGACTTGCTGAAAGCCTACGACGACGTGGTGGCGCAACTGCGGACGGCTTACACGATCACTTATGCTTCCAATGCCGACGGCACGGGACATCGGCGAATCCGCGTGAGAACGAATCGCGAAGGCGCGTCGGTACGATTGAGTCCCGTGGTAGCCGCGTCGCGATAAGAAATGATCGCAAGTTAACAACTTGCGCCACATTAGAATCTTCCACTACTCCCGATCGAGTAACCGCCGGTAAGAAAAGGATTCGTGAGCCGTTCTTGCCCGATTGTGGTGACAGGACCATGGCCGGAATAAACCTCCACGTCATCGCCAAGCGGCAGAATCTTGTTAAAGAGCGAGTCTATCAACTGCTCGCTTGAACCTCCGGGCAAATCTGTTCTGCCGATTGAACCCGCGAACAGGCAATCGCCTACAAAAACTTTTTTTTCCTTCGGCTCAAATAGAACGACGTGACCGGGAGTGTGTCCCGGACAATGGATTACTTTGAAATTCAGCTCACCAACTTTGTAAATCTGTCCATCACTCCAATGTTCTTCGGCTTTCGGTGGTCGCTCGTAATCAAAACCATACGCCGCCCACTGCGAACGTGGAATGCCTATCCATGCCGGCTGATTCGGTAACTGCTCGTAGATGGCTTCGTCGGCGGGATGGATAATAATTTTCGCTTTCGGCTTCAGTTTTTTCAGCGCCGCAACGCCGCCGATGTGATCCATGTGCGCGTGCGTGCAGGCGATTGCCTGCAAATCGAAGCCGTGCTGGTCAATGGCGCGAACGATGTCTTCGGATGCGTCACCCGGATCAATGCAGATCGCGCGCCTGGTCTTTTCGCAACCAACGACGCGGGTGTGTTGCTGAAAGGCCGTAACGGTGATTTCCTCGATGATCATTTGTTGAGCCTAGCACGCGCGCCCCGAAGGGGCAGCAGAAAGTGGCCAGGGGCCAGCGGAGCGCCGCCCCTGGATCACCCTAAATAGGAACCGTATGCGCCCCAGGGGTCATATTTCAGGATGAGCAGTAGGCAGCTGCATCCGTTCGCTCTGTTCTCGCATCCAAAAGAGTATAATTCCTCATAAGAATTTTTACCCCGAACGGTTTTTAACAATTATGCCATTGAGTGCTACAGCCACTTCGCTCGCCGAAGTTTTAGACGAAATGACTGCCGAGGGCGCGCCGGAACTCACCGAATGTCTTTCGGACCGTGCGCTGAAGTGTTACGCCTGCGGGCACCGTTGTCTAATCAAAGAAGGTAAGCGCGGCATTTGCAAAGTCCGTTTCAATGAAGACGGGCATCTGAGGGTGCCGGGTAATTATGTGGGGGCTTTGCAGTGCGACCCGACCGAAAAGAAACCGTTCTTTCATGCCTTGCCTGGTTCCGACACACTGACATTCGGGATGCTCGGCTGCGATCTCCATTGCGCTTACTGCCAAAACTGGCTCACCTCGCAGGCCCTGAGGGATGATGCTGCCGTGTCGATGCCGAATGCGGTTATGCCTGAGCGGTTGGTGGCGATGGCCAAGGCCTACGGCGCGTCGATGGTTGGTTCGAGCTATAACGAGCCTCTGATCACAGCCGAGTGGGCCGTTGAAGTCTTCAAGAAAGCAAAGCCGGCAGGCTTTCGCACCGCATTCATTTCCAACGGGAACGCAACTCCCCAAGTGCTTGATTATCTCAGGCCATGGACCGATTGCTACAAGATCGATCTGAAGTCGATGAGCGATAAGAACTATCGGCAACTGGGCGGCGTAGTGGACAATATCCTGGGGACGGTCAAGATGGTCAATGAACGCGGCTTTTGGGAAGAGATTGTCACGCTGGTAATTCCCGGCTTTAATGATTCGGAAGACGAGCTGAAGCGCGCCGCTGATTTCATCGCATCAGTATCGCCGGACATTCCCTGGCACGTGACTGCGTTCCATCAGGACTATCACATGACGGAAAACGCCAACACCACCGCTGAGCAACTGATTCGCGCGTGCGAGATTGGCCACGATGCGGGATTACGTTACATCTACGCGGGGAATCTGCCGGGCAGGGTGGGTCGCTGGGAGAATACTTACTGCCCTTCATGCGATGAATTGCTGGTCGAGCGTTACGGTTATTTGATTCAGCAAATGAAAGTCACTGCGGACGGGCATTGTCCCTCGTGCTCAACAGTCATACCGGGCATTTGGTCGTGAAAGAAATCGCGGCAGTTTGAACCTATCGAGGGCAGAAATGATGATTCGTTTCTGCCCTCGAAGTTTGTTTACATCTTTTTTGCATCCGGTTTTTCCGTGGGCTTCGCCACTGGCGTGCCCTGGTGAAACAGCGCCATCCATTTGCCGCCGCGATTGACCCAGATCGTCGTGTGCCGCCCCTGGTCCGGATTCATCCCGGGCAACTTAACCAGGTAAGTTACCAGCGTAGCATCATTATCGAGCTTTACGGTTTTCCACTCACTGAGCTCCGCTTTCGAAGCATCAAACATGCTCACACCTTTGACTGAGCCGGACTTCTCGTAAACGCCATCAGGTTCGATTTCCATGGAATCAGGAGCGAGATAAGCGGCGAACGCGTCGTAGTTTCGGCTCTTCAAAGCATCCCAAACCAGCTTTTCATCAGCGATTGCGTCCGGTCCGGTTTCTCCTGGCTTAGCCATTGGACTCGCCGATGGCTTCGCGGTCGGAGTTCCGCTCGGCGATGGCGGAGGCGGTGCTGTCCTGACGAGCGTCTGCTGGTAATAGATACCCAACCACTGTCCATCGCGGTTCACGTAACCGGCGGCGGCGTGATATGGTCCGGGCGGAACCGCCTCGCCCTTGTAGGACGCCTTAAGGTTTAGGTTGTAAGTTAGAATGACCGAATCTTTGTCGACCGTCAGCATCTTCCAGTCTGAAAAAGTGACGTCCGATAGATCGTACTCCTTTAAGTAAGCAATGCTGCCTGTTTTATCATAGACACCGTCATCTTCGACGTCGATAAAGTCATTGGTCAGCATCTTTCCCAAGGCGTCCAAATCTTTCTTTTTAATCGCGTCCCATCCTGCCTTTTCCTTGGCGATGATTTCGGCATCGGACACAGTGGCCGTCGATTTCAATTCCCTGGCCCTATTCGCGTTTGAGATGGTGTCTTTGTTTCCTGTGGGTTCTGTGGAGCAGGCAGCCACAGCAATCAGAAAACAGACGAGTGCAAGAATCTTCTTCATCAGCAGGACTCCTTATCGGGCGATTTAACAGAGCGTGTGGTGCTTCTATAACAAGACGCCAATGGAGTCAAGACTTGATGGTCACCGGTAGTGTCCTAATACTGTGTTGCCAATGGCGGCTTGCCGCTTCCCAGTGCGGTGAGGCTTGCCTCACCGTCGCAGGCATGGAAATTTTTTAAGCGATGCTACGCCTCGCTTCAGAGGCGAAGCCTCCAGAGTCCTTCAAAGATGCCTGCCCGGTAAGCCAAAGGCTTACCGCACTGGAGAGCGGCAAGCCGCAAGTTGCCGGCTGTGCTAATGAGATGGTCAAATAGCGCAACACTATTTTAGGACATCACCTGGCCACCCAGCACCTCAAAACTCGCGAAAGCACCGAGGACATTGAGCGTGCCCTCTGGAAGAGCAACTAATTGACCGCGCCAATCTCCCGGCACTGTTGGCTAAGGCGTCTTGGCCGGAGTCGGTCGCGGCGATGCCTTCATCGTGGGCGAGGGTTTTATGGCCGGTGATTCTTTCTTCGCTGGTGATGCTTTGGCCGCCGGCGACGGTTTGGTAGCCGGTGAAGCCTTCATTGCCGGGGATGCCGAGGGTGACCTAGCCGGCGCGGCGCCGGGATGTTGTACCTTAACTGCCGCGGAGGCAACTAATTTCCACTGGCCATCACGTCGTGCGAAGGTGTCAATCCAGCGATATTCTCCGCTGATGTCCATGGTTTGACCACTGGGGCCTTTGACTTTTCCGCCCTTGATAACGCTGCGGCCGCTGACAAAAGCCGCATCGCTGTTGAGTACAGTCACGTTAGCTTCGAGAATGTCCCAGGAATCGGCGGTGAGGTTGCCGGCCTGAATATCCGTGATGTCTTGCGCCTTCGTTGTGGTACTTCCATCGGGTATGATTTCAACGATGTCATCCGCTTCCACGCGGCGAATCGCTTCAGCGTCATGTTCTTTCAAGACGCGCGGAAAATCGTTTTCAATTCGCAGCAGCTCCCTTTCGATTGCAGCCCGATCGGGCGTAGCTGCTGGTGTGGCCATGTTTGCATTCGCCAGATTGTTGTTTGGCTGGGGCGAACAGCCAAATTGCACAAAGGCAAATAGAGCAATCGCGACCGACAGCACTGTTAGTGACAGAAACTTCTTCATAACAGACACTCCTTCGAAAAATGAGCTACACAGACCTTCCTGGATTGCGAAAAGCACAATGCTTCTAGTCTAAATCGAGAGCGGAGTCAATAGCCCTTCTCCATGACCATAGGCTATACCAGCTCTGTTGCGAAATTATTTGACTTGTAATTCAGGCTTGTCATATTGTCATCGGCATCGGCGGGTCCGCAGTACGTGGCGCAGGCCCGGCCGAGTTTCAACCCTTCCGCCGCGTATTTTCTAACGTGGCAAGTTTTTGGAGGAGGACATCATGTTTTTCGCGTTCCCGAAACTATTTCCGGGTCGAATTACCAAAACTACGGTTGTTTTTGCCGGAGCGGCGGTTTTTCTGGCGCTGGCTGCCGTTACTTTGCGCGCGCAGCGAACCAGGACGTCGGCCAATTCCGAAGCCGAGAATGAGCCAATGTTCAGCGATTTCAAAGGGGTACGCATTGGTATGCCGGCCGAAGAAGCCCGCAAGAAACTGGGAACTCCGCGCGACAAGAGCGACGAACAAGACTTCTATGTTTTTAACGACAGCCAGGCAGTGCAGGTCTTTTACGACAAAGGAAAAGAGGTCAGCGCAATCTCAATCGATTTCATGAGCGGCGCTAATGGTATTCCGTTGTGCAAAGATGTTCTCGGAGCAGAAGCTGAGTCAAAACCTGATGGCTCAGTTTATAAACTGATTCGTTACCCAAAGGCAGGCTATTGGGTTTCGTATAGTCGCACAGCCGGCAATTCACCTACGGTGACGATAACAATGCAGAAGATCGCACACTGATTGTTCCCAAATACTGGGCGCTGAGCACGAGCCCGACGGTCGTCACGGTGGTTCACTTCAGATTATTATAAGAAGAAAGCTGGGTTAGTTTTTTCTCTTCCGGCTTTTCGTTTTGCTCGCTGCTCAAGCATACTTGATCCCGGAATGCTTCGGGCAGGAATCGTCGGTCTTCCCAACGTCGGTAAATCAACGCTCTTCAACGCGCTCACCGCACAGCAGGCGGCACTGGCCGCAAACTATCCATTCGCCACCATCGAACCGAACGTCGGCGTGGTCGTCGTTCCGGACGAACGGCTCAAGCCTTTGGCAAGAATCGTTAAGACCAAAACGATTACGCCGGCAACGATCGAATTCGTCGATGTCGCCGGCCTCGTGCGCGGAGCATCCAAAGGCGAAGGTCTCGGCAATCAGTTCCTCGCTCATATCCGCGAAACTGACATGGTGATTCAGGTCGTGCGATGTTTTGAAGACGAAGCTGTCGTACATGTAGAAGGCTCGGTCGATCCGCAGCGGGACATCGAAACAATTCAGATCGAGCTGGCGCTTTCCGATCTGGCGACGGTGGAACGGCGCCGAGAACGATCTCAGAAAGCTGCCAAGGCCGGTGACAAATCAGCCCGCGCGGAACTCGAAGTTCTCGACAAGCTGCAAGCGGCGCTGGCAGAAGGCAAATCGGCGCGCACTGTCGAGTTGACGCTCGAAGAACGCGCAATCACCCGCAATCTCTTCTTGTTAACGATCGAGCCTACTATTTACGCAGCTAATGTCGACGAGGCGACGCTGGCTGACCGCGATAAGAATCCGCACGTCCGCACGCTGCGAGAAATCGCGGGAACGGAAGCTGCTGAATCGGTGGTGATCTGCGCGCAACTGGAAGCGGAGTTAGTGGTGCTGCCGCCTGAAGAGCGTCGGCAGTATCTTCTCTCGCTCGGCGTTGCCAGCAGTGGCGTCGATCGTCTAATCAAGAAAGCCTATCACCTGCTGGGCTTGATTTCGTTTTTGACGGCGGGCGAAAAAGAAGTTCGGGCCTGGACGATTCCACGCGGCATGCGTGCGCCACAGGCCGCTGGTGCAATTCATTCCGACATCGAACGCGGCTTCATCCGGGCTGAAGTAGTGAGCTATGACGAATTAATTCAGGCCGGGTCTTACGCCGCCGCGCGCGAAAAGGGTTTGCTTCGATTGGAAGGTAAGGAATACGAGATTCAGGAAGGCGATGTAGTGTATTTTCGATTTAATGTGTGAAGTCTAGCTTACTCGCCGCCATTACGGCGTTGTCTGACGAGCTCGATCAAAGCTTTCAATGTCTGATCCGTCTGAGCCTCAAATTTGATGAATCGTTCATCCGACTTAGTTAGCAGTTCTTCGAACTTAGCAAATCGCTCGTCAGACTTCACAAATCGATCGTCGAACTTCGCAAATCGCTCCTCGAATTTAGCAAATCGCTTGTCAGACTTCACAAATCGCTCGTCGAACTTCGCAAATCGCTTCTCGAATTTAGCAAATCGCTCGTCAGACTTCACAAATCGCTTGTCGAACTTCGCAAATCGCTCCTCGTTCTGGATCTGAGCATCAATCAAGATATTCATCTTCTCGTCCAGTTCACGCATGTTGCGACGTGCGCGCAGACCCGCCCTCACGAATAATTTCGCGATTCGCTCCAGCCGATCAAGTCTCTGTTCGGGAGTCACAAGCCTGCACCTGCCACGGGTGATGATCGCGTGATTGCTGGTGTCAGTCAAGGGATCGGAAAATTTAGTACTAGTGCAGTTTGATTGTGGCACGCGCATCTTGCGCGTGATTCGCGGGAGGGACGCCCGTGCCACTTCTTCAAACTGCACCAGTACCGGAAATTTGGTAGTGATGTCCTAATATTGTGTTGCTACCTTTTGGGGCGCTAGCCCGACCGTAAGGGAGGGCTCATTTCATGCGACTCGACTCTGAGCCCTCCCTGACGGTCGGGCTAATGCACCAGCAACACTACTTTCAGGACATCACCAGCGGAAATTTACGGAGAGACGACTATGGGGTTTTTGAATGGCCGAAATGTAACGTTACAAGCAGCCTGCGCTTGCATTCAACGCAACACTGTGCGGATGCCGACAATAATCAGATAAATGATGGCCACTACTATGGCGATCTTGATCAGGGCAACGGCCAGACCAACAAGAAATCCAATGATCCCAAGCGCCACGCCCGCCGCCGCCAGCACCAATGGAATACCGACTGCCAGTACAAACAGCGCCAGCAAGACAATTCCGACTATTCGCAGAATATCTGTTGCCTCTTTCATTTTTTGATTTTATGAACCTCTCGTTTCCGCCTTTTTACAGTGCTTCCTTGCCCGCGTCCATATACGATAAGTTCCCTTTAATCGTTCCCTAAAACCGAAACGAAAGCCCTTCCTGCGACCGGGTAGGAGGCGGAGTGACCTCCGCCGTCCTCCCACACCAGCGTACGTACGGTTCCGTATACGGCGGTTCATGAAGTCCACTGGAGACGAAGTTAGGAGACTTTCACTCCCTGGTACGAGCGCCCTGCCGGCCCAACAACAAAAAAAGGCCGCCACGCGGCGGCCTGCAAATCTCAACATTGAATTGTGCTCACTAAGGGCTTACCTAATGACTGTGATTACTCCGACACGATGGCCGGCGGGCTTAATGATCGTTCCCGTGGTGGCACCGATGTCTTCGGTGGTCAAGAGCAATCCGAAATCATCAAAAGCCGTTTCGGATTTGATTTCCGCTTCGTTACGTCCCTTGACGTTCACGATCTGTCCCAGTTTTTGGAATTGATTGTCTGGTGAAACTGCCCACAGGATATACGCTGTACCCTTGGGTGCTTCTTTTAGATCATGGAAGCGCATGCGAACCTCTGTCAGTTTCCCGTTCTTGTGCGGCTCGATGAAAATGTTCGCGCGCGAGCCTTCCATCGCTCCGCTGAAGTCTATTTTCAGTTTCGTGTCGTCGCCTTTCTTGAATGTCGCGATGCCCAACATCGGAGCGACGTATTCAGCCGTCGGTGCTACGGCCGCGACCTGTTCGCCAACCGCGCTGACGATCGGGATTACGGTCAAACCCGAAGGTACCGCGCTGCGGAAAAAGATTTTCGTGTTTGGATCATAAGTGGTCAAAGCAGCTTCTGGCGAAGCTATCAGCATGAACTTCGACAACGGCGTAGTCGTCGTAAATGTGCCGATGCCACTGCTGACTTGAACCGGTCCGAGTAATGTAAGCGCTCCCGTCGGATCAACTGCGTAAACGTTTAGCGCAGTCAGATCAGCCGGCAGGCTGTTTAGGTTTAGCTTGATGGTGGTGCCGCTGGGGTCGCGCAGAATCGTGGCCCTCCCGGTCGCGCCAGTCAGTCCAATAGGATTCAAAGTAACGACGGTCTCTTTGCCGACCGGATACTCAACGATCGTGTAGGTTCCCTCGGGGGTCTGAACTTTAGTAACGGTTGTCGTTTGAACCTGGCTGACGGCTACGACCGCCAGCGAAAACACAATGAGCGTTGCTCCCAAAACTGCAGTCAGATGTTTGCTCATAACTTCCTCCTCCCAAACCATGGTTTATCGCCGGGGTTTTTGTGAGACTTCTCCGTCAGTCTTACGACTGCAAGAGGTATGCCGGGTGCTTTGAAGGCATTAACGTAAGCAATATGAAGAATTGCTGTTGCTTACGAAGTAAAGCAGTACATCGTCACGTATAGGTTCTGTTCGGAAGGGATTCAGTGTTTGACGCGATAAGAAAGGGCCAGGCAGCCGCCTTTTAGGATCCGGCAATCGAGCAACTCCAGATCGATTTGGCGCTTCATCTCATGAAAAAGCGGAACGCCGGAACCGAGCAAGACAGGATGAACGTTGAGCACGATTTCATCGATAAGATCTGCTTCGAATAGGCTCTTGGCCAGCTCTCCGCCACCAAAGATAACTATGCCTTTGCCCTTCCTGTGTTTAAGATCCTTGACAAAGATTGCCGCGTCTTCGGAAATGATTTCAACGCTACGGCCCGCTCTTTTCTTCTCCGCACCATTCGTTGCCAGAGCTTTTTTCAAGGCGTCACTCTTCTTCTTCGATTGCGAGAAAACATAATTCTTCGCGCCCGGATAAGAAGTTTGACCAGAAGCGAGCATCACTTCGTAAGTCTTGCGTCCAATCAGAAGCGCATCGACCGTCTTCATGAACTTCGCGCTGATGTCAGCAACCTGTTTGCTCCAATGAATCCAATCGTATCCACCGTCTTTGCGAGCGATATAGTTGTCGAGACTGTTGGCCAGACCGAGTGTTACTCTGCGCATTTCATTCACCTCAGAGGCGGCGTCCTTTTGCCGAGGTTTCTATAAGCCTGTCGAGCCGCTTGATCCTTGTCTCTTCCTGCCTGGCACTAACGATCCACCAGTTGATGGTCTTGCGATAGGAAGGTGGTTGAGATTGAAAGAATTCCCACGCGGCTTTATTTCGCTTTAACTTGCGCGCGTATTTATCTTCAAGCTCGGGACTGCGTTGCTCGTACGAGTAAATTCCGGATCGATTTTCTTTTCGCGCTTCGAACGCTTTCAAACCCGCAGGCTGCATAAGACCTTCCCTGATGAGCCTTTGCGCGTGCCTGATATTGACCGCGCTCCAAATGCTGGTCGGCTTCCGCGGAGAGAAACGAATCATATAGCTCTGATCATCGATCCTCTTGCGAATGCCGTCGATCCACCCGAAGCAGAGCGCTTCATCGACCGACTCAGGCCAGGTAATGCTCGGCTTGCCTGAGTCCTTCTTGTAGAAGCCAACCCAAAGCTCTTTCGCTGATGCATGATTAGATTCAAGCCAGTTGCGGAAGGCCGGAGGAGATTTAAAGAATTTGGCGCTCATCAAGCCGGGTGCCGGTATTCGCTGAATTCAAGTCAAGCCTTTTAGAGCTGCCCTGGAACTCACTCGTTGCGCCACAGACCTTAGCTCCTTGCAGAACTGATCGAGGGCGCTTGGCTCAAAGCGCAGTTCGAGCTTGACGCGATCTCTCGTTATTTGCCCTGGTTCCTCCAGCGTAACTGTCACGCCGGTATGGCCAGCGCCATCAATGCAACGGAAAAAAGACTGGCGAACGCATAACTGTTCTCAGCTCCTGCCGCAAACGATTGTTCTTGCTCTACCGTTTTCGGAAATCCTTTTAATGTTTCAGCAAGGACGCCGAGTTCGCGAGGAGCAAGATAGACTTGAGTTGACCCGCAGAAAGTTCCGTTACTAGCTGATATGCGAACTCCCTCTATATCGACATCTTCCCATATCAGATCGACGCGAAGCTGAGGTTTGTGTTCCATGAAACTGGCGAGGTGCGATGAAGGCGCTCAAGCAACAATCTTCAACTTTTCGCCCTGATTATGCAGCGCAATAAGTTGATCCCCGCGCAGTGCAAGCTCGGCGTATGTTTTTCCCTCATCGTCCGAGAATTCTGCTTCGAAGACATCAGGCGCAAGAATTTCGACCACGGTACCAATTTCGCCACGCTTTAGTTTGCGCTCAGGAAGGTCGTCAACCAACGCGACCGTATCAAGCAGTTTAATCTTCTTCTTGGACATTTACGTTAAGGAAATTTCGATTCTCCGCAACCCTGACAGGGTTGCGGCCACATGATCTTGTTTTTCGAATCCCAGGGTAGCCGCGCTTCGCGGCAACCCTGGGCTGGATTAGCGAACCGCTTCGCGGTTCAATACTCGTGCAGCTCATTAATCGCCTGCAGCACATCCCCCACCTGCGGAAGGATTGCGTCTTCCAGGTGCGGCGCGTAGCCGACGAAGGTGTCGAGCGCGGCAACGCGGCGCACGGGAGCGTCAAGATGTTCGAACAATTCGCTGGAGATGCGCGCGGCGATTTCTGCGCCATATCCCCACGAGCGCGAGTCTTCGTGAGCAACGATCGCGCGTGAGGTCTTCTTTACCGATTCAGCAATCGCATTCCAATCGTAAGGATTAAGTGTCCGCAAGTCGATGATCTCGACACTGATACCCTGCCGCTCGGCCTGCCTGGTGGCGAGCAGCGAGCGCTGCACCAGCGCGCCGTAGGTAATGATCGAGAGATCGTTTCCTTCGTGCACAGTCTTCGCCTTGCCGAAGGGAATCATGAAATCATCAGGTGGGTAAGGAGATTTGTTATAAGCCTGGCGATACAGGTGTTTGTGTTCGAGGAACAGAACCGGATCGTCGCAGCGAATTGATGTGCGCAGGAGACCATTCGCATCGAGCGCGTTGGACGGATAAACAACGCGGAGTCCCGGAATCTGCGTGAAGAGCGAAACGCCCGATTGCGAGTGATAGATTGCGCCGCCCTTCAAGTATCCGCCGATCGGTACGCGTAATACAACCGGCGCCGAAAATTCGTTTCCCGAGCGCCAGCGCAGCACGGCCAGCTCGTTACGAATCTGATGAAAGGCCGGCCAAATGTAATCGAAGAATTGAATCTCGACGACGGGCTTCAGGCCGCGCGTGGCCATGCCGATGGCTCGGCCCACGATGTTTGCTTCCGCTAAGGGCGAATTAAAAACGCGCGCGCTGCTAAACTCGCGCTGTAAATTAGCCGTGACCTTGAATACGCCGCCCTTGCCTTTGACCTTGTCGAGAAATCTCTCACGCGAACAATCGGCGATGTCTTCGCCGAACACAATGATACGCGGATCGCGTTTCATTTCGATGTGCAGGCATCGATTGATTAAATCGACCATGGTGCCTGGATTGCCGCTCAACTCAACATTAGCTTCCGTGTCGAACTCCGATGAGGTGGGATCGACCGTCGGCGAGTACACAAAGTTAGTTACAGTCTCGGCGGCGGGCTGCGCACTAGCCAGAGCTTTGTCGGCTGCTTCATTGATTTCGCGATCGACCTCGTCCTTGAGTTGTTGCAAGCCGTCCTGGTCGATAGTTTTGTCCTGCACCAGCAGGGCACCGAACCGTTTGATCGGATCGCGTTCGGCATCGGAAGCTCGTTCTTCATCCGCTCGATAAAGTCTTTCATCATCCGAAAGCGAGTGTGAATAAGGGCGAATCACTTTCGCGTGCACGAATGAAGGGCCGTGTCCCTGGCGACAGTTATCGACCGCGCGTCGCATTACTGCCAGCGATTCGACCGCATCCGTACCGTCACAGCGCTGGAGGAAAAGATTTGGCAAGCCTTTGATGAGTTTGGAAACGTCTCCGCCCGGTGTTTGCACTTCCACGGGGACGCTGATGGCGTAACCATTATCTTCGAGCAAAAACACTATCGGCAGTTTCAGGTTGCACGCTGTATTCAGCGCTTCCCAAAACTCGCCTTCGCTGGTCGCTCCGTCGCCAAACGAAACATACACAACTTCGTCGTTGCGAAAGTTCTTAATGCGCTTCTTGAGTTCCTTGATCAACTTGACGCGATAACCGGCTTCGGCACAACCCACTGCTTGCAAAAGTTGCGTGCCGGTTGGAGATGACTGCGAAACGATGTTGAGTTTTTTGTGACCCCAGTGTGAAGGCATCTGACGACCATGCGAGTTGGGATCGGCTTCCGCGCCGACTGATTCCAGCAGCATTTCGAGCGGCGTCATCCCGAGCTGCAAACACAGCGCGCGATCGCGATAGTAAGGATAGAACCAGTCGTAGCCGGGCTTCAGACACATACCCGCCGCAACCAAAACCGCTTCATGACCAGCGCCGCTAATCTGAAAGAAGATTCGGTTCTGACGCTTCATCTGAATTTCTTTATCATCAAGCCGGCGTGACAGATACATCGTGCGAAAGATCTTCAACATTTCTTCGCGGCTGAGGCGCGGTCGTTCATGTTGGCGAGGCAGTCGGCGCGAAGGCACCGGCTTGATTGCCGGGGCGGTCGCGGGCTTTGGCTCTGGCTTCGCGACAGACTTTGCCGTGAACGTCTTTTCCGGCAGTTCGCCTTCAGTTTTCTTTACCAGTCTGAGAACTTTGGTGTCGCTCATTGGGCTTTTTCTTGCACCCCTTCAGGGTGCTATTCCTCTGTTCCGAGGTACCAGGGGTGGCGCGCTTCGCGCTTACCCCTGATCGGGATAGGAAGAAGCCTTGCGGCTCCTCCCTCCCACACCACCCGGCATACGGGTCCGTACCAAGGCGGTTCGGCAAAGACACGATTGGTCACGAGACACAACAGTTCACGAACGCGCTAAGGAGTAGAGG
>WNGK01004337.1_pt1 | contig 15209 bp, 14 predicted proteins | sample 5400601 | NCBI WGS metagenome assembly WNGK01 (sample SAMN13153376, study PRJNA577476) | soil metagenome | isolation source: 60 cm soil or saprolite under Garry oak tree replicate 1 | place: USA:California | collected 2016-06-15
TTCAAAGGTTTTGCGGTCCATGAGCAATTCCCCCACCTGGACTCGCTGCGAGGTAGCAATGCGATAGCGTTTCAACAAGGCTTTGACCCTGGCGACCAATTCAAGCGGCTCAAAGGGCTTGACCAGGTAATCATCGGTGCCCACCTGGAACCCTTTGAGTTTTTGGCTGGTTTCTCCCCTGGCCGTGAGCATGAGGACGGGAAAATCGTACCACCTTCGTAACTGGCGACACAACTCCCAGCCGTCCATCTTCGGCATCATTATATCGAGGATCACCATCTCCACTTTGAGTCGCTCAAGGGCTGAGAGGGCTTCCACTCCATCGCAAGCTTCAGAGACGGCAAACCCTTCCTGCTGCAAAAAGACTCGGGCCAGTTCCCGAAGATGAGGATCATCGTCCACAATCAAGATGGTACTCATGGGAGAGCTCCGTTCCTTTTCTCGTACGCAGGTAATACAAGCACCGGCGATACCTAGCTAACTGCCACCTCCAGTTCGGAGAGCAGCGACATGAACGTCCCAAGTTGCTCTTCCCCCAATGTCGCAGTCATGGTTGCTTGTGCTTTCTTCCACAAAGGATAGGCCATGTTGAGAGCCTGCCGTCCCTTCCTCGTCATCTGCGCGATCCGCTCGCGTCGATCCTCGCCTGGTGAGAGGGAAATCAGGTCACGACGAGCGATCAGTTGCAGATTTTTGCCCATCGTCGTGCGGTCAAGACCGGTCACCATGGCAAGCTCGGTAATGCTTACCGGTTCTCTTAGCTGGATTTGCTGCAACAAGGAAAACTGAGTCAACTTCAGTCCACTAGGAGCAAGAAACACATCGTAGTGCTGGGTGACCATCTGCGTAGCACGGCGCAGATTGATGCAAATGCATTCATTCGTCATGTCCATAATGAGAGTATATACTCGTAATTATACCGTGTCAAAGCCTGGCGTTTTTCCGCCTTTAGCTCACCGGTGCTAGTGGAGGGACAACACCCACCTGTTGGAGGGCCGTGAGCCGGTCAGTGAGGCCCCAATGTTCCACCAGCTTGCCATTAGCGATACGGAAGATGTTGATCCCCATCACCGCGATCTGCTTCCCCGTGGGAGGGATGCCTCTGAACGCGCCCTGGTGGGTGCCACGATAGCTGACGCGGGCCACCACCTTGTCCCCGTCAGCCATGAGGTCCTCCACGGTAGCCTTCACGTCAGGGAAGGCGTTGAGGTACTGACCGAGGAATTGGTTCGCCTCCTGGGGCATGCCTGGAGGCGCAGTATGGTTGACCCCACCGGGGGGAACGAACTGGGCGAGTGCAGCCAGGTTCCTCTGATTAATGACCTCCTCAAAGAACCGCTGGACAAGAGCCTTGTTGTCGTCTGTTGTCATCGGGTATCTTCCTTTCTGTGGAGCAGGGCACCGGGCAATCCCGCTTGACTTCTCCATATGCTGATCAGCTGAGACGTCATCCGTAGATCAGTATACCATATCCACATCACCAAACGGGTCCGAGAACCAGACATTTGGAGAGAAGGCCTCCCGTGAGCGGACTTGAGAGGTGTCCTGGCTGTCATCCTGAGCGCGAGCGAAGGATCTCTTCGGCAGGCTCACCAGACCCTGAGCGCAGCGAAGGGTGACAGGCATTCTCTCCAAATGTCTGGCGATGCACGGCGGCGCTTGTCAGACCATGCCAACCGCTGTATACTTGCGCTAGTAGATGGACATGTGCCCATCTACTCCACTGCACAGGAGGTATAGCCGGATACGCATCGGCCCAAACGGTGGCAATTGACGGATGTGATGGACGACGGTCCGTCGAAAACCTGGGACGAGGAGGACCAATGTCCGTCTCCTTCTAGATAGGTGGCGGAGCGTCAGCACCTCGCGTGAGAGAGGAGAGCATATGGACTTCGACACAGCTGTGAAATTGAACATCTATGAGACCATTGCGCGGACAACACAGGCTCCCACGTCAGCCGATGTGGCGGAGGCACTGAGCACGTCTCCTGAAGAAGTCGAAGCCGCCTTGGAGCGACTTCACAAGAAGCGTCTTCTGGTTCCAGAGCCAGGCAACCCGTCACGGATTCGGATGGCTCCACCCTTTTCCGGCGTTGAGACATCCTTTCGCGTGAAAGTGCAAGACAACGTCTATTACGCAAACTGTGCCTGGGATGCCTTGGGGATTGCGGCAGCTCTCCAGGCAGACGCCATAATTGAAGCATCGGACGGATACAGCGGTGAGCCTATGATGCTGGAAGTGCGCAATGGGCAGCCCGTCCCTCGGTCATGCGTCATCCATTTTGCGGTGCCAGCGGCACATTGGTGGGATGACATCCTTTACACCTGAGCGACCATGCTGCTCTTCCGGTCGGAAGAGACAGTGACTCAATGGTGTGAGGCTCGTGGGCTTCCCAGGCGGCCGAGTATCAATCTCAACCAACTATGGTATCTCGCCATGACCTGGTATGAGAATCGCTTGACCGTTGAGTCGCGTCGGCCTGGTCCAGACGAGATGGTAGAGATTTTTGCACGGGTTGGTTTGGAGGGGCCATTCTGGGATCCAAAAGCTGATCAGTGGCACTCGGCCACCTGACCTCGACGCGCTCGCGTCTGCGTTCGGCTTCTCGCGCGAAGGGCGCAGAGTAATCCCAGAAAGTCTTCTGCTTGTGTGTCAGAATAAAGTGTTTGGGAAGAAAGTCGTTCAGAGCAGAAAATGGGAATGAACTATGCCTGTTGATGAGATGTTTGATATCCTTCCTCAAGATGCTGCTTGGGGGCATGAAATGGCTCACGATGCTGATGGACTGGACCTGCATTATGTGAGGAGAGGACAAGGGAGCCCAACGGTGCTCTTGCTTCACGGCTGGCCTGGCTTCTGGTATGACTGGCGGCGTGTGCTTCCTCGCCTTACGCAGATCACCTCTGTCATTGCCATGGATTTGCGGGGATTTGGCGCCTCTGCTAAACCCGATTGGCCTCCACGTTCGGCCTACTCTGCTGAAGCGCAAGCCAGAAATGTGCTGGCTTTGCTTGATCATTTGCAACTTGAGACAGTCCTGCTTGTTGGATATGATATTGGCTCGCGTGTGGCGCAGACCGTGGCGCAGTTAGCTCCTGGGCGCGTCCAGGGTCTCGCGTTATCAGCGCCGGTCTATCCCGGTTTTGGCACACGCCCTTTGGAGCCAGCAGCCCAGAAGGAGCGCTGGTACCAGCATTTTCACACGCTTGCGCAAGCCGATCAACTCATCGGTCATGATCGTGAAACGGTGCGTCTCTATTTGTCTTATTTCTATGATCATTGGGTCGGCAACAAGCAGGCTCTTCGTGCCAAAGAGTTTGAAGCGATTGTGGATACCTATACTCAGCCGGGAGCTGTCCAGGGGAGTATTGCCTGGTATCGAGCGGGGGGTGGATCTGGACAAGTGGCCGTCTCCTATCCGCAGAGTCAACTGGCCCCTATCACTCACCCTACCGCTGTCGTGTGGGGAGAGGCTGATCCTATTCTCTTGTCAAGTTGGGCAGATCGACTGGAGGAATATTTTCCCCATCTTGTCCGTGTTCAGATGTTAGCAGGTATTGGTCACTTTGTGCCATTTGAAGCCCCTGATGCCTTTATAGAGACCATTAGCACTGTTCTGTCTGAGCTTTAAGGCGTGAGATCCTGAGCGTGAAAATTGACTTCGCCATCAGTATCACGCTTATCGAGGCAGAGAAGATCAAGGCGCTTTGCGCAGCTTCCAGATGCACTCGATGGGCCAGTGCCTGGCCCACTCGGTTTCGGTAGCGCTCCGATAGGTGCTGGTCGCTCCGCTGGGCGGACGAGTCTCGATCAGGTCTTCCACCACCAGGCCCGCCTGGCGGAAGAGCCGGATCCACTCTCCGTAGGGCAACTGGAAGTTGACCTCATCTTCCCACTCCAGGCGGTGCAGGCCGAAGTAGTCATTGACGAGGGCCTGTTCGAGCTGGTCTGTTTGTATGTTCTGGCAGAGCACGGAGATTGGCGTCGCGGTGGAGAAGGCAAAAAGCCCGCCGCGACGGAGCAGCCGGGCCGCCTCGGGAACGGTGCGCCTGGGGTCACAGAAGGTCATGGCTCCCCAATCGCAGAAGACGATATCGAATCTGCCATCCGGCAGTGGTACATCCTCGGCACTGGCCTCAATCAGGGGAAAGTCCACTCCGGCCTCTTGCAGAAGACGGCGGGCGTGCTGGAGCTGCCGGGGCGAGAGATCGAGGCCGACCGGCCGCGCTCCAGCTTGCGCCAGGGCGATCGACCAGCGCGCCGCCCCACAGCCGAACTCCAGGATATCCTTGCCCGCGACCTCGCCGAGCACCTGGAGTTCGTCCTCCGGGATACGAAAGAGGCCCCAGGCCATGGCGTGCGTTCCCGCAAGCGCCGCGGCATGCCGCGCTTCGTAGTCGTCGCTGGTGGCCTCCCACATCGCCCGGTTCTTCTGGGCATGCGCCGAGAGGTGAGGCTGCTCACCTCCTGGCAAAAGATCGTTGTTATGCATCGTTCTGCTCCTGCTGGTTTTCTTCCGTTGCCAACTGTATCAGGTCCTCCTGCTCGCGTCTAGAGGGGAAAGACACGCACCCCTTATTGGTTGTTTCATTTTCGGTAAGAACAAGAGCAAATGTTACGCAGAGCCGGGTACGTGGATAGTTTCCGTCGTTTGAACCCGCGTGCCTGGGGCTTTACCTGTCCGGCCAAAGCGCCAGCCGGGCGCATTGATTACATTTTTGCCAGCCCCGAACTGGCCAGGCGTCTCTCTACCTGCCATGTAGTGACAGGGGCAAACGGTGTGTATGGAGACCAGGCCAGCGATCACTTGCCGGTGCTGGCGGAATTTAGTGAGTCCTAGTACATTGGTGCTAGTGATACAGCGCGCCTTGAATGATCAGGATGTCGGTTTATGGGCGCGTCGGCAGGCTGACCCGGATTTTCTGACGGCGCGCATTGGTATGGGCAGTCGCCAGGCAGCGTTTAAGATACGCGGCGCATCTTTAGAGAATCGCATCGCAGTTCCAAGCAAGTTAGACATCTGCAATGAGTTTGCACGCAGGCTGGGCGAGCAGTACTAATCTCTAGTTGTACCGTCCACAGTGAAACTCGATACCAATAGCCCGGTAACGATTGTTGGATCCCAACAGCGGCTCGCACGTGCCCGTGAGTTAGCGCATGCCATCGTCAATCAACTCGTCTATCACCATTCGCCCGAAGATGTGCGTATCATCTCTGTATCGCCACTTAAACGACCAGAACTGACCCTGGCGTTGAGCCGTAACACCCTCCTGGGTGTCTCGGTCCTGTGCGTATGCGCGAACGCGGCAGATGTACCCACTACGAGCGGCGTAATGATTGACCTGGATGCAGCCGCCACGCCACAGGGGATGACGGCAGTCCCCATATCAAACGGATGCCAGGCGCTCATACTAACCTTGCAGCCCGATCCTCCGCCGACGCAAACCTGTGATGTGCTGGATAGCGCGCCTCTTGAGGTATTGCGCTATTTTGCTTTACGTATGCAACACGTACGCGCGGCAAACACAAAACGCCTTGAACTGCGCACACAGGTAGATCTACGTGCATTATTCGAGCCTGTGCTTGACCTCGGCCTGTACGAACCGTATGAGTTACAATGAGGTAAACCCCAGGCAATCTGAAAGTGACTCTGAAATATTTTAGCTATAGGACTACACAGTCTGGCCTGTCTCTAGAAGTCTATGGACATGGGAAGTATTACAGAGGGATGATAGTTGGCCTGTGTGGGATATTCCCACTTCGTTTGTGGTGGTTGCTGCCGTTGCGCTGATTCCATAAGGGTTGAAGTTGCGGCTGCCTCCAGTATTGAGACGACTGAGGAAACAGTGGTCGTTCCACTGTTGACAAAGCTCCTCTTTGTATATGAGCCTCAGCAGGAACGAACACATCATATGCTTGATAATTATCGGGTAAGTGAAGTTCCTGGCTGATACTATATTCCTCATTGGACTGGAAAGCATAGTAGCGAATCATCTCACCTAGCAGGCCAATCAAAATGAATAGGAAACCAAAGATGATGAAAAGAATGCCAACGAAGAGCAATGGTTGGTTGTGAATCGGCACTCCGGTAACAAAGCTGCGAACGACCACGAAGGTATCTACAAGGAAACCCACCAGGAAAGTCCAGAACCCCAACTTGCCGAAGAGTCGCAGTGGGGTGTGCAGTGAAGAAGTCAGGAACCAGACAGTCAGGAGATCGATAAGCCCCCGCGCAAAGCGCCGCGCACCAAACTTGGAGACACCGAACCTACGTGGATGATGACGCACCTTGATCTCCGCCACACGAAAACCCCGCCAGTGCGCCATCACGGGGACGAAACGGTGGAACTCGCCATAGAGCTTCAAATGGATATCTTCGATAACTTCACGGCGGTAGGCTTTGAAACCACAGTTGATATCGTGCAGGTATAGTCCCGTCAATTTACTTACCAGCCTATTGAAAATGCGCGAAGGGAATGTCTTTGAGATAGGGTCCAGGCGGGGGAATTTCCAGCCCGTAACGAGATCATACCCTTCGTCAAGTTTCGCTAAGAAATTGGGAATTTCTTCGGGGTCGTCTTGCAGGTCGCCATCTAGAGTGAATACGACATCGCCACGGCTGCGGCTAAATCCAGCCACAAGCGCTGGAGTCTTACCGAAGTTTCTACGGAAACGAATGACGCGCACACTATGGGGATGTTCGTAGTGTAACTTCTGCAATTCGATAAACGTACCATCCGTACTGCCATCATCGATAAATATGACCTCGTAACGCCTCCCCAGTTGGTCGAGCTTTGTCGATATCTTTTCGTAGAGAGGGCGTATATTCTGCCGTTCGTTCATCATAGGCACAACGATAGACAGCGTCACCTCCGGCGATAAAAACGTGGGAGTTAGCGATTCAGTGACGATAGCTCTTGCTGTTATCTCTGATGCTTGCATATCTTGTTTCCTTCCCTGGCCATTGTGTAAGTACCCTGATGGAGTGCTAGGCGGGTGTGAAGTCAGGCGAATGTCGCCTGACTGAGTACCATGCTCAAAACGCTCCGGTGTTGCTGGGCGAAAGACGAACCTTTTAGAAATGACGAAATTGTAGAAGAATGCGCTGACGATGCCTATAGTGCTTGCCATATAAGGAACAGGCTAACGCAAGGGGGTAAAGACTATCGCCCATCACATGGAGAAATACAGCAAGCGCCGCCAGGTTGATTGGAATACCTATCCCGCCAACGAGCGCGTACCGCACGATGCGTAGACTGAAGAGCCGCTGTAGATATTTGACCATGTGATGTACCTATTTCTACCTCTTCAAAGTTCTAAGGCCGATTCCTTCTCGAGCAAGGGCATAAGTTTAACAGGACGAAGATTACGGGACTGTGTTTGCTCGCTACTCCACTCCGATAGTGGAGTGACAGGAAGTGCCGATGCATGAATAAGTGTGAGAAAGGCAGGCAAATAGCGAGGATCATGCGAGAAATCCGCATCCATCTCGAACGCGACATCATAGCCGTGTCGAATCGCATATTTAAACCCTGCAATGTAGGCAGTACCTAAGCCAAGTTTGCCTGGACGATGTAAAACATATACCCTGGGATCCTTTTTTCGTATCTCTTCGGCAAGTTGCCCTGTGCCATCTGGGGAATTATCATCGACAATCAGTACATCAGTTACGGGAGCATACGAAAAGATTTCTTTGAGAAGCAAAGGAAGGTTCTCTAATTCGTTATAGGTGGGAATGATAATTAACGCCTTCAGAGGATATTTCCTCCAAGATTGGCTGGCGGGGTTATTGTCTGCGGAAGAATCGATTGCTAACAAACGTGACTTTGATCTATCAAGCGCGCCTTTTGCAGTGTTATGCACGGGCTTTATTGTACCTACGATGACGGCATTAACATCATAGACCGGTTTTATAGCCGGAAGTCTTTCCGTCTCATAGTCAGCAAGCGGTCGTGCATTTTCTGCGAATCTGTGCTGGAAGAAAACCCACAGGCGCATCCCGAAGAAGGAAATAGACATGGTGCCAATGATTGCGCCTAGCTTCAAGACATTCGCTCCCATCAGGCTGCTACGGACAATTCCAGGGAAGATTCTGCCAAGCTGCCACATGAGCGTGTCATTCATGAGAGTGGTTCCACTGGCCACCAGCGCAAAGCGATAGACCTCCTGAAATGTGATAGGGTTTCGCTGTTGGAAGGTCCAATATTTGTTCCAGAAAAAGCTGTTGGTGGATGCCAATAGCGCCGCGACCGAGTTATATTCAAGTGTCTTCCAGATATTCTCTGTTGAATACAGCCACAGCAGTAGGTTTAAGACACCAAAGTCAATCACCGCATTCGACGTGCCAACGACACAGAAGCGCAGAAACTGCCAGAGATCATCTGTCTTTATCTTTTTTAGCACCTATCACCCTCCCTTTTGCTGATTTGTGCCTGCGTCACATAACTGATGCTTAGTCAAGAGGTATGAAGGTATCGGTCGTGTTGGTAACGGAGGGAGGCCATTTTTATGGTACAGACGCAATCCTGATGGTTCTTGTAAAACTAAGGTAAACTGAGACTGAAATATCGAACTTTTTAGATGAATGTGTTGGGCTACGAGATCAGTCGGAGATTCGGGATTTACAATGATCCAGTCTACCATAGCCGACGGATTAGCCAATGCCTTTGACCATATTTGATAGGAACCTTCCCAGATGATATTCTTAAAATCAAAAGTAGCTTCTGATCCATCAACGGGAGAGTTAAATATTTCTTCTAGAATCCTTCCTCCGTTATAGTGTTGTGCAAGATAGATGTTAATAGGATGAGTTGGCTCACAAGAGACGCCGTATAGACCATCTTCCAAAGTGATGATGCCTCCGGAGGCAACCAGCATTGTTTGTATGAGGATGATAGCCACGCAACCAATATAGCCTGTAATAGACCAAAAACGTTTTAGTAGTGGAAATTGCCAACCCTTTGGCAATTTCCAACTGTCTAACAACGTCACTAGAAAGATTGAAGTAGGGACAACCATCTCTGATCCAAAACGAGCATTAAACAATTGATGTTGAACTGGCACATTTGCAGGGACTGCTCCTGGTACAAGAAGGGCAACATCTCCAGTATAGAGTGATAGTATATAAAAACCAAAAGGTGCCAGAAATGCCAAAGTTCCAAAAACCTCCGGCGCAAAGCGCTTTCTTAAAACGAAAAGAATAAGGGCAAAGAGTGCGAGTAGAAAAAGAATGGGTCCGATTGTCTGCATAATGTTAATGCTGTAGAATCGAATAGACTGCCAAAGATTATGGTATGCATACAAGGGTGCTTGAGAGTTATGTAAAACCAATGTTTGGACTTTGGATGAATAAGGGCCATGTAAGAAGTAGAGTGGATTGCCACTAATTATAGCGTTATAGAGCAACCAGAGTGCTATTCCTAACCCACCCAGCATAAAGAAGACCAAGAAATTTCCCTCAATCTGTCTCAACCGTTGTCGCTTTATCAAGCCTATCGTGGGAACCAATACGAGTAGTGCTATAAACAATGCCCATCCATCATAACGTGCCATTGTTGTAAGAAATGTGCTTGCAGCTGCAAATACCAGTTGTTTCAGACTGTTATCCTGTATCCAGGCGAGAAAGTAGTAACAAGCCATTGTTAAAGTCACGATACACACTAACTCGCTTAATGGCGTACTTTGCAAGTACAAGATGTTAGGATTCAAGATGAACAGTAGTGTTCCCACGAAACTTGCAGGACTGTTCCCTGTTAAACGTCGTCCCGAAAGAAATAGATATACGGTTGCTATCATGTAGCGCACCATGGCCGGAAAGCTGCCGGCCAAGCCTGTTCGCCATAGATAATCATTCCAAATAAAAGGGAGCATAAGAAGATGTGGTAAGGGAAGCCATGTAGTCCCAAGTTGACCAATCCCTGGAGTAGCACTGTCAAAGATTCTTCTTGCTATACGTAAGTGGAAATATGCGTCCCCATAGAGCAGGATCTCATGGTGCGCGAACGTGTAAATAGTAGATGAAATGCTTGCTATAACAGCTATAACAACAGCCGCGAGTAACCAGCGATCACGAATACGTGGCAGTTGCATCTGCCGACGTATCTTGCGCTGTCCTAGCTGAGTAGAAAGTGTACTTCGCAAAGCTGTCACCCTCTGCGTTGTAGTCTCAAGTCTGGTTGAGGTAGCTGTGTTTTTGAAAACTCTTCCAATGGTAACTGCAAAGAGACGTGTAGTTGGCATAGAAACAACAACAGCACGTTCTTCCCTTTCTAAACTTGGTAGTACTGTATGGACTTGCGCTCTCGATGCTGGTGCCAAGTGGTTTCCGTGCTGAGTCTTCTCCCAATAGTGCGGCTTAACGATGAGTTGATAGAAAGCGATGTACGCTGAGATACTCATCATCACCCAGTACAATGGGAGAAGCAAAACCCATTTAATGAGGGAATATTCTTTACGCCGTAAACATCCAATAAGGTGAATATAAACGTAAAAAAAGTTTCCAAAGATGAGGCAAAATGCCCCCATATACAGGATTGGACCGGGGAAAAGGATGCTATAAAGCTGTACTGGCTGGAACAATACATAGAGTAGCGTCAAAGTCCACATGAACGGATTGATTAAGAGCACAACCGTCCAGGCACCCACGATAAGTTGCAGCGAGAAGAACTTGCGCAAATGACCTTTCCGCAGTGCCTGGAGAGGATGACGCATATGCACCAGGTAGGTCTGAAGATAGCCTTTAATCCAACGCGAACGCTGGAAGAGCCAGGTTTTGACTCGAGATGTGGCCTCTTCGTAGGTTGTGCTATCTAGTACCGCAGTTTTCAGGTTATACTGGGAGATACGTAGCCCTAAATCGCAATCTTCTGTAACGTTAAATGCGTCCCAACCTCCGAGCGCGCGCAGTACTTCTGTGCGAAAGTGATTGGATGTCCCTCCAAGAGGCAGCGAAAAGCCGGTGCGTTGCAAGCCGGGCAGCATGATATCGAACCATGTGCTGTATTCAGCGGTGAACCAGCGCGTCAGGAGATTCTGCCTGCTATTGTAATAGTTCAACTTGGCCTGCACACAGGCTACTTCTGATCCATGGTTAGCGAAGGTGAGGACAGCTTTCTTGAGCTGGTAGGGTTCTGGTTTGTCCTCGGCATCGAAAATTACGATGAACTGGCCCTTTGCCTGGAGCAAGCCAAAATTGCATGCGCGCGGTTTCGTTTGTGGACTGCCTTTGGGAACCGTCAGAACCGTAAAACCTGGAGGAAGGTACATCCCATATAACGCGGCTCGCGTTTCGTTATCATTTTCCTCTGTCAGAAAGAGTACCTGCAGCTTATCCATGGGATAATCAAGCGACTTCATGGCCTCAACGAACTGAGGCACGATGGCTGATTCTTTGTAAAGAGGACAAAGAATGGTGTAGGTTGGCCACTCAACGCCTAGCTGGTCTAGTGCAACAATGATCTCTTCATCAATTTTCTCTCCTGAGCTACTTCTGAATGAACTTGTTGCCAGGATACCGCTGGTTATAAACCCACTGATGTAGAGCAGAGTAACTATACCTAATGTGATAGTGAACATAACAAGATGTAGGAAAAGCAGACCTGCAATCCAACCGATCGCCAGAAGCGCAAAAATTGCAAGCTGGCTAGAGGTAATCACCTGCAGCGCCGAGGTGCGCTCCTGAAATGGTGCGAAGGTGCGAACTTCGCGTCCCCCTATCTTCTTGATCTCCAGGGCCGCGTCCTGATACGCCTGTTGCTTTTCTGGAGAAACTGGCAGATTGTTGTTGAGTTGCAGCCACTGCGCGTATCGCCACGTGCGCTCGCGTGTGCGTGGATCAACTGTGACAGGCCCGACGCCGGGAAAAGGGGTTGCTGGTACTGGTACACCTATAGCAAGGGTCGTCGGCACATTGGGAGGCATCCCAGTCGTTGAGTAGTATTCGCCTTGCTCTACCTGCTCGTCAGGCAATGCATCGTACCGGGGTGTGACCGGCACGGTAAATTGCGGTGTCCCGTTGGAGGGATAGAAACCAGGAGTTGAAAAGTCGTCGTCTTGCTGTATCTGAGACTGCGCATTGCGCACAGGTATACGGGGTATCTTAAAATTCTTTGACACGATCCCATCTTTCTACGCTTGTAAGGATTTGTAGTATGAATGTATTACCGTTGCAGCTTGCATCCCATTCAGGTTAAATGCTTGCACGTCATCCCATCCCCAGAAGAAGCTACCAAGAATATGCTGATCGGAAATGATGTTTGCCAGGGCCGCATCGCAAGCTGCTGCTTGCTCCTCAGGGTCTGGCGGCGCAGAACTCGTTGGCTCCCAGGAACGGTAAAGGGTATCCGCGCTGTTACGAAAGCCAATTTCAGAGATGAAAATTGGTTCCCCAAGCGCTTTGGCAAAGTTGTCAAGAGCAGCTTTTACCGTCTGTTTCCACAGTCCGAAGATCTGTTTTGGGTCTACCCGCTCTGGAGTGTCTGCCGCTGACACATAAGCTGAGACGCCGATCATCTTCAGCTCGGTGTTGTGCATCCAGGAAGGCGGTTTCTTTTGCAATGAGGACCAGTTCATATCATAGGTGAGCGCGCCTGGAAAGACGCTGCGTAGATTGGCAATCAATCCGTTCCATAGCGCGTCCGGTGCATTTTCTTGAAGCCACTCGTATTCGGTACCCAGGGCAAACTGCTCTACGCCATCCTGCGCGGCCATCACCGCATAGGGTTTAATGGCTTGCCAGTAGCTCTCGAACCATTGTTGTTCTTGTTGGAGGGACGTAAAGTTAATCGCTCCCGACCAGGCTTGAGGATCATTCACCTGTACTTGTATCAGTGGCGTGACAAAGACGTGAAATCCCAGGGCATGGGCAAGACGTAGGCCATAGTTGAACGACGAAACCGCGGGAGTGCCAATTCCCCCTTCTACCGCCGTAGAGGTAAGAGAGGACGAGTACAAAAGGACCGGCATTTCTATCCAGCACGCGGCAGTCCGCGTACGCATGTCCTGCAATTCCGTGAGCCATTTTGCATCTCTTTCACCGTAGGCCGTTGAACCCCATTGTGGAAAAGCGACACCCATCTGGAAATTTCCCTGCTTCGAACTACAGGGATTTGTGGGGCCTGATTGAGGCAAGTCCGCCAGGGGTGTAGAGAGTACCTTTGGTGTAGGTGTCACCACAGCAATGCCCCCCGTAAACAGATACACGAGGCTGGCGCTAACTATTACAATACCTCCCAGTAGGAAGAGAAAAGTATTTTTTTGAATAGAGATGGACTTCATCCACAAAGCTCCCCAGGCTCAACTGTGATGAAAAGTAGAAATTGAAAGCAAGCTTACACCGAGTCTTGTTTGTTTTATAGACTTACTTAACATGCGATATAACAAGTCAAACATCTCACAGCAAAATAGTACTATGAATCCCGAAAATCCTACTCGTGCCCTTTGGCCTTATATATACATGTCTCGATTTAAGGGCCATTTCACAATCCTTTTTACCGTGGACTTGCCTGCTTTGGTTTATGCTAACCATTCCCCATCGTTTGAACGACATTATCCTGATCCTGCTCTTAGGGAAGACCAGGCCCTGGGAATTTCAAGACCTTCCTTGACTTACCGCTGAGATTCCTCTACAATCGCCATATTGAACCCACAGTAGAGTAGCACTGCATCCACTTGCCTGGTGGCTTGATCGATTCTGAGGAGGCCCGATTGGTATGGCTGACCGCGTAGGACAACAACTTGGTAACTATCGCCTCGTGCGTTTGCTGGGGCGAGGAGGCTTCGCGGAGGTGTACCTGGCTGAAAATGTGCAGTTGGGCAGCGCAGCCGCGGTGAAAGTGCTGCACGCGCAACTGGCGAGTGAGGACATTGAACATTTCCGCAATGAGGCGCGTACCATTGCGCGCCTGGTACACCCACATATCGTGCGCGTCTTCGATTTTAACGTCCAGGAGGGGGTGCCTTTCCTGGTGATGGACTATGCCCCTAATGGAACGCTGCGCCAGCGTTACCCTAAAGGCACAAAGCTGCCCATTGGAACCATCGTGCCCTATGTCCGGCAGGTTGCTGACGCCCTGTACTATGCGCATGAGCAGAGGGTGATCCACCGCGATATCAAGCCAGAAAATATGCTGCTGGGCAGGCAGCAGGAGATCGTGCTTAGTGACTTTGGCATCGCTACGATATCGCAGAGTTCGCGTTACCAGAACACACAGGATATCGTAGGCACCGTAGCATATATGGCTCCCGAACAGATTCAAGGCAAGCCTCGTCCCGCCAGCGATCAATACGCGTTAGGCATAGCAGTGTACGAATGGCTGACCGGTGATCGGCCATTTCACGGGTCATCCACCGAGGTTGCCATTCAACATGCAGTCGCCACACCTCAACCAATCTATGAAAGAGTTCCCATCTCACCGGCTGTCGAACACGTGGTGATGACCGCGCTTGATAAAGACCCGAACAGGCGCTTCGCTCATGTGCGAGCGTTTGCCAACGCGTTAGAGCAGGCCAGCACGATGGAGCAACCCACCCCTCTATTCCAACCGCCCATGGGAAGTTCAAGCATGCCCACCTATTCGCCTCCAACGGCAGGAACGCCCCCTCCCAATGCTCAACCGGCCATGCCGTCCAACGCGCCAACCTTCATTTCAGCACCATCCGGACCTCAATATACAGCCCCATCATATAGAACATCATCGAGTACAGAGAATTTTCCGTCCAACGCGCCAACCTTCATTTCAACACCGCCGGGCGTCAATGCACCACGAGTCGGCGCATCACCGGCAGGCACAGCTCTCTCTGTCTATCGAGGGCATAGCGGCTGGGTGTATGCCGCGGCGTGGGCGCCTGATAACCGGCGCATCGCCTCGGCTGGCACTGACGGTGCCGTTCATACCTGGGACAGCGCCAATGGAGAACAGGTAGCGGTCTATCGCCAGCATACCAAACGTGTGAACGCTTTGATATGGCTCCCCGACGGTGGGCGTATCGCTTCTGCGAGCAACGATAAGACCGTTCATATCTGGGAAGCTGCGAGCGGAAGACAGCTTTCTTTCTATTCAGGTCATACCGACTGGGTGAATGCACTTGCAGGTTCTCCTGATGGCAGGCGCATCATCTCTGGCGGCAACGATAAGCAAGCGTATGTATGGGATGCCGGGTATCCACCGGCATCCCCACAGCCATTGTTGACCTATCGGAACAATTCCGC
>WNGK01004345.1_pt1 | contig 15192 bp, 16 predicted proteins | sample 5400601 | NCBI WGS metagenome assembly WNGK01 (sample SAMN13153376, study PRJNA577476) | soil metagenome | isolation source: 60 cm soil or saprolite under Garry oak tree replicate 1 | place: USA:California | collected 2016-06-15
TGGACGGCGTGCCGGGGCTCACTCAAGCGCCCATCGCGCCCGGGACCAGCTTCGACTACCGCTTTCGCCCGCCCGACGCGGGCACGTTCTGGTACCACGCGCATATCGGCGCACAGGTTGATCGAGGTCTCTACGCGGCACTGATCGTCGAGGAAGCTCAGCCCGTCGACGTCGATCGCGGCATCGTGCTCATGTTCGCGGTACCCCCGGGGCGGGCGGCTCGCCGGCGCCGGTGCTCGTCAACGGATCGCTGCGTCCCGATGTCCCAGTGCGGAGCGGCGAACGGTTGCGCCTGCGGTTGATCAACGCCACCACCGCGCGGGGTCTTTCTCTCAAGCTCGAGGGCCATGCTCCGTGGGTCATGGCGATCGACGGCCAGCCGACAGAACCGCTTCTCGCACGCGAGGGCCGCGTGGGGCTCGGACCAGGCAGTCGTGTGGATCTCTTCATCGACGCCACGCGCGAGGGCGGAACGGTCGCGCCCCTGGTCGAAGGCGTCCGGGATGAGCAGCCGGTCGCGCGGCTCGTCTACCAGCGCGGCGGCGAGGCGCGCGCCGCGCGCCGATCGGCACCGCTCCCGCTCCCGCCTAATCCGCTGCCAGCGGGCATCGACCTCAAGAATTCGCTCAAGGCCGAACTCAAACTCGGGAACGCCAGGCCGCTCGACCTTACGGGAACGCCGCCATTCACCGTCCGTCGCAGCCGCGCCGTGACCTTGGGCCTGCACAACCCGAGCGGCCGGTTGCAAGTCGTACACCTGCACGGACATCACTTCCGCCTGCTCGATCGGCTCGACGACGGTTGGAAACCCTATTGGATGGACACGCTGCTCGTTGGCGACGCGATCGAACGCGTTGCCTTCGTCGCCGACAATCCCGGCAAGTGGCTGCTCGAGGGCCGAGCGCTGGAGCGCCCGGACACAGAAACGGCCGCTTGGTTCGTGGTGGACTAGCTCGCTCCTGTTGCACCTTGCTTGGAAACCGTTCCCGCCCGGCGTTGCGCGGGCAGCCCACGGATCAGGCCGCCTGAGCCCTCGTCACCGTCCGGCAGCGAGTTGACCGAACAGTCGCCGGTAGATCCCGGGCATGACCTCGGGCAGGTCCTCCGCGATCAGCCCCGGACCGGCCGCGCTCCCCGCTTCGCCATGCAGCCAGACCGCCGCCGCCGCTGCCTCGAATCCCGGCATGCCTTGCGCTAGGCAGCCGGCCGCGATGCCGGCAAGCACGTCGCCCGAGCCGGCGGTGGCGAGCCAAGGCGGCGCATTGTCGGCAATCGCGGCGCGCCCGTCCGGGGCTGCAACAACTGTGTCCGGCCCCTTGAGGAGGACCACCGCTCCGGTCGTCTGCGCCGCCCACCGAGCCCTTTCAAGCTTCGAGGGAGCTTCGTCTCCCAATATCTTGAATAAACGACTGAACTCCCCTTCATGGGGCGTCATTAGCGTAGCCTTGCCTCGCGTTCTAATGGCGGCGCATAGGGCCTGCAGCTCATCAGCAAAGCTCGTGAGCGCATCGGCATCGAGCACCACCGCGCGCTCACCTTTGAGCGCCGCGAGAACCAAGTCCCGCATGGGCTGCCCCACACCACCGCCTGGTCCCAGCAGCACGACGTTGCGGCGGGGATCGTCGAGGAAGCTCGTAAGTTCATCGGCGCCATCGACCGGCCGCACCATGACGGCGAGGCTTGCCGCCGCATTGACCGCGAGCGCTTCGCACGGCGAGGCGATGGTGACGAGCCCCGCGCCTGCCCGCAACGCACCGCGCGCGGCGAGCCGCGCCGCGCCGGTCGAGGACACCCCGCCGGACACCACAACCGCGTGGCCGCGGGCATATTTGTGCCCGTCGACACGCGGCAGCGGAAAGCTTTTGGCCCAAAGGTTCGGCGCATTGATCGCGATGCGCGGTTTGATCTGATCGAGCACGCTCGCGGCAATTCCGATGTCGGCGATGCGAACATTTCCGCAGTGGAGCCGGCCGGGCAGCAGCACATGGCCGATCTTGCGACGAAAGAACGTCACCGTTTCCGTGGCGTTTACTGCGAGGCCCATCACCGCGCCGGTCGTGCCATTGATCCCGCTCGGCAGATCAACCGCATAGACGCAGGGCGCCGCGTTCATAGCCTCGATCATGGCGCGCGCAACACCCTCGATCGGCCGATCCAGGCCAGCGCCGAACACGGCATCGATGACAATGTCGGCGGGCATCAACGCCGCCGGCGCCGCCGCCGCTGTCGGAGCCTGCCAGCGCTGCGCAGCCAGGGCCGCATCATCCTTGAGCCGGTTAGGGTCGCCGACCAGAAGGACCCGCACCCGGTACCCGCGCTCGGCCAGGAAGCGGGCGGCGACAAAACCATCGCCCCCGTTATTGCCAGGCCCCGCAACCACGGCGACGCCCAGCCCCGGGGGATGGCGCGCGGTGACGGCATCAGCAACGGAGCGACCGGCGTTTTCCATCAGTGCGATGCCGGCAACCCCGCCCGCGATCGTGCGGCGGTCGGCCTCTGCCATTTCGGCGGTGGTGAGCAATTCGATCATCGCCGCCGCAGACTAATGCTGTGCCGAAGCGCGCGCGACCCTGCGTTATTTCTTTCGCTTACAGCGCAGGATACACCACAATGATCACAAAATAGGCAAATTGCTCAAAGTCTAATCCAGTGTCCGTTGGCGCCGACCGGAGCGCGTCTGTCCGTCACCGTTAAATAACTGATTGGCAGTCGCTTTTTTCTCTCGTGGGGGCTTGGCACGGACCCTGCTAACCGTGAGCGCGGCCAAGCCGGCGCTGCGCCGCTGGCAGGCCGCGGGGAAGGAAACGCGATGAAGAAGATCGAGGCGGTGATCAAACCCTTCAAACTCGACGAAGTGAAGGAAGCGCTGCAAGAGGTTGGACTGCAAGGCATCACCGTCACCGAAGCCAGGGGCTTCGGACGGCAGAAAGGACATACCGAACTCTATCGCGGGGCCGAATACGTCGTCGATTTTCTCCCCAAGGTGAAGATCGAGATTGTACTTGGCGACGACATGGTCGAGAAAGCGATCGAGGCGATCCGTCGCGCCGCCCAAACCGGGCGGATCGGCGACGGCAAGATCTTCGTCTCTAATATCGAAGAAGCCATTCGGATCAGAACCGGGGAATCCGGATTGGACGCCATCTGAACCGCTGGCTTCGACAACCTCGCGGCCACACGAAAGGGGTATCCGTTCAATGACGACCGCCAAAGACGCTTTGAAAATGATCAAGGACAACGACGTGAAATACGTCGACTTCCGTTTCACCGATCCACGCGGCAAGTGGCAACACGTCACCACCGATATCTCGACGATCGACGAGGATACGTTCAGCGAGGGCATCATGTTCGACGGCTCCTCGATCGCCGGCTGGAAGGCGATCCACGAGTCCGACATGCAGCTCATGCCCGATCCGGAAAGCGCCTGCATCGATCCGTTCTACGCCGAGACGACGATGGTCCTGGTCTGCGACACGCTCGAGCCGTTGACGGGCGAGCCCTATAACCGCGACCCGCGCTCGATCGCCAGAAAGGCCGAGGGTTTGGTCAAGTCCATGGGCGTGGGCGACACCGTCTTCTTCGGACCGGAGGCCGAGTTCTTCATCTTCGACGACGTCAAATACTCCGCGCAGCCGTACAACACCGGCTTCAAGCTCGATTCAGTGGAATTTCCGGTCAACTCCGACACCGATTACGAGGGCGGCAATCTCGGTCACCACATCGGGTTCAAGAAGGGCTACTTCCCGGTGCCGCCGCTGGACACGGCGCAGGACATGCGTTCGGAAATGCTCGGCGCCATGGCGCGCATGGGCTGCAAGGTCGAAAAGCATCACCACGAGGTCGGCTCGGCTCAGCATGAGCTGGGGTTCCAGTTCGCCCCCATGGTGCGCATGGCCGATCAGATGCAGATCTACAAGTACTGCGTGCAGCAGGTCGCGCAGATCTACGGCAAGACCGCGACCTTCATGCCCAAGCCCGTGTACGGCGACAACGGCTCCGGCATGCACTGCCATCAATCGATCTGGAAGGAGGGCAAGCCCACCTTCGCCGGCAACAAATATGCCGACCTCTCGGATACCGCGCTCCAATACATTGGCGGCATCCTCAAGCACGCGCGCACGATCAACGCGTTCACCAACCCCACCACCAATTCCTATAAGCGGCTGGTGCCGGGTTTCGAGGCGCCGGTCTTGCTCGCTTACTCGGTGCGCAACCGCTCGGCCGGCTGCCGCATCCCGCTTGCCTCCTCGCCCAAAGGCAAGCGCGTCGAGGTGCGCTATCCGGATCCGCTTGCCAACCCCTACCTCGCCTTTGCCGCCATGCTGATGGCGGGTCTCGACGGCATCAAGAATAAGCTCGATCCCGGCCCCGCCATCGACAAGGATCTCTACGACCTGCCGCCGGCGGAGCTCAAGCAAATTCCCACCGTGTGCGGCTCGCTGCGCGAGGCGCTCGGCTATCTCGACAAGGATCGCGCCTTCCTCAAGGCAGGAGGGGTGTTCGACGATGACTTCATCGACACCTACGTGGATCTCAAGATGCAGGAGATCATCCGCTTCGAGCACACCCCGCATCCGGTCGAGTTCGAAATGTACTATTCAGCGTAGCGTCCTCCCAACATCGCATTGCGATGCACCTCAACGGGCGCCCGCGGGCGCCCTTTCTTTGTTTCGGGTGCCGTAAGGGAAAACGATGATCACGTCCCAATCGCGCCGGAGAGCGGGACGAACAGATCTTCGATCGGAATCGGCCGGGCGATGAAGTGCTGTTCGACCATGTACGCGACCAGCGCCTGCAAGGTCGCCTGATTGGCCTCAATGCCATAAGGAAAGGCATCGCCCCCGAAGACGTCGTCGATCTCCTCCACATCGTCTATCAGCCACGGCAGCATGGCGCTGAGCGACCCGGCGTAGCGCATTCGGCTGCGGGCGCGGCGCTTCGACTCGACGAATGCGTTGTAGAGGCTCCCCGCGATCCAGCGCTGCCGCTCGTAGAGATCGCGGCGCACGGCGATGAGATGCATGATCGGAAAGATCTTGGTCCGTTGGTAGAGTTGGCGCTCGAGCAGGCGGTAGTCGGGGAACAGGCGGGCGACATCGGGGTGGCGCCCGAGCTCGTCGGGCTTGCGCGATCCTATCAGCGCGTCGATCGCGCCGCGCGCGAGCAGCGTTCCGAGCGGCTCAGCGCTGGTGTTTTGCTCGATTTGAACAGGCCGCAGCAGCGCCGGCGCGTGCGGGCTGCCGTGTGCGCCCGGTTTCTCCACCGCGCCCTCCACCCATCGGATGGTTGCGAGATCCACGTTGAATTCATGCATGAGATGCCCGCGCGCCCAGATCGCCGCGGTCTGGGTATAGAGCGGCAGTCCGATGCGCTTGCCTTCGAGATCCTTCGGCGTGCGGATGCCGCGCCGGGTATTGATGAAGATGTAGCCGTGTCGAAAGACGCGCGAGGGAAACACCGGCAGCGCGACGAATGGACAACCGCCGCGGCCCATCAGGCTGATGAATTCGGACGCCGACAGCTCCGCCACGTCGAATTCTTGCCCGCCCACCATGCGGTCGAAAATCTCGCGTCCCGATTTCAACGTGATGCAGTTGAGGGTCAGCCCCGCGGGGACCACGTCCTCCTCGCGGATCGCGTCCATCCGATCGTAACGGCAGCAGGCAAAGGTCAGGGCAAGACGCGACATGGCTCGCGAGGCTTGGCCGGCGGTCACGTGCGCTCGCCGCTTCTGCGCGGCGAATGACGCCGATTGGACCCAAAGCTAGCGCTTGGAGAACTGGAACGAGCGCCGCGCTTTGGCCCTGCCGTATTTTTTGCGCTCGACCACGCGCGGGTCGCGGGTGAGGAAGCCGCCACGCTTCAATGCGCCGCGCAGATCGGGCTCATAGTTCATCAGCGCCTTGGACAGGCCGTGGCGCACGGCGCCAGCCTGGCCGGACAAGCCGCCGCCCGAAACGGTGCAGGTGACGTCGAACTGGCCGCTGCGGTTGGTCGCCACCAGCGGCTGCTGGATCAGCATGCGCAGCACCGGCCGCGCAAAATAAATCTCGATCTCGCGGGTATTGATGACGATCTTGCCGGCGCCGGGCTTGACCCAAACCCGCGCCACCGCATCCTTGCGCTTGCCGGTGGCATAGGCCCGTCCCTGCTTGTCGAGCTTTTGGACGTATTTCGGAGTTTCGGGCGCGGCAGCCGGCTTGAGCGCCGACAGTTGATCGAGCGACTGCATGGTTTCGGCCATGGTCACACGCTCCTCGTGTTCTTGCGGTTCAAGGCGGCAACGTCGAGCGTTTCGGGGTTCTGCGCCGCGTGCGGATGTGCGGGGCCAGCATAGACGCGCAGATTGCCGAGCTGCACGCGCCCAAGCGGTCCGCGCGGTAGCATGCGTTCGACCGCTTTCTCCACGACCCGCTGCGGAAATTTGCCCTCCAGGATCGAGCGCGCGGTGCGCTCCTTGATGCCGCCGATATGGCCGGTGTGATGGCGATAGATCTTGTTCTCGCGCTTCTTGCCGGTCAGCACGATTTTTTCCGCGTTGACGATGATGACATTGTCGCCGTCATCGACGTGAGGGGTGTAGGTCGGCTTGTGCTTGCCGCGCAGCCGCATCGCCACCAGGCTTGCGAGGCGGCCGACCACGAGGCCAGTGGCATCGATGACGACCCATTTCTTCTCGATCTCGGCGGGCTTGGCCGAAAAGGTTTTCATGACACGGCGTTCCGTAACGACTGGCGAACATGTCTCGCTGCGCGCGGCTCATACACCCGCGGCCCGGCTGCGGTCAACGCCGTCATCAATATATCTCCGTTCACTCAATCGTTTATCATTATGGTCCTATAGTACCTCCCCACCTCCCGGCGGAATCGAATACGTCGAGGTCGCGTGGGCCACGGGCTCCGCCTCGCCGGGCGAGCAAATGGTGACCTCGCCGGTGGCGAGCCGCTTGCCGAGCTTGAGCAGCCGCGCCTCGGCGACTAGGTCGCGCGGCGCGGGCCTGCGCAAAAAATTGATGTTGAGGTTGATGGTCACGGCCAGCGGGACCGGACCGATCGTGGCAAGCACCCCCACATACATGGTAAAGTCCGCAAGCGCCATCATGGTGGGCCCGGAAATCGTACCGCCCGGCCGTACCGAGACCTGACGGAAAGTCTGTCGCACCCGGCAGCCGCGCTCCCACACCCCTTCGATTACAAGGCCGCTCTTGGGATGGAAAACTTGCGGAAACTCGGCGAGGAAAAAGCGCTCGAGCTCCTCGACTGTCATCACCACCGCCATCCGCCGCCCTCCAGGATGGCAACAGAACTAGACGATTGTAGGCAAATGAAAAAGATCGGCGGACGCTCAGCTCACATACGACGCGGAACTCGTGGGTCGCGATGGGCGCATTTGCGCATCAACGGTGCGGCGCACGCTCCGCACCGCAGCTGGGACGCGAGCCCGGATCTATCACGCCTTGCCGAATTGCTTGCGCAGCTCATCTTTCGCCCGCATCAAGGTCCTCTTACGGGACGCGGGCAGGCTCTTGCCGGCACGATTGATGTAGAAGGTGAGCATGGAAAGCGCGGAGCGAAAGGGACTGCTTTTCCGACGTCTGCTTCTTTCAGCCGATCGTTTCAACGACGCCGCGATCCGCTTGGGATCGCGTAATGCGAAGACGCCCTTGTCGAGGGTCAGCGCATCGCTGTGTTCGGTCACGTGCTGCGACCAACGCCGGCCTGTCCGCGCCGCGCGCCGCGACGACCCGCTTTGCCGCGGGCTGCGGCGCTTGCGCCCGGCGTTCCTCCTTGAGGCAGCTGTCTTCCTTTCCATCGCGCCACCCCGTCGCGAATGATTGTCCTCACGCCTTAACGCGCCGGCACTCTCCCTGTTCCGCGGTAGCTTGCGCCGCCCGCCCGCTGCGCTAAGTAGAAGGGAGATGGACGAGGTTCCCGGAAACCGACGCCAATGAAAGCCCAATCCTCCGCACCTGCGAGCGGTCCCGCAGCCGCGAACGAGCCGGTCGTGGTGCGGGAGGATACCGGCAACATTGCCGTTCTCACGCTCAACCGCCCGCAGGCCCGCAACAGCTTATCCGAGGCGATGCTGGCGGCCCTGTCGCAAGAGCTCGAAAGCCTTGCCGCGGACGAGCGCATCCGCGCGGTGGTGCTCGCGGCGCAGGGGAGCGCGTTCTCGGCCGGACATGACCTCAAGGAATTGACCGCCCATCGCACCGATGCGGATGGGGGGCGCAGCTACACCCGCCACATCATGGAGCGCTGCAGCGCGGTGATGCTCGCCATCCTACGGCTGCCACAGCCGGTGATCGCAGCGGTCGAAGCGACCGCCACTGCGGCCGGCTGCCAGCTGGTCGCGACCTGCGATCTGGCGGTCGCTTCCACGAGCGCCAAGTTCTGCACGCCGGGCGTGCATATCGGCCTGTTCTGCTCGACTCCCATGGTCGCGCTCTCGCGCAACCTGGCGCGCAAGCATGCGCTCGAGATGCTGCTCACCGGCGACATGATCTCGGCCGCAGACGCCTATCGCGTCGGGCTCGTCAACCGCGTGGTCGAGCCCGGCACGGCCCGCGACGAGGCCCTCAAACTTGCGCGCAAGATCGCCGCCGAGTCGGCGGCGGCGGTGAAGTTCGGCAAGGAGGCATTCTACCGCCAGCTGGAAATGGGCATCGCCGATGCCTACGACCACGCGACCGAAGTGATGGTGAAAAATATGATGGCGCGCGACGCCGAGGAGGGTATTTCCGCCTTCGTCGAGAAGCGCCAACCGACCTGGGAGGATCGGTGATGACGGCTCCGGTCCGTTGGTCCTGCGGCCGTCAAGGACAGCGGCTCAGGAATTTATCGCGCGCATGATCGCGTCGCAGCGGCGGCGCAGGCGAGGCTTGGCGAAATCAAGAAAGGCGCGCAGTTTCGGCGGCGGATGCCGTCCCCCCGGATAGAGGAGATGGATCGGCAGCTCGTGCCCTTCGTGCGCCGGCAGCAGCCGAAGGAGCGAACCGCGGGCAATATCGTCAGCGGCCTGGTAGCTGAGCACACGGGTAATACCGAAATCGGCTCTCACCACATCAAGGGCGGCTTCGGCCGTGGTCACGATGAGCCGCGGTCTTATGGCGACGCTCGTTTCGCCGGTCTCGTTACGAAATATCCAGCGCTCAACGCCCGCAACGCCGGAGAACGCGACGACACCGTGCGCGCCGAGATCCGCGGGCGTTTGCGGGGTGCCGTGTTGCGCCAGATAGGTGGGGGAAGCGACCACGATGCGGCGCACGGCGCCGACCCGGGTCGCGACCGCCGAGCTTTCCGCCAGCACGCCGATGCGCACCGCGACGTCGAGCCCCTCCTCCACCAGCTCGACGGGCCGATCGATCAAGATGAGCGCGACCGACACGTCGGCAAAGCGGCCGAGGAACTCGGTCACGATCGGCAGCACGTGTAGACGTCCGAACAGGATCGGCGCGGTGACGCGCAATTCGCCCCGCGGCTCTATGCCCTCGCCCGCCGCCGCGCGTTCGATCTCCTCGAGATCGGCGAGCACACGGCGCGCGCCAGCCAGAAACCGGTCGCCCGCCTCGGTGAGGCTGACCGCGCGCGTGGTGCGGTTGAGAAGTCGTACCCCGAGCCGCGTTTCGAGTTCGCCCACCGCGCGGGTAACCGCGGCCGGTGAGCGCGCGAGCCGGCGCGCGGCCGCGGTGAAACTGCGGCGCTCAGCGACTTCCACAAAGGCCGCAACGCTATCGATACGGTCCATGTTGTTGCATATATTGCAATAATTTCTTCCGACCAAAGAATATTATCATCAAATAAGAAATGATCCATATTGTGCTACGGGGTCAATCTCGGCCCTACGAGAGGTCCCCGGGACCAACTTGCTGACCAACCTGCGAGCTTGGCGAGGCCGGCTCGCGTGTTCGACGGTTCGCGCCATGACCAACAACAGCGACATCGTCTTTCCGCCGGCGGCCCGACGTGCGCAAGCCGAGCGCGGTTCGGCACGCGCCTACGAGAAACGCATCGCCGCGGGCTTTCCCGATCGCGTGACGCCTGAGCTTGCGACCTTCATCGCCGAACTCGATACCGCGTTCCTCGCGACCGTATCCGCTGACGGCGCGCCCTATATCCAGCACCGCGGCGGCCCGCAGGGCTTCATCAAAGTGCTGGACGAGAAAACGCTCGGCTTCGCCGACTACGCCGGGAACCGCCAGTACATCACGCTCAGCAATCTCGCCGAGAACGATCGCGCCTATCTGTTCCTGCTCGATTTCGCGCGCCGGCGTCGGATCAAGCTCTGGGGACGCGCGCGCGTGGTCGAAGACGACCCGGCACTGCTCGCTCGGCTCATCGATCCCGGTTATCGCGCCCGCCCCGACCGCGCGATCCTGTTTACGGTGGAGGCATGGGACGCGAACTGCTCCCAGCACATCACCGCGCGCTTCACCGAGGCCGAAATCGAGGAGGCCACGGCCGCGCTGCGGGATCGGATCGCGGCGCTGGAGGCGGAAAATGCGCGGCTGCGCGCAGCGGCGTCTCCCGCCGCGCCGCGGGAGAGCGCAGGCGCGCCTCGCGTTTCGGCGCAATAGCGCTCTTCCGCGCGCGCCGCCGGCTCCTTATGTTCAACGCGAAAAGGCGCCCGGCATGGACCACGACCGTTACGACGACAGCTACATCCGCGGCATCCTCAACACCGTGAAGACGATCGCGATGGTCGGGGTTTCCGCCAATACCAGCCGGCCGAGCTACTTCGCCTTCAAATATCTGCTCGAGCGGGGCTACCGCATGATCCCGGTCAATCCCGGACTCGCCGGGCAGGACCTGCTGGGGCGCAAGGCCTACGCCAAGCTCAGCGACGTCCCCGAGCCGATCGACATGGTCGATATCTTCCGCGCCTCGCGCTACGCCGTCGAAATCGTCGAGGAGGCGCTCGCGCTCACGCCGCGCCCGCAAGTGATCTGGATGCAGCTCAGCATCCGCAACGATGAGGCGGCGAAGCTCGCGGAGGCGAACGGCCTCAAGGTGGTGATGAACCGCTGCCCGAAAATCGAATACGGGCGCCTGTCGTCGGAGATCGCCTGGATGGGCGTCAACACCCGCACCCTCACCGCCAAGAAGGCTCAGCTGTTCGGACGCGGCATCCAGCGCATGGCGCTCAACCGCGTCACGCTCGCGGGCGGCGCCACCGACGCCGCGGTGCGTGCAGAAAAGCCCGACCGCTAAAACGAGCAGAGTTGCCCGCGTTCGTGTCCGCGCCAGGACGCGGCCGCTGGACGCCTTGACGCCCGGAGGCGCTTCGATAAACCAACGAGAGGATCCGCGGACCGCCCGGTCCCGGCAGGACGAGGACCGGCCATGACCGATCGCATCCCAGGCTTTGCCACGCTCGCGATCCATGCCGGCGCCCAGCCCGATCCGACCACCGGTGCGCGCGCAACGCCGATCTATCAGACGACCTCCTTCGTGTTCGAGGACGTCGACCACGCGGCCTCGCTGTTCGGCCTGCAAACCTTCGGCAACATCTATACCCGCATCGGCAACCCGACCAATGCGGTGCTGGAGGAGCGCGTTGCTGCGCTCGAAGGCGGCACCGCGGGTTTGGCGGTTGCGTCCGGCCACGCCGCCCAAGTCATCGTGATGCATTGCTTGATGCAGCCGGGCGATGAATTCGTCGCCGCGAAGAAGCTTTACGGCGGCTCCATCAATCAGTTCAATCACGCGTTCAAGAATTTTGGTTGGAACGTGGTGTGGGCCGAGCCCGACGATATCGGCACGTTCGAGCGCGCGGTGTCACCGAAGACCAAGGCGATTTTCATCGAGTCGATCGCCAATCCGGGCGGCGTCATCACCGATATGGAGGCGATCAGCAAGATCGCCAAGAGCGCTGGCGTTCCGCTGATCGTCGACAACACCTTGGCCACGCCCTATCTGTGCAAGCCGATCGACTACGGCGCCGATATCGTCGTGCATTCGCTCACGAAATTTCTCGGCGGCCACGGCAACTCGATCGGCGGGGTCATTGTCGACGGCGGTACGTTCAATTGGTCGCGCGAAAAGCGCTATCCAATGCTGTCCGAGCCGCGGCCGGAATATCACGGCATCGTGCTGCACGAGACCTTCGGCAATTTTGCCTTCGCCATCGCCTGCCGTGTGCTGGCCTTGCGCGACATCGGGCCAGCGCTGTCGCCATTCAACGCCTTTCTCATCCTCACCGGAATCGAGACGCTGCCGCTGCGCATGCAGCGGCACTGCGACAATGCTTTGGCGGTGGCGCAGTGGCTCGCCGATCAGCGCGAGGTGGCGTGGGTGAGCTATCCGGGGTTGCCCGGCGACCGTTACCACAATCTCGCGAAGAAATACGTGCCCAAGGGCGCGGGCGCCTGCTTCACGTTCGGACTCAAAGGCGGATATGACGCGGGCATCAGGCTCGTCTCCAACGTCAAACTGTTTTCGCATCTTGCCAATATCGGGGACACGCGTTCGCTCATCATTCATCCGGCCTCGACCACTCACCGTCAGCTCACCGACGCGCAGAAGGTCCAAGCCGGTGCGGGACCCGACGTCGTTCGCCTCTCGATCGGGCTGGAGGACAAGGATGACATCATCGCCGATCTCGAGCAGGGATTGGCGGCGGCGTGAAGGGGCACGACGAGGACAACGCTTGCAGCGCGGCCCTGCTCACGACTTGCGCAGCGTACGCGCCACGTAATCGCGAACGCGCTCGAGCGTCTCCGGCGCGGTCCAAATTTGTTCGATGGTGGCGTCAAGGTCCGGGCTTTGCATGCGCTCCAAAGCCGGCGCGCGGATCTGCCGTTTGCTCAATGCGAAGGCTTTGGGTGGGAGCGCAGCCAGCGATTTTGCCGCCGCGACCGCGCGCTCGAGCAGCACCTGCGGCTCGATGACCTCATGGATGAAGCCCCGTGCGACGGCCTCGAGCGGCGTATAAGTCGCGCCGCTGTAGATCGCATCCGCAAAAAATTGCGGCGCGATGGCGTAGCGCATGATCTCCATGGCCACGGGCGGGAATGGAACACCGACGAGGAGCTCGGTCACGCCGATGCGGCCGCCGTCGCGCGCCATCAGCCGCTTGTCGGCGGCGCACGCGAGCACGCAACCGCCGGCGATGGCGTGGCCGTTGATCGCCGCCACGACCGGCGCCGGATGGGAGAAGACGGCGGCGAACATCCCGCTCAGAACCGGCAAGAATTTGCGCACGTAGGGCGCACCGCCCTCGAGCAGGCGCACGAGGTCGACGCCCGCGGAAAATGTGCGCCCGGTCGCGGTCATGACCACGGCGCGCGCGGGCGGTATCTCGGCAAAGCGCGCGGTCAGCGCTTCGCAGAACTCCATGCTGATGGCGTTGACCTTGCCGTGAGCAAGGTGCAGCACCGCCACACCGTCTTGCTCAGTGACCTCGATCACGTCGCCTGCTCCTCGTGCCGCAAGACGGTGTCGCCCACGGCCTCGCCGACGCGCGCCCCGCGCCGCTCGAGGCGCTCGGCGTGCACCACTGCCATGGCGAGCACCACCATGGCCATGGCCTGGTGCAGAAGCGCCAGCGCAAGCGGCGCCTGGTGGATGAGCGTCGCGATCCCGAGCGCGGCCTGAAGGATGACGGCCGACGCCAGCGCGAGCGCCGCCGTGAGCGCGGCCCCTCCCCTCAGCGTGCGCGCGACGTCGGCGGCGTGCAGCACCGCGAGCAGCGCCAACGCGTAAGCCGCCATGCGGTGATCGAACTGCACCGTGAGTGTATTCTCGAAAAAATTGCGCCATAGCGGCGAATAGAAGAACAGGCGGGCGCCTTCCGGCACCACGGTCCCATCGATCAGCGGCCAGGTGTTGTAGATGAGGCCGGCGCGCAGCCCGGAGACCAATGCGCCGAGATAGATTTGAACGATCACGAGGGCGAGAACAGCCAACGCGCCGGCGCGAACGCGCGTCGGCGCCACGATGGGTGCTCGCGGCACGAGCCCCTGCGCCGTCCACACGATGGCGGCGAAGATGACGCAGGCGAGCGTCAAGTGAAACGCCAACCGATATTGCGACACGCTGATACGCTCAGCGAGGCCCGAGGCGACCATCCACCAGCCGACCGCGCCGAGCGCCGCGCCAAGGGCGAAAATCGTCCACAACCGCACGCGCAGCGGCGGCTCGATCCAACCCCGCCAAAGGAACCAGAGAAACGGAATGAGGAAGGCAGCACCAACGAGCCGCGCCAACAGGCGATGCGTCCATTCCCACCAATAGATGGTCTTGAACTCCTCTAGGCTCATTCCCGCATTGTGCTCGCGGTACTGCGGGACGGTCTTGTACTTGTCGAATTCGGCTTGCCATGCGGGTGCATCGAGCGGCGGCACCACGCCGGTGACCGGCTTCCATTCCACGATCGACAAGCCCGACTCGGTGAGCCGCGTCGCCCCGCCCACGACCACGGTCACGAACATCAGGGCCGCGACCGCCAGCAGCCACAGCCGGACGGCGCGGCGGCGAGTGGCGGCGAACAGGGCGAGGTCGGTCATGGGATCATTCGCTTGCCGGGGGCGCCGCGGACCATATAGTTGCGCGAGCGTTCCCGCAATTGAGCCACACGATGCCCATCCGCGTGCGCAAGCTCATCGGTGCGATCCTGCTGATCGTCTTGGTGGCGACGTGGGCGCTCCTCGCGATGGCATTGGCGCAATCGCCGCTGGTCAAGGCCAACGGCGTGATCGAGGTGATCTACTACGTGGTCGCGGGGCTCGGCTGGGTGCTCCCGGCGATGCCGCTCATTCGCTGGATGTCGCGACCAGACCCCGCGTAATCCAGCGCGGGCGGTGGTGCACGACGTGACATTGCTTTCTTCAGCTGCTCCAGCCCCCCGCTGGAAAGATATTTATTTGAATATGCGTTAATCGGGCTGCGCTACGCCTCCGACAATCACGCGCCGTCATCGATCGCATTTTGGCCCGGAGGGACCAAACGCATTGTCCGATCATTGAATTGGTCAATGTATCCTGTCAGCAATGATCCCGAGCACGATAAGGATCGCAGCGAGCACCCATGCGATCAATCTCAAGTCTCGCCGGACGAAAACAACGCTCTGGCGAACGAGATCGTCATCGAACACAGACGGCCTTGCGACCATCTCTTTGTCCGATTGCCGGTCTGTCCACACGGCAATAGCGACTACAGCAAAGCATGCGATGATCGTGAACATGATGTCTGC
>WNGK01041495.1_pt1 | contig 15183 bp, 16 predicted proteins | sample 5400601 | NCBI WGS metagenome assembly WNGK01 (sample SAMN13153376, study PRJNA577476) | soil metagenome | isolation source: 60 cm soil or saprolite under Garry oak tree replicate 1 | place: USA:California | collected 2016-06-15
CAAGAAGTAGTGGTTCGTTTTCTTGAAGAAGATTTTCTGCCGCTTCAGTCCTTCTCTTAATGGTCAGTCCTGTTCTCGCCAAAAAGTCTGCTAACGTTCCGAGCATCCCTCAAAAAGCATTTCTGCCGGGTCGTCAGTCCCCTTGAGATGCCGTCATAAAGTGGGCTAGCATACGGGAGCCGCTTTGAGTCGCTCGCCTAGGATGAAGGCCCGGCAGAGGCTGCCGCGAACACCTGGGGCGAGGATGATACACTTGGTGATGCAGAGGACGAACACATTGATCCCGACGCCAGCAATGGCGTAGGCAAACGCATCATGGAGGAAATGAGTTTGCAACCCAATCAAGATGCCAATAAACAGTATGATGTAGAAGAATATACTTGGCCCCCATTGTCCGAAGTTCTTCAGCGAGAGATCATCTAAGAGGGGCACGGTGGACAGCCCCTTTTTCCTCGCCTTGTTAAGGGTGCGCGTGGCTAGCTGATAGCACAGGATGTTAGTGAGGGCGGGAATCGGGTATCCCACGATAACCGCCTCAAGCCACCAGGCGGGCTGATATAAATTCGCAAGGAGCACCAGTGGAAGAGCGGTAATAGACATGGTGCGCAAGAAGAATTCGGTGACAACAGCGAGCTTTCCTCTTATCGGCCAGGTTGTGAGTCCGGCGAGAATGTTCTGGTAGTACGCCACCTGGACCAAACCCACGCTGAATCCAACCAGGCGACATGGCAGGTTGATAGCACCGAAGATGTAGCCTGGTGCTTGGAGTTTGTCGAGAAACGGCACGCATGTGCCGCCGCAGCCAGGTATCAGTGTCTGGGGGATACTTAAATAATAGGGGACAAAGGGATTCAGCCCAAAATCCCGCGCTCCCCAGACGGTGGACACCAGGAAAATCAGATACCAGCTGATGGTGCTGACGACCAACCACCCGTAGAGCCGACCGGTATGCTTGGCGATCTCTGGATGCGTCGAGGACGACCGGGTTATGCGCCACAGTCCTCGAGCACGGGTGAGCTGACGCTTGGGATAAAAGAGCGCGATAAACTGCTGGACCCAGAAGAATTTCCCTGGCTTCACCTCACTCTCTGGAGGGAGCACCTCCAGCAAGTCCGTGAAGATGCTACACAGGTCTTTTATGTCCTTCAGAGGAAAGATCAATAAACGATTCTCTGGCTTCTTATCGATCAGATCCTCAATAAACCGTGCCAGGTATGGCGCGTACTGGTAGAGACTATCAGGGATCACATCTCCCTGGACCCCGATGGGATCCGCGAGTTCGATTAGAATCATGCCGAAGGAATACAGGTCTGGTCTACCGGAGCTCTCACCACTTCTCACTTCGGGGGCCACAAACCGCGCATCCCGGCCCGCTTCGAGTCCGAGGTGGCTGGTATAGAGATAATTGCGCCCAAGGTCGATGAAGACAATTTTTTCAATCGTTTTATCCGGTTTGGTGCAGACGATAATATTTGAGGGGGTCAGATCCTCGTGCTTGATACCAGCGCTGTTAGCCTGGGATAACTCGTCTAGTGCTTCAAGCAGTGGCTTTCCTAAGGATCTCAGCAAGTCAGTACGCAGAAGGAGTGGCGTCTTGTTCCTAACCTCCTCGGCTCTGCGTTTCTCCAAGACCTCTTTCAAGGTGTCTCCATTGATAAAGTCCATAAGAATCCACTTGTCAGTTGACGAGAGGGCTCCAATGATTACAGAGGGTATTTTATCCCCACCGTAACGTACTGCGTAGTTGCGTGTGGCTTCCTTGATATCGGGAATATCTGTGTATGGGAAGAGCAGACACTTGAGTGCTACCTCCTCTCTGGCCAGAATGTTTATCTTGTGACGCAGAATAAACGATGTGGTGCCTACCCGATACAGAGTCAGCTTACGGGGTTTATTAGGCTCTAAGTCTTTCCACAGGGTTTTCCAGTAGTCCTTAGCCATTTCCAGGTTCGTCTCTTCCTGATTTTCTGTTGGACTGTTCTTGAGCGTAGCGGGGATCTGTGATGGAGGCGCGTAGACTTCCTTGAACCAGTTTTGTACAGCGGCATCGCCTAACAGTTCTTGCGCCCATTTAAGATTGATAGGTGAGGAAGTTCGGCCTTGCCGCTCAGCTATATCCAGGAGTTCTAACATGAAACAGACTAGCCCGATAGCACCTCGGATTTTATCGAGGGGTGTGCCCTCCTTTTTCACACGCTCGTAAGCTTTTTTCAGTGCTTCAGCACATTCGCTGCGATTCTTGAAGGACATCGGCACCAAGCTCAAGAGTGACTTCAGCACGTTCTCCAAGCCCGACTTGAGCCCATCCTCTAATTCAGCCCGCGTTCGAAGATTGCGTTGTGCTAATTTGTTATATGTCTCATACTCTCTTTGCACTTCCTGTATGGTTTTATCATCTTGGTTGTGAGCAACCTGATGTAATAGCTTTTCCAGATTGATGGAGTTGTGACCTGCCATGAGTTACTCCCTTCCTACATGTATCCTTGTACACTTTTGCTAGTTCCTGGTTTCTTCTAGGAGGTCCCCGACTTGAGCCCTGGAGAGTGATTACGGCTGGGTGAACAATCTAGGCTGTAGATATATGTGATCGGGACAGTCTTCGCTATCGATCGCCTTGATCATCGCGCTATATCCGGCGCGGAGCCCCTGCAAAAGAACACCTCGATCCTGGGAGTAACGGGTGACATCGTGTGCCCCAGTAGGACAAGCCACCTCAAGAATAAAAGGCGGCCCTTCCTGGCGTCTACTCACCTCTTGGAGGTGCTGCCGCAGTTGCCTGTATCGCTTGACCGTATCGAGGTAAGCAGTACCGAGGCCCGAGCGTATGCGCTGCAAGTATCCTGCCATCAAGAGCTGCCCTGCCAAATTGGCGACCCGAGAGGGGCTGTTCAGGCGTGTTTGTATTATCAGGATGTGTGTGCAGCCATCTTCAAGCGCGGTGAGAACTGGGTGAGCCAGTAAGATACCACCGTCCAGGAACAGGTCACCGTCGTAGGCGATGGGGGTACCGGCTGCTAATGGAAGGCAGGCCGATGCTTTGAGCACCGCCTTGAGGTCTTCCTTGGAAGTGAAGCGTGTGAAGTCTCTGGGTTTCAGGTCTCGGATCGACGATGCGGCAACATGCAACTCAATCGGTGACGCCAGCACAGTTGCATAGTCCAATGGCTTGGCCGTTTCCAAAACCACGTCCATGACGTAATCCAGGGACATTGCCGGTTGACCTCTCAGTACTCGGCGTACATCGAGAAATGCCCGGCTAAGAAGATTGTCGTAGTAGATTGAAAGCGCGTACCATCCAATGCCCGCGAGAAAGTATGCGCAGTTCATCGCTCCGGCTGAATAGGAGTAAACCGCATCGAAGGAACGTTCCAGTTCGCGGTCCATGAGTGTGGCCATCATAGCCCCTGAGACGATACCGCGCATCCCACCACCCTCAATGGCCAGTCCTACCCGATAGCCGTCGCTGCGTGATCCGGGCAAACTGCCCTCGTTGCGGCGTCGATAGAGAAGCTCCACGATGGGATGGGTGGTTGGCATTAGATCCTTCCTTTCGAGATCGTTTGGGCTGTGCGGTCCTACAAGTACCTCAAAGGTCTGGGTGTTAGCGCCGGCCTTCTCTACATGCGCTGCCAGACTACCAGGCAGTGTCTCTGCCCAAAGGGACCATCTGTCTTGATACGCAGGAGATATACATAGTGTAAGACCTCACCGCAATGGTAACGTCGGCCAAGAAGATCCAACCAGTCATTATGTTTCTGGTTAAAACGTCTCGTTCTTGTCTTACTTACAACAGACATTACGATTGAAACTACTATGATAGCTGCAACGCAGGCTAATAACAGAGTAAATGATTGTATATTAATGCTATTTCCATCCGCAGCTTCTAAACTCGCGCAGGAGGCAAAAGACAACAAGACTAGTGGTGGCATTATCATCAATAAACAAAGAATCGTAAACCAATTTATTCCCTTTCTAGGTTCGTCTGCTGTTAAATTTTGAGCCAAAGGGCTTTGTGTCGAAACATTCTGTGGATATTGCACAGCATTTCCATTAACAACACCCTGAACCTGAATTGTTGTGTATCTTGTATCTTGATCTACGATTACCCTAGCATTTCGAACATTGTCTTCTCCACATCGTGTACATCTAACGTTCATGATCTTCTCCTTTTCATGTCCTGTCTTTGTCGGAACTAAGGCGCCTTTGCCTGGACGACCGAGCGCGGCCCGCGGGTGAAGCCACTCCCGTTCCAGGTAAACGTGTCGGTAATCTGCAAGCTAAAGCAGCAGTTCGAATCAGCAGCAGCGTATCCGTGAGATACGACGGTGGCCGTCCGTCCAGAGATCGTGATCGATTGAGGAATCCCAAAGTTCTTTCCTATCCGTAGTCCGCGCTCGTCTGTGCCATCCTTGTAGTCGAGAAGGGTCGCGATGAGCCGAGGGTGGGCGGGATCCGATGCACCATCAAAGACCTCAAGACGGTCGGGCCAGCTGGACGTACTGGCCACACAAGCCACTGCGACAAATGCCTCCTTCTTGCCGTCCCCAGTTACGTCGGCGAACTGCTTTTCGTCTACTTCCACCCCAAGATTGGGTCCTGTCGGTCCGTTACAGCCAAGGTCTGTTTCTGTTACCACTTTCGTCCAGTCCACCTTTTCGAGAGGGTTCTCAGTAGCTGTGGGATGGTAGTCATAATGACGTTTGTGAACTGGAGAAAAGCATAGTTCGGTGGCATGTGTCCCCTGATCAGCATAGACAACTTTGCCACCTTGTATCACGGCGAGATCTGGGAATCCTGAACCCTCACCAGTTAAGTCAAAGGCACCTACATCATTGTGCGGGAGGATAAAGAAGTGATTGTAGAGGTCGCACGTACCACCTGAAGGGTAGTCAGATTGATGTAGCGTTACTTCGATGTTTACGGTACCATCTGATGCAACATTTAGCTTGAGGTCAGTGCCGCTGCCTTCATTTTGAGGAGCAAAGCACTCCTTGTTAGGATCCCAGCCGACACCAAGAGGATGAATACGACAGCTTGGATTCACAGTGAGGGTCAATTGACCAGTTTGAAAATTCAGAATCATGTGCGCACGGTTTCGCGAGGGATCCGCCTTTGGATCAGACTGACCACTTGAAACAAATGGGCGATTATCACCAAGAAGGCAAAGTACATTGATTAGTGCACAGGCGTCATGCTGTTCAATGTATAAGTCGATGGTGACCACACCAACATTTGGTGCTTTAGGAAGCGCATCTTTCCGCACGATTTCGAGTCCAGAAACGCTGCAATTATCAGCTTGGGCTCTCACGTTATCTCGTGCTGGAGCTGGGGCATCACACGGTTGCGAAGTTGCCTGCACAGACGGTTCTTGAGTCACGCTAGGGTTGGGTGATGCACCCCCACCGATATTACAGGCTACAAGCATCGGAACGATGCAGAAAAGCAGGACGAGGTGTAGGTATCGAGGTGCGTAGGATGATAGGTGAGTCATGATAATAGGCTTCCTTTCTCCTTGGTGAATGGTCCGACAGGATGGGCGCAGCTACTCATGCCAGCCTCTTGCTTACGCTTCGTCGAGTTCGAGATGTTTCGCAACCATATCGAGTACTAGTGTGGCTTACCCCCGCACCCATCCGAGCGTGAGGAGCTTGGCGCAGACCTTCGCGGCTAGCGGGCCTGCGTCGCCGTTAATATCGCCGTTGGTATATCCGTTGACATAGGCATTGAGGTTGCCATACGACAGCGGGTAACTTAGGCCACAACCCACCGAGAAAACCGAGGGTATCTCACCACCCGGAGAGTTGGCGTGGACGGCGAGGTTGGGCTGCCCAAGATCCGCCAACACTGGGACGTACTTGGCGCACACGTTGCTGGCATCCACACCATAGAACTCAATGTTCAGCGGTCTTCCTCCGAGGAGGCAACAGCTGACAGCTCCATTGGGGTTCGGTGCCAGCGATTGTTGCTCCATCTTCTACGCTCCTATGTCCAGGCAATCGTCTCAACTGCCTGCTGCAAATTGTCTTTCATTCCTTCGAGTTTCACCACCTTCGCTGGATCATAAGTGAGCTGCCCCGTCGTCATGAGCCAGGCAAAGTAGCGCTTGAGGCTAATGAGGGACCGGTTAATAGAGTTCGGTTTGAGTTGGAGTGCATGGAGATAGGTTCGGTAATGAGTGAGTGTTGGAGAGGTCACTGCTTCAGGCCTGAATGATCGTGTGTCCTCACGACCTTGCTGCCACAGAGACTCACACCATGCCATAAACTGGCGCAGATCGCTGAGATAGTTGCGAATCGTAGCACTGCATACGTTTTCTTCCACGCGAAGCCGTCGCTCATACTGTGCAAGGACGTGTTCCCCACCACTGGACAACACTGGTTTTTTGGCTCGTTTCGCAATCGTCTCCATGCACACAACCCTTAGCAGATGAAAGAAATGGCCGTTGTTGACGACCTTAGCGGATAGAAGTTCTAGTTTCTTGCGTGGTTTGCTACTGTTAAGGTATCTTGGCGATAGTATACCATATCCAAAGATAGAAGTATACTGAAACTATGGTAAGGATACATTTTGATGACCGCTATTGATCGAACGATTTATCGTCGGAATTGTTCTATATGATACCTCTGTTTGAATTGCTGGATAGCTTGATGTCGAAGAGACGCACCTATCCTCGCACTCGCTTGTGCGTAGTATGCATGCGTGCGGATTTCATCTGCTGAGCTCCGCAGGCGGGAAGCCGTCACCCGTTTTCGCGAGAGGCGTATCCCGGCGCCTGTTTGTTCAATCCTCCTGGCAATATAATGCTGGTCAGTGGCCTGGGGAATGGCAAGCAGGGGAACGCCATAATAGAGCGCCTCATTCGTACTGTTCATTCCGGCGTGCGTAATGAACAGCGTGACGCGTTGTAATAGCTCCAGTTGTTGGACGCTCTGACACACCATGAAATTCTCAGGAGTCCGACCAGGCTGCTCCATCGTGGTATGCTTTCCTATAGACATGACGACCTGGTAGTCGCTCTGCTCGAAAGCCTGAAAGCAGCAGCGATAAAACTCGTTCTGCCGGTCAAAGAGCGTTCCTAAGGAGATATAGAGCAGAGGACCAGCGTGCAAGGCTTCAAAGGGAAAGGCGGGATCAGTAATGCGCGGCGCGATGGAGGGACCGACGAATTTGAAGGTGTCATCAAAGGCATAGCCATACGCACGAAAGTCCGCTCCCGTCGCCTCAATGGGAGCCCGGAATTCCTCCGTCGAGTAATAGATGATCTGTTCCCCTTGTCGCACCAGTTCAGCAACGATTGGCAGTGTCGGGTTGGTCTGCCCATGCGCGGGCAGACCAAAGAGGATGGCGGTAGCCATAGCTCAGAACTCCGTGCTTCCCTGTTCTGAAACAGAAGGGTGTTGGGGCGCCAGCCCTCTGCCCGGTTTGAGTGTCCCCTCAGAATGCTTGCTTAGCCATTCTGGTTAACCAGGTCGGTCATTGGTGTCACATGAGTGCTATCGCAAGTGAACCCCAGACAGCCCAGGTTCCAGGCACCCTCAATGGTTGAAAGCATCGAGTAGTGGTTGTAGGCTACACTTGAGGTCCGCGCTGTTTCATTCTCGGACAGGAGGGCTAAGGTGACCACGTGCCCACCGCCGGGATTGGCATCGCAGCAGCCGCTGGCATCCTTGAAAGGGAAATCGCTCTCATCCCAGGTGATGAAGATCGCCGAGTTGCTGTTCTGCCAGGCCTGAGAGTTCATAATCTGCTTGACCGTCGATTTCAGAAAAGCATCTCCCGTCGCGATCAAGCTCTGCACCTGGGAGAAGTCGCAGGGATCAGACAACGTTGAAGCGCGCCCATGCATATCATGGCACTGGTCGGGGCTGATCCAGGAGTAGTTGGGTACGGTATTGTTCGCCAGATCGATAGAAAACTGGCTCAAGTCCACGACCTTTGCCATACGCGCGGGATTGCTCTGCACGTCAGTGTACGAGACAAACGGATTATGCTTGCGCTCGTAGAGCTGGTTGCCGCAGGCGTGATCCAGCTTGGTGACGCACAACGACAGCGACTGCATATACGCCTTCCAGGTCTTGCCGTTCGCCTCAAGCTGATCCACGATGTTCGTCACATTAATGGTCACATCATTATCATTGGTAACGCCATTGGTCGAGCCAGAGGTTGCCGCGATGTAATTGGGCTGGCTGGGGTGGCTAACACCAAAGTAGTTCGTCGCCAACTCATAGTTTTTCGCCGTTGAGTTAATAAAGGGCGCATTCGGGTTCCCGATCAGACTCGTGTAGCTAGTATTCTCCATCATGATAACGAACACATGCTGGAAATTATCGATGCCCGAGTTGTTTGTATCGCGGGTGGAAACATGTGCCGAAGCCGTAAGCGGCACCAATAACGCCAGGGCTACCACTACTGCGATACCAATACGAGTCACGAAACGCACGCTACGTCTGTCGCTGTTCATCATATAATCCCTCCTTTAGGCACTAAAACAGGTTGACTAATTCTCCAGGATAGACATTGTAGACCAGAACGAGAACGCTACGGATGACGAAGATACGTGGATGGCTGAAAAGAAGATCGGTTTCCCTACGAGAAGTATACACAATTTTTCAGGGAAAAAAGAAGTGCGAACACTTTTATCAGGAATATGCCAAAACGCACAATTTACTGACCAGTTCCGGTTCAGACTCCCATGGTCCAGAGAAGCCTTCAGCAAGACAGAATTGAGCGCACGAGGAGCCAATTGATGCAAGTGAAGATGATCTTACCTGCTTTAACTGAAGCCATCAGTCCCTATTTTCGTCCAATCAAATATTCCCTTTTTCCCCCGCTCGGTCTGGCTACGCTGGCCGGGTATCTGAATGAAGATGACCAGGTAACCATCCAGGATGAACATGTGGAGAAGCTGGATCTGAACGATGATCCTGAGCTGGTGGTGATCCAGGTCTATATTACTTCTGCTCACCGGGCTTATGAGCTGGCCGACCATTATCGCGCCAGGGGTGCATATGTCGCCTTGGGAGGACTACATGTAACTTCTCTGCCGGACGAGGCTGCATCTCATGCCGACTCCATTTTTCTGGGATCTGGCGAGGATATCTGGCCGGCTTTTCTAAGTGATTATCGGCAGGGGCATGCTGCAAAGGTCTACACATCGCAGGTACGTACGCTGCTTGGTGTTCCCAGAATCAGGCGCGACTTAATCAAACGCCATCTCTACCTTGTTCCCAACTCCATCGTGGTTTCGCGTGGCTGCCCGCATGTCTGTGATTTTTGCTACAAGGAGGCCTTTTATAAATTGACGTTTAAACTAACAAGAAGCTAGCTGAGCCATAAGAGTGATGGCTCAGAAGCAAGAAAGACGAGTGGCAATGAAAAAGATCAGTCGACCCCCCTCAACGAGAGGCGCTCGTTTTGCTCTTTTTCGGCTTTTTGCTCGTTTTGCGAATGACTGGATGACGGGTTCTGGGCTTGGGATGAAAGCCTTTGGCCCGTCCCGGCGCTTTTCCACGCTGTTGCGGCGCTCGAGCAGGGGTGCCCAACTGCTGCAAAAGGGTGGGCATGGCCCGTCGCACCTGCGCCAACGTCGGAACCGAGCTGCGGGTCTCCCACGGTCGATAATACCCCTGCAGCAGAGGACGAGCCAGCACCAGCAGATTGTGTGCACAGGCCACGATGTGCGTCCAGCGTTGCGTGCGTTGTGGCGTACTCAGTCGTGGCTCATCCCAGAGCACCTCCTGTTTGTCAAAGCGATAGCCATGCTCCTGCGAGTAGCGCAAGCGATAGGTCGGGCTGATCTGGGCCAGAGGGGCCGCCTCTTCGCCTTTCCAGACAAACCAACTGATCCTGGGGTCACGAGCCTTGCCGACTTTCCCCATAGCGGATGATCTGGATCACGCTCACCTCGATCTGGCGAGCCGTGCGCAGGTGCAAATGGTTCCAACAGCGGACCTCGATACGCGTCCCTTTGGCGTCCACCCCCTCCCAGGTCTCATCCGCTTCGCCATGACTGCCCTCGTCTTGGCATTGAAAGCGCTCCCCATCGAGGCTCTTGGCACCCACCTGACCGGGAAAGCGTTCCGGGGCGCGACGGTAGAAGACGCGGTTACTTTTGACCCGCAACAAGCTGGCAGCCTCGACGTCGGCCAGGCGGGTCAGGAAGGGCGCGCAGGCGTACCAGCGGTCGCCGATAATGATGGGATGCAAGCCGCGAGCCAGCAACAAGGCCACCACGGCACGCAGTTGGCGAGCGGCCACCAAGGTGGCCAGTTCCGTCGAAGCCACCCGCGCCGTGTCCAGAATGAAGGTGGCTTGACCGGCTTGCCTGGGCAAGAGCACCACGTGACTGAAGACCCAGCCAGGGTTGGCGGCGTGCGTGTTCTTGGGCAAATTGGCGATGGGAACCAAGGTGCGGTCCTCAGCGGTCTCGGCCTCCGGGCGGTACAGGTTGCTGGTATCCACTCCCAGAAAAACGCGCTCCCCTGCCTCAGGCAAGGGCGCGAAGTCCACAAAGAGCTGGCGCAGGCGCTCGGCATCGATCTGGCCGTCTTCCAGAGCTTCATACAAACTGGCCCAGGTTCGCTCAAAAAAGGGCGAGAACGACAACTCGGGGAAGCTGCTGGCTCCCGCTTCACTGCAGAGCGCATCCACCAGATTGAACAGGGCGTCTTTGGCATTGCCAAAGCAGTGGTACATCCCGTGACGAAATTCGTTCAGTGTGTTAAGGTTCATCCGAGTAATGCTCCTCACTTTGCTTGTTTTGGATACATTACTCCCCCTCAGCAATCCTTGTAAAGGCATTGCTGAGCTTACTTTAGTTTAAACGTCAATTAAACGTCAATCGAAAGGAAAAGGAGGTATAAGATGCTTCGCTTCAGAAACTATTGGATCTACAGCGCTGGTCTCGCCGTCGCCTGGGCGGTTGTTCTCATACTCGCACTGACGATCGGGGGCAGCGAGAGAGCGCAGGTTTACCTGCTGGTCTTTTTCGGCTTCTGTATCGGCTGGGTGTCGACGACGATTGCCCGCTACGTCTATCCGCCGCCAAAGCGTTGGGAGGTGAACCGCCGCCAAGGATGATATCCTCAATCGATTCTCCATGTGGGCCTCGAGCCACCGACACGCAGCAAGCGGCAAGGCCCAATACCTTTCAAATAAGGAGAAGAGAGGTGGTGGTGGGTACGGACGGCAGCCACGAGGGCCCCATCCCCACGTCCACATCCTCCCCTGCCCCTACTATATACGGGCTTGGAGGGCCGATTCGTCGTATAGTAGGGGCGAGCGGGGAGAGGGTGCGGGGTGGTGGGCCCTTGTGGTCGCCCGTCCGGGGTCTTCTGTCGGATCGGAAACCTACCCTTGCCACGTGAACTGCCCTGCAAAGTGCAGAGAAAAGTGCTATGCCCTCAAGGAAGCTTGAAGAGCCGTAATATTTCGTTCAGCAAGTGCTTTGAAGCCCCGCTCAAGTAACCAGGGGATTTCGGCCAGGTGACGCATTACTTTCTCTGTCTCCTCCTGTACCCACCAGGAGATGAACGCAGCCCACTGCTGGTGACCACCCGAAAATGGAGGATGGGCACCTATCGTGTGGAAGCGCTGGAGATATCTCCCTGCTTCTTTCGCGGCACATGGGTAGCGTGAAGACAAGGGACGTCCTATGACTTGCTTCATCGCAAGCACAGCAGGCGGACCGGCTTCAAATCCCAGTATTTCTGGAATGGGGACACCCATTGCCCCTGCTTTTTGCGCAATCGCATATTCACGCTGAAGAGCCTTTCCTGTCATGTAGACCTTGAAGATGATGCCAGGATTTTCCGCTAAGAAGAGGGCGCGGTCAGGCTGAAGATACAGGGGTTTTAAGGTATCTTCTGATCCGGCGATATGGGTAAGCGTTCTTTTTGCCGCTACTTCAAGTTCTTGATTGACGAATGTGGTGTCCATTGATATCATTCTACATGATTCTATGAGCTAATGGTAGCTAGAACCTTGAGGAGAGCGGAGCTCTTCAAACATCTGATTCATCTGAAAGAGGGGGTGCAGGGGGCGAAGCTCCCCTGACGGGGTCTGGGGTGACCCCAGAAACCTTTTTCCTTTTGCTTGCCTCCGTAGGAGGCAATTAGGAGTGGAAGTCAGGAGATCAGAATGCTCTGGAAGGAGAAGATTGTGAAAGTATCGACTCATCATCTCGTGCTGGCTCCTGATGCAGCTATTGATCTGCAAATGCATACCACCTTCAGTGATGGCACCTGGACGCCCGAACAACTGCTCGACTACCTGGCACATGAACAGTTTGGCCTGGTGGCGATCACCGATCATGATCGGGTGGATACCGCTCCGGTGCTGCAACAGCTTGCGACAGAGAAATACCTCCCCCTGCTAACGGCGGTGGAAATGAGTACCTCGTGGAACGGCGAACTGACCGATGTGCTCTGCTATGGGTTTGATCCAGAAAAAAACGCGTTGCAAGAACTGGCACAAGATATTGCGCATCGCCAGCGAGAGAACACCAGGGATGTCTGCGAGAACCTGCGCAAGATCGGCATCTCCTTTCCGAATGTGCACGAACTGGATGCCCTCCTGGCCAAACCGAGTGCGCAACAGCCCCATGCACTGGTGGCCCTCTTAAAAAAACTGGGCTACGGAACCGGAGAACCCTCTGCCGGAACATTGATCACAGAGGCTGGTTTCTTGTGGGCCACCAACGATCTTGCGACGGTGGTGAATGCGGCTCATCGTAGTGGGGCTGTGTGTCTCATCGCTCATCCTGGACGGGGTGAAGGATATACCTGCTATGACGGCCAGTTGCTTGATGAGCTCCGAAAGCAAGTTCCCATTGATGGCTTGGAGGTCTATTATCCTGCTCACACGCCAGAACAGATGGTCATGTATCGGGAATATGCCAAAACACACAATTTATTGACCAGTTCCGGTTCAGACTCCCATGGTCCAGAGAAGAAACCCATCAAATACCGGGCAGAGCTGAGCCAGAGCCTCCTGGAGCGTCTAGGTATCCAGATCTCATAGTTGCTCTCAATAGCATACGCGCTTGCAGGCGCTGAGAAAACTCAGGTGGTTGCTCTTTTCTTCTCGAGCTCCTCCAGGCCAGTAGTCACGAATTCAGTAATGATTCCTGTTATGAGTCCTCCTGCTGCTAATGCACCGTAACTATTCAGGTATCCTTTCTCCTGTCACCTTTGACACGAAGAGGAGAGAGATACAGGTGAACCGTTGCTCCTGTTTGAGGAGAGAGCAGTTTTGTCTGATCCACCGTGTCAACTCAAGTGAAAATGGGCTCTCCGTCACTTTAAGTGAGCCTGCTTGCTTCGATTGGTACGCTCCTTTTCCAGAGGGTGAATGAGAAGCTGCCCCTACTACTCCCACTTAGAACACTGAATTTCCAGGGAATACCCCCTTAAGTGTTCTCAAGTACTTCCAAGAAACAGTCCTGTCAGAAAGCAACAATGCCGCGATCTCGGTTCCGCAGGGCCTGTGAATTATCCTGGCGACCGCGAGGTAGAACGTGCAGGAAATGTTTTACCACGATAATTCACAGACCCTGGTCCCGTTCGTTTGTTGCATTTCTTGTGGTTTTAAGCTACGCTGTGTTTTTGAATGGGTCTACCAACCCTTGAATTTCTCTTTGAGAAAGGATTGCACACATGGAACAAGCGAACGAAACAAATGCTGGAGATTCCAGGCCCATCAGGACCAGAGCGCAAGGTGGCCAGGCAAGTGGAGATCCATCTGCTCGCCAGGTGATCAACGACCTCAGCTCATCGGTCTGGGCTTTCTCCGCCCTGGCTTGTGCGCTCGAAGCGGGGCTGTTGGAAGAGCTCAGCGAATCACGCAGTCTCGCCGACCTGAGTCATCGCTCCGGTATAGCGGCCCCCTTGGTCGAGGGGGTACTCGATGTCCTCGTCTCTTTGGGTTTGCTCCTTCGCGCTGGTGATGTCTATAGCAGCACTCCAGACCTGCTGCCGCTGCTCCAATCACCCGCTAGAGACGCTCTCCTCGCCGACATTCGTACGGTGTACCTCCAGAGCCATGAAATGATCGATGCCGCGAAGAGGCGAACCCTGATGGCCGGATGGAACTATACGAATCCTGAGGTCCTCGAGGCTCAAGGGGCTTCTGGCGGACTGCTCTTCCACATGCTAGCCCAGACGCTCTTTCCACGGCTGGATGGCCTCTTAGAGCGCTTGCAAGGTCCTACAGCTACTTTCCTCGATGTTGGGACGGGCGTCGCCACAATTGCCATCCAGATGTGCCGGCTCTTCCCCACGCTGCTCGCGGTCGGACTCGAGCCGCAGGACGCTCCTATGGCTGAGGCACGCCGCAACGTGACAGCGGCAAGGCTGGGGGACCGCATCGAGCTCCGCATGCAGGGCATTGAGGATCTGGATGACAGGGAGGCCTTTGACCTCGTGTGGCTGCCCCAGGTGTTTCTGCCGCGCGAGGTGTTGGAGCATGGACTGCGTAGAGCGTGGGCGGCACTGCGCCCCGGCGGGTGGATCCTGCTCATCGCCTTCAGTACTCCGGGAATGGACCTGGATGCTGCGCTCTTCCGTCTAGCCAATGTTGCCCTTGGCGGCGACCCACTGTATCCGGAGCAGGTAGCCGAACTGCTCGCCGCCGCCGATTTTGCCAGGACACAGGTCCTTCCGGGCCCACCTGGGAGTATCCCCACGCTGATCGTGGGCCAGCGACCGGCGGCCTGAGCTACCTCATCGACCTCGTTCGACATGGGAGTCTCTCCATGTCGAACGAGGTCGATGAATTCGTAGCAAGCAGGCACACTTAAAGTGACGGAGAGCCCGATTTCGGATAGCAATTGGGCTTTATAATAGAACGTACAGAACGACAATCACCAGAGGAGATATTTCCCAATGCCAAAAGCCATTGCCATAGTCAGCGGCGGTCTCGATAGCATCACCCTGGCCTACCTTTTACACGCCGAGGGCTATGAATTACATCTGTTGTCTTTCGACTATGGACAACGCCACAAGAAAGAGCTGGCTTACGCCGAACGGTGCGCGAAGCGACTTGAGGTAGCCTTCGACATCGTCGACCTCAGCAGCCTCGGCCGGTTTCTCAAAGGCTCAGCGCTAACAGATACCATTCCCGTCCCAGACGGTCACTACGCGGCTCCCACGATGGCCATCACCGTCGTCCCTAATCGCAACGCCT
>WNGK01005182.1_pt1 | contig 15180 bp, 14 predicted proteins | sample 5400601 | NCBI WGS metagenome assembly WNGK01 (sample SAMN13153376, study PRJNA577476) | soil metagenome | isolation source: 60 cm soil or saprolite under Garry oak tree replicate 1 | place: USA:California | collected 2016-06-15
AGGGAAAAGTCTCGATCAAGCAGGCGCGGTACGCCCAGGACGGTGGACCGCTCGACCCGAATTGCGCTTGCCGGGTGTGCAATCGCTACTCGCGGGCCTATTTACGTCATCTTTATGCATCCAACGAAGTGCTGGCGCAGGTCTTGAACACGATCCACAACCTGAGTTTCTACCTTGACACTATGCGACGGGTACGGCATTCTATTTCACTTGGGGAAGAGTCCCGTTTTCTTTAGTATCTGGTTGCGACCGAAATCATAGACGCAATGGGAAGCGCTCCCTGGATTCAAGCCTGAAAGCTGAAGGAACCCGGCCGAAGTCGATCTAAACCCCGTGGTGAAATATCAGTTCCCGCGGCGCTAATGGGCGCGGGCGGTTTTTCGCGAACACGTATCAAACCTCAATATGGAATTCTTGCTGGCGTTGCAACTCGGTGGCGGCGGTGGTATGGGGTGGCTGGGCATGGTGCCCCTTATCTTCATTTTCGCCATTTTTTATTTTCTCCTGATTTTGCCCCAGCAGCGCCGCCAGAAAAAATGGCAGGCCATGCTCGATCAGCTCAAGACGGGGGACAAAGTCACCACCAGCGGGGGGTTGCGGGGCACGATCATGGCGTTGAAGGACGATTCCATTCATTTGCGTGTGCCTCCGAATAACCTCGTAGTGGAAGTGACTAAGGCCTCGGTGCTGCAGGTGACGACCGCCGATGAAGAATCTAAAGCCAAATAGAAGTACATAACATTCGGGTTGCCTTATTATGAACAAGAATTTTCTGGTAAAACTCGCATTCATCGTAGGCACGCTGCTCTTCTTTCTGTTCGGAATCTTTGGCATTCCGAAGAGTCTTTCCGGCCAGGGGCTGCTCACGGCGTTGACCGATCACATCCACCTCGGCCTCGATCTGAAGGGTGGAACGCACCTCATCTTGCAGGTGCAGGTCAACGACGCCGTCAACGTAGTGGCGCAGAACGCGATGGAAGTTCTGAAAGACCAACTGCGCAATCGTAAGATCGATTTTGCCGATATTACCCAGCCCGACCAGCAGAACAATCCCGACCACATCGTGCTGAAAGGCATGCAGCCCAGCGCGCGCGCAGACTTGCTCAGCATCGTGCAGGAGCGCCTGCCCGAGTACGACGTGACTGGAGGCCCCGACAATTCCTGGAATCTCGCGATGAAGCCTTCGGCACTGAATGACCTGAAGAATAAGGCGGTCACGCAGGCCATCGATACTATCCGCAATCGCATTGACGCCCTCGGCGTCAGCGAGCCCACCATTGAGGAACATGGGCTCGGGCAATATCAGATTCTCGTACAACTCCCAGGCATCGATGATTCCGGGCGCGTGAAGGAGATCATGCAGTCCACCGCCATGCTGGAGATCAAGCAGTCTCTGGGCGGGCCGGAAGGGCAGGCATGGTATCTGGTGTCGCGGATCTCAGCTGTCAGCGGCAAAGATCTGCGGGACGCGCGAGCCAGCAGCGATCAGAATGGCCAGCCGGCAGTGCACTTTGATCTGACCGGCGAGGGCGGGCAGCGGTTTTATAACTTCACTACGGCTCATGTCGGCGACAGCCTGGCCGTCGTGCTCGACAATAAAGTGCAGGAAGTCGCAAACATCAAGGAGCCAATCCGCGACAGTGGGGAGATCAGCGGTGGCCGCATGAGTGAGCAGCAGGCGAAGGATCTTTCCATGATCCTGCGCTCAGGTGCCCTGCCTGCCAGCATCAAGTACTTGCAAGAGGAGACCGTGGGACCGTCGCTCGGTGCGGACTCGATTCGCTCTGGGGTGCAGGCCGCCGTCATCGGTATGGTGGCCGTGCTGATCTTCATGCTGGTTTACTACCGCGGCGCGGGCATTAACGCAGACGTGGCGCTTATCATGAACCTTATCATTTTGCTGGGGTTCCTCGGGTGGTCCACCATTGCGGGAGTCAACGTCGCCCTTACTTTGCCTGGAATTGCAGGTGTGATTCTGACGGTCGGCATGGGCGTGGATTCCAATGTGCTGATCTTCGAGCGTATTCGCGAAGAGTTGCGCAACGGCAAGACTCCGCCTTCGGCGGTGGATCAGGGCTTCAGCCATGCCTGGATCACGATCGTGGATACACACGTCACCACCATCGTGTCTGCCGCGATTCTATTCATCTTTGGTACCGGTCCGGTTAAGGGATTCGCCACCACGCTCACGTTTGGCTTGCTGGCAAACCTGTTTACCGCCGTGTTCGTGTCGCGTTTCATTTTCGACTGGATACTCAGCCGCAAGCAGCGCGGAGAAGCGCTCAGCATTTAGAATTCGGTGCCGGTGGGATGTATCAGGACATCGCTTCAGCGATGCCGGAAACGAACGACAGGCGAACGGCTTTAGCCGCTGGGGTTTCCTTCGGACGTGCAGCGGCTAAAGCCGGTCGATGCTTGTAGGCTATTGCAGCATGCCTGAAGGCATGCCCTGATACGAATCTTTGGGTTCGAAAAGAAAAATCAGGCGCCGGATTGGCGCTAAGTCATAGATAGATAAGGGGCTAGACAAACCCGTGGAGTTCTTTCGCAACACCAACATAGATTTTCTGGGAAAAAAATGGTATTTTCTCGCCTTTTCGTTGATCTTTAGCGTCGCGGGCGTATTTTCCATGCTGTTCTGGCACCACATTCCGTGGGGCGTGGATTTTCGCGGAGGAACCCTGGTGTATGTGAAGTTCTCGCATACGCCCGACGAAAACGCGATCCGCTCCGAGCTTGATCGCAAAGGCCTGCAGAATTTCAAACTTCAGCGTTTGGGGGCGGCCTCGAACAACGAGGAGTTGATCGACCTCGATGTACGCGAAACCAGTGAACAGGCGCTCGATCAAGGCAAACTGAAGATCATCCAGGCGCTTGACACCCATCCCACTGCAGGCAAAACCGACCTGAATAACGCCAGCTTCCTGACCATCAAGAGGTACCTGCTCGATAAAGACCCGCTGCGGGCCGGTTCCGAGTCCGATCAGAAATATTCCGCGCAGGCGCAGGCGATCGTTGATTATCGCGAAAAAGTTCAGGGCGGCGTCCTGAATTCTCCCGACCAGTTGCAGAGCGCTCCCGGCGTTGACCGCGCAGTCGCGGCTTCCCTCGCGGACGGATTCTATGTCTCCGATTTTGGCGTACGCGACGTCCAGATCATCGGGCCCCAGGTCGGTTCCCAACTGCGGACCCAGGCTGGATTGGCCACTCTTTATTCGCTGCTGGGGATGCTGGTTTACCTGGGGTTCAGATTCGAGTGGATTTACGGCATTGCCGCGGTAGTCACGGTATTTCACGACACCCTGATCACCGTAGGGGCGTTTTCCCTCACCAACACCGACATCACCCTGACCGTGATCGCCGCCATTCTGACCCTGATTGGTTACTCTAATAACGACACGATCGTGGTATTTGACCGCATCCGGGAAAACATTAAACTCATGCGGCGGGAGAAACTGTCGGATATCGTCAATCGCAGCATTAATCAGACATTAAGCAGAACGATCTTGACAGCGGGCCTTACCTTCCTTACCGTACTCGCACTCTTTTTGTTCGGTGGCGAGGTGCTTCGTGGTTTCAGCCTCGCGCTGGTAATAGGCATCTTAATCGGGACGTATTCGTCGATTGCGATTGCCGCTCCGATTCTGGTGGCATACCAGGATTGGCGGATTGAAAAGGGCAAGCGCCCGGTCGGCATGCCTGCGGGTAAGGCTAAGTAAGTTACCCTATGGCGCGGTCGTAATGATTGCGTTAGGCCTTCTTATGTAGGGGTTTAGAAGGATTTGCTCCGGAGCGCCGCTCGGGCTCGAATAGCCCGCCGGAGGCGCCAAAGAAACTGGGAGCAAAGGGGAAGCAGTCGGTGTCTAAGTGTCCGTAGGGGTCTGATGTAGGGGAGAATGACTATGTTTGAAGACAGCCTTATCGAGTCCGGCGGCAGACTTAAGACGAAGCGTGGATGGACGTCCATCGTCTCATTCGCCATTCAGCTCATGATCATCGGCGTGATGGTGCTGATCCCGCTGATTTTCACGGAAGCCTTGCCCAAGGGACAAATGATGTTTCTTCTGGTGGCCCCCCCGCCGCCTCCACCGCCTCCACCGCCAGCTGCAGCAGTGGTGCACGTAAAGCAGATTCAAACCGACATCGTGAACGGAGAACTGCGCACGCCTACCAAGATTCCACAGAAAGTTAAGATGATTCAGGAAGACGAGGCGCCGCCGGCCATGGCGACGACGGGCGTCGTAGGCGGCGTTCCGGGCGGCGTTCCGGGCGGATCAATGGGCGGCGTAATGGGCAGCATTCTGAGCAGTGCGCCAGTAGCGGCGCCGAAGATTGCCACTCCAACGCGCGTGCGCGTTTCGTCGGGCGTGAGCACGGGCCTTCTGATCAGGAAGGTACCCCCGACTTATCCTCCGCTGGCGCGCCAGGCCCGCATTCAGGGCGTGGTAATTCTTCAGGCCCAGATCAGCAAGGATGGCACCATCCAGAACCTGCAGTTGATCAGCGGGCATCCGATGCTGGCTCCGGCCGCGATCGAGGCCGTGAAGCAGTGGAGGTACAAGCCCTACTTGCTGAACGGAGAACCGGTCGAAGTCGACACGCAGGTGCAGGTGAACTTTACCCTCGCCGGGGGCTAAACTCCCTCAGCGCGGCACACGGTTCGAAGTTGTCGGTAGCAGTGTGCATGGCCCTCCCCTTCCCACCTGAATCCCGGTGGCCGGGAGGGGCTCTTCAGAAGCCCGGACACGGTCGTCGTACCGCAACATTCTCATCAAGGTATGGCGGGCCAGGTTCGTGCATGTGCAGCAAAAGCCGCGGCCGCCGGTAATCGAAATTCTTGGTCGGCGGTTGGCACCGTAGAGCGCATCAAAGTGTCCAAGTAAAGTACAGAGTTCCGAGGAGGGAAAAGCAACTCATGTTCGCAACTCACGTAGCAGGAGCAATTCTCAGTCACGTTTCCGTCGCAGCCACCTGGGTCGTCCAGGAAGGCGGCGGCGCCATGGCGACCGATCCATTGGGCTTGTGGAAGGCAATGGGATGGGTTGCGAGAACCGTAGTCATCATTCTCTTCATCATGTCGGGGTGGTCCATCGGCGTGATGATTGACCGCTGGATGGCCTACAGTGCCGCCCGCAAACAATCGCGCGCCTTTGCCCCCGCCGTGGCGGGAGCACTGCGCGATGGCCGCATCGATGAAGCCATCAAGGTCGCCGAGCGCAACAAAAAGAGCCATCTGGCCAAGGTTGTCACTGCCGGCCTGATGGAATTCAAGGCCCACCAGGACAGCCCGGGCGCAATCCCTGGCGAGACCATTGAAGCCTCCAAACGCGCTCTGGAACGCACCGAAGCCATCGTCCACGCCGAACTCAAGCGCGGATTGGGTGGCCTCGCCACCATCGGCTCGACCGCTCCCTTCGTGGGACTGTTCGGAACGGTGATGGGCATTCTGAACGCCTTCATCGGCATCAACAACTCGAAGGCCACCGGTTTGGCTGCAGTCGCCGGCGGTATCGCGGAGGCGCTGGTTACGACTGCCATCGGGCTGCTCGTCGCCATTCCTGCCGTCATGATGTTCAACTATCTGACCGGTCGCGTGGAAGCGTTCGACGTCGAGATGGACAACTCGTCGAGCGAACTGATCGATTACTTCCTGAAGAAGCGCGGCGATATTCGCCGGTAGTTCGACTCGGTCGGGTTTCCGCAGTGAGTTGCTTGTCCGGCGCCGGAACCTTCCGGCGCCGGGCCTTCCCAACTTGAGGCGGAGTGCTTTTCGGCTGCGGATCGTGGCGGAAGTACAGGAGATATCCAGCTATGGCATTAGCAAAACGGAACGAGGGAGCGAAGATCAGTTCCGACATCAACGTCACGCCCATGGTGGACGTGATGCTGGTTCTGCTGATCATCTTCATGGTGGTCACGCCCATGTTGCAGAAAGGCGTCAGCGTGGACATGGCAAAAGTAGACAATCCGACTCCGATGGACGATGCGGATAAGGAAGACGCCCTTTTGGTTTCCATCACCCGAGACGGTAAAGTCTATTTCGGTACCGAGCAGATCACCACCGACAACTTGACCACCAAGGTAAAGGATCGCCTTGCCAGCAAGCAGGACAAGCGTGTGTACGTGAAAGCCGACATGCGAACCCGTTTTGGTGGCGTCGTGCAGGTCGTGGACAGCGTTCGTGCCGCCGGGGTCGATGATCTCGGCTTGCTTACCGATCAGAGAAAAACTGCTCCAAACGCCCCGCCAGCTCCGGCTGCGCCAGGGCAATAGAGGAGAACGACCATGGGAATGGCAGTTGGCCCGAGCGGAGGCCAAAGTGCAAACATCAACGTCACACCGCTCATTGACGTACTGCTGGTGCTGCTGATCATCTTCATGGTGATCTCGCCCGTAACCCCCAAGGGACTGGATGCGCTGGTTCCTCAGCCGCCTCCGCCCAACGCGCCCAAGAACGTGAATCCCGACCGTACCATCGTCGTGCAGTTGCTAGACCGTGGCGCCGGCTCGGAGCCGGGTGTAAAGATTAACAACGAAGACGCGACCTGGGACAACCTGCAGGGGCGTCTGACTGACATTTACAAGCAACGCGCGGAAAAGGTAATGTTCGTGAAGGGTGATGACGCCATCCCCTTTGCCAATGTCGCCAACGTGATCGATATTGCCCACGCCGCCGGCGTGGACAAGGTCGGCCTGATTACCGCGAAGATCGAATCGGGCAACTGAACTGCCCGTCCGGTAAAGCCTGGAGTTCAGTATTTCGTATTTGGTCCACTGCCACGGGAGCGTGTCGCTTCCGTGCCGTTGCGGCCTGCGGTTGCCGCATTTGACTTACTTGTCAAACCGCTGTCTCTGGGCCTAGGATGCTGTGGCGAGGGAGACTTATACCGCAATGAAAATGAATAAGAATCGAAGACTGCTCACGCTGGCGGCGGTAGCGCTGGCGCTCTTCTCCTCTGTGGGCTGTGACAAGTTAAAGGCCCGCGACCAGCTCAACAAGGGTGTCAAATCGTACAAAGACAACCACTACGAGCAGGCGATCGACCACTTCCAGCAGGCGGTTCGACTCGACCCCACCCTGATCAACGCGCGCATGTATCTGGCCACCGCCTTTGTGTCGCAATACATTCCCGGCGTGGACTCGCCCGATAATCTGCGCACCGCCCAGCAGGCCATCGACGAATACCAGAAGGTGCTCGACGCCAATCCTTCTCGCGACCAGAAAGTGAATAGCGCGAAAGGCATTGCCTACCTCTACTTGAACGAGAAGAAGTGGGACGAGGCCAAGAAATATTACCGCATGGCGTCAGACCTTGACCCGAACGATCCCGAGCCTTACTACTCCATCGGCGTGATCGACTGGACGGCCTGCTACCAGCCTCGCATGGAACAACGCGCCGCGCTGGGAATGAAGCCGGAAGAGAATCTGAATCCGAAGAATAAGGATCAGAAGAAGGCCTGCGAGGAGTTGAAGGTAAAGAACGCGCCTGCCATTCAGGAGGGCATCGACAGCCTCAACAAGGCCATCCAGATTCGTCCGGACTATGATGATGCCATGGCCTACCTGAACTTGATGTACCGCGAAAAAGGCGACGTTGAGTGTGACGATCTTGCCGCCCGCGCCGAGGATCTCAAGACCGCTGACCACTGGGTCGATGAAACTCTGCGAGTAAAGAAAGCAAAGGCCGACAAAGCCCAGCAGAACGCTGGGGGCGGGATTACCGTGGATCAGCCGAAATAAGATCAGCCGAAATAAGATCAGCCGAAATAAGATCAGCCCAAGTAAACCTCGACGGCGTCATTCCGAACGGAGCCGGTTTTCTGGCGTCGTGAGGGATCTTGCGTGTACCACCGCTGTTCGGCCTCCTGGGGCAATCCAGGAGGCTTTCGTTTTCTTGGAGAGGTCTGGTCTGGCACGCGCCTATGGTCTGCTATACAGCCGGACTTCCACCCTCGTGAACTGCCAGCGCAGCATCTTGGGGAACGATTCCGGAAGAACCTTCGTCAGCATCACCGTTGTGGGATCGGGGTTGCCCGCAGGACCATTGTTCATCAGCACGATCCACACCCGAGGATGGCTGGGCGCCACCGTACGCAGCAAATCCGGCGTAGGCTTGCCCGTGAAGTCGCGGGAGTCGAGGCCTGCTCCGTGGTTTGGAAACAGAATCTCCGGTCCGAGCTGAGCCGTGAAGCCCGGACTGGCCGTGTTCTCCCCAGCCCGCAGAGAGCGGAAAAATTCATAGGGAATGCGGGCTCCGGCGATGTGGAACACGACGGCGTCTCCCGGCTGGGTGTGGTCGAGAATGAAGTCAGTCGCGGCGCCGCAAGCGTCCCGTTCGTCGTCGAAATCGTGACCGTAGACGAAAAAAATTCCCTGCGTGCAAAACAGCAGTATCCCGGCGAGCGCAGCCCCAAGCAGCCAGGATTGGCCCAGCCGCGCCAGACTAGCCGCCACCAAGATCAGAAGCGCGGGCAGGCAGAAAATCATGTATCGGCCCAGGAACACGGGACGGGCGAGCGACAGCAAGACCGTCAGCACTACCGGAAAAAAAAGCCAGATGAGCAGAAGCTGGCACCGCCATATCTCCCAGTTCTGAACGCGTGTCCACAATTTTCTCCCGAGTGGAACCGCCGCGGCCACGCCGGCCACAGTGCAAACTACCGGAAGACCCCAATTGCTGCCGCCGGCCAGATGCTCATAGAACTCCAGCACATCGCGCAGCCCGGGCCGCTGAATCCAGCGGATCGGCCCGGCCCCAGTCTTGGCCACAAAAACCAGCAGAGGGAGCACGGCGACGCCAATCGTAATCCAGGCGCGCCGCAATCGCCTGGAAACTTGTACGCCGGGTTGACGCGAACCAAAGCCCTCGCTGCCCAGCAAGTGGAAAGCCAGTCCATGCGCCGCGAACAACAGGAGTGCATAAAAGTGCGCGTAGACCGCCAGGACGCTGACGATGACATAGCCGAGCCAATTGCGGCGAACAGGCTCGCGCAGAAAGGCGACCAGGAAGCCGGAAGAGAGCGTCGCCAGCAGCAGAAAAAGCGTGTAGCTGCGGGCCTCCTGGGCATAGCGAACGCTGTATGCATTGAACGCGAACAGAGCGGCCGCAATCAACCCGACCCGGCGGTCGTAGAGCTGCCGCGCCAGCCAGTAAATTGCCGGGAGCGTGGCCGCGGCCATCAGCACCGAGAGGCTGCGGATGAAGAACTCGCTTTGCGCGTTGTACGGCTCAGACCGCAGCCAGATCCGCAGCAGCACGTAGTACAGCGACATGTTGGCTTCGCGCCACCACATCAGGTGCAGGAAGTTTCCCCAGCTAATCCGCGCGACTTCCACGCTGAAACACTCATCAAACCAGAAGGGCTTGCGTGCGAGGAATAAGAATCGAACCGCCGCACCCGTTGCCAGCAGTAGAAGAAGAGCTATCCAGTGAGCCCGGCGAGCAGAGTCTGATGGGACCGGTGAAGCACTTGCGCTCTGGTTCACCGCGGCTTCGGGTGGCTGCATGCTGGAAGTTGGATGTCCGTTAATTTTCAGATGATACTATGCTAGAAAATCCTCGAATTTGCGCGTATTTTCAAACGGAGGCTCTTCCGATAGGCGTCATCGTGACCGTAGCCGTTCTTCAGGCGGAGGGAAGGATCTCAGGCGGCATGGTTGAACCGGTATGCTGAAGCAGGTATGAGCGTAAAATCGCTAGCAACCGCACCGCGGCACGACTCAGCGCCGACGCACGATCGGATCACAGATCGCTGGAAGGGCTCCGTATCGGTGATCGTGCCCGTTTACAACGAGGCAGCGCACGTTGATGAACTGCTGGAGGCGATCCACGCCTCGCCGGTAAAAAAGGAAATCATCATCGTCGACGACGGCTCGACCGACGGCACGCGAGAGAAACTGCAAGCCCTGCCGCCGATGGACGATGTCACCGTCGTGTTCCACGAGAAAAATTGCGGCAAGGGAGCGGCCATCCGCACCGCTCTTGCCTATGCCCGTGGTGAGTACGTACTGATCCAGGACTCCGACTTGGAATATGATCCGCAGGATTATCCCGCGCTGTTGCGCCCGCTTGAAGCTGGCAAAGCGAATGTCGTCTACGGCGTTCGCCCCGACCGTCCCGAACGCGGCCTGCGCTTCTTTCTCGGAGCCAAGCTGCTGACGCACCTCACCAACGTTCTTTACGGCGCGGGCATCCACGACGAAGCCACCTGTTATAAAGTGGTCCGCCGCTCCCTGCTGGCACAACTGCAGTTGGAGTGTCATCGCTTCGAATTTTGTCCGGAAGTGACCGCGAAACTCTGCCGCATCGGCGAGAAGATTGCAGAGGTCCCCGTCAAGTACAACCCACGTTCCGCGGTCGAAGGCAAGAAAATCCGCCACTCCGACGGATGGCAAGCCATCTGGACCCTCGTCCGCTACCGCTTCATCCCCCGCCGCCGCTGGCTTCGTCCTAGCAATGACGCGCAGCAAGCGCCGTTCGCAGTGAGTCACTCGCGTTTGCCGGCCGAGTGAAGAGTGTCGATAGGAGCTCATCCTGGAATTTGTCATCCCGACCGGAGTTTCCCATCCCGAAGGGATGGGCGGCGGAGCGGAGGGACCTGCTGTTCGCCAATAGCTAAAACAACTGCCTCTCGCATTCCCGCGGCAAAAGAGGAATCTCCTGTAGAATCTTGGGTTCTCCGAGCGGCGCTGCCGCTCCAGAACTGTCGTCAAAATAATGTTCAAGAAGATTCTCATCGCGAACCGCGGCGAGATTGCCGTACGCGTCATCCGCGCCTGCCACGAACTGGGAATTGCCGCCGTCGCCGTCTACTCTGACGTGGATCGCGCCGCACTGCACGTCCGCAAAGCCGACGAAGCTTACCCCATCGGCGCTCCAGCCGCGTCCGAGTCCTATCTCAACATTCAGAAAATTCTTGACGTCGCCGCGCGTTCGGGAGCAGACGCCATCCATCCCGGTTACGGCTTTCTTTCCGAGAATGCGAAGTTTGCCAGAGCCTGTGCCAATGCCGGGGTGAAGTTCATCGGCCCCACCGCCGCCGCGATGGACGCCATGGGATCGAAGACCCGCGCGCGACAGGCTATGGAACGCGCAGGAGTGCCGTTGGTGCCCGGAACTTCACGCGGACTGGAATCGTTCGAGCAGGCCGAGGAGGTTGCCGCCCGCATCGGCTATCCCGTCATGCTCAAAGCTGCGGCAGGAGGCGGCGGCAAAGGCATGCGCCTGGTGTGCGCGCCGGAAGAATTGAAGTCGGCGATCGAAGGCGCTCGCAGCGAGGCGGAGCGATTTTTTGGCGACAGCGAAGTTTATATCGAGAAGGCGATCATCAATCCCCGCCACATCGAGATGCAAGTGCTGGCCGACGAGCACGGCAACACCGTGTATCTCGGCGAGCGCGAGTGTTCGCTGCAGCGCCGGCACCAAAAGGTACTCGAGGAAGCGCCTTCGCCCCTCGTCGATCCCGACATGCGGAAAAGAATGGGCGAGGTCGCAGTTCGCGTGGCCCAGTCTGCGAAATACACGAACGCGGGAACAGTTGAATTCCTCGTCGACCAGCAGAAGAATTTCTATTTCCTCGAGATGAACACGCGGTTGCAGGTGGAACATCCGGTGACGGAACTCGTCACAGGCCTCGATCTTGTGCATCTTCAGATTCGCATCGCGGCGGGCGAGCGGTTGCCTTTCACTCAGGACGAAGTAGTGATTCGCGGACACGCCATCGAGTGCCGCATCTACGCCGAAGATCCCGACAACAATTATTTCCCCAGCCCCGGCAAGATCACGCTGTTGCTGGCGCCGTCGGGACCCGGAATCCGTCGCGACAGCGGCATGTACGAAGGCTGGACCGTGCCCATGGACTATGATCCGCTGCTCGTCAAGTTGGTCGGCTACGGCACGAATCGCGATCAGGCCATCGGCCGCCTTACGCGCGCCCTGAACGAATATTTTGTGGGAGGAATCAAGACGAACATTTCGCTGTTCCGGCGTATCCTGAGTGATCCAGATTTTTGCGCCGCGAGAATCGATACCGGTTTCCTCGATCGCCTCTTGCAGCAGAAACGAGCTTCGGATCCGAGGGATCCGAAGGCGATCGAGGTCGCAGCAATCGCCGCGGGAATATTTGCCATCATGGGCTCAGCCGCGGCTGGAGCCGGAGAGCGCTCCGTGGCCAACGACTCCGCGAATAGCAAACCGACCGCGCCTTCCAACTGGAAGAGAGCGGCTCGAAAAGAGGCGTCGCGATGAAGCTCAACTGGGTCACTGGCAACCGGCGACTGGGAACCGGTAACTGACGACAGGCAACTGCTTCTCATGACTTACGACATCACCATCGACGGCAAGAAGTTCCGGCTCGATCTCCAGCAAGCGGACGGCCGTTGGTCATGCCGTCTCGATGGACGCGAAGTCGAAGTCGACGCAGTGCTGGCGCGGCCCGATGTGCTTTCCCTCCGCATCGGCAATCAGGCTTTTGAAGTAAAGTGCGAGCGCGTCGCTGGCGACATGCATCTGTGGGTTGGCAGGGCGCGGTTTGCGGTCGAAGTCCGCGATCCCCGGTCGTTGCGTGGGCGCGTCCGCGCGGTGGATGATCATGGTCCCAAGAAATTAACTGCCCCCATGCCGGGCAAAATTGTTCGCGTGCTGGTGAGTCAGGGAGATGGGGTCGAAGCAGGCGCGGGCGTGCTGGTGGTCGAGGCGATGAAGATGCAGAATGAAATCAAATCGCCGAAGAAGGGTACGATTCAGAAAATTCTGGTCGGCGAAGGCGCAGCCGTGAACGCCGGAGACGTGCTGGCAATTGTCGAGTAGAACTCTCGATTAGGTGGTATGTTCGCCGCACAACCGCCGGGACGGCGTCGCTACTTTTCCATCCCGTTGCTATCGAGTACTCTCTTTGCGTAATAATTTTCGACCTTAGCGGTATCCCGCAACACCTCGTAGTACGCGGCTTTCAGCAATTGCTCGCGGCGGTCGTGAAGCTGCGAACGGATGGCCTGCTGTACTCGCGGATCGGACAATTCACGTTGTCCGGCTGGCTCCTTCGACACCAGCTTCACGATGCGGAACCCCAAAGTCTGCTTGGTCGCGGGATTGACCACGCTAACGATAGGGCTGTACTGACCCGGCTTGAGCTTTATGACCGTATCGCGCGTGGCCGGATCGGTTCCCTTCAATCCAGACTCGGGCACCGTGCCGAGATCGCCGCCGTTGCCTGACGTTTCCGGGTCTTCGGAATACTTCATGGCCAGAGTGGCGAAGTCATCGCCGCTGTCAAGACGATTCGCGATCATCTGGACTTTCTTGCGAGCCTCGGCTTCGTTTTGCGCTTTGTCATTTTGGTTGTGAGCCTGCGGGTTGGGCACCGGGGTCACCATAATCTGGGCCAGGTGGTACTGCGGCTCAATCAAATTGAATTCGGCCTTATGCGCGTTGTAGTAGTCGGTAATATCCTGATCGGTGACGTTGATTTTGGAGGACACTTCCTTGTTCATTACCTTTTCCAGGGTGATGGAGCGGCGGATGTCACGTTTGAAATCGGCCAGCGTGATCTTCTTTTCCTTGAGCCGTTTTTCGAACTCCTCTTCTGAGGCGGGAGACCTGATCTCGTTATATTTACGGTCGACTTCTTCGTCGGTGGCCAGCAGCCCGAGTTTCTCGGCGCGACGCATGACAATTTCGTCCTCAATGAGTTGGTGCAGAATGTTGAGGCGTAACGCCGTGGCCTGCTCGCCCGTGGGCCGCTGCTGCGCCGAGGCGACCTGGTTCTCGTAGTAGCTGTCGACGTCAGACTTGAGAATCTTCCGGCCATCCACGGTCGCCATCACGTCGCCGCCGGTCTGCGAGTTGCAGGCGGCCAGAGCTGCCAACAATACGGCTGCGGAGAGTGCCGCCGCGAACTGGAAGAATGAATTTTTTCTCAAGAGTCTCTCTCCGTTCCCGAATGCAACGAAAAACGAAAATCTAGACACGGGAAACGTCCACGCGGCTTCCCCAACCACTACTTATTATTTGGATGCTGGCACCGGGGCCGATGGAAGGTGCTGCGGCACGGGCTGTCCCGCGTCTCTCAGGGCAGCGTCCAGCGCCGAGCGCACTTGGCTGATGGGAACCGCGCCGTCAATCTTCTGGCCATTGATGAAGAGGGCCGGCGTTCCGCTCACGCCAAGTCCGTCGGCTTCTTTCATGGATGCTCTCACCGCATCTTCGTTTTGCGCTTTGACGCACGATTGCAGCTTGGCCCCATCCAGGTTGTGTTTCTGGCCTTGCAGCGTCGTCATCTTGTCAATGGCTTCGAAGCGCGCGCCCGGAGTCTTCTCCTCGTCGACCTCGCGTTTGTTGGCATGGATGTAGTCCGCGAAGTCCCAGTAGGCATCGCCGTTTTGCGCTGCCAGACAGTTCGCGTCGACGGCGGCGTGAAGTGCCCACGGATGAATCTCGGTCAGCGGATCGTCTTTGTAGATGAAGGTGACGCGGTCACCATACTCCTTGAAGATCTCGGGAAACAGGGTCTGGTGCATTCGCGAGCAGAAGGGGCATTCGAAGTCGTCGAAATTCACCACCACAACTTTGGCGGACTTGGCTCCGCGCGTCGGCCGGCCGCTGACGTCGATTTTGCTCATCAATTCGGCGAACGGATCCTTCGTCAAGTCGAACTTGGTCAGGCGCAGCATGGTGGCGCGATCCTTGGACAGCAGGAACTTGTAATCCTTCTGCTTGCCATCGCCACCGTCGATGTTCACGGAGACCGCGTCATATCCGGGCATTTCAGCACTGGGAGTAATAGCGCCGACGGTTACCTTTACCTCGGCGGGAATAGTGTAGAAAGCGCGTACCTGGTGCTCGATCTTGCGAGCAACGTCCGGAGGCGCCGACTGGGCGACACAGCCCAGGCAAACCAGAAGGAGAACGAGCAGCGAACGTCGAATTAGGGTCACCAGAAACCGCCTCAGCATCACTTATTTATCTTTTTCGATTATCTCACAGCGTATGCGAGTCAGCCTTGCAAGCGGCGTGCCTGCGTAGTGGGTCAGTTTCCGGTTCGCCCGTCAGAACGAAGCCGCTGGCGCGGCGGACGCTGCCGCGTAGGTGAGGTCGGCAGCCGTGGTTTTAAGCCCCAGATAAATTGAGGGTCACAAGGAGGTTATCCCTGTGACCCATCTACGAAAAATCATGCTGGAAG
>WNGK01010075.1_pt1 | contig 15180 bp, 18 predicted proteins | sample 5400601 | NCBI WGS metagenome assembly WNGK01 (sample SAMN13153376, study PRJNA577476) | soil metagenome | isolation source: 60 cm soil or saprolite under Garry oak tree replicate 1 | place: USA:California | collected 2016-06-15
CTCCTCCACACCGGCGCGCATAAAATCAACAATTGCCTCGGGCAAATCCTGCTGGCGCGGCGCATGGGCAAATCACGCATCATCGCTGAAACCGGCGCGGGCCAGCACGGGGTCGCCACCGCCACGGTCGCCGCGATGTTCGGCCTCAAGTGCGTCATCTACATGGGGGCGGTGGATTGCCAAAGGCAGACTCTGAATGTTTTTCGCATGAAAATGCTGGGGGCGGAAGTCGTGCAGGTCAAAGCCGGCCAGCAGACTCTAAAGGAGGCCATCAACGAAGCGATGCGGGATTGGGTCACCAACGTCCGCTCCACCCATTACATCCTCGGCACCGTCTATGGCGCGCATCCCTATCCGCTGATGGTGCGCAATTTCCAGCGCGTCATCGGCGACGAAGCGCGCCGGCAAATCCTGGAAAAGGAGCAGCGGCTGCCCGACTTGCTTATCGCGTGCGTCGGCGGCGGCTCCAATGCCATGGGACTGTTTTATCCGTTCTTGGAAGACGACTCGGTGGAGATGGTCGGCGTTGAAGCCGGCGGCGAGGGCATTGAAGCCGGCAAACACGCCGCGCGCTTTCAAGGCGGCTCCCTGGGCGTGTTGCAAGGCACCCGCTCCTATCTGTTGCAGGACGAGTTCGGCCAGATCCAACTCACCCACAGCGTGTCGGCCGGCCTGGACTACGCTGCCGTCGGACCGGAACATGCCTGGCTGCGCGACCAAAAGCGCGTCGAGTACACCTACGCCACCGATGAACAGGCGCTGGAAGCCTTTATGAAGTTGGCGCGCCTGGAAGGCATCATTCCCGCGCTTGAATCCGCCCATGCCGTCGCCGAAGTCATTCAACGCGCGCCCAAGCTGGCTCAGCACAAGATCGTCCTCGTCAACCTCTCCGGCCGCGGTGACAAGGACGTCTCCGAAGTCGCCGCCAAGGTCGGTTTGTAGGTCTAGCACCCAACGCCTGCGGCCCGGGTTTGAGGCAGCCGCAGCAGTTTTCGGATTCGGGTAAAGCTCTCGGCCGGAAAGCCCATCGCCAGTTTCAATCGGTAATCTCGCTCCAAAATGTTTGACTGCCGTTCCCAGCGTCGGAAACTCTGCCAGTCAACAAACCCGCGCATCCAGGCGAAGTGCCCGTGGACCGGCACCGGATAATCACTGCCGTGGACGATGCGCTCCACCAGGGGAGCGCGCAGACAGGCCGGAACGTGCCGCCCGCGGATCGGAACATTGAACGCACTGGTGTCCCCGTAAAGATTGGGGAACCGCCGCGTCATTTCGGCAAAGATGTAAAAATATTCCGGGTCAAAAAGGCCGCTCTTGGTCCCGCAATGCGCCGCGATGACGGTCACGCCGCATTCGAGCGGCAAAGTCAGAATGCGCGGATCGGCAAACTCGCGGCGGACGACCGGCAGCGTATGTTCGCCGCCGGTGTGCGCCAACAACGGAAGCTTCGCTTCGGCCATCCGCTCCCAGAAACGCGTGAACCGTCGATCGTTGCAATTGATGTTCTGGCAATTCGGCAGACATTTCATCATCACCGCTCCCTCCTGAAGGCAGCGATCCAATTCCTCAATGGCATCGGGACGAGCGGGATGAATCGAAACGGCAGCCAGAACTTCCCCATGCTGCCTGGCCAGCTTGAGCACGTAATCGTTGGGGACATAAAACGAACCAGCCCCCTCGACGGGCTTCCCTTGGCCGTCGCGGACCAAATCCTGGGCCAGGATCACTGCCGCTCCGAGCGACGAGCCGCGCACCTGTTCCAGCAATCGTTCTACGTAGAGCCGGTCCAAATCGCCGGACATCGCGTCGCGGGGCAGGCCGATCTGCCGGAGCATCATTGCCGCCAGCGGGCGATGCCAACCCCGCACCCGCAGCCAGCAACCGGTGCCGCCGGTCCCGTTGCCGACGACGTGCACGTGCATGTCGATCGGTTTGGGGGAGGAAACCTCCAGGTTTGCAGAGGAATGCTCCGGACTCATAACCTGTGCTGCGGCCATTTTCCCGGTTGCCCGGATAGAAGCAATCTTGAAACAGGAGTCCGCTGGATGGAATACAAATCATCCTCGCTTCGCGCGCTCGATTTGAAATGCAATCACGCGGCATTGGGTTGACCGCGCGCATCAGTGTCATCCGGCAGCCCGGCCAAGTTCTTCCATCCGGCAGGAGGAGAAAAATCCGCCAGTCGTTGCCCGGCGCCAGAGGACGACTCCTGTTGCGGGTGGTGGTCAAGCACGCTCCCATGGCCTGCTATTTCGTGAGGCGGCGCATTGACGCGGACTTCTGTTCTTGCTCCTCCTCCGGCGTTCTCCTATCCTTGCCGGCACTGGCCTATGAATAATCCGATCCGCTTCAAACTGTTCCTCATGATGGTGCTGGAGCTCTTTATTTGGGGCGCCTGGCTGCCACTGATCTATGGATATTTGCCGAGTTTGGGCTTTTCCGCGTCTGTGCCTCCTCACGCCCTCGCTGCGATGATCCCCCAAAAACTCTGGTTTCTGTTCTCACAGCAATCTTTGATCCTGAACGCCTTCCCGATTGCAGCCGTGATAGGAATGTTCTTCAGCAACCAATACGCGGACCGCCATTTTTCAGCCGAAAAATTCCTGGCTTTCAGTCATCTCGTCGGCGGCTTGGCGATGTTTGGGATTGCCACGATCAAAGCGCCCGCTCCTGTGGACGGGCTGGCGCCCGGAGAGCCCAATCCCCACGCCCCGTTCGCTCTTTTTTTTACCCTGATGTTCTTGCACTGCCTGGTTTATGTCCCGACGATTTCGATCGCCAACTCCATTGCGTTCGCCAATATGAAAGACGCCCAAAAGGAATTCGGCATCGTGCGCATGGGCGGGACCATCGGCTGGATTTTGGCCGCCTGGCCGTTCACGTTCATCCTCGTGGATTGGGACAAAGTGCACGCTGCCAACCCGCAAGGTATCGTAAATTGGCTTGGCACCGCGCTCGGCTCCGGTTTGACAGGCCAGGCGCTCCAAAATGCAACCCGCTGGACCTACATCGTAGCGGGTATTGCGTCGCTTCTGCTCGCAGGGTTCAGCCTCATTCTTCCCCACACGCCGCCCAGAAAGATCACTCAAGGCGAAGACCGTTTTGCCTGGCTTGAATCCGCGAAGCTTCTGCGGCAGCCGTTTGTGCTGGTGCTCTGGTTGGTCACCTTCGTGGACGCGTTCGTGCTTTACTCCTATTTCAACTGGACGGGCGGTTTTCTGCTAACCCCTGTCGAGGCTGGCGGTGTGGGTATCGCCGGCAATTGGATCATGCCGGTCATGAGCATTGGGCAGGTCGCTGAAATCCTGACGATGTTGGTTCTCGGCGCCACGCTCAAGCGCCTGGGTTGGCGCGCGACCATGGTCATCGGCATACTCGGTCACGCGGCCCGCTTTTCAGTGTATGCTTTTTTCCCGAACCCGACCGCGGTGGTGATTGTCCAGGTCTTGCATGGCATCTGCTATGCCTTCTTCTTTGCGACGGTTTATATCTTCGTGGATGAATATTTTCCCAAGGATGTCCGGGCCAGCGCGCAAGGTCTATTTAATGTGATGATCCTGGGGATCGGCTTTCTGGCGGCAAACTCAATCTGCCCCTATCTCATGCAAAATGTCTTCTCGAAAGCCGGAGTGGTAAACTTCCATACCATGTTCCTGGTCCCGTTGGCTGCTGCCAGCGTGGCCGCCATCGCCCTGGCCCTGCTTTTCCATCCGCCGCCAAAGCAGCAATCAGCGCCAACCGCTCAGGCCGCAGTTGCTGCCTGAACCGCTTCGACCACAAATTTTCACCATCAACCAACAGGACTTCTCCGGTTACCGACGCTTCCGCAACAAGGTTATCCCTGCGGTCTTCCCGGATTGAAACATGGCAAACATTCCCTTGCTGCAACCAATGTTCGACTGTCACTGGCTTAACCGGTAAAACTTCCGCGTGCCGGAAATGGGATTGGTGACTGTGCTCTGGCCGTTGACGAGAACCGGCGCCGGAGAGACGGTGGTCCAGGCCGTCGGTGAAACAATGTTCGCGGTGGGTTGCATGGTGAACTCGGTGGCATTGATCGGCCAGGCAAATGTCGCGCTCAATATTTCAACCCAAGGCTTCGCCGCACCGTGCGTCGCACGACTTGGCATGCGGTACGGGCTTGCCGGCCATCGGCTTTGCTGGCGCGGAGCCCAGGGTAGCGAAAGACCACGGCATAGTTGCTCAGATTGATCAACATCGGCTTCAGAGTGGCCCACTGCGGTTCAAAAGCCAGCAGACGGTTCAGTAAATCTTCCACATTGTGGGTCTTTGGAACGGGGGCACACGCTTCTTGTAATCGCGCCTTCAGGCATTTCTCCACACACTGTTGCGCGTGAAAGCAGGCACTGTCGTGACTGGGATTCTTGCGGGCACGCGTCTCCCGCAGACACGAATGAAAGTCACCCTCGGCTTTGGCAAACCATTCGCGTGTGAGCTGCTTCATACAGGGAGATCCCTTTCTGCACTGCTTCCTGAAGGAAAGAATCTCCCCACGAGAGCCTCTGCCGCATTTCGGCGGGCGTGCGAACAATCAAATCCATAGGGAAATCAGCCTCCACGGCTAGGCGGATTCGGATCGCTTTATCCTGTGGACGGCCTTTACCCGACATAATCACCAGCAGATCCACATCCGAATCCTCCGTTGGCCTGCCGTAAGCGTAAGACCCAAAAAGTATGATCTTGCGCGGCTTGAAGCGCCGCGCGACCTCCGCAGCAAACTTCCTAATCTTTTGTCGGGGAACCATATCCAATACGCCAGCGCTTTCTGAGCCATACCGCCCGGGCAATATGCCAGTCCCAGGCAGGCGGTAAAGCCAACAATTGCTCTCATTGCTCTCATTGCTCTCAGAGCTGCTCGGGTTGAGCGAGCCCAACACGAGTTGGCCGGTCTGGAGGCGGAAGATTGAAGGGGATCCCGCTTTCACCAATCCAGGACTCCACTAATCCATCAATCCAAGCGGGCAGTGCCATCACTTTGCCAACCGATAAAACTGCCGCGTGACGGAGATGGCATTGGTGACTGCCTCCCGGCCATTGACGACGACCTGCCCCGGAGAGACGGACGTCCAGACTGCCGGTGGAACAAGATTCGTGGTGGATTACATACAAAGTGAAGCCGGCGTTTTTGGTCGGCCAGGTCAAAATGACATTTGCTCCGGAAGAAATTATTGTGAGTTGTCGGGCCAACGAGGAACGGAATGCCGTGGCAGCGCCCGAACAGACGCCGATGTGCCCGAACGAAGGGGCGAGAGAGCATCGGAAAAAGAGCGCAAACCCAACCAGAATCCTGGAATCCAGCGCGCCTTGACGCTTTCCCCGGTGGGTGGCAAGTTCGCTTCCGTATGAAAATTGCCGCATCTACGACCAACGGCAGGCCCAAGATGCTGAGTCCCAAAGTGGTGCGTCCGCGGATGACCGCACAACTTGCCGAGAAACGTGCGGTGGAGGATCTCAAAGCGCCAAGGTTTGACGGGATGGCCTTCCTGCGCTCGCTCAAGAAGTGAGGTGTTACGCCGACAACTCGGACTTGTGGGTGATGAATAAGCCGGGAGCAGAGGGACGGGGAGAGGAGGCGATTTTCTCACACACATTCGCCGCTCCTTGCTGATCTTCAGACACGCTATCAAATCACATGAGCCTGGCTCGGTCATTGACACTTGTGCATTGGTTGTTGCCGCCACCAAGATGACCGCGGTGGGCACGGGGATGGGTTTCTTCACGAGTTCACGATTCACGGGGGAAGCGTCACGGCGATTTGGCGCGTTGCGTCCACGCGCGGTTGCGGGCCGCTAGTGGTCAGAAACGCGTGGATATCATACACACCATTGAGTTGTTTGCCCGCACGATCTTGCAGGGCGAGTTTGGCGTTGAACATCACCGCTTGGCCGGGGTCGAGGGTGAAGGAGGTCTGCGCTTGCGAGAAAACGGTGCCGTCCGACCACGCGGCGACCACAAGGCCCGTTTGATCTATGATCTCAATGTCAAATTGCTGGCCGCTGGAAAACTCAAACGTGCGCGGCAAGTTGAATTGGTTCGTCACCGCGAAGATGAATTGGGCTATGGCCGTTTGCTGCTCAACCAGGTAGCAGGGCAGCATACAGGGCGGCACATTGGTGACGCAAGGCGGGCACCACACCATCGCGGGCTGGTTGGTGTAAACGGCCTGGTCCATTTCCAGCGATGCGACGATCCCCGCGCCGACCGGCGGCGGATAGCCCTGGCCGTTGACCTGCATGGGCAAGGCCGCGCCGCAGCACAGCCAGGCCAGGACCACGCCGAACCAGCCTGCCGATGAGTTGCGATTGCGTTCTTTCATAACTTCTATTGGTTTCAACGTGAGGTGTACCACTCTTGCCTGAGGCTGCCGGCCCCGCGATCGTTTTTCGACCGCGGAGCCAGCAGTTGAACCGCTCCCTTTGAGGTCCACGGTTGATTAGTCGCAATCGTGGTGGAGTTGGATGTTGCCGCCACCAGGATGATTGCCGCCCAGATCGCCACCGGCGCTGTAGAACGGAGTATCCGTTCTCTGCCAGCACGCAGGCGGTGGAGGCGTGGGTGGAGGCGTGGTGTACAGTTTGATCTCGAATATGTCGTTGCGGCCCGGCTCACCGTTGTCGCACACGTGCACGACCGCGTAATAAGCCGGCGCATCATTGACCGTCACATCGTAGCAGATATACCGGCAGTTTGGGTCGTTCGGATCCTCGGCGTAGCCAGTCACTGCGGTCTGCTTGACGTGCATGCCGTCGTGGTGATCGATGTAGTTGAGATGGCCCCAGAACGCGCCGTCCTTGATGCCACCGGCCACACCGAAGTTGGCCTTGGCGCCAGAGGGTCCGACGATCCAGCCGCCACCGGTCACGAAGTCACAGGTTGATGGTGAACTGGGGACGCTTCCACAGGTGATTCCGGCGGTCGAGGAAGCGAAGATCAGGCTTGCGCCGGCGCTCGTCATGACGTGCAAGGCGTTGACCGTGATGAAGCCGGCACCGACGACTTGCTCATTAATAATCACGACGTTGCCGTCCACGAAAGCCACCTGGTTTGCCTGGCCGGTTACGACGATGCTTTGGCCGTCAATGACCAGTCCATCCACCTCGACCACTCCGATGACCGTGGCCCCGATCGCGGCACAGGTGGCCGTCGCCCGCGACATGACGAAATCGGCCGTAATGGAGCCACCAGCAAAGAAGAAGCTGCTGCTGTTGACCCAGACATCGGCGACAGAAGCTTCCGTCGTCACCACGTTTGCCTGGCCGATGGTGGCGGTGTGCAAGTCTCCTGCCGAGAACACACCGGCCGAGCTCGCGCCCAGTGACGAGGCTTCCTGAGCGCCGCCCGACACCAGCAAGGTGCCGGTGTTCACAAACGTTAGACTGCTGCCCAGGGCAAACCCTGAGACCGCCGTCGCCTGCCCTTGGAAACTCGTCGATCCCCCTAGACTGAAGATTTGTGCCTGCTGATTGCCAATCAGCAGACACGACAATAGACCGGTCCACAGGCTAACTGTGACCGCTCGCGGAAATAATGGAATTTTCATTTTCATAACACTTGGTCCTTTCTACGGCTTGTTTGCCGATGTGAAACCGCATTTGCATACTGAATCATTTCATGTTCCCTTTCCCCTGGACGCCCTCCCCATGAATTGGGGAGAGGGCCAGGGTTTGCGCACCGCATTGGAGGTTGCTTCGTCCATGTGGTAGTCAGGAAGCATTGCTACTAGAACACTATGGTGCCTGCTGCCAGCGCACTGCCGGCGGCGAGCGCCGTGCCTCCTGCCAGCGAGGTCGCGCCGACCACAGAAACCGCTTCAGACAGTGAGGTCGCTGACGCCACACCCATGCCGTTGACGATACTGCCCGCGGCTATAACACTGCCGGCGGCCAGCGTGCTGCCGCCTGCCGCCATTGCGGTGCCGACCACAGTTGTGGCTCCGCCAACAGCCGTGGCTCCGAGCACCGTGGTGCCGGTTGCCAGCGTGCTGCCAGCCGCCAAACTGCTGCCGGCGGCCAGAGAGCTGCCCGATACCAGCGTCGCGCCTCCGGACACAATGGTGGCCGCGGCAATGCTCGTTGCCGTCGCCACTGTCGCTCCGCCGAATACACTGCCGGCGGCCACAACACTACCGGCGGCTACAACACTGCCGCCGCCCAGTGCGCTGCCCACCACCACGGTGGCCGCGGACACAGCGGTGGCCCCAGCGATACTGCTACCGGCGGCAATACTGCTGCCGGCGGCCAGGCTCGTCCCCGCAGCCAGCGAACTGCCGGCCGCCAGGGCGATGCCACCGCCGCAGGTGGTCGCGGTCGCAACCGTGGTGGCAGATGCCAGAACGATACCGCCCACAACACTGCCCGCTGCGATCACGCTGCCCGCAGCCACCACGCTACCCGCGGCGACAACGCTACCCGCGGCGACAACGCTGCCCGCGGCCACCGTAGTGCCTGCCGCGATCACGCTGCCCGCTGCGATCGAACTGCCCGCCGCCAGGGTGGTGGCGCTCGCGACAGTCGTGGCGGTTGCCAGCGCAGTCGCCATCGCGATACTGCTGCCGTTGACAACGCTGCCGGCTGCCACAACCGTGCCTGCGGCCAACACGCTGCCTGCTGCTACGCTGCTGGCTCCTGCCACAGTAGTGGCGCCTGCCACCGTTGTAGCCCCGGCCACCGTCGTAGCCCCGGCGAGGCTGGCGCCTGCGCCCAAACCCAAACCGAGCCCCCCTCCAAGAATGAACTGCGCTTGCACTTCACTCAACGGTGCCCAGCAGAGAAGACCGGCCAGCAGACCCGCTGCGACCGGCTTTGCTAACACTATGATTTTTGTTTTCATCCGTCTTTCCTTTCGTTGGTTTGTCCGCGGAGCATTCTTTCGCTCCACAGACTTTTTTATTTTTGCACTTCAACACTAGGCGTGAAGCACGAGATTCGATAGGTGGGTGAAAACCCCAGAAGGGGTGGTTAATCACCCCAGCCCGATACTCAGAAAGATGGCCCGATTTTGCCACGCGGCGGTGGCACATTCATTGTTTGGTCGGGATGACCAATGGCGACTGGGGTATTCACCCCAGTTTGGATGGGGTGTTCACCCCAGTTGAACCGGCAGCGGCGGCGGCGCAAGCTGATACGCAAGGTAAACCGCACTAGACGATTATGAAGACAGGGCAAATTTTTCCCCGAACCGCACGGCTGGCCTTGACAATAACGATTGGCGCGCTGTGCCTCTGCGCCCGTTCCCAGAACGTCACGCTCAGCATCGCGCCGGCCGTTCAGGTCACCTGGCCGTCCACCACGAACAAGGCATACCAGGTCGAGACGGCGGCGAATGTTTCCGGCGACTATGTGCCAGCAGGCGGGTTGATCGAAGGTACCGGCGGGATGGTCGGGGCTTTTTTTGGGGCGACAACTCCCGCCCAATTTTTCAGGGTTCAAGAGACCAACGCCAGCGGCATCAATTGGTTGGAAGGGGTCTGGCAGGGAACCACCTATCAGGCCAGCAGTAATGTGGTCCCTTTCATGACGCTAATCTCTATCACCAACTCCAGCCGCACCTTCAGCGGCATCTATTCCAACAGCACCTTTAGCTGCAGCGCGATCCTCGACCTGCTGTCGTATTCAGACTCCCAGGCAAGCTTCCACACCAGGATTCAGTCCGGCGGGTGCGCGGATGGAATCATCGTGGTGACGCCAGTCAATCCGGGCCGACCGTGGCCAGTTCGTTTGCGGTTTTGAGCAAGAGCCAATAGATTATCATTAAATAAAGTTATATCAAAAAACTCAAGCCAGCACATTCGGGGAAACTCCTATTGGAGGAGTTTATCAAGCCGATGAAGTTGACTGTTTACCGCGTGGCCAAAGATTCTGGTAATCCCCAGTCCACCCTGGCTGCCGTGGTGAGCGGGCAGCGATCCACTTCCGCCGAGACGGCGGTGCGGCTGGGCCTTTACTTTGGCATGGACGCTCAATTTTGGCTGAACCTTCAAACGCGCTACGATCTTATGCTGTTGGACGAGAAAAAGAGCCGGATCGAAAAAGAAGTTCACCCGCTGCCAAAGGCAGCTTAATACTCCGGGAAACCAGCCAGGACGCGCTCAAGCCGTTGCGCCGGGGTTGGTTGAGGAAGTGAGCAATTCAAGCAGCAACAGTTGGCGCAGATGGAGGGCCAGATTGGTGACCATCATTCTGGCGAACTACCGAGTCTGGCCACCTTCGTCAGTGTTGGATCGGATACTGCCAAACCCAGTCGCCTTGCTTCTCGTCGAAGAGCGTTTTTCCGGGGACTCCGCCATCGTCCTTTTCGTTCCAGCCGACGGAGTAAAGCACGAATTGGCCAGCGTCGGTGCGGCGGTATTTGTAGGACTGACCGGTGAGCGCGTCGTTGGGCATTTGTGAAATGAACCTTGGCATAAGCGCCTGGAGCGTTTCGGGAAATTGTCCGCTGACCAGGCGATGTCGTTCCAGGGCGCAGGCGAGGGCGGCGTGGTTGGCGACTGTTTGAGCCTCGGCAGACCTGCGGGGGATGTTCGCCAACTCAGGCAGCAGCAGGCTGGCTACGGCCCGGTGATGAATCACGAGAGCGCTCCAAGCCTTCCCCGCGCCGGCGCTGCCGGCAAGCTCGCGTTCCAGCGCATGTGCCTCGGCTTCGACCTGGCTTGAGGAAACTCGCTTGTTGGACGCCTCGAAAGTTCCGCCCATTTCCAACTGGTAGAGCTTGCAATAACTGAGTTGTTCCTGCTGATACCAGCCCCGCGGAATACGCGAAAGACGCGGAAGCGTTCCATTTTTTCCCGTGTTTTGCGTATTCCGCGGTTTGATCTTTTTCTTAGGCGAGGACTTGGGGTCGTGATCTGGCCTTGACCGGTCCCGGCTGCCAGCCTATCACCGCCTGCATGAATTTGGACCCGCGCCGCCTGACCGCGATGCTCTGCGTTCTACGGCTCTCCTTAGGCCTGGGCGGCGCGGAAACCTTCCGCGTTGCCACCTACAACGTGGAAAACTATGTCGACGAACCGACCCAAACGCGCCACGCCAAGTCCGCGGAGGCCAAAGCCAAGGTCCGCGAGAGCATCCTCGCGCTCAAGCCGGACGTGCTCGCCTTGCAGGAAATGGGCAGCTTCGGCGCTCTCCAGGAACTGCGGGAATCACTTGGTTCCGAAGGTCTGGACTTTCCCTATTGGGAACACGTCACCGGTTACGACACCAACATCCACGTGGCTATCCTGAGCAAGTTTCCCTTCACTGCACGCAGGCCGCACACCAACGACGACTTTCTCATGAGCGGACGCCGCTTCCGCGTCAGCCGCGGCTTTGGCGAGGTGGACATCCAAGTGAACACGAATTATTCATTTACCCTCATCGCCGCCCATTTGAAATCCAGACGCCCGATCCCGGCAGCAGATGAAGCGGAGTTGCGCCTGGAAGAGGCCAAGGTCCTGAGGGAGAAGATAGACGAGCGTCTGGCCGCCAACCCCAACGCGAACCTCATTGTGCTTGGCGATTTGAACGACACCAAAGACTCAAAGTCCACCGTCGCGGTCATCGGACGCGGCAAGCACAAGCTGGTTGACACCCGCCCCGCCGAGCGGAATGGCGACAGTGTTGCGAACACCAATGCAAACCTGGGCACGCGTAACGTTACCTGGACTCATTTTTACGGCAAAGAAGACACCTACAGCCGGATTGATTACATTCTCCTCAGCCGCGGCATGGCGCGCGAATGGGTGACCAACGAGACGTATGTGTTGACGATTCCGAATTGGGGCCTGGCGTCAGACCACCGCCCACTGGTCGCGACCTTCTATTCTGAGGACCAGTGAGTGAGAGCGACACAATTCACCATTTTGACACCCAATCCCGCCACCCTTAGGCTGAGCGAATCGGTTGCCGTTTTCGGCTGTAGGACAGCGGTTCCGTGCCAGAACACGGAAGCGCTGCGACTCCCCTCTAAGCAATGTTGTCAGGGCTTCAAGTGAATGACTCGACAAGCGGTTTGGCAAGTTTTACTCTCTCCGCATGATGCATTCGGTTACGTCCAGCACGACGACGATTACTCGTTCCTTTTGACTACGCGTCACGACAGAACGATCGGGGCCACGACCGAGCATGGACGATACAACCTCGATGGGCAGAACATCCTGTTAGAGATGTATCACCTCGCCACGATCTTCTACGCGAGCAAGCCGCTTTCAGAATTGACGAACCTCGATCCGAAATTCAAGGATCCCATTGGAGACATGATGGAGCTTTGCGAGACTACCGAGGCGTATCGCGCACTCTTAAACGTGGCGATACGTATCCGCATCGTTCTCGATTGGTATCAGACACACGCCGCCTATTACCTCAAGAAGGCCGCGGTTCCAGTTGGCACAATCACTTGGACGACCACCAAGAAGCGAGAAGACCTCTCGCTGCGTGAGGCGTGCAACAAGATCATTCACGCGCGCAGTGCCGATTTTCATTACGAGAGCAGCCATGAACATCGCCGTTCAGCCCTGCTGCCTGAGGTGACGCTCGTCGGCGTCCGAGACTCCAAAGAGTGGAGAGCTACTCTGCAGATCAGTGAGTTTCTTTACCACGGCTTTTTCTTAGCCAACTATATGCGATGAAAGGACCTAAATCGGTGCGGCGAACCGCCGCTACGCTTCTTCCTTCAGTTTGAGGTTTGAACGTCTCTGTTACGCGAAGGGAAGACATGAATCAATCGGACGCCTCGACACCCAATTATGTCACCTGCCCCTGCCAACATTGCAGCGGCAAAATCGAATTCGACGCCAGCGATTTTGGCGCCAGTGAAACACGGACAGTGGAATGTCCGCATTGTCACATGGAAACAATTGTGTTTGTGCCGCGAAGCGCACCAAAACCGCCAAGCCTGCAAGCCTACCATCACCGAGCACGGCGGTTCCGCCCATCATCCAGCAATTTCTGCTGACTATCGGTGACATTGGCATCACGCCTGATAAGGTGGTAACTCCGAATGGATCGGGACCATTGGCGGGGTCGCAGTGGATTTGCACGGATTTGTCGCGCACAGAAACCAAGATACCCACTGTGGCCATTATCCTGGCGATTGCTTTCGCGTTGTTTTTCTTTATCGGCCTTTTGTTTCTCCTGATGAAAGAACAAGTGACGACTGGCTACGTGGAAGTCTCCGTTCGTGCGGGCAACATTTATCATAAGGTTCAGATACCGATTAACAAAGCAGACCGGGTTGCCCAAATTCGCGAACAAGTGGACAAAGCGCAGGTAATGGCAGCCCAAGCGACCCGATAGAGACTGGCGAAACGGTGTATGGCTTCCTGCTCACGCCGCAGCACCTGGTTGACAAAAATCAGCTATTGCTCATATCCTGTATAGCGTTCGATAATTCCACTCGAACGTGCAGCGGCAGACTCCCCAATGGTGTGTGAATTACCTTGTGTTCGCCGGAGGGCTTACCGTCAATAGTGACCTGTAGTTTCCACGCCATATCCTCTTGAGATTTTTCGGGATTCTGACACGAATGGCACTTAGATAAGGCCCAAAACTTTGTGGCTCAAGCGTTTGCGTCGGCCGGTGTGAGGCCGGCTTTCAAAGAGGATTCGGCGGGAGGTCTTCTCCATTTTCTGGATCGTTTTCCAAAGGTCGCGTTCGTTTTCCTAAGGAATCGGGAGGAGCGAGTGTTTTTTTCATGGCGCCATTTTAGGCTGGCTGTCAAGTTGTGACAAGTATAGATACTTGTCATGCACACGCCTTTCTTTCCCGTATGGCGGGCGCGCCTGGCTCCCATCGGCCAGCGCATCCGAAACCTTCGCCAGCAAAGTCTCTGCCATCTGGAGCTGCTTCTGGCTCCCTTCTTGCCCCCGGGCCTGCTTTCCCAAGCCGATGAAGGCCCCAACAGTCGTGACCGTGTCTTTAGCGTGCACCGCACCTTCTTTGGCTTGCTCTACCAAGTGCTCAAGCCCGATACCTCCTGCCGCGAAATCGTCCGCCAAGTCCAGGCCCTCTTTGCCCTCCATGACCGGGGCCAAGTCGACGAAAACACCAGCGCCTATTGCCAGGCCCGAAAGCGACTGCCCCTGGACACGCTCTGCCGCGTGCGGGTCGGGGTGGCCGCCGCCGGCGAAAAAATGGCTGCGCTCTGGCACGGCCTGCGGCCCAAGCTCATCGACGGCACCACCGTCAGCGCGCCCGACACTCAGAAAAATCAGCGAGCCTATCCGCAATCCCGCAGCCAAAAACCCGGTTGCGGCTTTCCGCTGATCCGGTTGGTGGGGGTGTTCAGCCTGGCCACGGGCGTGCTGTTGGACTACGCCAAGGGCAACAAGCACCAACATGAACTCCGGCTGTTGTGGAAACTGCTCGACCAATTCAAGCCCGGCGATCTGGCCGTAGCCGACCGGGGCTTTTGCAGCTACGTGCTGTTGGCCTTGCTGCTCCGGTTGGGAGTCGCCAGCCTCTTTCGCCTGCATCAGCGCCGGCCAGCCGATTTGCGCAAAGGCAAGCGCTTGGGCAAAAATGACCGCTTGTTCACCTGGCTCAAGCCGCCCCAAAAGCCCCGCTGGCTGCCCCAGTCCTGGTGGAAGAAAATTCCCGCCCAACTGACGGTCCGCGTGATCCGCTTCAACCTCTCCTGTCCGGGCTATCGGCCGGAATCGGTTACGCTGGTGACCACACTGCTGGACCCACAGAAGTATCCCGCCCAGGACATTGCCCAGCTCTACGCCCGTCGCTGGAAGATCGAACTGTGGTTTCGCGACATTAAAACTTCGATGGGCATGGAGGTGCTGCGCTGCAAGAGTCCCCAGATGCTGCACAAAGAACTGGAGATGTTCTTCATCGCCTATAACCTGATCCGCTGCCTTATGGTCCAAGCCGGCGCCATCAACGATAGGGCGCTGGACCGCATGAGCTTCAAGGGCACCGCCGATTCAGCGCGGCAATTCAGCCTGGCCATCGCCCAGGCCCGTTCAGAAAAGAAGCAGAACCAACTCATCGTCGAATTGCTGGAGGTCATCGCTCGCGACGAGGTGCCCGAGCGTCCCAATCGCATCGAACCCCGCGCCGTAAAAAGGCGGCCCAAAGCCTACCAGCTACTTAACCGTCCGCGTCACGTGATGAAGGAAATCTCCCATCGCAGCAGATACCGCAAAACCTCGTAATATTCATACCCCATGAAAACCAA
>WNGK01009300.1_pt1 | contig 15172 bp, 15 predicted proteins | sample 5400601 | NCBI WGS metagenome assembly WNGK01 (sample SAMN13153376, study PRJNA577476) | soil metagenome | isolation source: 60 cm soil or saprolite under Garry oak tree replicate 1 | place: USA:California | collected 2016-06-15
CGCACGGCAGCCTGCCGGCTGGAAGCGCTTTCCTGCAGAAGCCCTTTTCGCCCGACAGCCTCGCGCGCAAGGTGCGCGACGTGCTGGACGCGTGAGCCCCAAGGGAGTACCGTAGCGCCATGTTGCACGCCGCGACGCCGATCGCTGCCGAGCACCTGATCAAGCTCGTGAACCAGATGCCCGCCGTCATGTGGTCGACCGATGCCGATCTCCAGCTGACGTCGCGGTCCGGCGGCGTACTCGCGGTGTTTGACCAGCTGCCGGGGACTGCCGATGGCATCCCGATCGGAATGTTCGTCGATCCGGAGGACCGCGAGACCGTCCTGGCGGCGCATCGCGCCGCGCTCGGGGGCCAGTCCGCGTTCTACGAAACCCGCTTCCAGGGCCGCATCTTCAGCGCGCGCGTCGAGCCGCTGCGCGACGGTAGCGGGCCCATCGTGGGAGTGGTTGGGCTCGCGTTCGACATCACGGAGCGCCGTCGCGCCGAGGATGCGTTACGAGAGAGCGAGGCTCGGCTGCGCACGATTATCGAAAGCGAGCCCGAGTGCGTAAAGCTCGTCGACGCACAGGGGAGGTTGCTGGATATGAATCCGGCCGGCCTCGCGATGGTCCAGGCCGACTGCATCGACGTGCTCCGCGGTCTCCCGATCGTGGACATCGTTGCTCCCGAGCACCGTGCCGCGTTCGCCGAGTTACACCGCCGCGTTTTTGCCGGCGAATCCGGGACGCTCGAGTTCGAGATCGTCGGTCTGAAGGGCAAACGCAGCTGGCTCGCGACCCACGCCGTGCCATTGCGCGACGCGGCCGGGACGATTCAGGCACTGCTGGGAATCACGCGGGACATCTCGCGCCGCCGGATCGCCGAGCGGGCCTTGGTCGAGTCCGAGGAGCGGTTTTGTAAGGCGTTTTACGCGAATGCCCTGCCGCTCCTGATCACACGTCTCTCTGACGGCACGGTGCTGGATGCGAATGAAGCGTTCACCCGCCTCGTGAACCGCCCGCGGGACGAAATCATCGGGCGCACGACGGTCGAACTCGGCGTCATCGATGCGGCGCGGCGGCCCGGGATCATCGATATGCTCACGAAGACTGGCGTCGTCACCGATATCGAGCTCGAGGTGAAGGCGGCCGGCGGTCCACCCCGTACGGGACTGCTCTCGCTCGTCCGCATCGAGCTCGGCGGCCAGGACTGCACGCTGGGCACTTACCGCGACATCACGGAGGCCAAGCGCGCCGAAGAACAACTGCGCGCCTCACGCGCGGCGCTTCGCAGTCTGGCTACTCGGCAACAGGATATCCGGGAGGACGAGCGCACGCGGATCGCCCGCGAGATTCACGATAGTTTGGGCCAGGCGCTCACGGCCCTGAAGCTGCAGCTCTCCGCGGCCGAGGAGGCCGCTTGCCGAGACGCGTCCGGGCTCGGCGCCAGGCTGCATGAAACCACCCGGATGGTCGATGACCTCGTAAAGAGTGTGCGCCGCATCGCGACCGATCTGCGGCCGCCGATCCTCGATCAATTGGGCCTGCCCGCCGCCCTCGAGTGGCTGGCGCAGGATTTCTCGAGGCGGACCAGCATCCAATGCGAGGCAACGATTGGTGCGACGAATGACGCGATCAATGGTGAGCTCGGGACCGCGCTGTTCCGAATCGTTCAGGAAGCCCTCACCAATGTCCTGCGCCACGCGGGTGCCACGCGCGTGGACATCGCGCTGGGCATGAAGAGTGGATGCGTGACGCTCGAGATCAACGACGACGGCACCGGTATCACCGAGGCCGGCACCGTGGGACCAGGCTCGCTCGGGATCCTGGGGATGCGCGAGCGGGCCGCCGCGCTTGGCGGCGTCCTGGAAGTCGTGCCCCGCCAGGAAGGCGGAACGCGCGTCGCGGCCTGGTTTCCGCCATCGGCATCGGCTACCCGCCGATGATTCGCATCCTCGTCGTCGACGACCATGCGCTAGTACGGCGGGGGCTGATCCAGATCCTGCAGGGATTTCCCGACGGCGTCCAATTCGGAGAAGCCGGGACCGCCGCGGAAGCGATGACGCTTGCCTCCAATGAACGATGGGATGTCGTCTTGCTCGACCTCGGCCTGCCCGACCGGCACGGCCTCGAGGTCCTCCGCGAGCTACACGCAGCGCGACCGCAGCTGCCCGTGTTGATCCTCACGATGTTCCCCGAGGACCAGCTCGCCCTGCGAATGCTGGAGATGGGCGCCTCCGGCTATCTCACAAAGGAGTCGGCGCCCGAGGAGTTGCTGCGCGCACTGGAGCGTGTCATGGCGGGGCATAAGTACCTGAGCCCGGCCATGGCACAGGCGGTCGCGGACGGACTCGGCGGGCCACCCCCGGCGCCACACGAGCAGCTGTCCGACCGCGAGCTGGAGGTCTTGCGCCTCCTCGCCGCCGGTCGTCCCATCACGGCGATCAGTCGCCAGCTTGGTCTTTCGCCGAAGACAGTGACGACGTACCGCGCGCGTTTGCTCCACAAACTGCGGATGCGATCCAACGCCGAGCTCACCTTCTATGCGACGCAGCATGGGCTGGTGAGTGCGGCGGCCCTGCGCTCGATGTCGTAATTCGACGTAGGCAAACCCCTACCAGCGGATTTCCTTACCGCCGACAGACACGTTTTCCCGCATCACCAAAACTGTGTTCATGCCAGCGATGCGCGTGCTGCTGCTGGAGGACGATGCGAACGATGAGCAGCTCATCGCTCATGAGCTGGGGCGACTGACTCCACCACCTCAAATCGAACGTGTGACGGGCGAAGCATCGTTTCTCGCCGCGCTCAAGGACTTCGCCCCGGACGTGATCCTGAGCGATCACAACCTTCCCGCATTTGATGGGCGAAGGGCTCTGGAGCAGACCCGCGCGATCCTTCCCGACATCCCCTTCATCCTGGTCACGGGATCGTTGAATGAAGAAACGGCGGTCTCGTATCTCAAGGCAGGCGCGACGGACTACGTCCTCAAGGATCGCCTGGTGCGTCTCGGCCCCGCAATTCTCGAAGCGCTCGAGCGCGCGCGCGAACGGCAGGCGCTGCGCCGCCACGAGCGCCTGGTGCGGGAGATCATCGATGCGAATCCGAGCCTGATCTTCGTCAAGGATTGGGAAGGGCGCTTCGTGCTCGTGAACCAGGCCACGGCGGAGATTTACGGCACCACCGTTGACGGACTAGTGGGCAAGACCGACGCCGATTTCAACCCCAATGCGGAGGAGGTCGCGCACTTTTTGCGCGACGACCGCGAGGTGATGGCATCCGGCCGCCCGAAGTTCGTTCCCGAAGAGCCCGTCACCAATCCTCACACAAAGCAGACCCGCTGGTTTCAAACCATCAAACTGCCGCTCCGGCTGCCCGGAGAAGAGGCGGTCACCATGCTCGGCGTGGCGACGGAGATTACCGAGCGGAAGCTGCTCGAGGAACAGCTGTTGCAATCGCAAAAGATGGAAGCCGTCGGCCAGCTCGCGGGCGGCGTGGCACACGATTTCAACAACATCCTGACCGCCATCGTGGGCTACTCCGATCTGCTCGCGGCCGAACTCGGCGACAACGCCCAGCAGCGCGAGGACATCGAGGAGATTCGCAAGGCGGCGCGCCGGGCCGCCGCCCTCACGCGCCAGCTGCTGTCGTTTTCGCGCAAGCAGGTGCTCGAGCCCCGCATCGTCGACGTGAACGGGGTCGTGCTGAACCTCGACAAGATGCTGCGGTCGCTGATGTCCGAGAACATCGAGCTCGAGACCCAGCTCGCGGAGGATCTCGACGCGGCCCGCGTCGACCCGAATCAGCTCGAGCAAGTCATCATGAACCTGGCGATCAACGCGCGCGATGCCATGCCCGACGGCGGCACGGTGACGATCGAGACCGCCAACGCCACGCTCGGTGAGGACTACGCGGCCAAGCACGTTTCGGTGATTCCCGGCGATTACGTCATGCTCGCTGTGACCGATACCGGATGCGGCATGACGGAAGCGACGAAAGCGCGGATCTTCGAGCCATTTTTCACGACCAAACCTGCCGGGCGCGGCACCGGCTTGGGCCTGTCCACGGTGTACGGCATCGTCAAGCAGAGCGGCGGCAACATCTGGTTGTACAGCGAGCCCAACAAAGGGACGACGTTCAAGATTTACTTGCCGGCGGTGGACGCCTTGCCGGAGGATATCGGCAAAGCGGCCCCCGTCGAGGCCGAGCGTCAAGGCAGCGGGACAGTGCTGGTGGTGGAGGACGACGAACAACTGCGCCGCTTGACGCATCGCGCGCTCGCGGCCCAGGGGTATGAGGTACTCGAGGCCGACCGCGGTCGCTCGGCACTCGACGCCGCTCGCCGGCATGAAGGTCCAATCGATTTGTTGGTGACCGATCTCGTCATGCCCGACACGAACGGTCCGAAGCTAGCCGAGACGCTGCGGGCCGCGCGCCCCGGGTTACGCGTCCTGTTCATGTCCGGCTACCCCGACGGTGCGATCGTCCATCACGGCATGCTGGAAGCGGGCGTCGCCTATCTCGCCAAACCGTTCACCACCGAAGCGATCACGCGCAAAGTACGCGAGGTCCTGGAGGCGTGATGAACTGGTCCATCGAACGCAAGTTGCCGCTGTTCGTGACGATTCTGTTGGTGGCGGTCGCGATCACGCAGCTTACGATCGGCTACGGTGAGGTCCGGCAGGCCTCCCGCGCCCTCGCCGACAAGCGACTCCCGCTCGCGACCAAGGTTCTCGCCGATCTCTTTCAAACCGGACAGGGACGCGTTCGCATCACCACGCTGGCGAAGGATCCGGCGATTGCCGCGTTCCTGCGTTCTGGCGGGCGCAGTGGCCGTGAAGCGGCGCTCGCGGCGATGCGGCGCGTCACTACCGACACCGCGAGCAACGCCGGCCTGGAGCTCCGCGACTTCAGTGGCAGGCTCCTGCTGCGCACCGGACGATTCTCGGTCGCTGACAGCGTGTACGTCTCCCCCGGAAAGGACTCGGCCCGATACGGCCCCTTGATGCGCCGGGATACCACGCTCTTTATCGCGATCGCTGCTGCGGTAGGTGGGGGCGAGGGGAACGATGCGGAACGCGGCGGCGGGATCGTACAGCAGGTCGCGCATATGAATCTCAGCGAGCGTACCCGCACGACGCTCACCGGCCTGGCGGGCGGCGACGTCCGGTTGCTGCTCGGCAACGCGACGGGTGACCCCTGGACCGATTTCGCCCGGATCGTTCCCGCGCCGCCGGCGACCGTGCTCAACAGCCGTACGCCGGTCCGCTACGAACGAGTCGAGACGATGCGCGCGAGCGCGGCGCCAGTTTCCGGGACGCCCTGGATCTGGCGCGCTCGTTCAACACGATGGCCGAGCAAGTGTCGCGCTCGCATCACCATCTCGAGGCGCAAGTTGCCCAGCGCACGAAGGCCCTCGAAGGGACGAATGCCGAGCTGGAGGCATTCTCGTACTCCGTATCTCACGACCTGCGCGCTCCGCTGCGCGCGGTCCACGGCTTCGCCCGCATTCTGCTCGAGGATCATCACGCGCAGCTCGATCCCGAGGCGCAGCGGCTGCTGGGCGTCATCGACCAGAACACGCGCCGCATGGGCCAGCTCATCGACGATCTGCTCGCTTTCTCCCGGCTCGGGCGGAAGGAAATCGCCGCCGGTCTGGTGGACATGGAGGAGCTCGCGCGCACCGTCGCGGACGAAGTCCGGCGAACCGACGCCGGACGGACGGGCGCCCTCGCCATTCAGATCGATCCGCTGCCGCCGGTCCATGGCGATCGGGCGTTGTTGCGGCAGGTGATGAGCAACCTACTGCAAAACGCCGCGAAGTTTACCCGCGATCGGGCTGAAGCCCGCGTGGAAGTCGGTTCCCAACGGGATGGCGAGCAGACCGTGTACTTTGTGAAAGACAATGGCGCCGGATTCGACGCGCGCTACGCTGACAAGTTGTTCGGCGTCTTCCAACGGCTCCACAGCACCGAGCAGTTCGACGGCACCGGGGTCGGACTCGCCATCGTCAAACGCATCGTGCAACGCCACGGCGGCCGGGTGTGGGCGGAGGGCAAAGTGAACCACGGCGCCACGTTCTTTTTCACGCTTCCCACCGAGGAGCCCTGATGCCATCCGCCGTCGAGATACTGCTCGTCGAAGACAACGAGAATGACGCGGAGCTCACGCTGCGGGCGCTCAAACAGCGCAATCTGGCGAACCAGGTTTTCCTCTGCCGCGACGGCGCCGAAGCCCTGGACTTCTTCTTCAACGGCGCCACGCCCGTCCCGAAAGTCGTCCTCCTCGACCTCAAATTGCCCAAGGTAGACGGTCTGGAAGTGCTGCGGCGGCTCAAAGCTGACCCGCGCACGAAAGCCATTCCCGTGGTCGTCCTGACGTCGTCCCGGGAGGAGCCGGACATCGAACGGGCCTATGCGCTCGGCGCGAACAGCTATATCGTGAAACCTGTGGACTTCGACGCATTCGCACGGGCCGTCTCGGATGTCGGCCTGTACTGGCTGCTGCTCAATCATCCGCCCCAGTAAGCCATGAAGAGCGCCCCGTCCCTGCGCGTGCTCGTGGTCGAAGACCGCGCCGAGGACGCGGAGTTGTCAGTTCGGGAGCTCAAGCGTGCCGAGCTCGACTGTGAGACACGGTGCGTCGACACGGCCGACGACTTCCGCCGTTCCCTGGCCGAATTCGCACCCGACCTCGTGCTGGCCGACTACACCGTCCCCGGATTCGGCGGGATGGCGGCGCTCGAGATGCTGCGCGCGACAGCATCGGCCGTCCCCTTGATCATCGTGACCGGCAGCCTCGATGAAGAGACCGCGGCGGAATGCATCAAGGCGGGTGCTGCCGACTACGTCCTCAAGACCAACCTGATCCGGCTCGGACCAGCGGTCCGGGCGGCGCTGGCGCTGGCGAAAAGTCAGGCCGACAAGCAGATCGCAGAGGCCGCGTTACGTGTCAGCGAGCGGCGCTTTCGTGCGCTGGTCGAAGAGAGCTGGGACGCGGTCGCGTTATTCACCGCGGACGGCACCATCGTATACGGCAGTCCCGCGACGTCCCGGCTTCTGGGCTACGACCTGTCGGAATTCGTAGGTCGCAACGCGATGGAGTTCATCCACCCCGATGACCGGGCCGCCATCCTGCTGCGTCTCGCGGAGGTGACTGCGCGCCCCCGCTCCCGCCTCCACGTTGCCGCACGCGTCCACCACAAGAACGGGACCTGGCGTCATCTGGAAGGGGTGTTGACCAATCTGCTCGACGATCCGAGCGTCGCCGCAATTGTCAACAACTATCGCGACGTGACCGATCGCCGGCTGCTCGAGGAACAAATCGTCCTGTCGCAGAAAATGGAGGCGATCGGGCGCCTGGCGGGTGGCGTGGCACACGACTTCAACAACATCCTCACGGCCATCGGCGGCTATACCGATCTGTTGATGTCCGACCTCGCTCCTGACGACCCGCGTCGCCGCGACGTCGACGAAATTCATCAGGCGAGCCAACGTGCCGCCAGCCTGACCCAGCAACTCCTCGCGTTCAGCCGCCGTCAGGTGCTGCAACCCAGAGTCATCAGTCTCAACGCCCTGATTCCGGATCTCGAAAAAATGCTGCGGCGGCTCATCGGCGAAGACATTCTGTTCGCGACGGTGCTGCACCCGCGGCTGGGAAACGTCCGGGCGGATCCGGGCAAGCTCGAGCAGGTGATCGTCAACCTCGCCGTGAACGCTCGTGACGCGATGCCCAATGGCGGCCGGCTCACGATCGAAACGCGCAACGTCGAGCTCGACGAGTCGTACGCCACCGAGCACCCCTCCGTCAAACCGGGCCGGTACGTCATGCTCACGGTCACCGATACGGGCGTGGGCATGGATGAAGCGACGAAGGCCCGCATCTTCGAGCCGTTTTTCACCACGAAGACGCGCGGCAAGGGAACCGGTCTGGGTTTGGCCACGGTCTACGGCATCGTGCAGCAGACCGGCGGGCATATCTGGCCCTACTCCGAACCCGGCAGTGGCACGACGATGCGCGTGTACCTGCCGCGGGTGGATGAACCAGCCGACCCCATTGAGCACCCCGGGCAGCTGGCCCCCGAGGTCCTGCGCGGCAGCGAGACGATCCTGCTGGTCGAGGATGAAGCACCGGTCCGGTCGGTGACTCGACAACTGCTCGAGCGGAACGGCTACACGGTCCTGGAAGCCGCGGACGGACCGGCGGCGCTGGCGTTGATGGATGGCGGGAGCGCCGATCTCCACGTGGACATGCTGTTGACCGATGTCATCATGCCAGGAATGAGCGGCCGAGAGCTGGCCGATCAATTGAAGGCGCGCCGGCCCGCGCTCCAGGTGCTTTTCATGTCGGGCTACACTGATGACGCGGTCGTCCGGCACGGCATGCTCGAACCCGGCCTCGCCTATCTCGAAAAGCCATTTCGCCCAGCAGCGCTGCTGCGGAAAGTGCGCGAAGTCCTGCATGGCGTCGGTCGCGCACCCGAATAAGTCCCGAAAAAAATCGATAATATCGTAATTATCTCGCGAGTGCGCGCTCACTTAACGGCATAAGTCTTTTTACATTATACCATTAAGTGTGCGCAAGGCCGGGGTAACAATTGTACTATGTTGTTCTATAAAGACTTACGGCGCTGAGTGGCGCGGCGCACAGACCCCCCAGCTAGATTCCCCCATGCCTTTACCGCCCCTGATCGGGCACGAAAGGATTAAGACCAGACTGGCGGGCGCCCACGCATCCGGAAAACTGCCGCAAGCGCTACTGCTTGCCGGCCCCCGTGGCGTCGGCAAGCAGCGTCTGGCACTGTGGCTCGCGCAACTGATCCATTGCGAGGCACTGGGCTCTCCGCAGGAGCCGTGCGGTTCATGCCGCTCCTGTCGGCTCGTGCTCTCGCTGCAGCACCCGGACGTGCACTGGTTTGTACCGGTGGAGCTGGGCAAACGGGGGAGCGGCGGTGGTGTCGACGCCGACAAACAAGTCGAACTCGTCGCCGACGCGCTGGCCGAGGAGATGGCCGCCCGGCGCGAGCAGCCGCTGTATGCACCGCCGGCCGGACTGGCGAGCCATCCGGTCGCAGCCGTCCGTCTATTGTTGAGGCGCTTGGCGCTGACGCCGGCGATGGGGACACGCAAAGTGTTCATCGTCGGCGATGCGGAGCGGCTGATACCGCAGCTGGGAACAGAAGTGGCGGCGAACGCGCTGTTGAAGGCGCTAGAGGAACCGCCGGCCGACTCGACGATCATCATTACGGCGGCGGATCCCAACGCCTTACTTGCAACGATTCTGTCACGTGTTGTGCCCGTTCGTGTGGCGCGAATCGCCGACAGTGACGTGACAGCTTTCGCACAGCAAATGCTCGGTAGTACGAACAAAGCTGAACTGGCACAACGAGTTACAGCAGCGGAAGGTTGCATTGGCAAGCTCTTTGCGACAATACCCCTCCGATCCGGCCAATCAGGCGGAAACGGAGACGAAGCAGGGCGCTTCCTGGAAGCTCCGTGGCTGTTCGCCCTTGGTCAGGTGCCGTTTCAGGCGCGCGGTGGCTTCACCGACATGCTCGATTCGCTTGCCAGTCGTTTGCGCAGCGAAGTTCAGCGTGGCGGCGACATCGGAAAGCTGGTCGAGGCGATCGCACTGGTTCTGGACGCGCGAGACCTCGCGCAGGGCAATGTGAACCCGCAGCTCCTGGCAGCCGTATTGGCCGAGGACCTGCAGGCGATGCGGCGGTCATGAAACTGTCACACGTGGATCAGGCCGGCCGCGCCCGAATGGTGGATGTCGGCGACAAGCCGTTGATGGATCGGACCGCGGTCGCCACGGGCACGATTCGGATGTCGCCGGACGCGTTCCGACAGGTAGCCGAGCAGGCCGTCGCCAAAGGCGATGTCCTGGCGGTGAGCGAAGTCGCGGGAACGCTGGCGGCGAAACGGACGGCGGAGCTTATCCCGCTCTGCCATCCCCTCGGTCTCGACCACGTGGAGGTCGAGGCCAGTCTGGTGGAGTCGCTGCCCGGCGTGCTGGTGCGGGCGAAGGTGCGGACGGTTGGTCGAACGGGCGTAGAAATGGAAGCTTTAACTGCCGTCGCCGTGGCGTTGCTGACCGTCTATGACATGGTCAAGGCCGTCGATAGCAGCATGGTGATCGGGGATGTGCAGCTTGTCGAGAAGCAAAAGGCTCCTCGCGATGATTGAGGGGCGCTTGATGCGGGCGTCGCATGCTTGATGCGCAGGAAGGCATGGAAAGGGAGGAGTATGCAAGCGAAAACTCAACGTCTGGTAGTGCGCGGCGGAATCCTCGTGCTGGCCGCTCTGCTCGTCAGTACCGTGGGCGGGTGGGCCGGGGGCACGACCACTGATGCCGATCGAGCCCCAGCTTCTGGTTCGGAGCTCGTCGGCGAACTGCGGTCGCTCAGGCAGCAGCTCGATGCCAAGCAAGGCGAGCTCGAAGTCGCCCGGCTCCAGCTTGACCGGGTCAACGCGATCATGCAGTACTCGACGCACTACCGTCTGCCGGCCGATATGGCGACGGCGGTCTATGACGTCGCGCTCAGCGAAGGGATCGATCCCGGTCTTGCCTTCCGTCTGGTCAAGGTCGAATCGGGGTTCAACCCCCGGGCCGTCAGCCATGTCGGCGCGATCGGCCTCACGCAGGTCCTGCCGAGCACGGCTCGGCTCTACGAGCCCGGGCTGACGACGCAGCAGCTGTATGACCGTGATACGAACCTACGGATCGGGTTCCGGTACCTGCGGGACCTGCTGGACCGCTATCCGGCCAACATGCAGTTGGCGCTACTCGCGTATAACCGCGGCCCCGCGAAGGTCGAACAGCTGTTGGGCGCCGGTCGCAACCCCGCGAACGGCTATGAGGTTGAAGTCATGAAGGGATTCCGGCACCGCTAACCTCGGGTGCCGGGGAGGCCGGGCGGGCCGGGGGCCTACCGGCTCGGAATGAGCAGGACGTCCCCGGGCCGGATCACACTCCGCATCGTAAGATCATTGGCTTCCAAGAGCGCCGTCAGCCCAATCCCGTGCTGGTGGGCGATTCCACTGGCGGTTTCGCCGAGCGCCACACGATGGCGTGTGCTGCCATCGGGGTCAGGAGCAGCGTTGACCGAGCCGTAGCGCCTCGACACGCGGCGCACCCTGGGCTCCGGTGGATTGCTCCAGGCGCCGCGCGGGACAACGCGCCCACTCATTGGCACAATCACCCGCTGGCCCACGCGCAGGGCGTGCGCCCGCAGGCGGGGATTCGCGGCCTGCAGCATCGTGACGGTCACCTTGTAGCGCTGTGCGATGGTCGAGAGCGTCTGACCGTACGTCACGTAGTGGTCCACGAACGTGATGCGTTCGGTGACCGGGAGATCGGCATATCGCTCGGCCACGGCGGCGCCCTTGCCCCGCGGCACGCGCACGACCACACCGCGCCCGGGCGGCGTGATCCCGCGTACGAACTGCGGGTTAAGCTCGAGCAAGGCCGCCACGCTCGTATCCGCAAGGCGCGCCAGCACGTCGAGGCCGGTCGCGTCGGGCACCGATATTTCATCAAACACGAGAGGCGGCAGGCGCTGGATGTCGGTGAAGCCGTACCGCGAGGGCTGCTTGGCGATCAGCGCCGCGGCGATGAGTTTTGGCACGTAGTCCCGCGTCTCGCGACGCAGGTTACGGCGGTCCGCGATCTCGAAGAACGTCTGGTCATCCACCGAATCCGACTCCCCCCCCCCTGGGAGGCGGCGGATCTCTCGCTCGATGCGGCCGGCGCCGGCGTTATAGGCCGCGGCGGCGAGATAGACGCTCCCCAAGCGCTGGACGAGATCCTGCAGATGATTCACAGCGGCGTCGGTCGCTTTGAAGGGGTCGCGTCGCTCATCCACCCAGGGATCGATCTGCAGGCCGTAGCCACGCCCCGTGGACGACATGAACTGCCACATCCCTACTGCGCGCGCGCGACTGACCGCCGTGTTGGACAAACCACTTTCAATGAGCGTCAAGTACACGAGGTCTTCGGGGAGACGCCGCGCGCGCAGCCTCTCGCGGATCATTCCTTCATAGCGGCCGAGGCGGGACAGCCAGATTTCGAAGCGATCACGGGAGTCGAGCTGGAAGAATTCGAGATACTCGAGTACTCGGCGGTTGCCCGCGAACTTCGTGACGTCGATGTCGAACGTCGCGTTGGCGTCGGCCCCGAACAGATTCTCTGCCTCCTGCCGGACGTCTTCGCCGCGCACCGACACGTTCGTGCGAGGGGGGGTGAGGGTGTCGGGGGAGCGCGCGTGCAGGCTGTCCAGCGCCGACTGATCGGCTGCCGAATCCTGCTCCGCCCGGGCCAGTGCTGTGCCGAGCTGTACCGCCGAGCTGTCACGCGCGGCAGCCTGCGTCGGCACGGGGGGGGGCAATGGTGGAGCGGCCGCTCGAACAACGGCGTGGCCGGCGCAGCCGGCGATCGCGGCTGCGCTCATCATCGAGAGCCCAAAGACGGTCCAGCGTTTCATCGAGTCGCCAAATAATTCCCAAGTAGACGGTTCGTCGCATTCAACACTGCAAGCGCCGCGCCACGGGGAGGATCGACCTCCGTCAGACAGGATCCTACCAGCCGCGTGGTTTCCTTTGCGCGCGCTGACAGCGAAACGATCACTACTGTTGCATCGAACGCCCGCACCGCTTTCACACCCAACAGCTCGAATGTGAGTCGCGGTTGTACCGCTTGCTCCAGTGCGTTCACGGCGGCAACCGCACAACAGCGCAGCTCGCCGGTTTGCGACGACACGCCGTCCGATGAGCCTTCGAACCGCCTGCCATCGGACCAGGTCAGCACGACCTTGGCCCGGCAGCGGCCGTTCGCCAGCCGCTGAAACCCGAACTCGTGAAACCGCAGGCGCTCGTCGGGCACGTCCGTCCCTCAGTCGAAGCGCACTTCGATCTGCTGCTTCACGCTGGTGTCCTGCGTCGCCTCAACGACGTCGACCTCGAGGCGCGGACGTCCTTGCGCGTCGCGCTCCGCCGAGATGAGCAGGATCAAACCACTGTCGAACTCCACCTTCACGTGCCGGACGTCCGACCGCACCGTGACATGTTTGACCGTCTCGCCCCGGAGCCGCGTCACCGCGCCGACGACGCGACGCAGATCTTGCAGATCGGCGGTGCTCACGCCAGACGCTCCGCGAGCAGCTGCGAGAGCGCAGCGTCGGAAATGCGCTCGGCCTGGATGAACAGCGACGACTTCGAGGTGGCCTCCAGCGGATACGGCGTCCAGAACGAGCGGCGCCGACCAGGGAGTGGCTCAGACGCGGCGCGAAACGACAACACCAGCTGCCAAGCGGCCGTATTCGCGCGACGCTCGGCAACCGCGTCCACATGCCAAACCTGATCCCCGTGCGCGATCACTCGCCATGACATGGCTCACCTCGAGCGCGGAATGGGCGCAAAGGGGCCCCAATATGAGGCTTAGATGCTTCCCAGTCAATGGTTTAAGCTTGTTTCAGTCGTCGCGGGTGACGTACGCGCGGAAGCGGGTGGCGAGGTCTCGCGTGACGGGTCCAGCCACGCCTTTCCCGATGGCGCGGCCGTCGAGTTTGGAGACTCCCACGATTTCCGCGGCAGTTCCGGTGAGAAACACTTCGTCGGCCGTATAGAGATCGTAGCGGTTCATGGGCAGTTCTTCGATGCCATATCCCGCTTCGCGGCCCAGCTCGATCACCGTGTCGCGGGTGACGCCGCGCAGGATACCCGTGTACGGCGGGGGCGTGCGCAGGGTGCTGTTGGACACAGCGAAAAGATTCATCCCGCTCGCCTCGGCCACGTAGCCCGCGGAGTCGAGCATGATGACTTCGTCGACACCGGCAGCGATACCTTCGACCTTGGCGAGAATGTGGGAGAGGTAGTTCAGTGATTTGACGCGGGGAGACAGCGCTTCGCGGTGATGGATCGGTGTGGCCGCGGTCAGAGCGGTTAGTCCCTTCTCGTAGCGGTCCTGCGGCCACAGCTTGATCGTATCGAAGATGCAGAACACGGTAGGTTTTGGACATTTTCTGGGATCCAGGCCCAGGTCCCCGACGCCCCGCGTGACCACCAGTCGTATGTAGTTGTCCTTGATCCCACTCCGTTCGACGCCTTCCTCGACCATGCGAGCCATGGCCTCGCGCGTCATGGGAATGTCGAGCCAGATCGCCTTGGCGGATCCAAACAGACGGTCGAGGTGGGCGTCGAGGCGGAATAAGCGGCCGCCGTAGGCACGGATGCCCTCGAATACGCCATCACCATACAGGAGGCCGTGGTCGAATACAGAAACGACCGCGCTGCCGCGGTCGTACCACGTCCCATCGATCCACACGATGGAGGGCATCACAGGGAATCTGCCTCGGATGTCCTCGGCTGACAACCGGGGTCGGGAGGACGAATGATGAGCCGGCCGGGGATCGAACCCGGGACCTACGGATTAAAAGTCCGTTGCTCTACCAACTGAGCTACCGGCTCGCCCGGCGAAAGATAGCCGGTGAGGTTACGTTTTGCGCGTATGTCTCCGGCGACCAACCCAATCTCCAGCGTCTCCGACACCGCTCGCTGGGTTGCGATGTACCGAGCCATGGAAAGCGAGCGATCAGATGCGTTGTTCCACGATACGTATGCGCGCCGTTTAGCCGGACCGACCGGCGAACAAATTCTCGCATCGATGCCGCAGGGCCGGCGTTGGGCGTGGCCGATGATCGTTCGCACGGCCGTAATGGATGAAATCATCATGCGGGTGGTGAGAGACGAAGGCCTCGACACCATCGTGAACCTCGCCGCCGGTCTCGACGCGCGCCCTTACCGCCTCGATCTCCCACCGCAGCTGCACTGGATTGACGTCGACCTCGAGGGAATCCTCTCTTATAAGGAAGCGGCGCTGGCCGGCGAGCGGCCGCGCTGTCGCGTCGAGTTCGTTCGTACCGATCTGACCGATCATACTGCACGACGCGCGCTCTTCCAGCGCGTGGGCGCCGAGGCCAAGCGCGCGCTCGTGATCTCCGAAGGGCTGCTCGTCTATCTGACGCCCGAGGACGTCACATCGCTCGCCCAGGATCTGTCCGCGCAACCCGCGTTGCGGTGGTGGTTGATCGACCTGGGCTCGCCCGCACTCCTGCAGTTCCTCAGCCGGACCTGGGGCAATCAGCTCCGCTCGGGCAACGCGCCGATGCGGTTCGCACCCGAAGAGGGCACCGCGT